>Ga0179593_1360716_pt1 | contig 10585 bp, 16 predicted proteins | sample CZODoug2_1_08_16_FD_185931 | JGI IMG/M metagenome (GOLD analysis project Ga0179593, IMG submission 185931) | Vadose zone soil fungal communities from Angelo Coast Range Reserve, California, USA - CZODoug2_1_08_16fungal (PacBio error correction) | ecosystem: Environmental > Terrestrial > Soil >... | reverse complement strand
CTCTGATGTTCCCGAGGTTTTTCAGGGAACTTGGTTCTTATTTTTACCCATTTTCCCCTATGGAAACTTCACCTTGGAGTCCCGCGGGACCCCCCCCCTTCCTCGGTCAGGAGCGACGGTCGTATTTCCTTCAGTTCAGGGTCGACCATCCCCCATTTCCCAGACTTCTTCTGAATTATTCTCCCCCTTTTTTTGAACCCTCCCAACGTCTTGAACGACTAGCTTTGTCTCGGAGTAAGGTGTCCGCAGGCTCTCAGATACATGCCACCTGAAATTCAGTCGAAGGTCTGAAAAGTTCAGAGTTCTTTTCCCTTTCCAAGTTGGCTGTGCGGCCCTGGAGGAGCCTTTTCTCTAGTTTTTCCTGTGGTTTCACCCCCTGGGCGTCTTTAAGTCCCTTGCGGCCAGAATCTGTGGTTTCTGTAGGTGCTTTTTTCGTTTCTTTTTTTCCCCCCCAGTCCGTTTTTTGCCCACCTTCGGTTGACACGCCGATCCTCCTGTGGCGAACCTGAAACGCCCACGTTTTTCTTCGGAAGTTATCGTGTTTACGGGAGCTCTTTATCCCAGCCTTTCCCCGTGTAGTCCCTTACCCGAAATTCCCAGACGAGGGCGTTTCGTCGAGAATTGTTACCCTGCCCTCCCAGGTCGGCCCTAGGTCTTTTCTTTTTCCAAGGGAGACACTTTTGCCGAAGTCCCATTTTACCATGTTTTTTACCCCAAGGTAGCGTGGGCCGTACAGAGTTTTACGTCTTATTTTTAGTGTCACACCTTTTTCCCCCAAAATTCGTGTTTCGTCCGTTACCCTTTGTTACGGGAGTCGTGACCCCTCCCGGGGATCAGCCGGTAGGAACCAATGTCAGTTTTCCCCTTCGATTCTGCCCGTAGGTCCAGTCATGTTTCAGATGTCACCCCTACGTTTGTTTTTCTTCCCAACCATTTCCAGCAGTTTGGCTTGACCGATTAATTCGACTTTGCAAATTTTGCCGTTGAAGTTTGCCTAAAGCAAAATAGGTATGATGTTGCAACAACGTTTACACGCGCTTTGAACCAGTTTCCCCCCCGTGGATTCCTATTTGTTGCTTTATTTTCATGTCATGATACAATTGGACTGCCGTTTAGGGGTTGCCCGAGGTGTTAAAGCCCTGTTGGAGCTTGGCAATCTTTTTCAAGGTTTGGGTGGGCTGACCCCCTCCCCCCTTTTCCTCCGGGAGATTGTCTCCCGTTGAATCCCAATGCACAGTCCCCTAGTTCCTGTTCTTTACGCGGTCTGCTTCGATGAGCTTTTTGACCCCCGGGGCATCCTGGTTCGTTTTTTAACGCATCGAATTGTTTTTCGTAGGTTGTTTTTCACTCACCCTTTTTTTTTGGGTCCTTTGCCTTATTTCTCGATCGTGTCCGGGTCCTTAGAGCGGATTGGCCAGACCACCGCGGGATGTGCCCCCCCCCTGTCTCTTTTTGATTGTGTTTTTTTTGAGGTTCAGGTGACGAGGCATTTTTTCCCCCGCCTCGTTTTGGTCTGTATTCCCTTCACTGCTCCGTTCTTTCCCTCACCGAGATCTTACTGCGCTTGTTGGCGTTCTGCGGACAAAGGCCTTCTCTGTTTGACCGCCCAGCAGCGGCCCGCCCCCCCCCCCCCCCGACCCCCTTTTTTGGTTCCGCGCAGAGAGTCCACCCCAGTTTTTGAGGTTCCCCCCCCACCCTTCCCTCAGACCGTCGCTTTCGCAGCGGTTTTTTTTTTTTTTGCCTCCAGAAATCCTTTTCCGCTTTTTTCCGGGACCAGGAGCTCTGGCTTCTGGTTTCTAACCGGCCAGGCCAACCCACAGTCCTTCCCTTAACCGCGAATTGTTGGCCCTTGTCCTGCCTCTTTTTCCCCCAACTTAGCATTCTTTCCTTACCTTGTGCCCTACCCGAACGCAAGGTCTAATCTTGCTCATACCTCATTACAGTCTGTCGTCTGATTCCTTACGCCCTCAGCTCGGCTTCTGATCTCGTAGGACCTCCCCTTTCCTTTTTCCATGACAGGATGGAACTGCTCTCTTAGGTCTCGCGTTGCTGTGGAGGGTTGGTCTTGACCTCCCTTTTTCTCCTTGAGAAATTTCGACATCTGTTTGATTAAGCCCCTTCTCCGCTTAAAAAGGGTTGCCGCCGTTTTTCCCCTTCAGGTCCTATCTTTACTTTGCCCACGGGCACCTCTGCGTAACGCATTTTTCTCCATCTTCCCCTCAGCCTGGTCCTCCCCACAGGTCTCGGTCCCCCCCCAAGACCGAGTGGCTGCATCCCCCCTTTTCCCCCCAATCGAGTCCTTTCCTGTAGCCACTTTTCCCCTTTGTCTGAGTTTTGTGCTGTTGCACCTTCTTTAAAACTCTGCATGTGAGCGTCTGTTGAAAATTCGGCCACGACTTGCGAATGTTTCACTTTTTTTGTGAATTCACTCAGCCCATTTAGTTCGACAAAATTGGTAAGTTTTTTTTTTTTCTTCTTTCCAATGAGTATCTTCAGACGTTTCCCCCCTTGCATGGGGGTGTGCTTTTTCTAAAGGCTTCCCCTAGTGGTCTTTTGTGAGCTGTGTGTTTCGGTAGCAGAGTTTTGATTTCTTCTTCACCTACAGAATAGTCTTGGACTTCTTTTCGATAGAGGTTTCTAAGGCACCTTCCGTGTTTGTCACCGCTGGTTTTCCCTGGCAGTACTTGGGCCTCCCTATTGTTTTTAGAGTTTTTATATCCTCTTGGAACTTTTTCTGCACCAGGTTTTCTATTTCTTCGTTGATTTTTTGCGTTCCCAAGGATACCCGTTCCTTCCTGAAGAAGACCCAAGTGTGGTGAAGAAGCCCCAAAGGCTCAACCCGCGGACCATTCCCACTTTAAATTCATAGCTCTTCTCAGTCCTATCGGCCCTCCTTTTTTCGGAGCCAGTAACTAATTCGCTACGTGTGATAGGGTACGATATCTCCCCCGAGACAGGTAACCCTACTCAGTTTATGCATGAGGAGATTTCCTCTTAAATGAGGCCATTTCCGCTTTTCCAAGTTCCTCTTTTTCCGTGTGTTGACCGCCTTGAGCGGTTAATGGGGAGGTACTTATCAATTCCTTTACATCCTCTGTTGTTTTTTCTTTGATGGCCATAAACGTGCCGCCCGAGTTCCGGTCCCCAACCTGTTTGACCCCCCTCGCGGACAATCCTCCGCTGATGCTCAGGTTTTAACTATCAAGACTCCCATGCTCCCATGGACTCCTTCTTGCTGATCTGGAGGTCGTGACTCAAGTAGGACCCCCGTTCTGCCCTCTTTTGAACTCTCGTGAGCGGCCCTGTCCCGTAGTAATAATTTTCTTTTTTTGTCCCCTCCCTTCGCGTAACCCCGTTTCCGATTTTTTTTGCTGAGTCCCTTTTTTGTTAGGGTCACCCCCCCCCCACAAAAAAAACCCCGGTCCCCCCCAGGGTTTCTGAGTCACCTCAAGTCAAGTTGGTCCAACCCTCCCTGCGACGTCGGTGCCGATTCGCACAAGGAATTGTTCGTTTCTTTTGCTTAAGGTGTTTCTTTCCCCCTTCCCGATTTTTCAAAGAGGTACGTTGCCCCCCCGCCGGGGGCTGCCGTTGGTTTCCCAAGAGCCGGAAGTGACCCTTTTCTCTGATTCCCTCCCCAGACTCAATTTTTTTTCTTTTCTCCCCCCCCCCATTGGGGCACACGGACCCTTTTTTCTGTTTCATCTTCTCCCCCTTGAGCAGAAACCGTTCCTTGACCACAAACACACTCCGTAAACGGTCTTCTCCTTAGCCCCGTCTTTTACCGACTACATCCTGGGTTCCGGTCAACGTTTACGGTGAGTCCACCGGCATATGGGGCCCAGCCCTTCTGCGAAAGAAAAAGATTTCTGGGGTTTTTGTTATCAAGTTATGGCTGTGACCTTGTATGTGAGAAGGTTCCCCCAGGTGAGGAGGTCCCTCGAGCAGCCCTTCTACTTCTGACTCTACTGTGTCTATTTGAAGGATCCTTATATTAGTCCGGTCCTTTATCCTCCCGGTTTTGCTACCTTTTACGGGGAATCTTTCTTATTTCGCATCGGTTCCTGGGGACTCATCTCTTAAATTACGATGCTTCTTGAAAAAGGTTTCCAGTCGAAATTTGAAACTTCTTTTAAGACCTTTCCGGCCTTCTCCCCCCACGACCGCCAACAGGACCCACCTAGTCTCATCATACGGACACTCCCGTCCTTCCTCTTTCCACCATTGCTTCAGCACCAAAGCTCCCCACTTGAAACGCCCCCCCCCTTTGTGATAAGGCAAGGTCCCCTTCCCCTACCCCCGTTGCCCGCTTTTCATTTTTAGTTGATCCTTGAGCCGTGCTCATCACCCCCTGCCTTTTCGCAGGTATAAGGAATTCGTGGACCCCCTCAAACCCCGGCCAGTCCTTCGATAAGACCCCACCCGCAACCCTTTGCCTTTCCTGGTGGTGCCGTACCACCAAGCTTCGCGGCCCACTGGACGATTTTTTCCCATCTCTGGCCCCCGTCCCCCGGGCAGATCGCTGTCTCTTCCTTAGGTCCCCGTGCCTTCGCGGCCCCCGGCAAAGACCCTTCTCCGTGTTACTTAAACGCGTCCCATTTACACTGGGCCATGGCCCCCCCAGCAGTCGCAATTGTTCCCCTCGCCCATTTCAAGTAACACTGATAGTTTTGACCCCGCACACCTACCTTCAAGGAGACCCAGCAAGCCCCCCCCTTTTTTATTTCAAGCAAGACTTTAGAGTATTGTGTCCTCCTTCTCACATTCTTTTTTAGCCCTTGACTGCAGGCGCGCAAGCCTATTCTTGACAAGAATCCGCCCCCCGGACTTTTTCTTTTTCGGGGGCTAGTTCTTTGCCCTTTGAAACTCAAGTTATTTTCTTTCTTCTGGAACGCCCCACCCAGGAACCCCCCCCCACAAAAGGCTTTCCCCCCCCTTTTTTTGAGCCATAAGATTTTTTTTCCAAATGGGGACCCTGCAAAGGGAACTTTTTTCCCCTATTATCCCCCGACACAATGATCAAATGTCGCTTTTAACTTTTCAAAAATGGGGAACTGAGTTTTTCTCTGGTGAATGTTTATTGATTGTTCTCTGGGGGTGCCTGGGAAGCCTGCCTTATGTCTTTCCTTTTTTTTTTTGCAAAAAGTACTCGCATCTTTTCCACTTCGTTCGAGGGAAGGTCGGGTTACCTCACCCCCCCCCCCGGATTCCGACCGCTTTGTTTTTTTTGATCTTCCTTTTTCTACAGGTCCTTTCTTAAGGTCATGAAAAATGCTTCGTCCCTGCTTGTCCCTGTCTTTTTGGTGCCCCTTTCTTCCCAAGTCCCCTTTTGAGACCGTTCCTGCCCCTTTTTTGTTGGAATTCCTAATGCAAAGCGCTTGTTCACGGGTCCTCCTCGCACCCCCCCCTCGGGCACTCCCTTGGGCGTTTGCCACCCCGCCTCGATAGGTTTACAGGTCCTTTCTTTCGTCGCGGTACAATTGCGCCCCCGTCTTTGATGCCGCCAGCCAGGAAGCCCCTCCTGCGTTTCTTTTCCTTGTTACCCACACACCCCATTTATTCGCCGGAAACCGCCGAATTCTGAGGAATGTTATCGGGCAATCCCCCCCACCCCCCTCTTTTGGAGGGAGCTGCCTGGTTCCCCTTCCCCCGGAACGTATCAAGAGCTGTTTCCTACTCGATCAGTGCTTTGACCTTTTTTCCGTCTAGTCAACTTTCTCCCATGTTTTAATGTTGCCACGTCTTGTCGCCCTCTCAGCACCCCCTTCGTCCCCCACCGGGACCCTTTTCATGTTCATCGGGCCGGTTACCGGCAACCCCCCGTTTCCCACCATTTTCCACCCCGCCCTGACCAAAAGGCCCCCCCTTCGTCCCGGCCGTCAATTTTCCACCCTCTTATTTTTCTCGTCTCGTCCGGCATAATGGTTCTGGCATGTCCCATTCTAGGCGAAGCTGTTTCCGGTTTCTTCGTACCCTATTATATCTTAACGAAAAGGTGGGGTAGTTCCACTGATCCCCCTCCTGTTCCTTTTTCTGTATGATGGCATGGTAATATTTCCCCTTTTTTCAGGAGGAAAACTTTCATCCAAGAGCACTCGGTTCCCCTACTACCTTTTTTACACTGACTTGCGCTCCCTGGTGAGTGCCTTTCTACTCTGTCCTGGCGCCAAGAGATTTTTCTACAAGCGTTTAGGCAGCAGAGGTCTGTTTCCTTAGATATATAATCTTGGTTCCGCGCCCCCCCCTGTTGTTTGAGAGCCCGCAACACCGGTCCCGTTCCCCCGGCGAATTCAGTTTCCACTAGTCATTTTTCTTTCGTTCCATGATTGAACCCACCAGTGGAAACCATCTTTTTTTCCGCCAACGCCGCTGGGAGCGTTTCCTTCCGCTCAGTTGTACCCTCCTCCCGGTATTTTTTTTCACATCCGTCTCGATGAGGCCTTACTTCTCGTGTTTCTGGCCAAGGGTTATCCCCCGTCAATGACCACCCTTCCCCCCTGACAATGGCTGTTTTAACTGCTATGCCACTACCAGTCTTTCCCTCCATTGCTGTTAAGTTCCCTGAAATATCCTTCTTCTGGGGTCACGTCCTCCGCCCTCCCCCGCCAGATGTAATGACGGTTGACATACCCCCTTCACGACCGATGCATTTGGGCATTGTTTCAGTGGTCCTGCACCCATCCACACGTCCCTCCGAGCAGTTGTAAACATCCTTCTCTCCACCCGCGCACCCTCTGCGCATACCCCCCCCCTTTCCCCCCCTCCCCCTCGGCCCTTTCTTTACGTACCTCAATCTTTACTCACTTTTCTTTCCTTCTTTTTTTTTTTTTGTTTTGTTTGTTTCTCCCTTCTTGTCCGTTTTTCCATGTGTTTCTTTCCTACTTTTCTTTCGTGTATTTTTTTGCATTTGTATCACAAGAGGCAGAGTTTCTTGCGTTCCTTTTTTTTTTTTCGAAGTTCTTCATACCCCCTTTCCGGCAAGTGGTTTCTTTTTACACCCAGTCGTCCAACGTCGACCTACCCACTTTCTCCGCAGAGCTTGAGTCCTTTTTTTTTATAACTTGGCGCCCTGTTCTTCTTTCCAAACCGGATCAACTCCTTCCGTTTTTCCCCCCCGTAGTGGTTTTTTTTTTTTCCCCCTTGAGAATGACCTTTTCCGGGTGTGGGTAGGCGATGAATCGTTTGCTCTCTAGCTTTTCTCTGTTTGTCGAGTTCTTTTTAAGTCCCCTTTTTCCAGCCATGCACGAAGGGCCCCGGCTCGCTTTGGCCTTTTCATAAGAATCCCCCCCTCAGACTGCCCTGGCGCGTCTTCCCCCCCCCCCCCCCGGGTGCCTTTTACTTTCTGACGCGCCTTTATCGAGTCGTCACTGGTCTTTTTCTTCATTTCCCGGCCTTGCAGCGCAACCCCTTTGCCCCTCGCCGGCGCCTTTCCTTTTTTCCTTTTCTTTCCTCCGGTCTCGTGTTTTTCCCTTTTCCACACCGGTGAAGACCAGACGATCGATTTTGGGGTTGCGCCGTTCCTGGGGTTTTGTTTTGGTGGTTCTTTTTGTCGGTCGCACTTTTAACTTCCCGTCGCTGTTTTTTTTTGTGTTTCACCCACCGACCCCTTTCTTCCCGGATTTTATGTTTTTCTCTCACCCCGCATCACCCCGGTCTCCCCCCTTTTTGTACTCTGTTCTGTATTTAGTGTTTTGTTTCTGTACCGAGTTGTCCTATCCCGTTGATTGACCTGTTTTTTTCAGTTGTTTTTTTTTCTCCTTTTAGAGTCAAATTTCTTTGCATTTTTCCGACCTTTTGTTATGCTTTTTCCATTTTTCCATCCTAGTCCGATTTTTTTTTTATAAGTTTATTCCCCCCATGTTCTCCTCCTTAGCCAAATTTTCATCTTCTCCTTTTGGCTTGTAGCACCCCCCATTGAGGCCTTTTCCAAATAACTCTTGTCACCGTGCTAAGCGTGCTTTTTTTCTCTGAATAGTGTTCCTTTTTTTTTGTTTGTTGCTCTAAGGGGGGGCTTTGACCTGCGAAAGGTTGGGTAAGCCACCCCATGTTTGGTTATTTATGCCGGAAGTCATGTTCCCCCTTTTTTTTTTTCAATTGCACGATGCACGGGCGAAGAAGTCGGTCCCCTTTTGATCTCGGTACATTCGCTTGCGCTGATCTGGGTGAGACTGCTTAATCGGGAGGCTGGACAAATTTCCCTCCCTCCCCTTCGATTAAATTCCATTACCGTTTTTCTTTTCTTTCGGGTCTTGTTTAGTTGTGCGATCTGGTTTTTTTGGAACGGGCTTTTTCGGGCTTTATGTTCCCACCCAAATGGCGTCCAGGTTGGAGTCTGTACTAGGACCCCATTTTTTCATTTAATTTGTGGGTGTTGTGAGGTGTCTGCAGCTAGGCGTTTGAATGACCGCGTGCCTTTTTTATTGTGGGGCTTGCGTTTTCTTCGCCAATCCGGCCACTTTTTTGTTACTGGTCAATCCAGCATGTCACGGTGATCGATCGTTCGAGATCTTTTTTTTTCTGTCAAAGAACCGACTCATACCGGCGGCCCCCCCCCCCTTGGAGATCCACTCTTAGATTACGGCACCCCTCCTTTTTTTAACCGTCTCCCTTATCATAGACTTTCTTTTTTGTGATTGGTCCTTCAGGTCTGTCTTTTTCGATTGCGCGGGATGTGCGAGTGCTGGCGCGCTGTGCAGTGGAGTACTTGTCAATTTTTGGGAGCCTGACTCCTCAATGGAGCGATTTAGACCCCCGGTCCGTATGGCACGGGTGCTTAATTTTTCTTGATGTGAGTTTGCTGACATTCCCCACCCCCCCAGTTGGCAGGTTCCCCCAACGAACCCTTGGGACTTTTTCTTTTTTTCACTTTCCCGGTGTTCTCCCCCGAGCGCTGAGACACTTTAGTACCCACCGTTATCCCTTTTACACCGAGTACAATGGCGCTTTTTCTTCAAGGAAATATTTCCCCTTCCGTCCTGGCTGCAACCAGACAGGACTTTTTTTGCCCGGTTAGAAACAGGCATGTTTTTTTTTCGGAGGCCGTTGTTCCCAGACCCCTTCCCTGGGGGAAACCCACCTGGTTTTTTGTGTTTGTTCTTGATCCACTTGGTAGAGATTTCTACGCTCGGTGAAAGCGGAGTGAGCTTTTTCTTTCAAAGCCCACTGTTTGTATTTCCTTCCAGAGTTGCTGTTTTTTTAAGAATCTGTGTTTTCCAAACCGACGTGGGAGTTTCTTACTTTTTATTTCCTCCTCTCGTCGCAGCTTCTGAACGAGTTTCGGTTGAGTTAGGTAGGATTCCCTCTGTTACCCGTATTTTATAGCAATTATTCACCTTACACAGCCCTCCAAGGTCTTTTATTTTTTTCCATTAGAAGTCCCCAGCGTGTGACCCCCGTGACTGTCCCCGCCTGAAAGATTTTCCTGTTTTGTGGCACACCCTTGATCCCCTACCCTGTCCCACGAACATGAGTTTTCTCCTTCTCGCTCCTGGTAATCCCCGAGGTCCCCCCACCCCCCCTCACCAGCTCATTATGTAAGAAACCAACCCCCCCCGTCTATCGCTCAGGTGCTTGCCGGCCCTCGAATTTCTGTACTCGATGACCCCGACCGGGATGATTGTAAGATGACTTCCCTGATTTGGCCAACTTTTTTTTTTCCTCCTTCAATGCCCCAGTGTTGGCTGCCTTCGATGAGGGCCATGGTTATGGATCTAGAGGGACTTTGCCCCCGAATACGTTTTCCGTTGTTTGTACAGAATTTTGTTCCCTGTAAACTTGAGCACGCTCAGAGTCCAAATTTCCTCCCACATGAGGTGCCCGTTTATAGGACACTTGAAGCCGATTGGCCCCCCCCTTCATGGTTTGGGAGTCCTTATTTCCTCAGGTCCTATACCTTTCGGGAACTTTTTTCTTATGCTGTACGCTAATCGATCTCGTCCCTTCCCTTTTAAATCCTACCGGACTTGTTAGACAAGCCGGACACCTCCTATTCCGCGTCACTCCGAGACGTTCCAAGATCGATTTTTTCACGCCGTGTTTTTTATACGGTGGACCCCCACCCAAATTTTGCCACAGGTTGATATGTTCATCAGTCACCGTTTTTTTTGCCGTTTGCGCCAGATCTTCCCCAAGTGCGAATGGGTAGTGGTTCCTTTCGAGATGCCTTGAGACCTGTCCTCCCACCCTTCCTCTTCTCATATTGACTCCTCGTTTTTTCCCCCGGAGGGTACACACCCTTTGTGTTCCCATGCAAGAGCTTTCCCAATACTCCGTCTCAAAGTACCCCCCTCTACACGTAACAGGTTGTTTTCCAACCCCGCTTCTCCTCGGGGTTTGTACCCAAACCCTTGCATGTTACCCCTAGTTCCCCCTCAGAAGAGCAGACCCCCCGTGGGGAATTCGAACCCCCAAGCATTAGTCTCATTCTTCTTTTAATCCCTCGTACCTTAGCCCTCAATCCAGAAATTTCTTTTTTCCATGAAGAAGGGGAACTTCGGTGATCAACCGGCCTCGAAAGCTGCTTTCTAAATGTTGGCGCTCGACCCAACTTCTTGAGGTTTTTCAGATGAGACGCCCCCTCTCACGGAAC
>Ga0179593_1272989_pt1 | contig 10585 bp, 11 predicted proteins | sample CZODoug2_1_08_16_FD_185931 | JGI IMG/M metagenome (GOLD analysis project Ga0179593, IMG submission 185931) | Vadose zone soil fungal communities from Angelo Coast Range Reserve, California, USA - CZODoug2_1_08_16fungal (PacBio error correction) | ecosystem: Environmental > Terrestrial > Soil >... | reverse complement strand
TTCTTGCGGTGAAGTTGAGTTAGTGCCCTAAGCCCTGAATCTCCCCTCAACTCCTGCTCGCTCCCCCCTGATAGATTTTCCTTTTGGGGATTTCCCCTCCTCTTCTTGAGAACCCTGCTCGGAAGTTCCCCCGCGGGGCTAGCTCGACGCTGAGTCGTCCTGATTGCGAACTCCCCCGTAAGCTAAAGTCGGAAAGCACCTTTCTATTGTTCCCATTGGCGCAGTTTAAGAAACGCCCCCAGTCCTCCTCCTCCCCTTCCTCCTCTCGGGATTTCCCCTCCTCCTGTTCAATTCCTCCAAGGGTTGATTTCCCGAGCTCGTGCATCCCTGGCTGTAACCGATTACATAGTGTGATGATTAAGGTCTAATGGCCCCCGGCCCTTCTGGTACTACCCTGGGGACAGAACACCTCCGGTTCTCCCTTCCTTTTCCAATCCCAGATCCTCTGATGGATTCCCTCTTCGGTTTGCCATCGCTCCCTCCCCACATGCAGGGAAGCGGCCACCGTCGTATTAGATCTCGCCAACGCTATGTCGAGATTCTGCTTATCTTCTTCCCCCCATAACGCTACCTCTCCCTCTCCTCTGCTCGTTCCCTGCCGGTGCGCGCCGGTCCCCCCCAATGGACAGAATGAGACAAAAAGACTCCATTTGTACGCCAACCCCCATGGCTCGTGGTACCGCTCATTGGACTCTTACAACGAGTGAGAGCAGCAGACGCCGATGGGCGCAGTCCAATGAACTTCCTCCTAGCCAGTGCTTTCGAAACCTGAGGCAGAGACAGCATTTCCGGCACCTCTCACAATTCCCTCGCCCCAAACAGCCCCCATGAAACAAGACCAGAACGACTAGCAGAGCTTTGAATAGAAAATGTTAAACAATTCTTTTCAGTCATAGGAAACATCTTCCCAATTGTGGGGGGGGGGGGGGGGGTTTGGGGTGGTTTTGGGGGGTTGGGGGTTTTTTTTGGTTTGGGTTTTGTTGTTTGGCGTGGTGGGGTTGGGGCGGGGTTTCGGGGGGGGCCCTGGGGGGGGGGGTTTTTTGTGGGGGGGGGTGGCGTTTTTTGGGGGGGGCGGGGGGGCGGGTGTTTTTTTGTTGGGGGTGTTGGTGGTTGGGGTTCCGGGTCGGGGGGGGGGGGGGGGGGTTGGGGGGGTATGGGGGGGGGGGGGGGTCTTCGGTGGTGGGCGGGTGTGTGGGAGGGGGTGGTTTTTTTTTTTTTGGTGGGTTGGTGGGGGGGGGTGTTTTTTGTGGGGTTTTTGGTTGTTTTTTTGGGGGGGGTTGGGTTTGGGGGGTGGGGGGGGGGGGGGGTGGGGTGGTGGCGGGGGGGGGGGGGTTGGGGGGGGGGGGGGTTGGGGTTGGGGGGGGTGGGGGGCGGGGGTGGGTGTTGGTGTTTTTATGGTTGGGTGGGGGGGAGGTGTTTTTACCACCAACCCACCCAAAAACCAAAAACCAACAAACAATCAAAAAAAACACCCACCAAAAACCACAAAACAAAAAACATAATAACAACCAAACCCCAACACACACAACGTAAAAAACCCCCAAAAAACCCAACAAACCCCCAAAAAAAAAAAAAAACCCAAAAAAAAACAACACAAAACAAAAAAAAAAAACCCCAAAAAAAATTCACAAACATAAAAAAAAACAACTCCACATAAACCACCCCCCCAAACACCAAACCAAAACAAAAAACCACCACAAAAAAACAATAAAACACCCACCAAAAAAACAAAAACATAAACAAAACGCATCAAATGGCGGGTGGGGTTGGTGTGGGGCGCGGGGGGGGGGGGGGGGGTGTGGGGGTGGGCGGGGTGCTTGGTTGGGGGGGGGGAGGGGGGGTTGTAGGGGGTGGGGGGTCGGGGTGTGGGGGGCTGGGGGGGGGGGGGGTGCGAAAAAAAAAACATACAAAAAAAAAAACACCAAAAAACAAAACCAACAAAAAAAAAAAAAAAACAACCACACCAACACAATAAACAACACCACCCAAAACAACCCCCCAACAAACAAAAACCCAAACCCACCCCACCTTTGGGGGGGGGGGGGGGTGGGGGTGGGGGGGGGGGGGGGTGGTGGGGTGGGGGTTGGTTTTTTTTTTTTTTTTTTTTGTGGGGTTGGGGGTGGGGTGGTCTCCAGCCGATACCTCTTTCTTTCCTACATGAGATGAACCCAGTCAGTGAACTCTTTTTCTTTTCACTGCAAGTTCTTACTTGTTAGTGTACCGAGTCACCCTTTGAGGCGATCGCACCTATAATTTTAGCGCAGACCCCTTCGAGCGCGGATTTTAGTCTGAAACGCCGACTAATGACACATGCTGTTGGTCTCTTCAGGACCTTTCTTGGTCTGTGCGCTTCGTTCCCTGATCGGTCGCTCGACCTCGGCCCCAGGCAAGGACTTGGTAGATGGTATTTTTTTCAAAATTGATGTTTAAAGTAAAAATTCGTTTCCGCGCCGCCTAGTAGTACGGACTCATGATGATCTTTAGTCCCTCTCCTCCCCTCCTCCCGCTTGGTGGCATTGTTCCCACCCAACTCTCCTCCTGTTTTTGTGTATCCTCCCTTATGCACAGAGACAATATGTCTCTTTCTTACAGAGCGACAATTACAACACCTTATTACTGTGGATTAATTACACCCCGCTTGAAGGTAAGAGACTTGGCCCACTTCCCTTATTCCCCTTTTTGGGGCCCTATCCTCTCCGGGTATTCCCTTCTTCCATCTTTCGTACCGTTCCCCCCCCCGCCCAATTAGGCTCCTGCTCTTTCTTTTTTTCTTCCGACGAACAGTTCACCTGGGTTGATCCTCTTAGCCCCACTTCGGCACTCTGCGTTGATTTAAGAGGAGCAGCCACTATGAGAATACTTGCCTTTCACGATGCTCCTTTCCCCCCCCTCCCTCCTCCCCCCCCCCTCCCCGAATTCTGTCCTCCCCCCTTTCTCAGTCCCTGCATCATGAAGAACCATTCAAAAAGGAAAAATAAAATGGAAAATTAGATCGTGCGCTTTCGAAAGTTTCCTTTCCCCTATGAGTGAGTCATTCCTTTTCCTTTTTTTTCTGCCCCTTCCCTCCGTGATCCCGAGTAAATGTTTTCCTCGGTCGGACCCACACCGGCCTTTACCATCTCTTTTCCCTTCTGCAGCCCTATCCCTGACCGTCACGCCCACTTCCCGGAGCGCCCCGAAGAGACCCATTTCCACGACTTCATCGATCTGCGGTAATTTTTTACCACCCCCGCAAATCATTTTCCACACCCCCTTCCCCCCGTGCCCCTGCTTTTTCCTGCGTCTCTCTGAGTTTTTCTTGGTCTTTCGGATAGGTGAACTTATTGCCGCTGAGGCTCCCACAAGGTGACAACAAGTTGTCTGGTCAATGTCCTTAAAATGAGATAGAACCACCACGATGTCCGCTTCGTTCTATCCGAGAAGATACCCTCCCCCCCCTATTTCCTTGACCTGGTCTTCGAGGCATGCAAATCCCGGGATGACTTGTTCCCTCTCTTCCCCGAATGATATGAATTCCCCGTTAGAGGACGGCCTTTAGTATTCATGTCGTGTGTACTTAATAATCTTTTCCATATGGTACAATAATAAGTTGTTGAGAGCCCCTGCTTTTATTCCCACACGCCATGACTTCCAGCCTCCCGGAAGGCTTCGCTAGTTTGTAATGCATTATCATTCGTTCCTCCCCCTCTGCCAATCAACTTACCGTTCTTGTAGGCTGTCCCCGTTTTTTTGACTGTAAGCAGGATCTAGGCGACATCGTTCTCCCCCCCCTGCGCGGCCCTCTTCGGGCTCTCTTTCTTAATTGACAAAGAGAAAAACCTGTTGCTGGATCAGCCAGTCTTCCCCCCCCTCTCTCCCTATTTTTCCCCATGTCGTCCACGGCAACCCCTCCGCTACGTCACGCAGGAGGCGGGGATGGGTTTTGGTCATATAGTTCCGCCTCCCCCCCCTTTTTTTTTTCCCCCCTTGGGATGATGAAAGCGCTCTTGGATTTAGAGGATCCACGTATAACTTAGGAAGGGAGGGGGGTCATTCCTCCGATCCCGCTTCGTCGTTTTGCGTCCTTTGGTAGTGTACTAGAATTCACCTACAGGGAACTCGGGGATACATAAATTAAGGCCTCTTCATGTCCTTTTGCCGGATTCAATCGGTCAACGCCCCCTCCTTTTACTTCCAGGTGGCGTGTTTTCCCTCCTGTTAGGATTTTTTGCAGGGAATGCATCAGTAATATGACTTTTCCCGATGCTTGCTCTGGCGGGACAATCCAGTACTCCTTCTTCCTCCTTTCCGGGGTTTTTCACTCCTCTCGGTCGATAGCTACCGTCTTTTTGGTATAGCGATCAGAACTGTTCGTATGCCTCCCAAGAAGACCGTCGCATTGGAGTACTCAGCGTGGAGGTGCCTTACAAGTTTTACTGGAACCTTTTCAACACTCTCTCTCTTCCCCATTATCTCTGACTTTTCTTTTGCCCCCCCAGGCGTCCCCCGCCGCGTTGGTGAGAGAAAAGGAGTTCCAACCCGCCGTCGGGTCCGGACCTTCCCCGATAATATGCCAATTGACAATACCTTCTCTTTCCCCCAATTTACCTTCGTTTCCCCCCCCTTTGTCTTCCCCCCGACATCGCTTTCATGCGTCGGCTGCGAACCAGACCAGCCCCTTCCTCTGACGAGGCCGACGACCGGCAGGTCCGTCAATTCGTGTACTCTTTCCTCCCATGCCTGTGCCTTTTATCGACATTCCGCGACCGGCTCTCCGTTACCCCCAACTCCTCGCCTCGACCCATCCCTCGTAGATATGCGATCAACCAAAGAAGGGAGTCGGATCCCGAGATTTCTTTTTTTTTTTATCTCCCCTCGCCCCCCGTCTGTGAAGTTCTGAGAGCTTCCCTTTTGAGATTATACCAAGGATGGAGTAGTTACCCGAGCTTCCTCGATCTTCAGTGATACAGACATCGGCTCACGTTTTAGCCTTTTAATGATTATGCGGTAGGCAATAAGTTGTGGTATAAGGGGGCGCACAGGTTCGCACTGGCCCCCACTGCCGCTTTGAGTATTCTGACTTTTGCGGTGGTAACAGGGTTCGTGTACTCAGATAAGATCGAGATAGGTTGCTTTGAGGGGGGTTGTGTGAGGGGGTTTTTTGTTTTGTTTGTTTTTGCGGGTAGGTTTTTGAATGGGCGAGGGTTCTGGGCTGAGAGGAAGGTTCCTGACTGATACTGGACTTCTAAATCCTGGCCGATCCTTAAATAACCCCTTTCATTCAATTTTCCGCGCCTTCCTCGCCCTGCTGCGCTCAATCGTCGTGGTAGATCATAGGCTGCGTGCGCGGTAATTTCCTGAGAGGATACCGTGAGTAGTTTGACCTACGAGTGGCCATGGCACTGCTCTCCTGGCATTACTCGGTCTCTGTGCTCTACGATTTCGCGGTCGTGGCAGCTCAGAAGAGCGATCTGCAGCAGCGTCTCTAGCTCAGGCTTTTCCGTTCGTTGGTTCTCTGGCATTCTCATAGGGAAGCGGCCCCCCCATTAATTGGTATCCCCCCCTCATCATGGAGGGGACACCCTGCAGAGGAACAGGTTCCCCCCTGGTGTTTACCGTCCTCGTGGACTAGTCCTGCGGACCCCATGCTCCCGTCTCTCACCCTTCAGAGACGCTTCCCTCCAAGCGGACAGAGTTTCCACACAGCAACGTGCGTGTCAGTTCACCCCTGATCGCTCCGTGAGCTCGACGTTGTTTGCGTTCTTTTCCTTCTTCGTTTTCGGTGCCTTTCTACCCTGGGAACCCGCCTGCACTTTTTTCCCCTTTGTGGCAGACGTTGTCCCCATGACGTTCTCGGGTTGCGAAAAGACCAACGCGTAGGAGCTCAATTAACCTCCTTTCCTCTGTGGTTTCGCTTCGCTCTAGAGGCGAATCGCCCTTGAACCCCGTCTGTAGTCCAGCGAGCCTTTTCAGGTGGTTGGGAGATTCACTTTTCCCGCCCTCAATTAGAGAACCTTCACCCCTTTCCTTTGTTTTTTTCTAGAGCTGGCGGCGAAGTTGGATTTCCTGACTCCTTGAACACCTGATCTCGTCTCTCGCTCTTCGTTTCCGTTCGCGTTGATCCGCTCCCTCTTGAGACGAACTCTTAAGGTACAGAGGGAGAATGATCTTTGCTTGCGTTGTGATCTTGCGCCTAGTTGGCTCTCTCCACCCTTTACCCCTCCTTTTCCCCCCAGTCCCCTTCTCCGCTTCGCTCTACCTTTCTCCTTTGCTCCCCACTAATCGCACCCCCTCCGCTAACCCCGTACACTTCTCATTACCCCCTCACCTGTCCCTCAACTCGCCTTCCCCCCCTTTTCCGCCATTTTACTCCTATTTTCCTCCCCCCCCCCACCCGCAACTCTTCCTTTCTCTTCCCTCCCTTCATCCCTCCACCCACCTACCTCCCCATTCCATGCTTTTCTCTCTCAATTTCTCGACTTCTCCTTCTCCCCTCCCCTCCAGCCTTTTTTCGCCACTACTCTCCATTCTTGTCACCTCTCGCCATCTCCCTCCTTCTCCCCTCCATTCCTATTCCCATTCCCTTTACCCCCCGCCATATCCTTTTTCCTTTCTCTTTTTCCGTTCACCCACTGCCTCACTCTTCCCCCCCCCCTCTTCCTCTTGTTCACCCGCTTCTTGTCCCTGTTCCTTCTCTTTCTCATTGTCCACGTTCCCTCCTCCCCTTCTTTTGTCATTACCCTAGCCACTACCCACCTTGTTATTCTCGCCTCCTCTTCTCGACCTCCTCACCCATATACTTTCAAACTCCTCTTCCCCTTTTCTCCCTCCCCTCGTCCTCGCCTCGCTTTAACTCTCCTCCTCTCTCTCACCTATCCTTGCCCCTCTTACACCATCCCTACTTTCTTTCTCTTTCTCAATCGTTCCTCCCATGTTTCCTTTCTTCTATCCCGTCCCCCCTTCCCTCCCCTCACCCGGTCATTTGGGTCTTCCACGTCGGACCAAGCCAATTAAATGAATGTGTCCCTGGTCAGCGTGAAAGAAAGTTGCTCAGAAAATCCGTGAGTCAGAGCCGAGCCGATTAGTTGGCGTATTGTTTGTCTCTTCCGTTTCAGCCCCCCTTTCTTTCCAATGTTGTCCCTCGGTGAAGGTCTCTCCCTTTCTATGGAGTAACTATTGACTCGTCCGCCGGTCAGAAAAAATGCACAGGTACTCGGGTTTCCCTCCTGGACGACCTTTCTCCCTCTGAGGGGTTTTTCCCCCTCCCCCTACTAACGAGATGCCCGGGCTTCGGCCACCGTCCTGTTTCTCTCGTCAACCTTTTCGCTCAGATGCTCAGAGGTGCCAAAAGACGCGAAGTTCCCCAAATACGAGTCTGGCCGGTTCTCGCCCTTTTCCCCCCCCCCTTTTCCATCCCTAGATCACCGCCCAACCTCCCCCTGTCTGAAAGATCAGTGTGTTACCAGACGATGTCGCTCTTGCTCTACAAGAAAGGAAGGGCTCCCTGTAAGTTGGAATCTTATACTTACTTCTTCCCTTTTCTTTCGTGCCCCCCTCTTCTCTCCCTCTCTCCCCCTCCGGCCCGGCACGGCCCTCCTTATCAGATCAAACCACTGTCTCCGATCGCAGAGAGTGCAGAAACCCGGTTACCCTTGAAGTTAGCAAAGAGGCAGTGGCCAGTTTAGATCCCCCTCCTCCTCCCTCCAGTTATCCCCCCCCCTTCCTAGTTTCCCCTCCGCCCTCCTTTTCATGACCCCTTCAATCGTCCTCGACTTTGTTTCTTGCATTTCCTTCCGGACTTGAGCTGGTAAAGCCAAAATGGAGGCTCTTTGCACCCAAAGCAGTCCAGACAGCCTTCCCCTCCCTCTTTCGCCATCTCCCTCTCTCTATGGATGTCCACCCTGCTTGTTCTCGCTCCCTTTAGGTCTGTAGCGTTCTTAGGATTTTCCGGAGTCCGGCAGGAACGGCCTCCTCTGTGAGGCTATACCGAACTTTCTTTATTTCCTTCCCCTTCCGTTTCTTCTCCTCTTCGTATTCCTTTCAACATGTGATTATTGTTCGCCTCCTCCTACCTCGCTGTGGTGAAGTCCGACCCTCTTTTCCTGTTTGGTTCTCCGACGTTTTTCTGGATTTCCTTAAACGTATCTTCTCCCTTTTTTTCCCGCCCCCCCCCCTCTTCGGTCCCTCCCCTTATTTTTAAAAGGAATATGAGACCTTTTCGATCGCTGACTGAACATCACTGTAGGACGTTCTGAAAGGTCTCAGTCTTCTTTCCCCTTTTTTTCAGTGACCTCCCTCCCAGTTTTCCCCCTGTGCCCGCCTACTGGCCAAATAACGGCACTACATCGGGTCTCAGGATTTTTGTTACCCCAAATGATGATATGTATGATGTGACCAAGTCTTTCTCGCGCGCTCCTCATTCTGACGCCGGCTTTCATTGACTGCATCCAGACAATCTAGTTGCAGGGATGAAACCTGGTTCCAGGATCGAGATTCCCTTCCCCTTCCTCTATGCCTCCTTTACTTCTTCCCTGCGCCGTAGGGGAAGGAGGTCCTCGAAAATGCGAGATAATCCCCAAAGGCCATCCCTCTTTTTTTCTTCATCCTCTCTTTCCCTTCCCCTCCCGCTCCGAATTCCGGAGCCCCCGCAGCGCGGCCCATAGAATTAATACATCGATGCTTTCGTGCTCAAGGTCCCCCCCCCCGCCCCTCTCTCCCCTAGTTGTTCCGGTTCGTTTTAGGGTGCCCTGGAATCAGTTGAGAGGTAATTGCCGATGTCCTTTCTCCTTCCCATTCAACCTTTTTCCTCTTGTGAACCTTCCCATCTCACCCTGCGATAGGAGTGCCGCGGCCGTTTTTATCTCGCTTCTGCATAAATCCTTTTTTCATTGACTAGTCAGCCGCACACCTTTCTCCTTGTCATACTCTTCCCCCAAGAATGCTCTGCATACCCGGTAGAGAATCCCTTGCCTGGCTGTGTTGTGAAATTCCCCTCATATACTTTCCCCGAGTTGTTTTTCGAGAGATGAGGGGCCTTGTAACAACACCTCCCCTCCTCACGCTTTCCCCCTTTCCGGACCCCGCCCCTTTGTTGTAAATGCTCTAATTCGGGGTTAGAAGATGACAAAGTACAAAAGTGTATTGTCCTGATAATTATGTCCGATTTCTTTCAGTCGCCTCCCCCTCGAAACCCTCCCGATGCACCTTCTTGGCGATAAAGTTCAACTCGAGACAACTTGTTGACTCCCTCGTTCGATGACCCCCTTTTCGCACCGTCGATGAAATGGCCACTTCCCTTTCCCTTACCTTGCGAAAGCAGGTCGAGAGGGGCGGTTTTGTTGACCCCTTTTCCTTTTTAATCATCTGTCGGTATGTACCGTCGATTGCAGGGCGCTGCGTGGCCTTTCCTTCTCGCGGAGATTGAGAGAATCCTCTTCTCCCCTCGTTCGTTTCTTCAGACTCCTTTTCCCCCGGGACCTAGATAAAGCCGATGCCGCAAGTGCCTGATGTACTTTCCTATTGGAGGGCTCTTCCTTCCTTCCCCCCTATCTGTTTCTTGTCCCGTTGCCTTTTCGCTTTAGGAGGCTTTTTCTTAGTGACGGAGAGCACATGACGGTCTATGGTGGGGAAACCGCTGTTTTTTCATCTTTCCCCGAACTTAAGTCTCATCATGTATTGGTGCCATGAAGCCGTATCGGACGATCCGGCGGTACCTTTATGGTGTTTTTTCTGATCCGGCAATGTTGTTATGTCACTACAAGAATTTTTTACCGAGTGGGTTAATAATTCCCGTTGCCCTTCCCACGACAAGGAATGGTGAAGAATGGCCCCTTCCCTCCTTCTCCCCCCGCACCAGGATCTGACTTGACAAAGTACTAAAGCAGTGAGGCACGCACCCCCTTTTGGCCTCTTTTCCTCGCTCCTTTTCCTTACGTTTGCATCTCCCCTTATAACAACCCCCCCTTCATTCGATTTTTTGTAAAATTCTTCCAGCGGCGCGTCGTCTATAATAATGCCCCCGACTCCTCCCTCTTCTCTCGCGACCGGTTTTTTCCGTAAATCCCATCCCTTTCTGACTCTTCCGCCCCGCCTTGCAGGAGAAGAGGGTCACTGACTTCTAGGAACATCCTAGATTTTCCTACCAAGTCCCGTTTTTTTCTTGCCCCCCCCCATTTTCACTCTTTCGAGCGTTCATTTGTTGACTTGCACCCGCTCCCTGTGCCCTCTGTTTCCTGCGTTGATGGTGTTGCGGAGACGATCGATGCTGTTCGAGATGTTGATGGTAGACCCCGAGTCCCTATTGATTTTGACCACTTCTGCTCCATCTTTTTCCCTTACCGTTGGTCCTTTTTCATCCCTCACTTTTTCTTCCTTTCACCCACCGTTTTTTTTCCCCTCGATACTTTTTCTTTTCCGTCTTTTTTTTCTTCCCCCTCTTCGAAAACTGGGAGAAAGGTTTTCGACTCGTCCACCCCCGTGGTGGGAGTTTTCTCTTTCCTTTGGTGACTAGCTTTTTCCCTAATGAGTCCTATCTCTATCGCGGGTCCCCATCTTTGTTTTTTCCCTTTCTTTGGTGCGTTTCCTCTATGTTTGCGTCCTTGTGGCC
>Ga0179593_1636313_pt1 | contig 10586 bp, 18 predicted proteins | sample CZODoug2_1_08_16_FD_185931 | JGI IMG/M metagenome (GOLD analysis project Ga0179593, IMG submission 185931) | Vadose zone soil fungal communities from Angelo Coast Range Reserve, California, USA - CZODoug2_1_08_16fungal (PacBio error correction) | ecosystem: Environmental > Terrestrial > Soil >... | reverse complement strand
CCCGAGGACACAGAGGATGTATTTTTTTTTTTTTTTCTTTGTCTCCCATTATTCTTTTGCGCACATACCCTCCCCCTTTCTTTTTCTCACTGGGGTTTCCCTTTAGTCCGGCATCCAATAGACAGGCTCAATCCCCCTCCTCTTTCTTCTTTCCCTTTGTGCTGGCGCTTTTCTAGTGCGCGCTTCCTCTTGTGACATCCCTGTCCTCCCTCCCCTTCAGGTGAAGCTGGCCAACTCGAGTCTGCCCGAGTTCTTGTTTTCTTCCTTTACGCAAGTGTCGCCCGGTTTATTTTTTCTCCCTTCCTTTTCCCCTCCGAAAGAGCGCCCGGATCAAAAAGAGCCCTCTTTTCCCTCCACGGTGAAGCTGGTCCTTGAAGAAAACTTCTTTGGAAAAATTTAAGGAAATCCCTCTTGTTCTTTTTTTTTTCCTTTTTTCTCTGCCCAGTCTTTCTTGACTCGCTCTCCGATTCTCTCATCATCTCAGGGGATTGAAGTCGGGAGCGCTCTTTATCTAGGATTAGTACTGGGGGTGTGTTGCGAATTTAGAGTACGGTCCTTCTTCTTTTCCTCTGCCCGGCATTTTTTTCCCCTTAATACAAGAGTAGATATCTCTCCTTAGATGGACGAAGAATACCCCTCCCCCCCCTCCCCAGTTTGACCCCGTTTTCTCTCCTCATGAAATTTCAGAGGCTTCGTCCCCCCTTTCTCTCCGCATCGCCCGGTGAATATTTCCCTCCCCCCCTGACAAGATAACCGTGGAAACGGAGAACAGGTTCATCCCGCTGCTTTTCCTCTTCAGTCCCTGACTGCCTTTCTTTCCCCCGATGATGGAAGAGATGGCCAATTCACAATCGCTTCAAGCGATTTTTCCAACCTTCTCTCCTTTCAGTCCATTGAAGACCCCCCTCTCGGAGTTTCTCGAGGCGGAAAAGGTTCTTTTTTCCCTTTTCCTTCCTCATCTAGTGCTGGACCCGTCCCTGCACCGTTGTCTCTTTTTCTTTCCACCTCCCCAAGCGCGCTGAAAATTTCTCGAAGCCATGCAATTCGGGCTCCCCCCTTCCCCTCTCACTCGAACTGTGCCTCCTCGTTCCCCTCCCCTTTTCCCCCAAGGAAGAGTTGCGCGTCCCTTCCTACACCCACCAAGCAGCAATTTTTTACCCTTGGGGCACTCGCTATCGTGCCCCCCTTTCCCACTCTCTTTTCTTTTTCTTTTTTTTCTCGAGAGGGACTGACACGATAAGCGAGGGTCCTTTGCTTGGTGGGTAGTAGGAGTGAATCTTTTTTCCCTTTTTTTTCTCCTTTGTTTCGCCCGGAGCCTAATCGGAGACTCTTCCCTTCTTTCTTCCTTTCCGCGGGACGTACAGTAAGGTTTCCTTCGAGCGCGTTCAACCCCCCAGATTTTTTTTTTTCTTTGAGAAGGGTCCTAAGGGGCCTTGTCCCGTTTTTCCTTTTTCTCCCTCTTTGAATGCAAGGTATTGCGCCTCTTTTTCATGACGCCCGGGAGAAACTATTTCCACCCCCTCTTCCTCCGCTAGGCGTGCCCAACTTTTGACCATCGAGGAAGAGAGGGATGATCTTTCAGCAGCGTGGAAGAGCCTTTGCTCACTCCTCCTTTCGTTATTTACTGGTCTCTGGCGGGACTGTTTTCCACCTTTCCTCCCCCCGGGGGAACAGCGGCTTTCCTGAGGCGGCGAGACCCTTCGGCGGCGACTCTTTTCCGGTATGCACGTTCCCTTTTTTTGGAAAATGGGGCTTCCTCCGGCAGATAGAAGTTTTCATTTCCCCTATCTTATATCGACGCGTGCGACCCATCCCCTGGCTTCCCCTTTTCCCCCTCGGAAGAAGATCATTCAGAAATGAGCGGCCCTCCCCCCCCCTGTCACTTCAGACGAGCATTAACCCCCCCCGCGCCCCTCAAGACTCCCGCTCAAATATAGGTCCTCTCGTCTTCCCCCCCGCCGGCGACAGCGTTTTTTTGTCCTTTTTCTTTCCTGAAAGTTTTCCATCGAGACAGTTTTTCCTCCACCCGTTCGATGAGCGGGGAGATTTTTTTATCCTTTTTTCTTCTTTTTTTTTTGGCTGGAAGTGGCGGCCGATTTTTCCTCCTTCCGATGCGGTGAGAGCAGCACTTCTAAGCGAGGCGAAGAAATTATTTTTTCCCCCCATTTCCTTTTTCCCCCTATTTTCTCTCTTGTAACCACATTTACTCCTCCCACCGGACACCAGCGACAGTCGCGCTTGAAGCAAATGGAGATTGGATGCCTTCCTCCCTTTTCTTTCCCCAGTTAGGCCTTTATTCTCTCGGGCCATTTCTCTCCCCTTCCTCCCCCCCATCGGAGGTAGTCAGCTCCCGGGACGCGGCGAGATTTCCTCGTCGTCAATATATTTTTTCCCCTCCTTCCCCCCTCTTTTTTTTACGAAGAGGTCCGAGGACCAGAGGATTGCTATTTTTTTTCTCCTTTCTGGCGCCACCTACAGGCGCCTTTCTTTTATGGATACCCTTCTTACCTTTGGGTAGCGGCGCATTTCCTTTTCCCCCATAGAAAAAAGGATCAATCTCTCCGGAGGAAGTCGGCTGGAGCTTTTTCTTTTGCGCGTTCCCTTGTGGGTGACACGAGGTTCCCCCCTTCGGAAGAAGATGGACCGCACGCTCGACTTTTTTTCGGGCATTGTGACTTCTCTCCTTTTTTCCCGCCTGTTAGAGCTTGAAATTCGCAATTCTTTTTCCTTTTTTCCCCCCCCTGGGGACCCCAAATTTACCCGTCATCTCCCTTTCCGGGAAAAATGAGGCACACGGTTCGCGCTTTACCCTTTCTTTTCCTCCCCCCACCCGCTGTTAGTTCCTGGACCTTCCTCTTTTTTGAGGAAGCTCTCTTGCGAGCCTGGAAAGGTTATTTCATCCAGATCTTTTCTTCCTCGGTTGGTTATTCTGGCTTCTTCCTTGTTTTTTTGGGAGAAGGCTAGTCCGGTGCATGAGATGGAGGTTCTCCCTCGGCCGGATCGGGGCGCGGGTCCTTTTTTTTTTTTTTTTTTTTCTGAGAGAAGAGAGAGACCTCGGAGAGAGGGAAGAAGGCCTCCTCTTCCCCCGAACGTTGACCCGCTTCTGCGCCTAGTGCAAATCGATTTTCCCTCGTTTTGCGCGAACTGCTCGACCCTCCTCCCCCTCCCTTTTTTTTTTTGAAGAATACGAGATCAAAGGGGCCCCCTGCTCCTTCCCTCTACCAGTATCCGGCTCCCCTTTTACGAAGTCATTTCGCGAATCTCTGCTGAAGCCTAGCTTTCCCCCCCCCTTTTCCCCTGGATCATCCTCTTCACCCCCCATCGATTTTTTTCCCAAGAAGACAGAAGGAGCGGTTTTTCATGAAATAGTGCTCTGTCCCCCTTTTTTCGTCCCTCCCCACTGGCGTCGCCCCGTGCCTCTTCTTTAAACGACTGCCAGCCGTTGGTTCCTTCTTCTCAACTCCACCGCGACGCTGCCCCCTCTTTTGCACGCGCTCTCCCCTCCTGTTCTTCGGGCCCCCCTCCCTTAGAGCAATCGAAAGGCTCGGTTCGATACGGTAAGGGCCTTTTTCCCCTCTGGGGCAGGAGCTCTCTTCACTCCCTACTCCCCCTGTTTCCCCTTTAAAGGAATGGAATACGATTCGTGCAGTCCAATTTACTACTAATAAGTTTTTGTTTTTCTCTTTTTCCCCTTCCTCTTCGCGAGGCCCATTCTACAAGGCTCTTTTTTTTTAGTGAAGAGACGCTCGCACTCTTCTTCTCCTACAGGCCGCAACGAAGACTTCTCTTTCGCCTTCTTTCTCCCCTATGCATGGCGTCGCTCTTTTCAACCCCCCATCCTTTTTCCTCGGGGGAGTGGAGAAGGGGAGGCTTCCTTTCCAGCGAGATGCGGGGTTCCTTTTTTTTTTCCGACCAGCTTCCTATAGCAACCCATTTTTCCTTCTTTTTTCCCTGAAGAATAAGGGCTTCTTTCCAATCGCTGAAGCGAGGGATGATGTCTTGAGATTTTCTTTTTCCGAGCATTAGCGAACGGAGGAAATGCTACGGGTCTTTTTTTTTCATTGTCTCCCTCCCCCTATCCTTTCTTCCCCTCTTCCCGGCGTATCCCCCTATTGTGCCCCCCGTCACACCCCCACCTACTCCCTCTATCTCCCCTTCGTCGGTCCTCCTACCCCTCCCCTGTTTTCCTTCCTACCTACCTTCCTTTTTCTTCTGCTCCTACCTCCCTTCATCCCCCCTCCGGTCCCTTTCCTCTCTTACGACCCCCCAACACCTCACGCCCACCCCCGCACGCATTTTTCTCCAACTCTCATCCTCTCCCACCCGCCCCTCACCTTATCTGTATTCCTTCCAAATCTTCCCACCACCTCTCCCCCCCCCCACCTCCATCCATAACCGCTTTCGCCCCTTGCCCTACTTCATTCCTTCTCCATCCACCTAACTCAACGACACCCTCCTCCGCCTACATCCCCACCCCTCCCCCTCCTCCCCCAAGACCGTCGCTCCCCGTGGCTCACCCCCCCCACATCTCCTCTCACACTCCGCCTCTCCTTCATCACCATCCTTCCCCCCCGCACCCTTTACTTGTCCTTTCCTCCCACTCCTCTTCTTCCTATACTCTCTCTCTGTCCCTCCTCCCCCGCCTCCACACCTCTCCCCCCCCCCCTCTCATCCCCCCGCCATCACCCCAACCCCGCCCTACCCTGCCACCTTCTCTCTTACGCCCTCCCCCCCTCCACCCCCCTCACCCCCCCCCCCATGCCCCTTCCAAACCCACCCCCCATTCTTCGCCCACCAATCCCCCCCATCCACCCCTTGTCCTTCCCCAATCCCCCCCTGCTTTTTTATCCTCCACACCCACCTTCTCCCCCGACCCTCTAGTCCCTTTCACCTACTTCCTCGTTCTCGCCTCCACCCCCCCCTATCCTTATCCCTACCCCAATCCTCTCTATTTCACCGGACAACCCACACACTCCTAACACCAACTCTTTTTCCTCCTCGACCACAACCGTCCCCCTCTCTCTGCCATAACCTTATCCCCACACTCCCCTGCGCCCCTCCCTACCATCCCCCCTTCTCTCCTCTTTTTTATCTACCCGCAATTCAGCGACCTCACACGACTCCGCTCGTCCCCCTACCTCACTTTCATTTTCCCCCCTTCTCCCCCACAACCTTCCCCTTATTTACCCCCTCTTCTTCCCCCACACCCCGCCCCACACCCCCTCCCCTCCTGCCTCCCAATCCCCCCCCTCCGCCCCTTCCTACCTTCCCAATTGGCAATTCTTTTCCCTCCTCGCCGCCGCTACCGGCTCTCCCCCATCCTCCGCATCCCCCCCCATACACCCCCCCCTTATCCCCTCATTATGAACATCCCCCCCCCTTGTACGTCGCGTATCCTCGCCCGACCCCCTTCTTCCATTTGCGCTCCTTACTACACCTCTTTATCTATTCCCACCGTCTCACTCCCCTCCACTTATCTCCCCACCTCTTACTCCCCGTCTTCCGCTCTCTTAGCTTCCCCCCCTTCCCTTACCCCTCGCTACCCAAACCCCCCTTTCTATTTCCTCCCCACCCATCTTTCCCCTTCCCATCCGCAAAGCTCACTATCCTCTCCCCCCCCATCCCACCCGCTCCTCCCACCTCCCCCCCCGCCCCCTCCTCTTTTCTCGTCTTCCCTCCTCATAACCTGTTCCTTGGCCCCATTCCCCTGTCGTTACTTATAATGCTCCCTTTCATTTCCCTTACATTCTCCCTCTCCCCCCCCACCCCGGTCTAGCTCCGTACGAATGCCCCTACTCGTTCGCCACCCCCCTTCCTCTTCTCCCCCTTTTTCCTTTCCCCCCAATGCCATTTCATACCCTTCCCTCCACGCCCCCGCCTAACCACACCCCCGACACATCATCCCCCCCTCCCCCGTTCCTTATCTCCCTCCCAGTACTTCAGCATACCTTCTCATCCCTTCTCCGTCCTTTCCTCCCCTCCGGTCCCCCTCCTACAGTCACTCCACTCTCACTTTCCTCTCCCCCCCTCTTTTTCCCCTCCCTCCCCTTCCTCCCTTAACCTTTCCTTGTTTCCTCTCGTGCCACCCTTCCCCTCCTCCCTCTTGCCTCCCATCCTCCACTTCTCCACATCCACCTGTTCCCATCGGAACCCTATTCACTCCAATTCCGCCCTCACTCATCGTCACTTTTCTTAGCCCTTTTCCCGTCCTCATCCGCCGCACCCTTCCTCCCCCCCCCTCCCCCTTCTATCGCAGCAACTCAACCGATACCTTTCTCCTTTTCCCGTCTACCCCCGTCCTCACCCCCTTCCATCCCCCCTCTACCTTCACCGCCACCACTTCCTTCCTTCCCTCCCTCCCATCCCCTAACTTCACCCTTCTTGACCCCATCCAACTTCTGCACCTCCCCGACTTTTCCACCTCTCTCATCCCCTACCTCTCCCCCCTCCTGTCCTCCCCCGCCTCCCATCCTTAACTTCTCCCCTTATCCCCACTGCATCTCCCCCCCCCCCACTCCCCCTTCCAATTCCCCCCTTCCCCGATCTTCTCTTACTTCGCTACCTCTTCTTTTCTTCCCCTCACCTCCTACCCTCACCCCTCCCTCTCCAAGCATCCAGTTTCACCTTCTCTACTCCTCGCCACACCACTGCCCCACCCTCGCCATCCAGCCTCAACTTCGCCCCCCCACCACCCCCCTTCTTACCTCTAACCCTCCCGTCCCTCGCCTCCCTCCTTTCTTGCCCTATTCACCGTTCTGCCACCGACCCCTCCACCCTGCTATCCCACTCCGTACCTCCCCCTTCTCCCCCAACCACACCCACCCCCCCCCGTCCCCTACCCTCTCGCGCCCACCCCCTACCATTCCCACCATACCATCCCCCATCGCCCTCCCCACTTCCTCCCCACTCACTCCCCTTACCATCCCCGTCCCGCCTCCTCCTTCCCAGCCCCCCCCCCCCCCTCCTCCCCGTCTCTTCCCCCCCAACCTCACCAATCCTCTTTCCCCCCCGTACAATTCCTTCCCTTCGACCACCGGCCAAATCTCCCCCCCACTCATTACCCCCTTTTCTTAATCCTGATCCCTCATCCTCGTACTCTCCCCCCACACATGGACCCCTCCCTGACTGCCCTTACGCCCCCTCCATCCCCCTCTTTCACCATCTATATCCCCCCCTCGTCTTTCCCCCCTTCCACCCCCGCCCCCCCCCCTAATTCTTTCCTTCTACATTATATTTATAACCCCCATTCCGTTTCGTTCCGCTTCCCATGTGCCACCATTTTCCCGCTCCTCCTCGTTCCCCCTCTATAGCTCCCACTTCTTTTTTTCCCCCACCCTACACTCCCTTTCGTCCCCTCCCACTTTCCCCCTCCCCCCCGTCCCCCCACACCTTTCCAAATCTTTCTCGTTCCCAGCCCCCTTTCCCCCTCCGCCCTTTCCACCCCCCCTCCTCTCTTTACCCACCTCACCACCCCCCACCGCCCCCATCCCTCATCACTCCTCACCTCCGTCCATCACCCCCTTTTCTTCCTTTACCCCCTTCTCCCCTCCAGCCCTCTCTCTCTTCGTTTTCTCCTCTCGTCTTTTCATTTCTCCAACCCCCCAAAAATTTTTTTCCGCCACCCCCCTTCTACTCCCACGTGATCTTTTTTCCCCCTCGGATATTAACCGTGGGCGAGGCGGCGATCCTTTTCCCCCCTCCGGTCTACCGACATAGGATTTTTTAGGAGATACGCGTTTTTTTGTTCGTCATATGATTGACTGCTTCTTTTACCCTTTTCCTCGCCTTCTTTGAATAGAAGCGGGCATTCCTCTTAAGGAAGCTTTTCCTCATGCAAAGAAAGAACTTTCTCCTTCTCACACCCAACCCTTTAGGGAAAACAAACGCCCCCCCTTTCCCCCCAGAATCTGTGCCCCCTTTCCTTTCAATATTCTTTTCCCTAAAAAAGGAAGGAGAGTCCTTTCCCGAAAAGAGGGATGGCCTTTTTCCTCCTCCTTTTCCTCAACCCTTGTTCTTTATTCTCTGGGAGCAGTTTGGGCATCCCCCTCTTTGACTGCAGTCAGAGCCTTTTTTTCTCCTTTCCCCCGCGACATGCCATAGGGGCAGCTTTTTTTCATGCTTCATGCCGACGGCGAACGATGACTTCCCCCCTTTACCTCTCCACGCCACGCTATCCGAAATTCTTCGAGATTGAGCTTCCTCCTTCGCTCTACCAAGTTCATCCTTTCCTTTTCTTTGCTCCCTCTTGATAAGGGAAGACATCTGCTTCCCCCCCAGAAGGATGGGCCGCTTTCTCCTTTTTTTTGCGTCGGTACATCTATCTCTTTTCCCCTTTTCGTCTATTCATAAGGGCAGTCTTCTCCCTCGGCTGGCTTTTGTGGAGTTCCGCAAAGTATCTCCTGGCCCTCCCCCCCTCCCCCCTTATGTCTGGTGTAGCTCCTCCCTCCATCAAAATAGCAAAGCTCAAGCTTTTTCAATGCCGGGCGGAAAGTCGTGCTGGCGCTGTCTTTTCCCCCCTGGGCGCCCTGTGGGGAAAAGAGCTTTTCTTTTCGGCATGAGAGGACAAAGCTTTTCTTTTCTCTTCCCGTCTTTAGGCATGCGCGGCTTTTCACGAAGGAATTTTAAGCTCCTTTCTCCCAGAAAAGGATCACAACCTCCTCCTCTCCCCTTTTCAGCGTTTTTCCGGAAAAGTTCCCCCTCTTCTTCACTTTCATGAAATAAAGATGTTAGGGAAGGTACTTTCTCCTCCTTTTTTGTATCTTTCCCCTAGCGATTTTTCTGAGAATGGAAAGGTCTCTTCGGGGGATTGAAGTGGGATCTCCCCCCCTTCTCTTAGTCAATGGCGGTGGTGGCTGAGAGCATTTTCTTTTTTTTTCCCTTTATCTTTCTTAGGTCCTTTTCTCGGGAATTGGAATGCCTTTTCCCCGCCGCGGATGAAAATTCTTTCCCTCCCCCGGCTAGAGGAAACCCTTCCCAAGAGCAGCGCGATTTTCCTTTCGTGTAGACGCCTGGCTTTTCTTTTCCGTCCTCCCCCTCCCCACCCGGGAAGACCCCAGGAAGATCAACCGTTTCCTTGGCCGAAAGAGACAAAGTCCTTTTTTCTCTTTCCTTCCTCCCGTCTTTTTTCTCCCCATGATAGGGCCACTTTTCTGGAAAATATCAATTCCCTCCTCCCTATTTTTTAACAAAATGCCCCCTTTCTGAGGGGCAGTCCCCTTATGAAATAGTGCTCTCCTTCTCTTGGTCGTCTTTTTCAATTTTCCTTTTCAGACGTGAAGCCCCCAGGACAATGCAGCCGTTTTCCCCCCTTTTCCCCCGCGCGCTGAAAATCTGGTGTTGACCCTCTTTTTCATTCTTTTTTTTCGGCACACTTACTGATCACAAGAGAACCTCTGGTTGCTCCTGGAAGTCTGCTCCCCTCCCCGGCATCGTTCTTCTATTAACTCCCCCCCGGAAGAACGGGTAACTTCCTTTTTTTCTTTCCACTCTTCTTTCCTACAGAATAAGTTGGTGGTGTTTTTTTTTTCCCTATTACGAGGCCCCTTCTCAAGTGATGCTTGGGGTGTTATCTTTTTAGGACTCTCTTCCTTCCTTTCCCCCTTGTGAGCCAGAGCGGTATCGGTCTTTCCTTTCGATTCGTCATCAGTAAGGGGTTCCGCCCTCCTTTTCGCGTTCAAACAAACTTTTTTTTTTGGAGTGAGAAGGGGACGGCTTCCCCTCCTTTTCCCCTCCTTCCCCCGAATGGGCTTCACGTTCCCAGGTGAGCATCGCCTTTCTTCTCACCGCCCCTTTCATTCCCCTCCCGGCGGCGAATTTGGAAACCCTCTCCGTCTTTTCTCTCAACTCCGGCCCGCCAGTTTTTTTCAAGGACTTCGTCGCTGCTTTTCTTGAGCGGAGCCATGTTTTCCCCCTCCCCCTCACTTTTCAAGCGGATTTTCGGAGGAGAGCTCCCGGCGGAAAGCGCCTTCTTTCTTCGCTTCTTTAGTGATCGTTCCTCGATTGAAGGAGGTTTTTCTCTCTTCATCCGCGAGGGATATAGACGCTTTCCCTCTTTCCCCTTCTCGGTCCTCCCTCAGACGATAGGAAAGGACGGCCCTTTAGAGAATTTACTGTCGCCCCACCTTTTTTTCCCCCTCCTCTCATTTCCCCAACTAGACCCGCAGCCCCAATTTAAAGGATAAGCATACTCTGCTCCCCCCTACTTTCTATCCTTTTCATGGCCTTTATGGAATGAAGTTTTCCCTCCTCCTTTTTAACTCCTGTGCCAGGCAATTCAAAGTTCGCTTAGTTTTTTTTTTCCGCGTCCCCCTAGCTGGGGAAAAGCGGCTGCAACTAAGCGAAAGAGAATGACTAGTCCTTTTAGCTCGGCGAGAAATCTTTGTCCAGGCTTTTCTTTTTTTCTCTCTTACTCTTCCCAGGGAACGCGAGCCCCAAGAGAAAGAAAGACTTACCTCCCCCTCTTTGCGCTTGAGAATGGCGATTTGGATGCCTTCTTCCAACCCTCTCCCACAGGAATGGGCCATTTAGAAGGAGCACCATAGAGGTATCTTTTCCCCCCTCCCCCCCTCTGGGCGAGGAGAGCAATG
>Ga0179593_1457625_pt1 | contig 10586 bp, 14 predicted proteins | sample CZODoug2_1_08_16_FD_185931 | JGI IMG/M metagenome (GOLD analysis project Ga0179593, IMG submission 185931) | Vadose zone soil fungal communities from Angelo Coast Range Reserve, California, USA - CZODoug2_1_08_16fungal (PacBio error correction) | ecosystem: Environmental > Terrestrial > Soil >... | reverse complement strand
AACAAACCCCGCGCCCCCACGTCCTCCTGACGAGCTTTATCCTCGAGTAGTCCGCCCCCTCTTTCCCTGCTATCGGCTATACTAATGTCATTTTCCGGCACAGGACAGGGCGCTTAGTCATCGGGAGCCGCCGCTTTCGGTTTTCTCTTCCTCTTTCTAGGTCCCCGTACATCCAGTTGGCGTATGTCCAGTTGTTTGCAGTGGCCCCTAGACGGAGTGGTTGCCCCGCTCGTCTCTTCACATGTTTGTTCGCCAGGCTATCAGCGGCTTCCCCAGATTCCGGGCGACTTTACACTTGGCCGTCCTGTCTTTCACCCCTTCATGGGCTGATACTGCTCTTCTCACGATCTGCTTTATTCCATCCCTCGGACAAATCTCGATGGGATGCTCGCTCCCTTTTGAGAGATTTTCCTCGCATCGTTTTTTTGGTCGCGGGCGTTGAATTTCCTTGTCACGGCTGCTCTCTTGATTCCTCCGTAGTCTAGATTTCTTGGGGGTTTCGTACTGTTCCATTAGTCCGGCTGTTATCGGTTTCGGAATCGCCACGCTGTCCAAGATTTCTTCCCTGTTCTGTCGAGGCCTGGGGAGGTTTGTATGCGTGGCCTGATGTCCCTATTCTGTGAGTTTCTTTTCATCCCTTTTTCCCGCCCCCGTTTTACGTTTCAAGTCTGATTCCCCTACCCCCTTAGACAGCCAGGTCCTTAGGGCAGCCTAATAATTCCCCTTCTACCTCAGTAACCGTCTTCGGTCGGTGATTACGCCTTATTCGTTGCAGCTCAAAGCCGGCACCCCCCACCAACTGTCCGTAATCTCCCGTGGATGCGCCGGCCCTGGGTGCGTCCTGCTGCCTTCCGAGAGTCCCCTACTTCCTTCCGCGGTTTTCTGCTATTGGTCATTACCGTCTCTCTTGTAGAGTATCCAGCCCAGTTGGGGGCACATGGGGCACCTCTAGATTAGATCCATCAATCTTCCTTCTTCGATCGTCCCTTTGTTCCCGGTACCTGCCCGTGCTGCTCGCTAAAGTTCAGAAGCTCCCGGTCTATTCTCCCATTCTCTTCCCTGCTTTTTTCTCGCGGCCGCGGCAGTCCGTCTCTTTTCTGCGCTCCCCCGAGATCATGTTTTTTTTTTCGTCTTCCGGTCGGCTCGTGTCGTTGGTAGAGTCGGTTGCTTAATTTTACGGCGAGATCAATATGGTGCGGGCTCGGTCGCGCTGGTGCTTTTTTTTCCGTTTGATGACCCCGTTCGGTTTCGTGCTTTTTCGCCACGCGCAGACCTTCTCTTGAGCCCTTCCTTTTCCTCTCCCCAATTTTGTTGAGCCCCCCAGCTACCCGACAATCCGCCCGCCCAGTTACCCTTTCCAGCAGGCCTGCATTACCCTGGCGGCGCCACCAGCACGGAGATCTGACTCCGTCGGGATCCCCCCCCGTTCTTACCTGCCTGCGCTCTGTTCGACTCGACGTTACCCCTCTACTCGGTTTTCCCCCGATGATTATCGGGCCTTTCTCCCATTTTTCCCCAATTCCGATTCATTTGCGGCACTATTTTCCTTGCCCCCGCCCGATGAAGATCCACTTTCGGCCGTCTTCCTCGACCTGGTTTTAATGAGCAGATCGCCTGTAACCCATGTCCCCGAGGTTCCGTCTTTTTCCCGTTCTGCTCGCCTCACTTTCACCCCAAGGTTCGTTTTTATGAAGGCCCTGTATCACTTATTTTTTTTGTTCCACTGTCGCAACCGCATCTGGTGAGCATCCACGCCGGCCCTTTTGTTCCCTTTTCCTGGCCTTCTCCAGGACATTTCATCTTCATTCCCTTTCCCATTCGCGCCTGTGGAGGCGAACCGGAAGGTGCTCTTTGTTTGTCTCCGGTGATGTGCACCCTCTGCCCGCTCTTTTAGATGCGGTCTATAAAGTGCGAGACCTCGATTATGTATCATGGCTTTTTCCCCACCTTTGCGGGCCCAGGTTGATACAGGTATTCGGCCATACTTGTCCCGTTTTCTCCCGGTATGGTCTGGTTTTACCCGGTAGCGTGTTTTCGCAAATCCATCCGCTTTTGGCTTTTCCCCCCTCCCCTCCGTTTTTTTGTGAGTCTTCAGACCCCCCAGATCCATGATCGACCACAAAAAGGGTCCAGAGCATGGTCAACCCCCGACCGAACCTTACATAAGAGTCGGGCAGAAAATCCGTCCCATTGATGTCCGCAATGTTGCACGAGTGTGCCTCCCGTCGTAGATGAGGATCGTTCCCTTTCTTCCGTTTTCGCATCACCCCGGTAGCAGGGCATGGAAGCATTCCGGTTTTGTTGCTTTCCCCCGTTTTTTTTTTTTCCACATCTGCGATCTGACAGCCCTGTTACAGGCCTCACGCCAGCTTTCCCGGGTAAGGTGGCTCTCGCCGGGAGGCAGGCCTTGTTTCTTTTCCCCACTTTGCAGGTTTTTTTTTGACTGGAATGCCCCTTCATTAGAGTCGTTTGTCTGCTCCTGTACGAGAAACCCCGTGATAAAGCTTCGAAGCGATGACCTGGTTCTTTCCCTTGTCCGTTCTCTGCCCCCTTTAACGTGAAAGACGGCCATCGTTCCAGGCTTATTGCTAATTCTCGGGACAAACAGGTCGACCGCCTCTCTCTCTTTGGCTATTTTGGGAGCGGTCCCATCAGCCCTCCCACTGAAGACGGCGGCCCCCCCCAGTGTACCTGGCGGAGCCTTCCTCATCGGACACAAGGCGAAGATTCTTTTCCCTCTGTATCTTTTTGGCCTTTCCTTTCGTCCAGATGGGCGACAGCCTTTCTTTCTACTTAAGTGCTCCCAGCCGGAGAGCGTGCTCGCGGCCGTGCTGTTGAAAGTCAGGTATCAGCTGCACCTTCCTTTTGTACGCCCGGGTGCGGCGGGATTTAGTTTGCTAAAAGATTGGCTTCCTAAAAGAGTTCTCATCGAATTGGACTGTGTTGGTGGAAGGAACGAGTCCGCCGAAACGTCTCAACCCTTTCCTCCGGACCTCACCCCCCGCGCCCTCTCCCTTCAGTCCTATCTACCGAAGGTAAAACGAGCGCACCGAATCGCCCTGTTTGAGATCTGCCGGACAATACAAGACCCCCACCATCATGAATCCTTATCTCACGTCTGGGCGTCTGCCCTGCCGGCTCCCCGTGCCGTAGAAGACTGGGAGATGAGCCGTTGCTCCCTACCTGACGAGATTTACGACCCAGTTGGTTCGCTGACCCGAGGTCTCCTGCCGGACGAGATATCTTTTCACGAGCGTCCCCGGGGCCTTTTTTTTTTACTTACGCGCCTTAATCTCCCCCCCCCCCTGAAAAGTCGCGTCGACTGCGAACTCGCTCCCCTTTGAAATGACCGCGGCCTGTCTTTGTAGCGAGCGTCCACAGTAAGTCCACGCCTACTTGACATTTAAGTTGCCATCGCCGGGTAGCTTTTGTCTGCGAGGGCGTTGCCGGTCTTTTCCTGGTCGCACGCATGAAGTCCCTGACCCCCTTCATGAGTCGAAAGTCTCTCTATGACATTCTTTCACGCTGAACTTGCTGATCAGTGGATATTAGTGGGTAAACGGCGCCGCTTAGATACATTGACCCTATATGCCGCTCATCAGGCCACCAGCCCTTTTCCCTTTGACCGTTCCCCGGACATTTCGCCCCAGCTGTCTTGACGGCGAGTGGCATCTTCCCCCCACAGCAGGATACTGGTGTCGACGATCCCCCACTCCGGTCCCTCTCCCTTGATAATTTCAGAGCCTCGTGTTCCGAACTTTCCAGGCGCCCCCGACCACGATGGCGAGAGGGCCCCACTGCGGGTTCAGCTCGCGCGTGGTGCCCCCTTCGTAGTATGCTCTTTTCCCTCTCTTTTTAGTATCTTAACTCCCCAGATTAAGGGTTGGACCTCCCCTACCCTGTTGTTTATTGCCCTGTCTCTTCTGGTCCCTCGGTTGCGTGGGATAGCCGCTTGCGAGCCCTACGCCCGAGCGGGGCACAACTCACGGTTTTCCCCCGGCCCCCCCCCCTGACTGGCGACTTCCCGCCAGAGTGGCTTGTTCGACCCTGCTTGGCACAGGGCCTCGAACTTAATTCCCGAAAATGCCCTTGGTCCCCCGGGCTCTTGCCGGACACAGCCCATAGTTCCTCCTAGTCTCGATCGGAACTCCAGGACCTTGCACTACATGTCCAGGAAACGCATGGGACGGTGGCCCTTTCTTTTTTTTTCCCGGTCCATTATTCCTTGTGTTTTGTTGAGAGTTTCATTCCACCTACCCGCGCGCCACCGTCCTTGCTTTTTTTTCTGACTGTATGCGGCGTGTCCCTCGATCAATGCGTTTCTCGGCTAATAATCAGATTTTCTAGGGCCCTGTTGTCTTCAACCCCCTTCTGTCCACTTTCGCCCCGGTCTTTGGGCGATGCAGAGAGTTATACCTATAATTGCCAGCCAGCGATGGCGGTAGATTCTGGTTGCCGTGTGTCCCCCCACCTTGGTGCCACTGCTCTTCTTCTTCGTGCCTGGTCATCGATCGGCTACATCGGTTCAAAGGTTTTTTCCAGCGCCGTTCCTCCCTGGTGTGCTTCTTTAACACTTCCTCATGGCTTTGGATGATCCTGCTCTACTACACGTCGCTCTTCCCTTCTCCCCACACAGGTCGCACCCCCTCGTCGCCTATCTACGGAATCGTAAGATTACTCTCGCCACCTTTTCTTTTTCCTGAAATGTCATTTTAAAGATTCGACTTGTCACGCCTCAAAGTAGCCAGCCTTTCCCTCTTTGGTGGATAGTTTATTTTCCCTTCTCCTGTTACTCAGACTGCCTGTAATTAGCTGTATAACCCGCCGTTCTCCGTTCTCCTGGGATAAAGCTGGGATTGAAGCACCGGCCTAGGATTGCGTGCTATGTATCTGTCTTGGACTCTTCCCGTTACCCTCAGGACCCCCAATCGAAACCGCCTCGAGGCGTACCTTCTGCTATCTCTACTCAGTACCCTCGGTGACACGACGTCGTTGAAGAGAAACCGACCCCGCCGTCATCACCCCGGTTCTCTTTCCCTTTTTGTGCAGGTTCCTTTTGAGTCTTCCTGACCCTGACGCTTAATGTCCTGGCCGCGGTCATTTCCCGCTTTCAGGACTCTCGCTATGTTCGCCCCTGACGGGCATGTTCTTCTTACCCCCCCCTTCCCCATTTGAAAACATTGACCACCAGATGTCTCAAATCAATCTGTCATTCCCTCCGCTTAAACCATTCCGTGCGCTTCGGCATTTCTTTGCATCCTGGCCCATTCTTTCCTTTCGTCTGACTTTTTTCCTCCGTGCCAGTCTGCAGACAGTGCAGGATTTTTCTCCCCCCCGTTTCTGGGCGTCGGCCCTATTGGGTGTTTCGCGGTCGAGCGGCTTTTTTTCCCCCTCCCCCCTTGCTCCTGATCTTTCGGCTCAGTAGCGCTGGGCTTTTTCTGTGTGATGACCGATTTCTGGAGCGTTTCTTCCGCCCCCCTGACCTTACCTTCCGATGAGACTCTTCCGCGGAACCCAAAACGGGGCCTCCTCCCCCTACACCCATCCCCCCTCGCTGCACTTTACCCTTTTCCTAGAGTGATCCCGGCGGGCGTCAACGACCCTCACCCCCGGGATTGGGATTCCCTAACCAATGTTCTCTCATTCCTGCACCCTTCTTACAATTCCCAGGTCAACTCTAATCGACTATTTTTCTTTGGTGGGTTCTTCTTATCGGGCATAGTCAAGTAAGGGTCACTGCCGCGTCTCCAATTCTCTTTTCCTTGAGAGCGTCCCCTGTTCGCGGCCCTGACTATGTCCCACTCCGCGCTTCGGTAATCATGGTCGCATCATGGTAGCAGATTTCTTTGCTCCCCGAGGCCGTTGCATTTCCCTCGCCACTTTCCCGGATCCTTTTTTTAACCCCCCCACCTGACATGTCAGGTTTCTCTATGGAGTGTGGGTGTCAAGCACCGCCCCTTGAGGAGGCCGATAAGATTCCTTTTACTCATTTCCTTTTCCTTCCCCGTTGGTGCGGAAACTCTTGGCATTCCGGGCAGACTTGACGCGCTGAGTGATTTTTTCCATTTGATTTCTGAATCTCGCAGCGCGTTTGCTTCCAACAACGGATGGCATTTCAATTCCTTTCTACCGTCGGCGAGGGTGATAACAGGTCCCATGCGGAATCCTCCCTATACCTCCTCTGTCATCACCCTTCCTTCGCATTCCCCTGGGGCCTGGGGGCTTACGGTTTCGACCGACCCTTCTTCTGCCAAGGTTTGGGGTTCCCGTGTCTGACGGCCCTGGTCCCTGCCCCAAAGACTCAGGACTTCTTTTTCTTCCTTCTTCATCTTTCCCTGTTGTTTTGAGAGATTCAGACGATCGATGTTGACCACCCAGGCCCCAACCCCCCCTAAAAGACATGTCGGTTAACGGAGAAGTTCCTCCCTTTCATGCCCTTGGGCCCCTTCCCTGCTTTTTTTCAAGCAGTGTTTATCACACTGTTGAGCGGTCTTAATTCCGTATCGCCCGGCCCTCCAGGTAGCCCGCTGGTCAGACTTTTTTCCCTTTTTTCCCATCCCCCCCTATTAATACAGTGCTTCTCCCCCGTTTCAATCTCCCGCAGCGCTAATTGGCAGGACGATGAGCTCCCATGCAGGGAGGAAGGCCCGGACTTTCTCATTGTTTGCCGGCGGGTCTGCATCCGTTGGTTTGCTTGATCCTCCACGAGAGACATTTGTACATGCCTGTCCTGTCCTTTTTTTTCTTGCTTTCACATTCGCGCGTAGCCGACTTAAAGACCCGCCTCCTTTTTTCCCGTGTGCACATGAGTATTCTTTTCGCCCCTGTCTATTCTCCCGCCGCGCGAGCGTGATCATTCTTTGGGAGCAGTCGCCGCTCTCAATCGCCTTGACGCCTGGCCTGACCCTGTTGTCGGCCCGGAATTCATCGTTGCACAGGCCCCATTTTCCGGTGGTCGTTTTCCGTCGAACAGATGGGCCCGGTTCCTGACGCGCCGTGTTAAGGCCCTTGCCGGGCGAAGCGTTGATCGTCTGTTGACCCGCGTTATCAGCTTCGCATTCCTGAGGGTTCAGCTGCGCGTTGTTTTTCCCCTTTTTTGGGCCCCAGCGGTTTGCTTTCGGAATCTTTTCCTTCGATTTTCCTCCTTTGTCCTGGGGCGTTTTAAAGAACGCAGTTTTCGCCCTCGTTGCAGTCCAACGACCGCCATTAGTCTGCGCCGATCCCATAGGCGTGCTTTTTCCTTACTGCGGTTTGGGGGGGAGCCCAGAATAGACAATGAACCCCACGCCATGTGTAAGGTTTTAATTCTCCTTAAGGCCATCTGTCTAGGGGTGTTTTGACAGATTTACTTCTTTCAGACTTCACGCGGGCAGTCGGAAAATAATTCAATGGGAGCTTAGGCTATGCTGCGAAGTTGAGCGAAGGTTTCCCCCTCCCCTTTGGTTTGACCAGCTGATTTATGGACGAGAGGATATCCACGGCGATTATTTGCGGCCGTTGCATTTTTTGGATAGTAAGCGCCTTAATAGCAGGACTCCCCCCGTCGGAAATCTAGGAACTTGCCCTACCGGAGAGCCCAGTCCCTGCCGCGGCATGCTGGTAGACTCTGATTCCCTTAAAACCTCTCCTTCCCTTTCAATCACCCCTGGACCTTCTCCGGGCTAGATGGACGGCGTTCTTCTTTTTTCACTTCACCTCTTCAGGCGTACAGTGAAGACCGGTAGTCTTCCGCGAGATCTTTTCCTCCTCGCGACTGCCGCCCGACTGTTGTAGATTTGCCTGGACTCTCTTTGACCTGAACTTTTCGCCGTATACCTGAAGGCAATAAGCCGAGTCCGGATGCATCCCCCATTGCCGAGAAGGTGACCCTTTCCCCCCTTAGCAAGGAGCAGGTCTAAACGAGTGGCGTTCGACACGCGACAGTCCTTCAACAAGTACTGGTTTAACTCCCCCGCTCCCCCTAGTTCGACTCATAAGGCTTTTCCTTTCACCAGCTTCTCTCAGTCGACAAGGCTTCAGGCTCCGCCGAACCGCTTTCGATTGTCTCCCTCCCCGGAGGCCTGTTGGTTTTAGGTGTCGCCCTTTAGTCGACCTTTATCGTACCGAGCGTGTGGCGGCCCCCCTCCCCTTGCAATTTCACATACTGTTGCATGGACAGAATAGCAAAAGTTGTAAGGTCGCTTTTTTTAAGGTTTCACTGCAGCTGATAGCGGCCCCTCTCCCCCATGCGGCAGACCTACCCCTCTCAGAGTGGCACCACGCAACCTCCTGGCGCGATTGTGACCAGCGGGGAGCTGGACAGGCGCCTATAGTCAAAAGACTGAACGCCCCCAACCTTTTACGGGCGGCGCCCTAGGTTTCGTCTTTTGATCCATCTTTTCAATATGTCATTAATGAGTCTCCCCCCCCCCCCCCCCTCTTCCAGTGACTCAGGCTTCCCCTAACTAGAAAACGCTCAGTCAACCTTTTCGCTTGGTGATTTGGATTTTCCCCTTTCCTCTCTTCGTTCTATGTGTTGAGAATGCCCCCACTACCCGCGCGCAACCGTCATTGTCTCAGCGTTTCTGAACTTTATGCCTAGAGTTCCCCGCCACTTTATTAACTGCCGAGGCTAATCAGCAATAGTGCATAGGGCCCTGTGTCCTTAGAGCACCGCGTGCCTTCGGGAGTCCCGAAAGGTTATTTTGGGCGATGCGATCGTTCCTGTATCTTTTTCCCCCGCCCCAAGGCCCTCTTGTGCCTTCGTCTTGGTTGACGTTTAATCGGCGGAGTTTTGGGACTGCTCGTTGATTTGCCCTGGTTGCCCGTGCTTCCCCAACCGCTGGGACCATTGATCGGGCGAATTATGTTTTTCCCCAGCAGTTTTACTTCACTTCGGGTGGATAAGGATCCAATCTTTTCCCCCTCCGTCTGACCATAGGGTCCCCTCCCCGCTGCCTCGCTTCCTTTTTTTGACCCTCTCGCCCATAGTGGTTCGGATTTTTTCTCTTTAATTGTCCTTAACCTTGAAGGCTCAACGCCCCCGCGAATCTCTGTGGTGAGGCCCTCCGTGGTCCTGTTGACGAGGACCCCTGGAATCGCCCGCTGACCTTTTTCCAGTGTTGCACCTCCTCGCGGCGGTGATGAGTGGCATGTTAGCCCGGTCAACTTATATTTTCTCTTTTGGTATTCCTTTATCTTTACGTTCAACCCGAAGAGCCCGCCCCCAATAGTCCCTCCAAGGTCGGGCGCATCTCTCTCTCCTTTCATGGCTTCTGACCGTACCCTTGTCTTCGGTCTTCAGGCGAGCGGGTGACAGACTCCCTTCAAAGCCATCGTCATTCGCCCCCCCCGGTGCTTTTAGGCATTTTTTATGTTTACGGACTTTTATCTCGCGACCAGGACTCTTTTCCTTTTTTCCGTTGCGCCTCGTCTTGTAGAGCGAGTTTCATGTCCCGGCGATCCTGCCTTCATCCAACGCCCCCCCCTGGCTACTTTGATGCGCCAATCATTCCTTCTCGCCTCGCGACAACTGGTATAGGACCTTCCCCGTCTGTCCCGTCCTTCGTTTTATTCTTTTCCGGCCGTCACTGTTTTTACGTGGCAGTCCCCCCGAGCGCGCTCGGCGCTCCGAGGCTTTTCCTTCGTTTGGGCTGATGTCGGTCTTCGGATGGTTTTTTGGTCGCAGATTCGGTTCTGCTTTACTTCTGCTCTTTTCGGGCTCGGATCGGTAGAGCGGGGGTTATCTCCCTTTTTTTTTGCTGCCCCACTATGATTCGCCGCCCCCGCAGCCCATTTCCTTCTCTTTGCGACCTCTGTTCTCTTCAAGCACACTTGCCCCCCTGTACCGAATACCGAACCCCGCGCGCGCCCTTTCCAGGGCTGCTTCTCCCAACCCTAAGGAGACTACCCGCTTCCCTTATGGCTTCCCCCCTTTTCGCTGCATTCCCCTTCTCCCCATCTGTCCGACGTCGACTTTTTTGCTCTCCCTCGACTATCTGCTGGGCCTGGCGATCTTTGGTGTCATCGTCACCGCTCGTCAAGTTGATTCAGGAGAGCGACCTCTTTTTTCCTCTCTCCCCACGTTTCTTCCCGTTTAAGGCTCATTTCAGAGCGCGCTGCCGCGTGAACACGGACACAGAGGACGTTCGTTAGTTTTTTTTTTTTTTTTTTTTTTTTTTTTTCGTTCTGGCTCGCCCGAAATTTACAGACGCCCCAAGGTCACGACTTCATGCACTTATTGTTTCTTTTGATGGCGTTTTCCCTTTGTGAAACCGCATTTTTATTCGCGGCTCTTCCCAAACGGTGCCATGTCCGGCCTGACTTTCTTTCCCCACGGTTTGTTTGAACCATTGACGCGCTTGAGGCCTTGAACTTGGGGTTCTACCCTTTACCGTTTATTTTGTCCCAACTGCTTTTTCTGCACGCGAGACTACTGGAGGCTCCCCTTGCGCTTGCAGCATGCTCTATATACGAGGTCCTCTTGCTCTCTGCAACATGAGTTTCCCTGGGCTGTATTCGGAACTGTCCGTATTCGACAAGGGTCCTGGGCGTGGTTTCGGTCTTCCCCCTTTTGGTCTGGCCTCATCATGTTGTTTTGCTGAATT
>Ga0179593_1431648_pt1 | contig 10586 bp, 8 predicted proteins | sample CZODoug2_1_08_16_FD_185931 | JGI IMG/M metagenome (GOLD analysis project Ga0179593, IMG submission 185931) | Vadose zone soil fungal communities from Angelo Coast Range Reserve, California, USA - CZODoug2_1_08_16fungal (PacBio error correction) | ecosystem: Environmental > Terrestrial > Soil >... | reverse complement strand
GAATAATCTGATCGCCGACGTGGCCCACATGTTCGTCCCCCTGGGAGAGGTCCCTACGGAGTGGATGTTCTTTCAATTCCATCCCTCAAGGACTTTTTTAGGTTTCGTTCCTATGAATAGTCTATGTCTTTTGGGATACCCTCTGCCAGAATCATATGGGGGGCTCGTGACCGCCTGCCGATCTCTTTCTTTTCCCCGTTGTTACTTTGTTTTCCCCTCGAAAATGGTGGGGATGACGGTACTAGTTTCTCTCGGCGAGTTTCTCAAAATCATCTTCACCTTCTGCCACAATGGGGTACTCCAATCCCTAGTCCAATATGGAATCTCTCTAAGAAGCCTATTCAGTTCTTTCTCCTCCTCAACGGTGATCTTCGGTTACTCACGAAAGTTTTGATTTTTTGCCATCCCTCTGAGTCCCTCTTTCGCTGCGATTCTTTTTTCTCCTTCTGACGATAGTTAGACAATAGGTCATATATAAAGTTGAACTTCCAATTGGTAGGGACATCACTTTTTACTTTTCGCTGATAAAACCTATCCCACGCGTCGGCGGCACCTTTTTTGTTTCTCCCACGGACAGTAATGACTTAACTAACTTCTTTTGTTTCGAGAGATCTTCTCTAATGACTCGATTGCAGATAATTCCCTCTTGGTGCGGCCCCTGGCGCTGTTTTTGCTATGCCCGGGTCCTGCGCGGCGCTCTCTCTCAAACGCCCCGTCTGCGGTCGACCTATAGTGCATGTTGTCTTGTGAGGATTCCGCTCGCGATTGCAGCATGGCCCCGCCAAAGTTTTGGTCGCCTTTACACGGTCCCCCGCTTAGTTATACGACATTATGAGATCTTCCCTTCCTCTTTATAGAGATAGGGATTCGGTAAAGATTCTTTTTATTTCGAGTTTTCTGTCTTTCTGGACGCGGGAGTTCTGTGAAATTCTGAATTCTGAAGCCTTTCATTCATGCTTTCTAATGTTTTGCTGGTGATGCTATAGTTTCCGTCGAACTCCACCTTTCTCTCTCTCTACTTTCGGACTGATCTTTTATTTGAGAATATGAAGCCTTTCATCTCGGCCTCTATCCCGACGACCAATGTTCGTCTTCCAAGATTTTCTTTTACAAACTTCAGTTTATAGGATCGCTTTTTAGGACCTTGACTTTTTCTCTATGGCTTCTCCTTGTTCTACTTATAAAGGCCGGTGAGCTTCGCCGGTGCATCTCCACCTTGAGCTTTTTCCGGAGCGTTCCTTCATTTTCTTGAAAATCTCACCGTTAGAGGGTTCGGTCCTACTTCTCCCTGGTGCCCCTTCCAACGGTTCCCCCTTCTTCACCATTGCTACGAGGGCGCTCCACTTTTTAACCTACTGTGTTGTGTTTTTCTCGATGTCGTGTGCGCTCGAGCGTAGGCGTCCACATGTGGACCGTCCCTTGACGAGACCTTGTTTTGAAGCACCCAGTCAACCTCCCTGAATTCCCCTGAACCTAAGTTTCATGCACTATGCCTTCAAAGACTTCAGACTTGTCCCTATTCCGTCGAATCTCACCGTTCCCTTTGACCTGCTTCATCCTAGTCTGAGCCATCAATCTGAGCTTGAGGCATCCCCACGCAGTCGCGCGCCTTCCGCAGAAGTTTTATCCCCATGTTGTGATCCTCCCCCCTGGTTTTGAGTGACAGCGATGTTATCTCAGAGATTCTCTCTCGAGCCGAGATTTTTTCGCCTAAGGTCGGCCCTACCTTCTCCCATTTGCACAGCCTTCCTTCATTAGACAGGATAGCAAGGATATTTCGTTTCATTCTCCGCCCCTTTAGCTATGATACCTAACAACCTCTTCTGTCTTGACCGCCTAGACCCTCCCCGTAGTGAATGACTTCGGAGCATTTCACTCATTCAGGAAGCGCTCCTAGTGTTCCCAAGATCTTGAATTGTAAGGCAACAAACTGGAGGCAGGCTTATGGATCCTTTCCGAGGCCATACACCCCCAGTCAATGATCGTGCATGCATGACTGTCTTGGTTGTCCTGTCAGAGCGGAATAAGAACATTTAAAAAAACCCATCGTTCTATTCACCAGCACCATCTTTCTTCCTGTTATTTTTCTATCAGGAAGGTTCCGAGAAGCTCGAGTTCCATTTATTACCCCCCCCAAATGCCGTCATTAGGGACTCAGAAACTTCAGGATTTTTGTCTCAGATCTCTCTTTTTCTAGTTTTCAATCAGTCGCCTTCCCTTATGCCGCCGGTAATTCAACGGTCTTTTTGATATATTCCCCCTCCGCTTCAGTTAGATCCTTCCCTTCAGGATTATCGCAAGAGATTTCCGGTCTTTTGTCTCTATCCACGTCGTAGGTCCTACCTAATTTTTCGGTAGACATATCGCCTCTTCCGGTCTTGGGCTTCTTTCCCCTTGTTAGCGAAGTGTTCCTAAGTTGTGAGCAGGTTGAAGTTCTTGTTTTTTATGAACTCGCCTTGTTTTTTTTTCCGAACTTCCCGGGCATGCCCCACATCCTTTATTTTCTCTGAACAACGCCTTCTCTCTCTTCCCCCGTTTTCAGAGCCCAACATGCGTTCGCGGTTTATTACGCTTTCATTAGACGACCCCGCCTCAGAGAAAACAGTCTTCCCCCCACTGACGTGGATTTCATCTCTTAAAATTCCTCCCGCCCCGTTGAGGGTAACCCCCCTCTCCGATGCCTTTTCTTCCTCGGTAACCCAATCATAGGCGATCAGCTTTTCTGTCCCCTCCCCCCCAACTTTTTTGACTGAGGCTGCTCCGTATAAGATTATAGAACCCCCAGTTCCTCAAAGTTTGAGGCGGCTGAAATACCAGAAGAGTACTTCCCTCTTGCAGCAATCCTCTCCTCTTGAATTGTTAGCCTCCCATTTTCTTAATTGCTGGGGGCACCTAGTTCCACCCTCAGCCGTGTTCACATGACTATTTGAGCTTGGAAGCAATGGTTTCCTTCACATCTTCATTTATATTCACCCAAGGCTTCTACGAATGGCTTCTCCTTTCTGAAGGTTAGCGGGGAAGTTCGTGGTCGCATTTATTTCCATGAAATCGTGAATCAGAAGGATTTCGCAGACGATTGGAGAGCATCCCTCCCTATCCTATCAGTGTATTCTCCTGACCTTCCCCATTTCTTACTCCGGAATCTCGGAAAGAAACCCCCCTCCCTCTTAGCGTTTGGGAGAGACCTTGATCCCATATTGCAACTCCCCCAGTCGAATATACTAGGTGATTAGCGTAAGTTTTTGGCCCCTTCTTTCTATCTCTCCTGCTGATAGTCCTGTCCAGTCCCGCTTCCTTCAAGACCCTAACCAAGGTGCGGATAAGTTTCCACGCGACCTTACGTCCCCTCCCCCCCGATACCTTTTTCTGTTCCTTCCGTCGACCGGGACGGCGTAACTAACTTCCTTTCTAGGACGGTAATCGCCCTTTCTGGGAAATAAGTCTCTCCCCCGGCAACTTGCGCGACACACACCTCTCTGCCCCTAGTTTCGTTTGCGGCTTCACATCCGTTTTTCATCTCCTGCCACATCATCCTTTTCCCCCAAGAGTAGCTCCATCTCCTTCGGTGGTGACGGAGATCTGCCAGCTCTCCTTCCTTGGCCCCCTCCTCTAGGAAATGAACAAGTGATAATGCGGCGACGCCTTCCCCTCCCTCCGAAGGCTCTTGCTGATCTTTCCTTGGTAGCCTACCCCTTTGCTTTTTCTCTAGTCCCGAGATCAGTCCACGGCCCCTAATCTTCCCAGCTTCCAGTATGCCTCTGTTGTTTTGAGAGAGTAGGCTTCTAGGACTTTGATTTGAAGGACGGGATATCGCCCGTTTTTTGTTGAGTCACCCGAAACTTTTCCCTCTGAAGACGTAAATCACTATCCTTTTTCTCCCATTCTTTCGTGTTTATCTGTTCACTAGCGTCGGCCTTTCTTTCTAGCTTGAAGATCTCAGTAACATTAATTGACCCCGCTGTTCGTGAGAGATGCTACCCTCTCTCTTTTCCCGAGGACGAGGCTTTACCTGCTTAGTTCATGGGTAGTTCTTGGCGACGGCCATTGTATTTGGTGCACATGAAGCGTCTCTTCCCCTGAATTTATCGTTACAGTACCGGAAAGTGGCTCGACGTACAAATCTATCCCCCTTTTGTTCCCCTCCGTCCTCGCTTGGCCCGTACTTTCCTCTTTTGGTGATGAAGTATAGTCTTGGCTAGTCTTTCATGCCCCTGAGTATTAGCGCAGGAACTTACATTTCTTTCTCCTTTTCCTTGTTATCGATTGATCGGATTATAGTTAAGGGCTTACCTTTTATTTTTCTTTGAAGGCTTCCCTACTCTTCATTATTCGTGTGGTTCTTCCGCTCCGTTTCACTCCAAATTATATCTTTCCCCTGCTCTTCTCCCCCCCTGGTGAGGGATGATGCTGCTCGCCAAGCGGCGACTTAAGGATTGAGGAGGGCAACGACCGACATTCGGCCATCCTTGCTCCCCCTCCTCTCAACCTGCAGACCTTGCGTTGTTTTTTTCTCTTAGGGGAGATGATGTGGCCGGTGCCACCACTTTTTTTCAGCCCAGTCGAGGCGCCGCCTCCGTCTCGTGATCATGCGCCACTTGAAGAGGCGTCTATCCTTCCCCCCTTTCGTCTGCTTTTCTGTTTCCCGGACGAACTTCCCTTCCCCTTTCTTCGCTTCTTTATTGCTCTCTTTTGTTGCTATCACTCCAGTAGTTTTGCTGGTTCGTTGAGGTCCCTTCACTCCTATGATAGAATATCGTCAGTTTCCATGGGTTTCAAAGGCCTATTAGACGAGTGACCTCCAGTTGCGTGGAGGTCGACCATTTCCAGATTATCTAACAAGTCATTTTTTGGTTTTCATGTCTGAGTCCCCTTCTTTTTTCTCTTTCCCTAGTGAATAAGATCGACCCTTGGGTATCGTTACCCGCGACGCCCATCGCAGGTGCCACTTTCAACTCGCCAATGTGGGATGTCCGTGAAGGCATTAATCGGCGAGTTTCTCACCCTCCCTGGTGGACAAACTTTTTTCTCCCCCTTTACGAAGGATAATCGAGAGACTTCTCGCTCTTCCTTTACCTGCAAGGGGATATTTAGAGTGACGCTAATTTAGATATAAGCCATCGGTACCTTCGTTTCCATTTTTTTTTTTTCCGATCTGCGCGTTCTTCCTCCTTTTTTCCCACTACTTCCCCTTATTACCAATCCTGTGCTACAACTGTGGCTTCCTACGGTTTGACTTCCTTCTTGAAAACTACACCACTCGTTTCTCGGCTTTTTAAGGTCTCCCATAGGACCTAAAAAGGCAACCCCGGAAAAGCCACGCTTTCCCTCGCGATGACCGATCACTATAATGAAGGTAGTTTCTTTCTCATCATGCCCGATCTTGTTGATACCTGTGACTTATTTCTTCACGAAGGCGATCTCTCGAACTCAATTGTATTTCTCCCTCGCTCGTGATGTTATCTTGTCAAGAGGGGATTGATCTCGATGCATCTCTTCTCCAAGTTATTATTCCATTGCTTCCCGCGATTAGATTTGGATTCTTTTCGCTGCTGTTTCCTTTATGTTTTGAGTTATTGCTTCACTATAACCGAGATTTTAGATCTCTCCAGTTCGGTGACGATATCCCTGTGATGCATCTTCTGTTGAATGCCCTTTAATGAGTTGGGGTTTTGTGATTTGTGCTGTGCACCTGACGAAGTTACTGGTCAATTCTAGCCGATGCGCCTCTCTCTTCTACGTCCTCGCGTCTCTCTATCAAATGTAAGAGCGATTCTTTTTTCAACTCTCTGTTTCCGAATTTTCTCTATTTATGATAGTGAGGCTGAGTAAAAGCGTGTGCTATTAGCAGGAATAGATCGTTTCGTTGTCCCTTTGAGCTTGCATAGTTTTTGGACCAGGTTCTCGTCTTCTTCCTTTTTTTAATGTTTGAGGTGCCGTCCCCCCTCTTTGATCCCTACGTATTGGCGCGAACCTTTTAAAGATATCCCGTTTCAGAAGACTATTTTTTTGCGTGAGAGAGATCGTTGTTCAAATAGTTTTTTAAGTAGTTACCCACCCCAATGTTAAAGTTCCCCTGACTCTAACTTGTCGACATGCTCCCTTCTTTCCGAGACACTCGGCCTAGAGGAGCTCTCCCATGAAGATCCCTCCTTTTTGTCTCTGCCTTCCAGCTCATTAAAGGTTGTCTGCTTGATGCTGTATAGACCATTCTTCCGCCCCCTCGGCCTACTCTTCCTTCCTGAGTTTGATCTTACGAGAACCGGTCTGTGCGTTTGAGCCCAACGTCCCTGTGTCGTTTGCCATCGCCGATCGCTCTCTCCTGTAGAGCGGAGGACATTAAATAGCCGCGTATCGTGCGATCAGGTCGGCCTCCCCACGCTCCCCGAAACTCAATCAGGAAGTGCGAAACTCAAGTATTACATCAAAGGTCTTTTCCTGAAGCCCCGTCGCCTCTCACTGCCACAGAACCCCCCCGTAAGTTTTCTCGTCACAGACTAGTCCAGCCAGCTATTACAGGTTAACCGCGCCATCGGTTTGCGAAACTCGCTTCCTGGAATTCACCACATTTGATTACGTTCACTCTCTCTCCATGCCGCGGCACTATCAACCTAAGATCGCTCTCCTCCTCCGGAGGTCGATTCGATCTCCTCATTGTTTCCGCCATCAGAAACCCCCATGGTCCCTTTATTCACCAGCAAACTCCCTGCAGGCAGGCACCATCGGGCATCTTTGCTCGTGTCATTTCGCTCTTCATCATGGATTTCCGGTGAGGCTTTGGATGACGAGCAACGTTCCTTGTGCCGCCGAGCGCGTTTTTTTGTTAGGGTCCCGCTTCTCCCTCCCCTGTCCTTCGTCTTCTCACTCCCCCGCTGGTCGAGCGCTCAGGATTCTCTGAGCGGTCGAGGTGTCCTTTCGTTGAGCGCGGACTTATCTTCCGAAGATTTTAAAATTGATCGAAGTTAGCCTGCTCTTCGTCTTCGAGGATGATGGCCTGTCTCCTACTGGTGGCGACCCAGGCTACGTGAAATTGTGTGGGATGCAGGCTGTTTAGTTCCCAACTCGAATTTTTTTTTCTTTTTGAAGACCGGTTTTCCCTTTCCTCCCCACATTGAGGGTGAGAGGTGCACAAACTGAACCCCAGTCCTAAGTCGTGGCATGCGGTTCCCTTTTCTCACACGAGCCCCCCCCCATCCGAGGCCATCACGCGTCCCTCCGTTTACGCCCGACGGCTTCACCGCGAGACTACACCTTAGTGTTTCGGAGATTTCCTGGAAATGCCTCCCTCCACCCCTTGGGGTCAAATATCCTGCTTGCCTGGGACGAGAAAAAAATGTGGGCAACTGTCAGCCTCCGCGCCCGTCTTCCTTCCTCCTCCCAGGTACGATAGCAGTCTTTTTCTCTTATTTCCACCCCAGCGGAGAAATGATTTGACGTAAGAGCGAAGATTTCCTGGCACAAGGAAGCCCTCACGTCGTTGACTAGTAGCGACCATTCTTCAGATTCGTCGGACCTACAGTTTGACGTCCTTCGTCCATACATGGGCGTGTGCATCCCGGGTCAAATCGCCCCCGGCCTCTTCACCGACGACTTATCCCCCGACTTTGGAGCAGCCCCATTTCTTCCATTTTGCGTTTCTGTCTATTTTGTCCTTTAGAAGCGGGTTCACAAGACGCCGTATATCTCGACGATGGCGCCTCTCAGCACCGAGACGCTAAGCCGTCTGGGGAATTTCCTCTTTCCTAGACCGCGCGCTCCCCCCCCCTCTAACATGGTCTGAGTGGCCGGCTCTTTCCCTCTCACCCCCCTCCAGTTCTCTCTCATGAGAAGGGAGATCATCTACTTTCTTCTCTCCCTTAGGCGATATGTTTAAATGCGCCTTTAGCTTACCTGCGCGAGCATCTAGTTCATCAGCCTTTTCTGGATTTCCCCCTACTGGGCAGCGAACATTACTTAGCCCCCCCCTGATGGTGGGCCCTCGCCACTTCTTCGTTCCGAATTTTCGCGTCGGAGAGTTTTCGATTCCAGGCCTCATTCCTCTACAACGGCAAGCGTTCTTCCTGGTCGACAAAACGCGTACCCTTTTTTTTTGTGCAAAAGTCCCTCGTTCCCCCCTTCCTCTTCCATCTGAACATAGAGACGACCCAAGATCTCCATTTCCGGGAGGCTTCGGTAATCAGTGGCTCCTTTCTTTAACATCCACCCATTTTGAAGAGGCTCCTCCTACCCCTCCCTCGAGAATTAATAGTTCAGAGTTTTAAGACCCATTGAAGTGACCCAGTTGTTTTCCCTCGAAAACACCCCTGTTTTGGAAGATCGCCAAGCCTTTATATCCTTCTTTAGGTAAAATAATAAGTTTGGTTTTTTGAGATCTCTTGGTTCCGAGGTGATTAGGCAGTGATGGATTCTGTGGTTGTTAGAAATTGTAAGGCTGCCGCCTCTCCCTCTAAATCAGTTTTCAGTCGTCCTCCCCTTCCTTCCCTGCATGTCCCTAGCGGAGCAACCAATTGCTTGATTTCTTTTATCCTCTCCGTCACCCCTTTTGACCGCTGTAGTTCGACTTCTGTCTACTGCTTCTTTCTCTGGTGGGTGAAGTCGTCCCGTTTGATGTGGCCGGGCCGATGATAAAGTTGCCGTTTCGGATTCGGCCCCTTTTTCGAAGCGTCCTCTTCCTCCCTACCATTTTCTAAGACGGGTCTGTGGTTCGCACCAATTTCCTCCAATGGGCGGCTTCACCAGTCGCCAATCGTGATCTCCCCCAACTTTGATTTCCCCTCTGCATTACTGGCGAGATGTCCTTCCAGTTTTTTAGTGAAAATACATTATCGCTTTCTTTTCCTCGAGCGGTAAATCGTCGCTCCTTTTTTTCTATTAAGGCTCATAATAAAACTGCTCTAATATTTTCGTTTTTGGTCCCTGTCCCCTCTCCGTGGTTCTGACGCTTAAAATTAATTCACTGCTTGACTCTTCTCCCTTTTCTGATTTCCATGCCTGGCGATCTACGGCTCTTCCTTTCCAGACCGCGCCTCATAACAGCTTAACTCTAATTTGAACTTGTCCGTTGCTTTCCTTATTGCCCCTTCCTCTTTTAATCCTAGTTGGTGCAAAGTCTTTATGAACGAAGAACCTAGGCCTCCCTCCTCAACGGTGATATGTTTTTAAGCAATCTTTCAAGATCTTCCGGCTTCCTGTAGTATGCTGCCTCTGTTCCCTTCCCGCTTATGGAGTCTTTTTTGCGCCCCTCTTCGTTTTTGCGCTACGTGTTGGCATATAATATAACTTTAGTTCCCTGTTTCCTTCAGCCATTACTACTCTTGAGACTACTTCGTCCGTTTCCCCCCCCAGGGTTGGACAAACGGGCATTTATTCAGAGGTTTCCCCCGACCAAGTTAGTCAGGGAGGCCTTTTTCATGATATACATTAATTTTGTTTTCCTTGGCTCTCTTTTCTCTGCGAGGCGTAGTCTATGAAGCTTGATCCCCAGCTAAGATAGTAGACATTCGTGGATAGTTGACAGATAGATATCTCTTCTTTTTCCTGGTAAGTTTTTTGTTCTTTCCCTGGACCCTATTTTGGCTCATCGGAGAGTCCTAAAAATCCCTCGGCAACTCAGATACCACACCCAATGGGTAGACCACTCTCCTTTAAATTGCATATATCCTCCTATGAGCATGGTCCGAAAGTTGATAGGGATATAAGTTCCTTAGCGTGCTGTGGGTGGGGTTGTGGGCTTTTTTTTTGGGGTTCTGTGGGGTGTTTTCTCCTCAAACCGTTGGAACCACCTTTTGCCGAGCGAGATCTTCTCTTACGCGCCGTCGTTCACCCTCCCGTATTTCACCAAAAGAGGTCTCGACATCGGCGGAAGGAGGTTCCTTTCACTCACCACGCGCTCGTGCGTTCTAACAAGGCTATGTAAAGCAATACTGCGTGCCACCAGATTTCCTGAATAGATTGACTATTGTGCCCTCCTGACTCGATCTGTAGATTGAACGAGATTTTGCATCGTCTCCCCCTTGGTTTTTTCTTGATCCGGAGTCATGAGTTCAGGCGAGCTGACGAATCCCCTTGCGGGCTTCGCTCTTTTATGTTGATATTGGAGGCCTGCTCTCTCTTCCTCCCCTTCCGCAAGGTTGCTAACCCCCACTCCCCGTTTCTTGCCGAACGTATGATCCAGATTACGGTTTAGTTTTCGTTCTTCTAGGAGTTCCCCTCTATGCTGCGTTCGAGTTCTTCTGCGCGATGGCTTAAATTCGCCTATTCGTGATGCGATCGCAGGAAGGCGCTTTCTTGTCTTTGTCCTATAATCGCGCTCTACTCGGCCCAGAGCTGATGAGCCTCGCTATACGGTCATAGCTCTCGCCAATTAAATGAAAAAGACTCGTTGTCTCAACCTTTTACGGAGTTCTAGTCAGGCATTCTTTTTTTTGCTCCTCTTTGTTCAGTCTCAAAGGGAAGGGGCTTCGCCTTCCTCTCCCCCAGGCGGGGGTGACCTTCTTTTCACTCTAGTGCTGACTTGTATAGTAGTACTGCGCGTTTTTGTTCAAGGTATATGTTTTTTCTACACATGTGGACCCCTCTCCCCGGACCAC
>Ga0179593_1417021_pt1 | contig 10586 bp, 13 predicted proteins | sample CZODoug2_1_08_16_FD_185931 | JGI IMG/M metagenome (GOLD analysis project Ga0179593, IMG submission 185931) | Vadose zone soil fungal communities from Angelo Coast Range Reserve, California, USA - CZODoug2_1_08_16fungal (PacBio error correction) | ecosystem: Environmental > Terrestrial > Soil >... | reverse complement strand
GGGCGGCGTCCTTCCCAAGGCGTTTCTTTTTTTTCTGAGGTGTTTCCCTTATATTCTTTTTTTCCTTTTCCAAGGGATTAGACCCCTTTCCTTCCACGCAGACGATTGGTCCCCCCACAACCCGTGAAGCAGCTTTGTCTGGCCAGACCTTTTTTGGCGAGTTTTTTTTTTCTCTCTCGTTTTTTCCCTTTTCTCGAATTTCGTTTGGCCTGTCGTTACCGGCTAAATGAAAAACCAGCTTGTTTCTTTCCCGTGACCTTTTCCTTCAAAGGGATTGTATCTGACGGACGTTTCTTGCATGATGCACCGACTTGTTCCGCCTGTGGAGGCCTTTCTTCACCAACTTTTTTTGGAGCCCGATGAATCCCCTTCTTTGCGAAGAACCTGGCCTTCGTTTCCAGTCCCCCTTTTTCTGTTGCCTTGTCTTTTTTTTTTTTTGGCTGTGGGTCCCTTCCCCCTCATGGTAGAAGGATTAAGCACTGTGAGGTGACGCCTTTTTCTGTCTTCAACCACCTTTTTCACAAAATCTAGCACAGAGGTTGGACAGTTGGGGGTGCTATTCCTCTCGCAAAGACGTTTTTTTCTTTCCACAAGGCTTTGCTACCCGCCCTGGGCACCTACGTCTCGGATTTTTTTTTTCCGTTGATGAGTTCGTTGTGAAGGTCCCTTTCTTTTTTTTCCCTTCCCCAGGTAAGGGTCCAGGGTTGTGGCGTGTTTTCGGACCTTTTTTTTTTTTTCCGGGCTTGATTCCCTCTTTTGATCACAACTCCCCGGAGTTTACCTTTGGTCCCCCGTGTCGCGTCTTCTCCCTTCGCAGGATTTCAATTGGCACACCTGTCCCTGTTTTTTTCCTCATTCTTGACCCTTTTTTTCCTCGGGTCCATGAAATTTTGCTGTGCACAACACGCGTCATGCCGTTTTTCAGCCCCCCCCTGCCTGAGAGTCGGATGGGCCACTGTTTCGGACTCCGTAAAGTCTTGCTGTCCGACCAAAATTTGCCCTCCTCCCTCTTAACCTTCCTCTATCTCTCCCCCCCTGGGGGCGTGCTTCGGTGTCCCATGAGCAGAGGTGCTTCTTTCTGCGACCGGCCTGTTCGTTCGTTTTTTTTTTTTTTTTAACGATGGTTCTGATCCTTCGAACCCTTTTCTATTTTTTTTTTGTTTTAGGAGGTTCAACCTGTGTGACAGCTCTCCAATGCACAGGTAGGGGAGTGACCCTGGGACATTTTCGTGACCTGTTTTCACCTTGGCGAAAAAGTTGAGTTTTTCCCTTTTGAAGCTTTTTTGCGGTGGCCCCTCTCCCCGTTCCATTTAGTGGTTTTTTTCCGATCCTTTTTTTAGGTAGGTCAGATCCCGTGGCAATGTGAGCACGGTCCAAATACATGTTTGGAAACCCCCTGGGTTATGTTAATTGATTTTTTTCCCCCCCCACTTTTCAGTAGCTGGACCTATTTTTTTTCATGGCCCCTGTCCCCCTTTTGGGACTTTTTTTTCAAGGGTAGGAAAAGCCTGAGGCGTGCGATAACCGTTGCCCTGCCCCTTTTTGAGGCAAATGACTGGGTACTGGGTGGGGGCAGTGGGGGACTTTCCCTTGTTTTTCTGGGCGAAACTCCTGCGTTACCGTTGGTCGGGATTCTGACCAAAAGGACCTGCCGGTCTGTGCGAATGTTGTCTTTTCTTTACGACCCCCATCTTTCTTCCGGAAGTTCCCTCTTTTTCCGTCTCTATCTTTCACTTTTCCTGGAAGTAACTATCAAAGTGCTGACTTTCTTGGAAAATGGTTGACACCCTTTTTTCCTCCGTTTTTTTTTTTCTGTGTGGGTTTTCCCCCTCCTTCCCGGTGGCTTTTATTACATAGCCGCATCGTGTTTCGGCACGCCGCGGTCCGTCCTTAAGTCGCTTTCCCCCCGGAGTTGTCGGTTGGTTCACTCTGCCATGAGGGCTTGCCCCCCCCCTGACTATTAAATTTTGGCCGTTCTGCCAGCAAGAGAGGTCCTGTCCTCTGGTCGCTTTCAACTGCTGTTTTTTTCCCTTCCCGGCAGTTTGTACACCTCTTCTTTCTGCCTCTTAAGAAGGTAGTACGCGGATTCATGCGGGACCAAAACCCCAGCCCCGTTTCTCCCCCCCGTGCGTGGTGAATTTTCCCATGTTTTTTTTGATCTCCCTTTTTTGTGTTGTTGCAGTCCCGTCCCCCTCCCCTTTTTTCGGCTTAAAAGGATTCTCACCTGTCTTTGTGTTCATGGTTTGTCATTAATCGTCTTTGCAAGTCTGATTCTGCCCGATTTCGTTTTCAGTGGTTTTTTTTTTCTTCCTATTTTGATTTTTTTTCTCTTCATTCTGTCCTTTTCCCTTTGGTCCGTGCACAATCCCATCTTTCCCTTGTGGGGTCTCCCCCACCGAACACCCCCGGGTCGAGAAGATAAGTGGGGCCCTTTTTTCCTCACCCTTGTTAAAAAATGGTTTCTTGAGCCCCAAGCGGGCCTACCGGACTCTTAGTTCTTTCCCCTCCCCCCCACCGTTTCCAAAGGAGAGTGTAAGCTCCCGTTAGTCGGGTATAAGGGATTGTCTCCTGGAAGGTAAATTGAACCATTTTTTGCGGATCCAATTTTTTTGTTCCGGGCTTTTTTCTTTTCTCAGAGGCTTTCCCCCAAATTCCCCTTCCCTCCCTTTTTTTGTACTTGCTTTATAGAAGCACTCCTACCCCCCCCTCCTTATTGAGGGGAAGGATTACGTTCCGGGGAAACCCCGGTGTTGGTTTTTTCTCCCCTGCCTTTTCCACGTTTACATTGCTTAGACTTCCCCGACTATTCCTTCCCCCTTTTTTCCGGCAGAGTCGTGTACCCCTCCTATGCTCGCTTCCCCAGGGTTTTTTCCATTTTCTGGCAGTGAACTGTCCTTTGTGCGCCCTTCCTCTCTTTTTCAGACCTTCCTGAAACCTTTTTTGCCTTTTCGGGATTGCCGACAGCTTCCCAAGTACCTGACGTGATGCGGGTTTGCCTTGCCGACCTGGGTAAGCGGCTCCACTTTCTGGCTGAATAGGTAGCGTTTTTCCCTGTGTCCTTATTCCAACATATCGTTCCTCCATCCGCGAAAAATAGGGCCTTTTTGCCCTAGGTTGTTTCCTCATCAAATCGTCTCTAAGTGAAGAATAAACTTTGCCCCTTTTTTCCTTCTTTTTTTCGACTTTTTTTCTTTTTTTCTATCTTTTGTTGCCCAGCCTCCTTTTTCCCTCTTGCTGGTGAATAAGAAGCAGCCTACGGCATAGCTTTGCTGCTGCCGGCCGGACTCAAATGAACATTTGTGTTTTGTTTTTCTTTGGCCCCTTGTTCGCAAGATTCAGTGTTGTTCTTCCGTGTCTTTCTCTCCCCGGAAGGCCCAGATGAAAAGGGCTCAGTGTCTCCCTCGGTTTATCTATTATTCTGACATTATTCTTTTGTGGCGATAATAACCCTAACCACGCCCGGGACTTTCGGTCCCCTTTTTTCCTACCGGTTTGGGTCCAGTGACTTTTTTTTTGTGTGGTATGAAGTTCCTTTCTGAGGTTAAGAGTGGAAAGGCTTTTTCTTCCTTGTGGAATCTAAATTCCACGTTTCCAGCTGCATTGGGCGGCTCCCCCCATTTTAAAACACCCCACCCTATAAGCGCTTGGTTCTTTGGAGTTTTTGTTTTACCATTGTGTGTTCCCCACCAATTGTGCGATCCCCGTAGAACCTTTGCTCCCTTTCGCCCCACCATCCCCCCCCAGTTTTTACCAAGCCGTTTTCGCATTTTTTTTTTTTCCCCCTTTTGTGAGATTCGAGTAGAGTTTTTCCTTTTTTTTCACTTTCTGGGAGTGGTGAACACCCCATTGGTTCGTACCTTCCTCTTCTCCCTTTCCGGGATCTCCCTTCTATGGCTTCCTTTTTATTGTTTGTTAGGCTTTTTGGCCATTCCCTTTTTTCGGACGCAAACCTTTTTCTTGAGCTGTCCCCAGTCAACGACATGCCCTGTTGACCGCTTTTCAACCCCCCTTTACATCTGGAGTTCCCCCCCGCAGGGCTGTTAGTTCTTGTGCGCCACCCCTCTGTGGCCACGACCTTGTGGTCGTTTGCTTGTGGGGGAGTGTAATACTTTAACTTTCCCCAAAATAACCCCCCACAATACCTTCACCCACCCCCCATGTCGTCTTGGCCTGGCCTCACCATTAATATATAATTTCTTCATTTCGTTGTTTTTACTAAGATTTTTAATTTTCGGCTTCATTCCACGGCGGGAGGTCTTTCAGTTGATTGTCTTTTTAGTTTTTTTTCGTTTTCCACATTCCTTTCTCCCCAGAAGCCCGAACTCTTTCAAAAAGACTGTCGAGCCTACCACTTGTTTCCCCCCATTAAATTGGGTTCCCTGGGTTTATTTTCCTTTTCCCTTCTCACGTAGTATTTGGTTTTTTTTTTGCGACGGTCACTGTTCTGTCTTCCTGCTTCTCCCTTTTAACATACCAAGAGTCCTGTAAAAGGTGTATGAGTTAGTCCCCATTAAATTGGCTTCCCTTGTCCCCCCCCTTCCCCCTACCAATTCCATCCACCCCTTACATTCCACTGAATGGCCCTCGGAGGTACTACCCCCTGTTTTGGCGCATCTGCCTCCCCCCCGACCCCGCGTCTTCCTTTTTTTTTTTGGTTTTGGTTGGTAACCTGTCATTTCTCACCCATCGACTCGGATGGTGTGCTTTCTTTGCCGGTGCAGCTGATTGTTTTTTCCCCTCCTTTTGGATTACGCTTTGCTCCTGTTTTCCCGGCTTAAAACCCCGCAACCCTTCTGTTGCCTAGGTTCCCTAAGGGTCCCCCCTATGGCGAGAGCTTCGCACTTTTTTGTATGTTTTTCCTGCTTGGTTTGGCCTGTCCCCCCACCCGAAGCGGTTCCTTTTTCCCCTTCATTACCACGCTGGGCTGCCTTTGTCTTGACCCCGAACTGGATTAATTATTTTTCTGTCCCTATTCCCTGGTTTTGATTATCTCTCCCTTTTTACTCTTGGCTTAGTATTTCCCCAAACCGGCTTTTGCTTTGGAGGAAACTCCTCTTTTCCGGGGGCTTTATTTTTCACGGTCGGCCCTCTTGAAGGATGGCTGCGCCTTTGGCTTTTTCCTTTTCCCTGACGCCTGGTTTCTGATTGGAGTTCTTCCTTGCGCAAGCCCCCCCCTCCGTACCCCTCCTTTCTTTTTTCCTAACCCCGCGGCTTTTGTCTCTTCCCCCCCAGCTGGAAACGGTGGCTTGGCGGCAAACAACAAAAGGGTGCCAACCCGACATGATCTTCTTCCCTGCCTTCTTTTACCCTGAGCTGCGCGTCCAGGGTTTTTGGCTGGTTTTTTTTTTCCTTTTCTTTCCCATGTTGGGGACTCAGGAGGTTTCCCTTGTCAGGCCTTCTCCTTCTTGGGGAAGGTTGGACCCAACCTAGTCTGATGTCTTCGCGAGATATTTTTTGCTTCTTTTTCCCCGGGAGTTTCCTATAAAATGTTTGGCGCTTGAAAAATAGCCAACGTCCCCCCCCTTTCCCCCCTGGTTCTCCAACAGGGTGATTTTCTGTATTATTTTTTCTTCATTGAACTCCACTGGACCTCTTTTCCAGGTGTCCCCCTATTTTTTTCACGTTCCTTTTAGCTTTTTGGAAATTCTTTTTTTCCCCAAGGGTGACCCACCCCTACATGTCAACCCCTTTGAGGGAGAAGTCGTCCCCACCCTTTCCCTCTCTTTCATTCCTTCACTTTTTTTTCCGTTTTACGTGTTGCTTTTACGGACATAAGGGAGGATTTCCTGGGACTCCCCCCCCCCCCCCTTCCTTGCGGAATTCGTTTCCCTGGGTGTTGGCAAGTTTTTTTCATGGGAAGCCTCGTTTTTTTGATCGCTTCAAATGGCGTCACGGTAGCTCACTGGTTTTTCGAAGCTCTAGAGAAGGTCCTAATTTCAAGGCTCTTCCCCCCCCAACATTTTCCTTCTCTTTTTCCCCCGCGGCTTCCCCGATTCCATGGTGGCGTTTTACCTTTCCCCTTGACACCGCTGCCGTGGGACTTTGTAAGTTCTTCCCGGGTTCCGCCCTTGGTGATAAATCTTACTTTCCTTTCTTCTCCCGCATTTCTTGTTCCCTTCTTTTCTCGGCCTTGTTGTTTTTTTTTCCAATTGACCAGGCCAGACGGGACCCACCTCCGATGCTTTTTCCTTCCAAAAAGAAATGAATTGCATTCTTTCTTTTCTCCATATGCTCGTTTTTCCCCTTTCCGTGGTTCAATTCCCCGTTTGGCTATTTTTTGGCCGATCAGAAGGGAGCCCCACGAGTGACCCCTCCCCCCTCCACGGTCTGAACCTTTTGGTGTACTTTCCCCCCCTTGGTTTTCCTTGACTTCTTTTTCCTCATAACGTGTTGTTTTTTTTAGATCTGATTTTTTCCGTTTTTCCCCTTTGGCGGATAAAAATCAAGTGGTCCTCCAGGCTGTTGAGTTTCCGTTCGTCGTTTTTTCCTCCTTTTTATTATATCCCATTGAAAGAGGTTTTCTGTTCCTGACCTTTTCCTCCGTGTCCTCTCTTTATCCTTGGTTCGGCCGATTTTTTTATGTTTTGTTTGCCTTTTCCTCCCCCCCCTTCAATTTTCGTGTCGTCCTGGCTTACTTTACCGGAAACCCCCTGAATGACCGACGTCTCCAGCTTTTTTTCCCTTTCACCTGAGGCCTTTTCTTTTGAGCAAGGATTGGACACATTTGTTTCTCCTTCGTGCCTCCCCCCAAGTAGCCCCCCTTCTCTGTGCTAAACTTGGTTTCCTGCCTTATATAGGTTGCCGGGTTTTTTTGTTAGTTCTCTCCGACCCCTTTCCCCGGTCTGATATTTTTCTGTGTTTTTTCCCGCCAGTCCTTCCCTAAACCCAGCGGTTACTGATTTTTTCTTTTTGATAATTATCCAAAGCCTTATTTCTCCCCAGCACGCGGTTTTTGGCAAGTCATTCCCAACCCCCGTTTTTGTTGGTTGCGACCCGGTCCAACGCCTTCCTTACTACCGGGCCCGGACGATCAAGGTCCACTCGTCCCCTCCTGCCCTTTTCAGTGTTGTAGAGGTGGTTCTCGAGTTCTGTTGGGCTTTCTCCCCCGAAGGCCCGGCGGGTTTTATTGTGGAACGTTCATATTTTCCCTCTCCCGGTATTCGCCCGTTGATTTCGGGTCACCTTTTTCCCTTTTTTTCGAGGGGACGGCGACCCCCTCTGTTTTCCCCTCTTTAGATTGGAACCTGGTCCCGCTTTTCCCTTTTGTCCCTTCTCCCTTGGACTTTTATGAAAAGTTTTTGGTTGTCTGTTGCTCCCTTTCCTCCCCCTTCACCCCCCCCCCTAAAGTCTTGTTTACTTCCTTTCTCTCCATTTCCCTTTGCGTCCCCCGTCCCTGGCTGAAGCCTCGTCCGTTTCATTGGGATCAAATGCCTCCCTCCCTGGTTTGGTACTTTCTACCTGCCTTTACCCCCTTTTCCCTCTGCAGGCGGCCTTTTTTACATTTTTGTTCTCAGTCTTCCATTTTTCATTGCGCGGACCCTCACACCTGTACCCACCTCTAAAGTGCCTATTTTTGCTGCCCCTTTCATGGGAATTTTAGCCCCCCACACTTTTTGTATGCACAATAGTGTGTTCTTATGCAATCGTGTTCAAATTCTTGTCGGTTCCGTTTCTTATTCCCCCCCCCCCCAGTCGTTCCCCCCTCCCCTCGGTCGTGCTGAAGCTTGCTTTGGTTTTTCTCCCCCCCTTTTTTTGCAGGTCATCTTCAATTGGAGATCTCCCCCGCCAACATACCTCTCCTTCAGAAGATAAAGGGTAGAAGGGTCCTCCAGTCCAACGCCGTCCCCGCTTTTTGGCCCCCCGTGCGTCTTTCCCTGATTTTTTTTTTTTCGCTGGTTGGGTGAAACCCCAGTGTCTTCCGAGCGTGTCGTTTTCCTTCTGCTACCCTAGGAAGAATGCTATTATGTGTTTTTTTTTTTTTTTAAGTCCTTTCCTTCGGTCCCCCAAATAAGTCATCCCCCGTACCTTCCCTTTTGTTAGCGGAAGTTTCCTCCAATGAAACCTACCCCTGACGGCGCATGGGTTGACCCTTTTCTAGATTTATCATATGTATCTTTCTTTTTTGGCCCCCTAGTTGTGTCAGAAACAACCTTTTTCTTTTAACTCCGCCCCCTGGTCCATTCTTTCTTTTCCCTTAGGTGACCTTTTAAGGAGTGATTTTCCTTCCTGCATTCTAAAGAAAACCCAATGGGTTTTCCCTTTTTTGCTTTGTGACGAACTCCATCCTGTTGAAGGTTTGAGAAGTCCCCCCTAGTTTTGGGGTTTCCCCCAGCTTGAGTTCACCTGATTTCGGAGCAGAACCCACGTTTGCTCTTTGATCTTTTTTTGTTTTTTCCCCCAGTAGGTTGAGGGTCCTTCGGCTGCCTACTTTTACGTCCCCATCACCCTTTCTCCCCCCATCAGACCACCCCCGAAGTTGCCAGGACAATCTCTATATTTACAAAAGGAATTTTTTTGTTCGTGTTTGAGCAGCGGAGTTGGCACTTTTCACCGGCTTTCTCCGGTCTTTGCTGAGGGATAGGCTTCTTTTTTTTCAGTCCCCTATGGTTTGCCGCTTCCCCTTTTTCCATTGCTGGCAAACCCAAGGTCTTGATTTTTCCTTCCCTCCAAGGCTTTCCTCGGCCCTCCCTTTCCCCTTCCCCCCATGATTCCCCCGATTTTTTGGTCCTTCGCCGGAAGGCATTTCCCACTGTTGTTAACGTTTGGGGATCCATCCCCCCCCAACCAGCTTTTTTTAGGTTTAAGGAACCGTTTGTCGATCCCTTCCCCCCGGTCCCAGCCCCAAGGTTCCTGAGACGACCCCTGACCCTTGCTCCCTACTTTCTTTTTGTTTTTGTCTCCCCTCTTGGCCAGTCTTACAATTTCCATTTTTCAAGAACGATAGACGTCTCCCGCACCCCAGCGACTGCTGGGCTTTGGGAGTATTCCCTTTTTTTTTGAGCTGGGGTTTGATCTCACAAAATGGTGGACCTCATTCACCCCACCCCCCCCGAACACCATTAATCCTCGCTGGTCTTTTTATTCAACCAGTTTTTTTTTTTGGACTTTGCCGTCTCTCCCGTGACTATTTTATGGCCTTTTTTTCCCCCCCCCAATGAGAAGGGCCTCCAGAACTCTGGATAACTTGGGTCCTTCAGGGGCTCTCCCCCTGGTCCACGTCTTCTTGCCTGATCCCCTTTTTGGTGGTCGTGTCGCTATCCTGTAAGATGGCTCTCCCCCTCTTTTGGATCAAACAGTCCTTCTTTCGTCTTTGTTTAGCCCCTTTTTTTTCTTGGGAGTAATAACGTTTTTCGCACTTGTAAATATGGGCATCTGCGGGGTAGGGAGGCCCTTCCCCACCTTGCCTTTCTTTGGGTTTTGATTAATGTCCCGTTTGCAGACACCCCCATTCCTTCTAGGTTTGTACCCTGCGTGCATGGAGTCCCCTTTTTTTTTTCCTTTATTGCTCTGCGCCAACAATTCTTAGCTTCGCCTTCCTCCTTTTCCCAGTCTTGAGGCGTAGCCTTCAGTGTCTTCCAAGTGAACGATAAGGTTTTCTTCTTCTTCCTAACCCTTCCTTTTGGTGACTTTTTTTTTTTCGATTTTGATGATGATCTAGACATTCTATCATTCGAGGTTTTTCTTCTCCCCATATAAGAAATTCACATTGTTTTTAGAGTTTTCGACGTGAACGGACACTTTCAGTGAACCTTGGTTAAAAGTGACTCCCCCCCTTCCGGTTCCTATCTTTCACTAGCCCCCCAAAGGGTTCTTTTTTTAGAGGGAATTTATTTGAGAGGTGGACGAGATCTTTTGACGTGAAAACACACTGTGGTAAACCACCCCCCCCTTTTGGCATTCCTCCTCTTCACCCCAAACTGATGGACCCATTATTTTTTTTTCTTTTTCTTTTTGACCAATGGAAGGGTTGAATTTAATTCTCTTCCCAAGGCCCGGCAGGGGAGGGTCCCCTTCGGACTTCTCTTTGCTCGGCCATTGGGTGGTTCAATTTTACTTGCGTTTTCCTGTTCCTTCCCATTCGGTTTGGTCGAGTGTTTAGAACGATTTTTCCCCGGTATTTTGAGAAAATGGGCCCTGCCTTCTTCCTCCTTCCTTATCCTGTTTCTTTGCGGGTTCATTTCCTCTCTACACGGCGGGACTTCCCGATATCTTACACTTGACAATGTGCCCAGAATCTTTTTCCTTTTTTGTGTCTTCGCCTTTCCTCCGTTCCCTTTTTTTCTGTATCTTGATAATCTGCCCTCCATTTTATTTCTTCCACAGAGGGTGCCCTTCCCCCCCCCCCCTTTAGTTTGTGCTTTTTTTTCCCGGTTTTGTCGTTTTCACCGACGGCTTCCGCAGACCCAAGAACGATTTCCATTTTCCTCCCCTGTCCCCTATAATTCTGTAGTTTCCTGGATAGTATATTTTTTTTTCACGGCGGCAAGTTTGACGCCGATTTGCGCATCCTAAGGAGTTTTTCCTATTTTTTTACCCACAACTACCGCCCCTCCCCTTCCCCGTCGTTTGTCGTGGGGTTTCTTCCG
>Ga0179593_1260230_pt1 | contig 10586 bp, 13 predicted proteins | sample CZODoug2_1_08_16_FD_185931 | JGI IMG/M metagenome (GOLD analysis project Ga0179593, IMG submission 185931) | Vadose zone soil fungal communities from Angelo Coast Range Reserve, California, USA - CZODoug2_1_08_16fungal (PacBio error correction) | ecosystem: Environmental > Terrestrial > Soil >... | reverse complement strand
AGGTAGTGAACATTCCAGTCTTGTACCCCGTTGAGAACCACCCCATAATTACATCTTTTCTCCTTTTTGAAGTCTGGTCCTTCATGGATTTTCCAATAGAGTGTGTCTCCTAAAGCATGTTCCACCTTAGCACTTCGCCCTTCTGGCCCATTAGTTATTTCCCATTCTTTGAGACACTGGAATCTCCCCATTCATAACTGAGTCTTCTCTACTTTTTTTTTTCGTCCAAGTCGTGTGCCCCCACCCAATATATATAAGTTTTTAACCTTTAGTTCCTATCTAATTTTCAATCCTCCGTCCTTGCGACGTTCATCGTAGCCACTGGAGTTTTTCCCTTACTTATGTCCTTTCTTCTCTGAACCAGTTGCGGACCAGTATATTTCGTTACCCCCCCTTGTTTTTTACTGATTACTTTTCCCCCTAGGTATTTTGTCCCTTTCTATCTGGCTCATGCATATACCCTCTCTCGGAGACAGGAGTTGTTATGCTTCCTCATACAATGATCCAATTAGATCAAATGCTTTCTCTAAACAACCCCCTCTGCCTCAACCCCCCAAGGATCCTCTCACAACCCATATCATAGGGACATACAAACTCTTCATCTGTCCCAGGTCTGCAATGCTTATTTTTATTTTTTTTTTGCTTGACGAGTTTCTCTTTGTCCTATGGAGGTGGATAGAGTCCCCCCCATTCTCCCTCCCCAATGAACAAAACAAACAACTGATCGCAGACACTCCCGAGGATCAGCACAGTCTATTTTCCCCTGTATTCCTTCCCTTTCGTTAGGTCTACTTCCCTGCTGTAGAGGCTCCCGGGATTTTCGTTGATACTAAGCACTCCACCGTTTTTAGCTACCATGTCTGTTTCCCTTCCGCCTTCGTCAGATCATTACAACTCCCACTTTTCATCCCGACACTCCTTTAAGTGTACGTCCTTTTATCCCTTCTTTCTTGACACCTTTCCTTGTTTTTACCCTTTCTGATTTTAGCCAGAGCCTCTACTGCCCCCGGAGGATCAAAGGCTTTAAATTTCCCTGTCTCATCCCTCAACCATGTCGGGTCAATGTTCTCAACCCTCCTTTTCGTGTCTTTTTTTTTGAAGTAATCCGCTTCCCGAACCTTACCCAAGGATATTCACTTGTCCCCTTCCAGCGCGCCCCCCAAAGGAGTTGATTCGTCATGTTAATCCTTTTCCATGGTTCGCAACGGGCTCGTTTCCCTGGCCCCATGGCCCACCCGTACAATCTAAGTCCATGCCCCGATAATCTCAACTCCCAGTGCTAAAGAGTGTGGTTCCTCCCTTTTCCGCTTCTCTACCCTCCACCCAATGATACTTCGACCCCCCACTCTTTCGGATTTTTAATCAGTCTCATTTTCCCACAGTGGGTTAGTATTCCTTTCTTTTTTAAACCTCCTCTCGCTTTATTCCGCTAGCTCTAACATCCTTGGGCATAAATTTCTGCTCTCTTTCTCTTTATTATTTCTGAGAACACCAGCTACCCCCCTTCCCAGATTCCGTTCATCGAGACCCGCTTGCAGTCCCCATTATAGGACACTTCCTCCACCCAAACCCCCCTTTCTCTCTCTTTGCAAAGACACGGAGAAATTCCAATGCCCATCAGTGTTGTCCCCCAGTCAGTTAATGACAAAGGGAAGCACTGCCTTCCCCCCAAATTCCCCCATCGTGCGTAGCATTGCATTTGAAAATCACTTACCAGCTTCCCCGGAATTAGTGCACGCAGCCTTTCTAGTTCACTTACCAGATACTGAATCGATCCACTTACCGGTCCTCCTCTTAGACGTCATTTTGGATTCTTTTTCCTCTTCAAGCAAGGGATCAACCTACCTGTTGCGTTAACCCTTCACCTGTTTTCAGATAGGTTCCCATCCACCTCTCGCCTTCGACCTTATCAAACCTATGATGATGTTTTTTGAGGAAAGTTTTCAACGTCCTTATTAGTCGATCCCACCAGTTCTAGGTTCTTTCCTTTAGTTTTAGCATGGTAAGAGTTCCCCTACTTGGAAGTGTCTGTGCTGTTTCCGCTTCATCTTGATCCGTTTTCCACCCGATTTGATTTCGTCTAGTCTTTTTCTGACAATGGAAGTGACTCTGAATCAGGGGTGGCCTATCTCTGTCAATCGCATAACCAATGACTTTTTCCCCTCTAGGCCAGGGACTCTTTCGCTTCTTCCTTCTCCCGAAATTACTTTCCCTATTGCAGCCCTCACGTCAGATGATCCCAAATAAGCCAGAACCCCCCTGATAATACCCCTTTTCCCCCCGACTCTCTTCTTCCTCCTCCTCCTTTTGGTGTTTTTCTTCTCGTTCTTTTCACCGCTATCAAGATTCTCGAGTATTATCTTCCTTCTTTTTTGGTCTCTCTTGAAGGCTAGGAGTTTCTCGACTCTTTAATATTGCCATTTTTGTCTACAGTGTTTCAGGTTATGTACAAGAGTCTAATCCCCCCCCCCTTGTCTTCACCCAACTCCCTTTTATTCTCCCAACCACTTCCGCCGCAATAGTGCCAAGGGATGAGACTATTCTCGTGAATCCGGCTTTTCCCACCTCCCCCTGACTTTCAAGCTTTACGTCCATCAGTCTTCTTCCCAAATCTCTAACTATCCTTACTAAAGGGTGGGTCCCACACTACGGCCGTTTCATGTCCCCTCCGACCAAGTAATAATATTGTCCGTACTCCTCCTTCCGACTGTTTCCCACATTGATCGTTTCACTGAGTTCTGAGATCCTTTGTACTGTTTTTGAAAACTCCACCATTTCCGTTTCCTTATTGTTATTACCCTTGAACCCCAGATAGCTGAATCTGTTCTTATCTTGGCCTTTCAGTCTCGCACCTTTTCAGAGTAATGTTCCACTTTTTTGACCAGGTTTAGGTGTGGCCCCCGACCCCTTCCTTCTTTATTGTTAGGAACATCCTTCCTCAACTATGATTTTCTTTTGGTTGGCACTCCCCCCAATTTCTTTAACATATTGGAAGTACTTGATGCTCCTATTTTACCTACCCTTCTTAATCTTATATTTTTCTTGCTAGAATCATGTTCACTTATTTTTTGATTCTGAAACTATGCCTTTTTCTTACCTTCAAACTTCTTCCCTCGAGATCGAACCTAGTCTCGGTTCGATCTTTGCAGTTTGAAAACAAACTTCGCCCTCTCCGCTCGTTCACGTTTCCCCCGTAGAGGACATTAGCTGTCTCGGCAGTAGACGATCCCACTCCTTTCTAGGGATCCGTTCCTCCTCGTTCCCCCCGAATACACAACTTGTTCACTCTTTCTCCCTAACGCGTGTAATTCTGATCCCCGGCCTCCCTTGCCTGCACCAAAGTTCCTTTAAGTACTCTCACGGCTCCCAAAGAACCTACCTCATTTTCCTTCAGTTTTTGAAATTTCTCCTTATTGCCATGTACCTTCCCTCTTATCCTCTTCCCCAGCTTTCCCAGTAGCCCTCTTCCTCCATTTGTTGCTCCCTGTTTTCCCCAATTTATATTTGTTCTTCTTACCCCCTTAATTCTCACCTCATATTTGAGCCCAACCTGCTGAATCTTCTGCTCTTTTGTACCACTTCCATGTTGTAATGCCTTCCCTCATATGGGTATCTAGTGTTTAGCGTCCATTTTGTCTTGGTGCTACTTCCAATTTACCATCCCCTTCACTCCCCCTCCGACCTTCCTACCCTTTCATTCCTCTTTTATTTCGTGATGACTAAGATGATTTCGTTAATTCCCGACGTGTAGGCGGTCCTCAACAGACAGTTTGTTAACCCTTTTCGTTCGTGGATAAACTCACACTTCGACTTTATCCAAAGTTTACCCAGTCGCAGAAACTTCACTGTAGAATAATGGTGTTCAAATCGCCTTTTTCCCCTAACGCGGTTTAGAAATGCTCGTTGGGTGTCTCCTCTTTTTTTTGTTTTTTCCTGGTTCCTTCCACACCCGTCTTATGCCCTTGAAAACTTTCTTCCCAGAATCCCCAATAAATTTATTAACTCCCCTTTTCAACACCTGTCAAATATCGTGGCTAGCACATATGATAGAGTTTGTGAGGATGTATGTCTTTCTTGGTTGTATTTTCCCTTTTGCTCTTTATAGCTGTTGTTTCGTTCCTTTTTCGTTATTAAGTGATCCGACCCCCATGGACCTCTCGTCGAGCCGTATGCCCTCTCTTCTAACCAAACGCCGTTCCTCGGTCAACCTCCTACCTTTTCAATCTTCCTGTCCTCTCTTGTTTCGTCTCCCAGTAGCTTACATGCCCCCCCCTCATTCTAAGAATGAATTCTTCCTCTCTATTTCCCTTGCTTCCTTTCTGGAACTCTCCCCCCCCCTCTTACCTGCTACCTGGTCAGGGTGGACACCTTGACTATATGCTTACCACAAGTACCCGCCTCCGCGAGTCATGGTATGGGCGTATCCTTGGTCCCTCCGCAATGGTAGACCCGAATGGCCCCCTCCCGCCTCGTGAGAAAATCTTTCCATCTTTACTATATCCCAATCCTTTTTTGGAAAAAGGCCTTGGTATTGAAATGGACTCCCTTGAACGATATCTCCAGTTTCCCACGACGTTTATGCTTATTGTCGTTTCACACCAATGTCCTGCAGTGTCTTTTCCTCTGTGATCTTTCTCCCCTCTCTCTCTCAGTCAGCCCCTAATTCCTTTTCTTGGCGATAGATTTCCTTCACTATCCATTTACCCGGACTTTCCCAGTTTCCCCTTCCCCAATCGCCCTCCTGCCTGGAGCTCCTCTTTTTTCTACTCTTCCTAAAAAGATTTTCAGGTTTCCCCCCTATTTTGGCTTCTCTATAAGCCTGGACAGATTGAGCCCCGTTCCTTCTCCCTCTTGTACACATCTTGATTAAAACCCTTTGTCCCCCTTACTTTGTGACCACCCCTTCACCGATTCTTATGGCTTTTAGGTTTTTCCCCACTTTCCTCTTTCACCCCCTCATTACACAATCAGCTTACTTTTTTTGCTGCCTCCTTATCAGTTCCCCAATAGTTCCCTTAGAACTCCTTCTCCCATGTATGATGTTAATCTTCCGGTTTTCATAGAGGGACCCGTCGGATGGACACCACTTTGTCCTTTGGACATCTCCTGAGACACCCACATCCCGTCTCATCTTTCGCTATTTTTAGGGACTCGACTGTATGTACATCTTCTTTTCGGATCTTCCCTCCAATGGACCAATTTCCGACCACTAAACTATCTCGAGCAACATCTGCACCCCAACACATCCGAATCTCCATCTCCCCCCCCCCATATCCTAGTGCTATACCCCCTGATCTTTACCTGTTAAGTCCGGTGATCCTTGAAGATACGGTTTGGTCTGTTGATCCTGAACATTTCATTGGGTCTCTCAAATTCCTGTTAGTACTCCCCATGCGCATCCCCCAAAGAGGATCCACCCCCACAACAGCGCCTCGTCTCCTCCTCCTCTCTTGAGTGCAGACCCTTCTATTTCTCCGGATCTCATTTTTCCCGATCTGTCCTTCGCTGTACCGGGTTGCACGGCTTCTCCCCTTCCACCATGACCCAACCTCGTCCCTCCTACCCATGTCTTTCCTCTCCTCCGCCCCCGCATCCGCATCCCGCAGTGAAAGCCCGTCTGCCCCCCCTACCATACGGATCTTTTGTCAACTTTTCGGAAGTGGATTCCTTCGGTTCTTTGCCCACGTTTCTTGTCAACTTTTTTTATCGACCCTTCCTTCCACCAAGCCGTGACGTTCTTCCTCTCCTATAACCCGGCTTTCCATTTCCAGGATTATACATTTTACCTGTTCCCCCCCTCGCCCACCTTTCTTCGGTTCATCCCTTTGCATGATTACTCTGCTTCTCTCAGCCAAGGTAATCCCTTGTGGTCAAACTCCATCGCGCCACACCTGAGGAGGCTGTCCCTTTCCGTGTCTATTTGAAGCTTTTTCTCACACTTCTATATTGTCCAATTCTGTAGTACCCCGTCTTCCCTGGATACCTCCTCGCCGTCCCGTCTTCTAAAGAGTTGATTTTACTCCCCTCAAGCCCCGACCAGGTTCCCATTGCCCCTGCTTAGTACGTTTCATGGAAATAACTCGTCTTATTAAACTTTTTGCAGTCCACGTGCCCCCGTTAGGGAGTATTCCTGTCACCCCCCAATGCTACGTAGGCTGATCTCCTCTTTCCGTCCTCCTTTTTGTAATGATTTTCTTTTTTTTTTTTCCCTCTTTTTTCTTTCCTGGCTTGCCTAGTGAGACGTTGGGCAGCTAAGTTCTCACCTACTTGCACTTCCGTACGATTCCCGTTCACGTGACCCATGTCCGATTTCCTCCCTGAAAAATGTTTCCTCTGGCAAGGAATCAAAATTTACGTTTTCCGCGTCTTCCTTCTCCCCTACCCATGATTAGCAATGCCAAGACCAGAAGTCAGTGGACCATGACCTTATAAGAAGAATGTTGGCCCCGAGGTGCCAGACAGTCCCCCCCCCCCCCACCCGACCCGCCTCTTGTTTCGAAATTCTGGCCCCCCCCGATACACAGTCTTGTCACAACTTCCTTGTCCCCTCAACCCCTTCCAGCCTTTTTGTCCAGCTCTTATTCCAAGCCATCCTTCATCGATGCCCCTTCCTCAAGACTCCTCTTCTTCCTGAAGTAGATCTTTTAGGTAATGTGTTCTACCATGACCCTTGATAAGGACCCCTGAACATTGCGTTCAACATGTCACAAACTTCCCTCCAGTATAATCTTGCACAACCAGTCATGTATTATCCAATATGGTTCGGTCTGCTTTCAAAGTTCACTGATTTAGTGTTTGTCTCCCCCCCCTTTTATGGTATGTGTAGTTAGGCCCCATAATCCTTTTAAGGTAAATTATTTCCCCCGGTAACCAAACCCCCCCATTGGTTTTCCCCCCCCTGTATGTCCTCCCTCTTTTCTCCGTGGTCCTGATGAGGTTCTTTCGGTGTTTGGAGAAAAATTTCAGTGCCTCTTCCTCCTGGTGTCTTCTCTCCTTCCTCCCCCCCTTAATTGCTTCCTCGCCGCAATGTTCCTCTCATTCCCCTCTCCTAAGTATAGGTACTTAACTCGCACCCTGACCAGGCCTTTTCTCCCCCAAGGACTTTCCTAATCTCTCTCCCACATTTTTCAGAATATTCCTCCTCCTACGGTTTTCTCAGAGATCTTTTTTGTTGTTTTTTTACACAGGCAGCATAGTAGCTTGATTCTTTTTTTTTCCTCTTCCTTCTCTGCCGATTCGACGTCCTGTTTCCTTCTCCGCGACACTTTCCTTTCACCTTTTCTTCTCCGAGTGTTTGCTGTTATGGTTCTATTTCCCGAGCTCAAGCCCCCCCTGGCTTCTCCGATCAACACAATGGTAGTACGCCCCCGACACTAGCATCCCCCCTTTATTTTTCCCCCACTGTAGTCAGTAATCCTTCCCAGAACCAGTCTTCACAACACTTTCACTTTCTTAGAACATCCCACCCGTTAGTCCCTAACAAGCAGTCTTTTCCAAAGAGAGGACGACCCTGTTTTATAGACCCCCACTCCCATCCCCCTTGACGATTGGGCGCAGACTCATCCCCTCCATTGTTTAGACCCGTTAGTCATGGCTCAGACTGTCACCGGAGGAGGTTGCACATTTGTCCCTTTCCGCCCCCGCACAGTGTGTTGACCCTTGTAGTGATAAAACAACGCCTTCCATATATAGATCGTCGTAGTAAGCGGCTTCCTTCTTGGGCTCCTTCACTGCTCTTCGGGATGATCCCTGCTTGCTTCCTTGGGTGTTCCCCCCTTTTAAATATCTGCCCTGTTATTTCCCCCTCAGTTTGTATCTTCCCTGATGCTTTGGTTTGGTGCCCTACTTTTAGTCTTTAACCTGTTGTAGCTCTTTTCCCCCCCCCTTTTTTCCTGATCTGCGTTTTTCTCCCGTCTTTTTAAGTGGTGGTTGGAGTACCCCACTGTACCTTCTCTGCTAATCAAATACTTTACTTAGGCTTCTCGCTGAGATTTCTGTTTTAGTTTCTTTATGATATACCTCTCCCTCTCCCGAAATTCCTTTCGGAGGAATCCACTTATATTTCCTCCTCCCCTCGACGGGACTCGTAGCATTGTTAGTAATAACTCCTCTCCACTGGTCAATCTCTCGTTTTACACCGCAGGGTGTTCTTCTAGAGGGACAAGAAACAGGGCAGTACGCTTCCACTTTAGTGCCCCCTCACTTATTTGTTCCAGCCTTTTCTTCCCTCGTATCTTAGGTATCTTTTTTAAATACCAGTGCAATCCTTTTCCTCCCCCTCTTTTCCAATGATATATTTCCTCCTTCCTTGTTCCGTCCCATCCCCTTTGCTCGATCCAATGCCAAACACCCTGTCCACCCCCTCCTCTACTTAGTATTTGTTAGAATTGCCTCCCGGGGGATCACTTTTTCTTTACCTTATTTATCCTTCTCTTTTTTTTTCTTCCAAGCTTCTTTGGTTAGGATTGTCCATACCTCTCCCGTCCTTCAATCATCCATTCCCTTTAATTTCCCGCTCCGATTATGTCCGTCTTCTTTGTCCCTTCTTTTTCTACCTGATGTTCTTCACCACTGTCTCTTTCCCCCCTGTTTTTTCTCAGCTCTCAACTAATCTGTCACCCCCAGGACCTCTCTCCCCCCGCAAAAGAAGTACTTCTCGAATTTAGAAATTTTCCCCTACTAGATGATTCGAATTGTTTTTTTTTTTTCTTCCCCTTTGGGTTAGGCTTTATAACCCCACTAAATATATACTTGAACTGGTCACTCCCCCCCCCCCCATGCCCCCTCTTTTCCGTCACTTACCTGTCCATATCCTAGTGTTTTGATCCACACTATTTGGTTCTCGGTTTTCTTGTTTTTTATAAGTGTTTCTTCTTATTGTGTCTTCCCCGGTCGCCTGTCCTTTCACCTCCTCCCCCCTAAGGTTACACATCCTGAAGTTACTCTTGCCCCTCTTCACAAGATACCCCAGCGGCCGAAGATGGGTACCTCTTAACTTCCGTCCACAATGGTGAATCCCTTTTCTACTTTTGTGGTATTACAGCGTGCACACTACGAATGCTCTTTCTTTCACTTCATGGAGTACTCCTGAACCCCAAGCAGCTCATGATCGGTTTTTTTACAGTTAACTTTATTCGACAACACCCCAAGACCTCCCTTCCTCTCTCCTTTCAGGCTCCCAAGGTTCCCCTCGCAATTCCTTAGTTGCAGATTTTTGTTCTCTTTTCCTTTAAAGGTCATTATATCCCCTCTGGGGTCCCCCTTTGTTAATGCTGAATCCTCACGTGAACTATACCTGTGGATGGTGGGTACCGCTATCTACGCAGATCCTTTTGGCCTTCAGCCTACCGTTCTATCCTCCCTTCAAGTGTTTCTCTCTTCTTTCGCGACGCATGACTGCTCCGCCAGTTACCCACCTTCCTCACCTGTCTAGTCTTCTCGCGTGATGTCACTCTTCCAAAAGCCTGGTCCTTAAAAGGAATTGATTCAAAATTCTCAAAACGTCCTCAATTCGCATGGTCTTTTGGGTTTCCCTCTGGCCATCCCCCCCATTCATCATTTTCTTAGTTGCGAACGTACTTCATCAGCCAATACCCAATCAGGTTCCACCGTTTTCAGTTTCCCCCCCAGGGACCTGGAAGGCACTGAGTGACTAATCTGTACTTTTCTTTCAGACCGTCATAGCCTCTGAGCCTTCCGTACGTATATCCCTTCCGTGCCTTTTTTGTTATATATTGAAGTGTCATCGTCCCCATTTCAGGGTTGTTCTTCTTCCGCCCCTCGACAACTGCATAACCGGGGCCCAAATAATACCCACCACATCCGGCCACTCAGACATATAATCTTCATGTTATGAGGGTTTGAGGAAGATGTATTGTATACTTTTTGATCATTAATAGTGGCGAGGACTCTTGTTGCGCCCCTCCCCGGCGGTACAACACAAACCCACAGTTTTACGACCCCCTCCCTGATTGAGCTTTCTTTAGTGGTACCCTACCGTATACGTGATTCTACGTTGATCTTCTGAACTAGTTGAATTCGTTCTGACAACGGCGTGCAGAATTAATCAAGACCCTCTTCTCGACTATTAGTTACTTGCCCCTTACTTTGGATGAGCTGATTGTCCACGCTGAAGCTCCTGGACCACCCCGGGTAAATTCTTCTGTCAGACAATGCCCACCGTTCCCGAATCGAAGGAGCCCGTAAGGCTTCCAGAAGCAAACTGAGGTCAAGGCCTAGACGGTCGGTGGTTTTCAATAATTCTTTTATGAATCCGCTATACGCCCAACTATAGACACTCCCCGAGCTATTTTGGATGTGGACTTTTCTCTTTTAGCTTGACTCCAGAATCTGGCAATGGACGCAATCAGCCGTTGGCCGCGCAATTAAAATTTTTTGACATTAAACCAATTGCACAAGTGTATGATGCAGGATCCATCAATCATTCCAGAGCATAACCCAAGTGGGATCTTTAAGGTTTCAAAGCTAGATTGACCTTTGATACTGACTAGGTCAACCCTGTTGCTTTGTTCTGTTTGTTGTGGTTTTGTGGTGTGGTGGTTTGTTGGTGGGGTGTTTTTTGTTTT
>Ga0179593_1707944_pt1 | contig 10587 bp, 8 predicted proteins | sample CZODoug2_1_08_16_FD_185931 | JGI IMG/M metagenome (GOLD analysis project Ga0179593, IMG submission 185931) | Vadose zone soil fungal communities from Angelo Coast Range Reserve, California, USA - CZODoug2_1_08_16fungal (PacBio error correction) | ecosystem: Environmental > Terrestrial > Soil >... | reverse complement strand
AACCGGCTCTTCCAGCGATCAGACGAGCTTTCTCTGTTTCCGGTTTTTGGATTTTCTGGTTAGCTTCTCCGTGTATTCTCCCCTTTCCTGGACCAACCCTGGCCTCACCTTTTACAATTTCCTCATCGACAGGTCTTTTTTCTTTCCTGCTGCCATTCTTTTTTTCGTCCGGATCTTCTTCCTCTCCTATTGAACTGCCTGCGTTCCCCTTGGGAACATTCAAAAGGGAGGAGACAGGGTGACGACAATTTTTTCCCCTCTTTCTTCCCGGTTCGTCGCTGACCGCTTCATGATCGTACCGTCATAGGTTGGTTATCGCATAGACGACTCGGCTCTTCAACTTTTCCTTGTTTTGATTTTTGGCCTGACACGTCTCCTTCTTACTCTTCTTCTTTTGCATTCCCCCCTTGCAGTCCCTCCCCTTTTTGTCACCAACTCTGAAACTTAGCGGCGGGATCTCCGGGCAATTGTACGCGCCAATAGGAGGGGTATGCCGCTGTCCGCCCCTTCTTTTTGACAAGTCCTCTCTTTTTCCGATAACCTCGTTTTTTTTTGCGTATTCCTTAGACCAAATCCTCCGTGTTTTCTTTGTTTCCTCAGTCTTCCTCCATCTTCAACTTCCGGGTGATTCCTCTTGCCCCGCATTCGTTCTTGAGCCACTCCCTGATTGGGACCGCCCGCGACAGGCTCCCGCAACCCGGACGCTCTTGTCAGTATCTCAAGCCGCTTGCTCCCTCCAAACTTCACTTTTTTGTTTACCTCACCCAACTTCGTAATCCAACAGACTTGGGTGCTCTTTTGCGGCAATCGTCGGTGACCTGTTTCTTCTCCCTTGATTCCCTCCAACCATTATGGTCGGTTCATATGATTTTCCGTAGGTTCCCCGGACCACATTATTTTGAGTTTGCGCGCGCGTTCCTCATTATTTCTTTTTTCTTTATAGGTTTTTTTCCAGTCGAAATGGTTCTTTAATAATTTTCGTCTTGTAGGACATGCCGGTTCTATTTCTTCTTTTTTTTGTGTCTAACTTGTCACCCTTGTTTATCACTCTTTACCAATCCTCACAGGCCTTTCCCTACAATCGGTGAGTTCTTCATTTCAGGCGCTTCAATGAATTCCGGGCATCATCCTTTCTTATGGCTAATTTCCGGCGAGGTTGTCCCCCCCCTTCCCTAGTTTCTTGTCGATGTTCGACTTTAATTTCCCTTTGTCCGTAGTTTTGTACTCTTCAGTTCTTCTGCTTCTCCCTTCAGAGACACACCTTCACTTTTTGTGCTCGTCGGCTTTTTCGAATCAAGCGTCAATTTTTTTCTGGACTGACTCGCTCTTCCCCTTTGAATGTTTTTTAATGTCTGACCTTCTTCTCCCGCAAACCTGCCCTCCGCACGGGCCGTTGTTTTTCGCCCAACTCGCACTCTCTCCGCGTAGCTTGCCCCTTTCTCTTCTTCTCTTTGGTTTTTCTCTCTGCAAGGCTTTTGTTTGTCCTTTTTTTTTTCAATACGCTAAGCAATTGCGTGTTTTGCTGTTTCTTCTTAGAGTGACACAAGTCCCCACTTTTCATCACCGTCCTCTTGTCAAGTTTCCTTGTCGTGATCTCTTCTTTCTACCGAAGACGCTTCCTTTTGAGGGTCTGTTTCCGGACTTCTGGTTCCTCGATGTCTTTCCCATAGGACCAAGTTGGTTTCCTCTTTTCCCCCATACTTTTACAGCCATATACGCTTTTCCTTCCGGTCCATGCTGAAGAGCCATTCGCGACCCTCTTTAGGAGGCCCCCCCTTCTTTCCCCCCGCTTTTATTGCTTATTTGCTCCCTGAAATTTTTCCTAATCGTTGGTCTCACCCTTCTTTTGGTGCTGATGGGTTCGTCTACTTATTTAAGCCCTCCTTCTCCTTACCCCCCTGTCCGCAAACCCGTTTTTTCCTCTCCTCCATCGTTACCGGCCACAGCACCGCTTGACCCGTCCTATTTGCCCACGGATTTTTTTCCAGTTGCCTTTGGCTCTTTTGCGGCCTCTTCTTTTTTTATTACCCTGTCTTATATGATAAGTCCGATTTTTAGACGAGCTGCTCAATACTTATCCCATTTTTTATGGAAGGCCCCTGCAAAAGCACCTTGGGTATCGGACCCTCGTCGGTGGATTTACTTTCTTGGTTTCTCACCTTTCTCCATTTTCATTCTAATTTCTTTTCTTCAAGATTTCTGTAGAATCGAGCGTAAAGTCGGCGCTTGACTCCCGTGATGGTTGACCTTACTAGAAACCTTACGCCTGTTCTTTCTCACCATCGTCTCTACTCCGCGATTCAAACCCCTTGACTGCGTTCTTTCTGGCTTTCTCAAGCGTCTCGCAGTGCCGGCTCAGGTTAACAAAACATCGATACGCCCGGTGGCTCTGCGTCTCGCCCCTACTATTTTTGCGGTAGCTCTTCCCCGATCCTTTTCGAGCAGCGGGCATATTTTTGATGGCCCCCGGTTTTTGGGTCCTCGTAACTTGATTCGGGAATTTCGCTTTCCTGATTCTTCCCCCGTCCAATCTGGCAGCAGGGTTTCTCCCAAATTTTCTTGCCATCCCCAACCTATTGCTCCTCTCTTATCCGGGTCTGTCGTTAGACTGGCTTTGTGAAGCTTTGTCAACTTGGTTAGTGTTTTTCAACCGGTCCGATTGGTCGATTGTTTTCCCCCTCAATTTTTACCTTCTTCCCTTAGTGGCCTCAGACACCTTTTCATTGCGCCAATTCGGCTTCTGGTTGGGGTTCTCGCCTCCCCCCCACCTAAGTGTACCGAGAATCTTGACCGCCGGCCGATATCTTTTGGAAGCGGTGGATTAGGCCCTTGTTTCCTCCCATTTATACATTTGCACGGTTTTGGCATGACCAGGCAGGCAAGTGTTCGTTCCGCTCAAATGACCGATTTCAGCGCCCTCTTCCCCTTCTTCCTTTCTTTTTTTTTTGTCTATCATCCGGCGATTTATCTGACGCTCAAGTCCTTACAAAAGATTTTATTCTTTTTCTAATTCAGTTCGGTATTTAGTTCTCTTTTTCTTCTAATCGGCGTTCGTTTTTCCTTTTTCCCCCCATTGCCGATGGACCGTCTTGGAGGTTTCCAACTTGGGTATACATGCCGATCTCTTTTTGCATCCGTTTTTTCGAAGACAGGTCTCACTCTGACCCCGGTGCTCCCAGTTTCCCTTCTCGCTGTTTTTTCGTCGGGTGCAGCGAGTCACCTTGACCATTTTCCTAAGAAGCTTTACATTTCTCCCCCCCTCCGCCGGTCAAACACCAGTCCATTCTTTATGCTGCCGCCTTCCAGATCCGAATTCAAACCTTGGGTGAGCCTCCCGTCCTTTATTTCGACATGCCTCGACCCCCCCTCACTACCGTGGTCTCAAACGTCGCGTCCTTAATATATGAAATGGGGAACCCGCAGCCCACCTTCCCGGTCCGCGTTCCCGGAGCGTCCCCGTTGGAATCGCTCGCCTGATAGGCTCCTGCCGCGTGGCCGGCCTTCCCCCCCCCATTTTCCCGCCGTTGTTTTGCTATCTGTAGAAATGTTTTTACCCCAGTGGACTTGTCAAAGCTCCCGACTTTATCCCGCGAGCTTGGCCCCTTTCGCTTACCCTCCATCTCACGGCGAGGCGCGACGACGACCTTTCCAGTCGCTTTTTACCGGGACGGTCCCCGGCAGGCGAATTTTCTTCACTGTTTCTGTCCGCTACCTTTACCGGGATCTTGGGGCAGGTCGAAAGCTGGTCGCTTTCTTTCCTGCGTTTACATGCGTCTGTTGGCATTCCTGATTCGTGCGAGGCAGACTTGAAGTTAGTTCACCTGGTTGTTTTCTATTTCCTCGCTTGAATACCTCGACGCATCCTTGACGCTGTTTTGGCGGGTGTGGATGTTTGTTAGTGTCTTAAACTCATTCTTTTTCATCGCGTTGGCAATTTCCTAGTTTTTTTCCCCCCTCCTCCCTTGTGTGCTTTCGCGATGAACACGGTGGTGCGTCTGACCGATGATCCCGAAACAGCCCAAACAATTCCCCCCCCCCCGGCAGCGTCCATGATTAGCTTTCTGACTTTTCCGGGCAATACGAGCAAAACCAAGGTGCACGGGCACCGCCCTGGTCCCACGCTCCAGGTACTCGTGACTTTGTTTTTTTTGGTCCTACCCGTCTAGCTCATGTCCGGCCAGGTGCGCAGCATCCGCGACCAGATTTGCTTCTTTTTAGAGCCACACGTCCGCTTAATCTCCCCAGCCCCCTTTAATCGACCTTCATCATATGGTGGTTGGCCCTTCTGTGACAACGATATTGAGAGGTCGTGTTCCGTCGACTTCCCCCCGTGACCCCTTAACAGGTAAGCTTCCGAAGGTCCCGGCGGCTAGCGCATGTTGTTACGTTTCTCCCTCACTTTTCTCACCCCTACCCTTTCGGCCGATGGCCACCCTGACTGCCGTTAAGCCAAAACGGTTCGGCGTACGCCATCTAGCAATCGCCTTTAGCGTTCCCGACCGACGTTCCTCGTCGGGTCCTGACCTTTTCCCCCCGATTTTTTTTTCGATTTTTCCCATTCCTAGGTCTTTCCCCGGGGACTTGATGACGTCGAGAGCATCGGTTTTCTTACCCCGAGGTTGATATGGTCCTCGCACCACCTCCGACATAGCCTTCGTCTGGTTGTTATCCGTTGTCCCTCGTTTTCTCGCACTTCGTTCCGCCTTTTGCACGGCGGTGGCCAGTGCTGCCCCGCCTCCTACCCGTCCGGCCCCCTATCTGACACCTTTTCGTGTCGGCTCTTAATTGAGGCTTTCGGCGTCCTGTGCCTGACAGAGATTTTTGCACCAACGGGCATACAATATGCCAATACGAGACCGATGTTTGAAGATAGCGAACGCCGATGAGAGAATTTCTTTTCTTCTAGGCGTCCCGCAATCTGCAAGCTTGTTACGAATAGATCGAATCGGTTTTAATAATCTCTCCGGCGGATCTCTCTTCTATGAGCACCTATCAGCCCCCTCTTACGGCCCGCGGCTAGAGTACGTTTTGGTAAGGCCGTCCGAAAAACAACGTTCTCCTGTTTTTGGTGAATGATGCAGTGAAAACCGCACGACACTCCCTTATGCTTCGTTGTCAAAAACAGAGTGCCGCGACGTCCCGGCGGCATCCTGCATGTTTCCCGGGCGTCCACGGCGGTCCGGATTATTCCCCTAATTGTGGGATTTATCTATGCCAACGCGCATCACTCTATCGAAATGCCACCCTCCCTTTCCGCTTGTTTTTTCTCCCTACCAGTTCCTGACCGTTATGCGGCGAGTTCGAGCTGTGTCTCCCCCTATACTGGAACAGAACCCTTGGGTGACGGAATGAAAACTTGACGGTCTCTTCTCAGAACTGTACACTTGGGCTCTCGACGCATTTCTTCGAGCCCCTTGTCTTTTTTGCTGGCGTTTGCCTTGACAGATCGACGTCTTCTTATTTCATTCTATTCTTTAATGCGTGACACAGCACCGACGCCTTTCTCAGTAGGATCTCCGGTTCAATCTGGATTAGCGTTTCCTCTTTGTTAGGACGCCGGCGCCGGCCCACCGGCGTTGCTAAAGGTTTAGATAACAGTTCGCGTCGTATTCCCCACTTTCAAGTACCGAGACGCCCCATTCTTTCCAAGCGTTCATTCACTATAGATTTTTTGATCGCCGCATTCGATCTGGTCGACCCCCACCCTGAGCACCCCGACACTGACTCAGCGACCGGTACGTTGAGTCATAACAATAGCCGCGCATTCGAGAAAAGTACGCTTTCTCCCCCCTAATAGTAACTCAACCGCGCGGTCCCCGTAAGTTTCGTTGGCGGATCGTCGGTACGGCCTTCAAGTATTCGTCCCCTGTCCGTCCCATAGATGGCGTCGGTTTTCCTTATTCCCCCTTTCCTATTTTGTAGGAGTCCGAAAAGGATAGCCGGCGGTGCGCGCGAAGGGCATGGCTTGGAATGGGAGGTGACATGGTCGATGGCGGGACACTCCGGCGCCTGATGACTGTGCTTGAAATCGGCATCGAAGAGGTAACGGCACCCGCCCACGCGGTGAGTAGCAGGTCATACCCAAATGCGGTGGCTCTTCCCAGTCTGAGTGTCCTCTTTCATTTCCACGGTGTCACCCAGTCATTTAAATCATCGCTTGAGTTTGGTTCCCCCTCTCCTGTTGCAATTACGTGTTATCTTGGCTTTAGTCGATGGGTCCCGTCAACCGTTTGCTGGAGGGTGGTCCTCCAGAATTCCCTCCCCTTTTTCGGTCCGACACAGAACCGCCTCCGTTTGCATTCGGGACGATCACGAGCCTGCACGCCCGTCTTTTCCTCGATCGGATTCAGTGTATGGTTTATTGCTTCCCCCTTGCCGCCCAATAGGCCGCACTCTTATGGTTCTTCTACCGTTGAGGTTCGTTTAGCTTTCTTCTTCCTAATACTGTTGTGTTGCTCTGGATGATCGCGGCTATCCCCTCCAAGTGCGACCGTTTCTTTTCACTCCGCATAATTGGGGCCGGGCATTTTCGGGACATTTCAGAGCATGAACCAAGACATGCTCCAGACCGCTTTACATTGGGCGGCGAAGGCTTCGTGCCCCCCCCCCCCCCCCGCTCGCTACGATCCACTGCACTTGGCCACGCTGGTGGGGTCGGTCGCTTTCCCGGGTCTTCTACTGAGACTCACCATTCGGTCAAACCGTTTTCCTTCCCGTCTTCCTGAAGCAATCTACGCGGTTTTGACTTCAAATGTCGAAGAGCAAGCTCGTGATGATTTCCTTGATGACTCGCGGCGGGAGTTGCCTTCTGCCCTCCTACTGTTCGATCCAGACATCCCGGGTTGACGATGCTATCCCGTTGGGCCACTCTCACTTTCCTACCCACCTCATCTTCTTCCCCAGTGTCCGTCATTGGCATAGTTACCGGCCACAGCCTCATTGAGGAACCAGGTAACATATACCTTGCATTTCGTTTTTTCCTTGCCGTCCCCGCGCGAACCGTGCGCTATTACCACTACGTTACATATTTTATGATATCTTGCGTTGCTCGCATACTTGTCTCAAGGACCCCTCCACTTTCCCCCGACCCTGGGACTCTGGCACCGCTTGTGCTTTCGAGTAGAGTTGATTCCTTGGCAATCCCCCCCGGTTGCGTTTGCTGGTCACTTGTCTCGAACTGGAGGTACCGGCCGCGTCGCTTTGTCGGCGGGTTTCCCAGCTTGTTTGTCTCGACCCCGCTAGAATTTTCTTTCACCCTCTCTCAGGTGACCCGGGTCCACCCAACGGACGGCTTCTTCCGACTGGAATGTTACGATGCAGCCTCTGTCCAGGTTCTTAAAAAACTCTACCTTGCTTGGCGCCGCGACTCAACATCCAGTTGCGGTGAGCGCGCCCCTCTTTTCCGATCTTCCTTTCCCTTTCCCGGTTAGTTGGATGGAAGACTTGTGAATCAGCTGCGTGTCTCTCCGATGGTCCCCTCGTCAATGTCCATTTTTACTCGCAGTTCCCCTCAAGCGTCTCTCATCCCAACCTATGTTCTCCAAAAGGTGGTCGCGAACTGAGGGCGTCTGATATTTCCTCGGTTTGTCCTCTTTTTTCTTCCCCCCATTTCCTGTTCCTCCTCCATTTCCCCTTTTCTCGGCATCTCGCATTTTTTCTTTTCAGGGCGTCAGCACATCAGTCATTTTTTTCCAGTTTCCTCAATTTTTTTTTTTTTTTCCCCCCCCTTCCTCTTTTTTTATGTCTGTGGTCATAGGAGTTTTCCTGAAGGAATCCGATCCTTCCCGCCGGCCTTATCCTCCCATTCGCGTCTGATCGCTGATGCGCCCCCCTCGGGCCGGCCTGTTTGTCAGCAACATTTTTTTGCCGGTTTTTTCCTTCTGCGGCAAGTTTTCGGATTTTCCCCCCCACTCAATCTTTGGCCGGCTTCTTCGGCTTTCATTCTTGAATGTTCTCCTATCTTCCTTTTTTCTACCCTGATCCGTCCCGATTCCCAGCTCCCTATTTCTCTCTATTCGGTACAGGCGATTTTCGGCTACGAAGACCGCGTTTTTATTTGTTCCTATCGTCTTCGCTCCCGTGTTGCGTCTTTTCTCGGTCTTCTTCTTGTCCTCCCATCCGCGCTGCCTTGCCGCCTACTTAATCAGCAGGACATTAAGGTGCCCTCTTTTTTCCTTTAGCTTCCTCTTTTCCTTGCTTCTCTCCAACGATCCTGTTTCCTAACCCTCCCCTTGCGCTTCCTTCCCGCGCCGAGTGTTGTCTTGAACAAGCCCTCTTTTATCTTTTTTCCCTTTGCACCGATTCCCGGCTAATTTCTTCGTCGCTGACATGCTCGCTTCTGTCCCGTGGTCCTTTTGTCCTCGTTGAAATTGATAGTGAACCTGGCCAGTCGTCACCCCATGTCCTCCCTTCCCTCCCCTTTTTCCTTTCCTTTCTTTGAGGCTTTTTTTTCTATTTGCCCATTGTCTTGATAGATCGTCCTTTTTGTATTTTCTGGTTTCTTTCCGATGTTTTCAGTTTTTCATTGTGGCTTTCCCCCCATTTTTCCCCTTGAGTTTTTTCTATTCGATAACTCGCTATTGTGGTCCCGTAGAATACCCTTTCTCCCGTTCTTCGATTGATTTTTTGTCTCTCCTCGGTTTTTTACGGTTTTACGGAATTGAGAAGATCGTGTCCTTCTTTCTCTATTCTTTCTTGCCTTTTTCTTCTTGGTGCCTCTCTCGCTTTCTTGAGCTTCGTATCATTGTTTTTTATCTTGGTAGTTCCCATGTTCGCCTGAGATGTTCGTCGAGTAAGTTCCAGTCCTCTCAGGCTTTTTTTTTTGTTTTTTTGCTTCCTTTTCTCTTCACTCTTAATCTTTCTTTGCCCGTTTGGGTGGCGGAGTATTTCCTTCCTCTCCCTCGCGAATCCTCGTTTTCATCGGTTTTCCCTTCTCTTTTTTTGATTTTAGTTCTTGCCAACTGGATTACCCCTCTTTGGCTCGATTAAAGGGTATACTATCACAACAGCCAACTCCACCCAGCGGCTTATGCTTCTGAAGACCCATGACTTCGCTTCCCACTAGAGCAGCCCACCGGACCACAACGTTTCCGTTGGCTTTCCCCAGATGAGCTCGCACGATGGTACTCGCACTGGGTTTTGTTCCAGTCCGCTCCTAGATCCGGGAGGTCAAGTTCCAGTCTCTTTATCCTCTGGTCCCGCGCCACCCATTTCCCCCGTCAGGGTCTTTCCTTCTTCCCCTCCATAAGCGAGCCTAACTTTTTGGAGGCCCCCTGTCAACTCGCTCTTTTCTATGTTCGGTCGCGCTACGCCGTGTCAACAGGGTCTCCTTTTTGCCGTAGAGTCCCTCAGTTGGGTGTTTCTTTCTCTAGTAGGGAAGCGTTTTCATCCCGTGTTTTCAAGAACTTTTCCAGATCAGTGCCCACCTTCACCCATTCTTCGGATTCCACCTAGGTGCGGCCCCTTTCCGCCGATCTACCTCCTTCCGTATGCGTACACCTGTCGCCGCGGTTTCGCTGCGGTACTATGGGACCCTTTTAGCCTCAAGTATTTATCTCTCAACGGTACCGGGATTCAACGTTCATATTTCTGCCCTTGCGCTCGTCGATGCGTTTTTCGGCTTTCACAGATTTTTTTTATCAGCGGGAATCTTCAATTTTTTCCGATAATAGTCTTGTTTTTCGTTCCCTTCTCTGGGACTTTCAGCGACTGTCGTTGCTTTTTTAAATAGGACCGTGGCCTTCTAAGGTTCCCCCTCCACCCTCGACTTCCACTTCAGGTGTCTTGCTTGTTATCTTCAGAGTGGCCTTGTCGGCGGACACCAGGCCGTTCTGTCCTTGCACCACCTAGAACACATTTCCCTCCTACGGTTCGATCACGATTTCCGTCCAACTATGATGAAGCTGCTAGGCTTGCGTGAGTTGTCAACGAGCAGCAGGCTGTCCGATCTCTCATCGGTTTCAAGGGGTTAATGAGCTCGTCCGGACGGCCCGCGGATGGATGACATCACACGAAAATCAGGCGTCCCCTTCCTTCAGCCCTAGTACTTTTGGTAAGGCCTTCCCCTCCCAAACTTGACGTTTGCTTCTGGTTTGCAAACCGGCCCGCACTATATGTTGAAAAAACAGTGCGCCCTCGTCCACCGGCCAATATCTCTCATGCTCTTCCTGTTGGGGTGCGTCGGACGCTGTTTTTTCTTCCAGCCTTCCCGAGATGCTTGGGCTTACGATGCCCACCTTGAATTACCATAGCGTTTTGCCCGATTGCCCTCCCCCTCTTTAGTTTGGCATTGACGCTGCTCTTTCGTTGGTTAGCCCGGCGAGTTTCCTAGCTTCTTTTATGCCTGACATTCAAATTCTTAACCTCAGGAAACAGGGCGCGACCAGGTGGTGCCACTTGTCTCTCCGATCAGCAGGCCCCCTCTTCGCTCCCGACCTGTTCTAGCCACCCGTCATCTGGGATGATCTCGAAGCTTTTTTGCACTTTTTCCCTGTTTCTGGATTTTTTTATTGTCCCGACTGTCTCTGTTACCGAGCGATTATTTCCCTCACTTTCCTTTTCCTTTTCATCACCCCAGCCCTCCCTGCA
>Ga0179593_1663691_pt1 | contig 10587 bp, 12 predicted proteins | sample CZODoug2_1_08_16_FD_185931 | JGI IMG/M metagenome (GOLD analysis project Ga0179593, IMG submission 185931) | Vadose zone soil fungal communities from Angelo Coast Range Reserve, California, USA - CZODoug2_1_08_16fungal (PacBio error correction) | ecosystem: Environmental > Terrestrial > Soil >... | reverse complement strand
ATTTTGATCTTCCTTTTTTCTTTCTCCCCGGTGGAGGAGCAGGCTTCCGAGAAGAATGACCTTAGTTCGCCTTCCCTTTTGAAAAAGAAAACCTACGGAGGGCCATAGAGATTGGGAGTAAGCGGAATACGGTCCTCTGTAGCCCAACTTCCGCAACGACTGGGGGATGATGATTTTCTCCTCATGGTTCGATGAGGGCTTCTAGGACTGTTTCCCCCTGCTTCTTAAAAGCGTACCCCCCACTCCCCTGTACACGCTATGTACCCAGAGATCTCAGTTTCCTCGTCGCGGTTTTTCTCCCCCGGTCCCGAAACGTCCCCTTTTCGGCAGTATGGGTAGGGGCCGTTCTTTCCCCGCCTTGATATATTCATGTGAGCCGACTGATAATCCCTCCCTACCTTCTCGCCCCCCCGCAAGAACCGGAGTTCTTTTCCCCCTTCGCTGAGTTGACGATGTGTCGGCGCTGATAGTAGACTGTCTTTGTTCCTGGCTTCTCCCCGCTCCCGACTGCGCGACATCTCGGTCAGGCTGGTAGACTCAAATTGTGCTGCACCTCTGTTTCCACTTTTTTCCCCACCGCTTCCGGTGAGTGAAAGATACGTCTGCGTTTCTTTCCCCCGTCCTTTTTGCGCGGATCGCCGGTGTTGTTATGAATAATTAGGATCGAGAGCCTGACGCATACTTTTTCACTTTGACCGGCCAAGTCATTGCAATTTTCAATTGACCCGTTGTGATCCCGGCGATCGACTCTCGGACGAGGAGATCTGTGTCCCCCCCACCCGGCCCACGTCTCGACCTTATCCCATCCGGATCTGAAGAACAAGATTCCCTCTAACATCCTAGTTCCCTTACCCCGCCGATCATGTTCCTGTAACAGGAGTTACAAAACTTTCACCCTTTTTTTTTTCAACCCCTTTGTTGGCGTCTAGTCTGGCCTAGATTACGCTGGAACCCCCCACAAACAAGTGGAGTTTCTCCTCATGCCACGCAGACTTTTGCGTGCCCGGCGGTCTCGTTTTTTGCATGTCGCGGTTCCCATTACAGACCCTCACCCAAGTGACTTAGGAAATGGTTTCCGCTGTCAAACCCAAAAAAAGCCTTTTGTATTTTCTTCCAAATTTTAGGATGCTGGTACCTCTGCAAACAAAAGACTACTATTTCCATGGTGAGCGGCGCGCAGAGTACTCCCTGACACCTTTCGTTCCCTCGGAATCAGATCCGGAAAAAGAGATGAGAACTAGGTCTTCCCCAGGCGATATTACTACACCTTTCTGCCTTCTTTGACTTTCAGGAGAATTGAACTCTTTTGCATCCCCGGATACCTGCGATACTACATCTCGACTCTGTAAGACATAATGTGTCCCTCTTCCCCAAAGCAGCGGAATAAAGTACCGTTTCTGGAGGGCGGATACCCCCCCTTCCCCCCCTTTTCCCCCCTAACTACCCTTGTCGCGACATTGAACATGACCTCAAGAAATCGGGACTCCCCCCCTCCCCTTTTTTCAGCTTCCCTATTTTTTTCACCCACTGCCCCCCTCGGTGTAGCCCTCCATAAGGTCAAGAGAACCTGGGTCCCCCCTACCGCCTTGGTGCGGACCGCTTGGCACGCATCCCCCTGATTTCAACGAGCGACGACTTTTCGGGCCTCTACTCGACATTTTGAACGTGTTCCGTCTCCAGTTCCCCTGGGGCAACATCGACGACCAAAAGCATTACGTTCGTCTATCAGGATTTTTCCTCCCCCGATAAACGGCTTCGATCACGCGGTACCCCTCTGTCTTGCCTTTTATTCCCTTTTCTGACCCTTCCCTTAACCGTCGGTGTCGACGAGAAGGGTAGACTCTCCCGAACCTAACCACTGAACCGGTCCTACACGTTTTCAGGTTGGAGCTATATTCAGGGGGCCCCCCCCTCCTTCCGCTTCTGTCGACGCTCCAAGTACTTACAAGAAAAGATGGAGAGGCTACACGATCCATGGCCTTTTCTCAATAACCCGGCACTCACGGCCACTTTCGCCGGCAGGCACCCTACATTTTTCTCACTTTTTTTATTTCCCCCATATCAAAACCCGCGTGGAGTTCGCACCATGGGTTCCCCCGGTCCGCTGCTCTTTCGCCCTGGCACCGACGACAGACTCGGTCTTCCCCCTTTTCCTTTCCAATTCCCGCGGCCTCCTTTTCCTACCATGTGGCCCAAGCGCCACGGGGGTAAAATACCGCTTCAAGAATGAAAGATGAGCATGGTTGCCAAGTTCTTTTAATTTTCTCGGATTCCCTTGGTGACCGACCTCGCCATTCACGACCTTCCAGTTCTGTGTTGTCCCTCCCCTTCGTCCTCGAAGACTTCCCCGAAAGGAGGTATAAAAAAATGGCTGGAGAAGTACACTTCCCTTATACCCTCTTCAGCCCCCCCTTCCCCTAGGAGGTGTTGAAGACGACCATGTCGTCCTGAGAAGATCCTGCAATCCGGGTCTCTACCCCGTTTGTTGGCCGTCCAGATCTCCTGACCAGAAGGTGAGCAGATACTTCTATTCCCCCATAATATAAGTTGTTGTTTTGATGGATAATCATACCTTCTTTCTTCCATTCCGAGTCGGGATAGAGCACGAGCCCCCGTAAGGATCGTCCTCCTACCTGTTCTTCTTTCCCCCTTTGTCGAGGTATTTGGACTGCCAGGCAGAGTAGACGAGTCCGGTCAAGGATCGCCGGGTTGTCTTCTCTCTTGGTGCCGCCGTGTAGACGCCAACGAACTGGAACCTTCTTTTTACTTCCTTTTCCTTTTTTTGGTCGGACCCATTAAACCAAAATCAAGTAATGACGAAGACGGAAGAGTTCTCCGGCCGGCACTCCTTCCCCTTTTTCCCAAAGATCGGCTTGCAGCCGCTTTAGGTGAACCCCTGCGCTGTCGGTGCCCATTTAGTGCTTGCTTTTTACCTATGCGGGGTCTCCCTTTCCCTTGTAGTCTGACAGAGGTCGTTCCTTGTGGAAGGAAGGTTTACAGTCTCCCCTGGACCGACGCAAACACCCCCCCCCCCCCCCCTTTTTTGATACCCTTTTTCTCGGCCCTTCCTTTATTCCGGGTAAGCTCTTTTTTCCTGACGGCTGACATGTTTTTGGCCGTGTATGATCTTTCCCGTCGAGGGGCGAAAGTACTGCCTGATCTTTGACCAATCCGATCCAGTCTTTCCGTACTTTTTCTCTACTTCCTTTCATGGCCCGTGCGCTCGATGCAAGTTGTTCGATAGGCCGCCGAGAACGGACACCTTTAATTTTATACGTCAGGGTTTTGGCGAGTCGGAAATTCTCGCCCGACCGATTCTGGCAATAAACGAGGCTCACAAGTCAACTCGGCATTTTGGGGGCTACCGATGGATCCATGTTTTTTTCTTTCCCCAACGTGGACCTTGTGCCCCTTTCGTTACTGCTTTGTGTCGCGTAGATGTTTCCCCCCCTAATCGTTTTTCATTCTTAAGGCCAACACGTTGGCGACCGCCTCTTTCTCTAGCTCCACAGCCGAAGACGTCGTAGATGCCCCCCCCCCTGGCACCCATTTCTTCACGACGTGGAGATCAGAGTTATTTCGAACAAGATGCCCCCATACCGGCGCCCCTTTTCTTACTCTTGGAGTTAATTTAATTAGGTTTTGAGTACCTTTTTCCCCTTTTTACGGCGAAAGATCCGGCAGTTAAGGCCTGAGGGTGATTGCAGGTCTCCCTTTTCGTGTCCCTTCTCGGGGTAGCGAGCCGCAACCCTCCTACGACTGGGGAATTTTTTGCTATGATTGTTGTAAGTCATTACATCCTGTTTAGTCTGTGTAGGCAGGCGTCTTGTAGATGGGTATGCTTCAGGTTCCGTTGCTGGCTCCCAAGCCTCCAGTGGTACTCTCCGTCGTATATGGTGAAGACAAGTGTCCTTCCTCCCTACTGTCCTCCCGGTTGATCCTGGATTGTGATTCCGAGGGCAACTCTTCTTGAAGAGTTGCTCGCGCGCCGAACCGGATTTGGGGATGGCGAAGTAACTCGAGTCCTGCCCTAAGAACAGTCGCGTACCTTGCAGCATTTTCCAGGCTGTCCTTCCAACCTTCCCCTCGATCTGACCCCTTTTGATGCTGGGTCTTTTTCGGCCCTCCGCCCTTCCCAAGCCCCCAACCGCGACGCCTGGAAATTCTCCCCGCGAACTTTGCGGTTTGGCTTTCCGGCGCCTCCCTTGCGTTTGTCAGACGTGATTCAGTTGGTGGGCGGGGGGGGGGGGGGAAGCCACAGGTTCCCTTCGATGTTAAAAGTTGTAACCCCCGTCTTAAAGGCCACGGAGGTCCTCCCTTCCTTCTTTCTTTCAGTCTCCTATTCCCTCTATGTGCTGGCGCAGCTGTGCTTAAGATATGGATGATACTTAGAGAAGTGTGAATGCCCCCTTCCCAACCAGATAGTCTAAGTACTCGAGTCATCCGCATCACCTTCGGGCAATCAGTTTCAATCGTCCTTTTGAATCTTGGAATTGGCCGGCTTCAGTTCGTATTTTGCGTCATTGCTGATAGTGCGTATACGCCTCCTCCTCCTGATTGGCGAGGTAGAAGTTCCCCCCCACCCTTACCCCCTGCTCCCTTCTCCGTAGGGGGAGTACGAAGACGACAGTCTGCACCTCAGCATTGTAGTAGTTCCTTCCCGACTTGTCTGCGCGGGTTCGGGCGCGTTGCGTTGGGATCCTCCTGACCACTCGCAGATCCCCTCCGCATCGCGCCGACACAGATCTGAAAGAACCCTACGTGATGGCCTTTTTCCCCTCCCACCCCTGCCGTCATTAGGTAGTCGCCCCCTCTTCTCTGCAGTGCCTCGGTCTCCGACTAAGACGCAGAAAACCGGTCTTCTCAAAGCAACCCCGCCCAACCTTCCGGACTGCAGTCGACTTCTTCCCTCGTACCACCCCCCCCTCGGACTATCGGAAGAGGATAACAGTGTTTCCCGTCCTCGCCTTCGTCTTTATTTCCCATGCTTTTGAAGAAGAAGTTTGAAGTGTAAGATTCTCGAGAAGGCCCAGGTCTCTTCTCCTTCAAAGTTAACAAAAAGTAGTTCCCTTTTTCTTTTTTGGCTCCCCCTAAGGAGCGACCGCCGCTGAAAATCCAGAGGGAAGTCGGCTTGTTGCAAGGTTTCTTCCCCATTTTTTGCTCGCGCTCCTACAACTTTGAGAAGAATAGGCCTTCCGACGTCTCCCTACGATGGCGAGGCCGCCGGACGCAATAGGAAAATCTTCCCCTTATCCTGTTTTGACTGAGTTTCCTCTTTCTACGGGTTCATGATCGTCTGTAAACTCCCCCTCCCTGGATGTCGTTCACGCCGGTTGGCTTTGAAGGAGCTATTTCTTCCTTCCGCCAACGTGAAAAAGTCCCACCTCCTCCGGTTCTCCCTCTCGTTTCTGCGGTGAACTCCTCCAGGAACGTGTCTTTGCGCCAACAACACTTCAGTCCCGAATGGGGGTGTTGCGGAAGGATGTTCAAGCCCTTTTGATTAATCTGACAGTGGGAAAAAAGGTCCCCTCCCCCCCACATCTGTTTTTTTTTTTTTTTTTTTTTTTCTTAATAAAGTCTAGACCCCCCCCCTTGATATGTCTTTCCCCTCCGAGCTTCCTTCATCTTGTGTTTCCTCGTTGCTCGGTTTCATCCCGTCCCGCTGTCCTAATTGTGGGTACGGCGGATAGAATTTTGGGTGATCGCATTCCTGTTCGCCACTGGATCGTTTTTCCTATTCTTCGCCCTCCCCAAGCTAGTCCTTCCGTTAGCAGTGCGGATACTGGCTGATGCTTTTTAATCCCTTCGGCCTTTGATCTTGCTGTTCTGCTGTTAGGGATGATCAACCCCCCAATTGCCAGAGAAAGACCCCTTCCGGCATCTTCGGTCCGTTCTCCCCCGCTCTTTTTCTAACGTGTTCTGGCGCTCTTCGTTCCTCCCCGGCCTCCTTCGACCGATCCCTCGTTTTGTCCCCTAGAAATCGACCACGTTGCCCCCTCTACTTTATGGACTTCGCCCTGTCTGAATTCTCCTTCTGCTTCTGACCAGGGATTCCCCCCCCTGTACAAATGAGGACACTGATGAAGATGACCTGAATTGCCCTTGTATGCCTTCCCCCCTTTCGTCAGCTTGAGTGAGAGGACAGATCTGGTTGCCCTTGCAGTGCCCACGCCTCGACGATCACCTGTCAGCAATTTCCCCAAGGAACACTTCCCTCGCTAACCCAGCAATCCCCCAACTCCCCCGTCCTGACTTTTTCCTTTAATTTTCAGTTTCCCCGGGGTAACATCTCCCGAAAAAATTTGGTCTGGTGAGATCTCTTCTCCCCACCCCCCAACCAAGGAGGCGTCCTCCTGAAAAGCACCCCGCTTTCACAGTTTTTAGGTGGTGGTGGATTTCCCTGCTGTCGGGTTGTCTGTCTTTTCTTCCATCCCCACCAGAATCCCCAAGACTGGTTCCTTAGAAAGGGTCCCTAAGAAGTTGTCCGGTATTTTTTCCCGAGTTTTACCTTTTCTCCCATCCGAACAATCACGTTTGATTTGGGCCGCGTTGCGCGCCCCCCCGCGCAGAGTAATACAAAGGCAAAAAGTCGTTTCCCGGACTCCGCCTGCTTTACCCCGCGCTTGATCCCGGGAGGCGCCCTGTCCCCCCCTTTTCTATTAACGACGTAGGTACCCCACCAGAAATGGGGAGGGTTTTTTTTCAAGTCCCGTTCTCCTGCGACCGTCGCCCCGAAATATTCCTCATCGTCCCGCAAAGATCACCGCTGGTGCCCGACCTGCAGGTCCAAAAGAAGAGCCCCCTTCCCCTGTTCGAATCGCGACTTTTCCTTATCACGGTACACTCCCTTATGAACCCCCGCCATCTGTGCTTGAAATTCGGCTTTCCCTTCAAGGTGACCCCCCGAAATCCCCCCCTACGCAACGTGGACTACTTCCTTCCACTCTCTCTTCCCTTTTGGCCTCGTGCGTACTTTGGTCTGAAAAGCAAAGAGATCCCAAGTAGGTTTTACCCCCCTGCACATGTGTCCCCGCCCTCTGTCCGAATCGACTCGAGGACTTCGAGCAACCTACGGTTTTATCCGTAATGACGCGGGCCCCCCTCTTTCCACCCCGAAAGTAAGAAGGATCCAAGTCAAAGGATTGATAAATGCTCAACCCCTCCATCCCCCATGTTACCAGAATGTAGGCGTGACTGATCCTCGGATGAACACAGCCCCCGGTTCCGGCCTAGTCTTCCCCTCTCAGCACCCCCTTCCCCGAAAAAGGACGGTCACTTAAATTGTAGGTAAGGTGAGATAGAGGGATCTACTTTTGCGACGCCGCGGTCACCATGTCGATCTCCTGAAAAGCCTCTCTTCCTGAGTTGGTCAACACGATCCACTTTGACGCGTATGGAATCCCTCTCACATACTTTCCCCCCCTGTCAGCCGACATTGGAACCCCCCGAACAAGGATGAAACGGATAAAGTTCCAGATCACAACTTCACACCGTGCCCAGTTTTTTTAGGCATATTCTCGTCTGCGGCACCGACATAAGAAATAGGCATGTCTGTCCCCTTCCCACACGCAGGGCGAATTATTAACGCAATACCGTGGAACCCCCAGAGGAAAGGGGTTTCCCAGCGGAGGCAGACCTACCCCCCCCTTTCATTAGGGTCTTTCAAGATTCTGGTCCGTCACGGCAAAGGAGAATTATCCTTGCCCGGTTTCCCCCCCGTGCCCCACCCCTTATTAGGCCGGGGTCCAGTCGGTGTCTTATGGAGGATACTTCTTATTTTCCTCTCCCCCCTGAGCTCTTGCAGTACGATAATCGTATAATTTCCCCTGTTTTTCCCTTCTGCCATTACGACCTCGTGATTGGGTGAAGACGCCAGTCTCGAAGAAGACCCGGACTTTTCCCGGGCTCGACAAGTTTTTCCTTTCCCCTATCCAATCCGAAGGTCGAATATCATCTTTCCCCCGTTGTTGTTGATCTCCTGCCGCACCTTCGTTAGCCTCTTTTGGACGGCCTTAATCTCTAGGGCTCCCCGCGCCCGGCCCTTCTTTCTTTTTCGAGTTACCCTTGTTTTTCTTCACCAATCGTCGAGGTTGCCTTTACGACGCCAGGGTCGTTCTTAAGAGGATGGACATACCGATAGCCAGGTTGTCCTTCTCGGTCTTTTTCTCATCAGAAGAAAAAGAAATGGTACCTCAGAATCCCCTGGCTGGTCGGACCCCGGAACAGACGTACCCCGAGCCGTCCATATCTTCCAGTCCTCCCAAGTGTCGGCTGCAGCGCTTTGTAGGTGACCCCCCTGGCTGTTTTTCCCGTTAGTGATTTGAAGAAATTTCGCAGCAATGATTGGTCTGACCGACATTCTTCCAGATTCTTCTCCCCTTTTGCCCGCGACGATTCCTCTCCGGAACCCCTGAGTGCGCCCGCACCCTGTTTGGCTTGATATGAGATGATAGGAAACTTTTCCTTCCTGGGTCAGCTGTTTGTGGATTCCCTGCTTTTCCCTTGCTGTGATTATAGAAGAGGAGGCCCCCTCCAGCTGCTTTTCCTCGATCAGCTTTTGGTGACCTAGTTCTGCCTCCGTTTTTTTCTAGTACCTGAAGCCGCTTCAAAAGGACCGTCCGTTTCGGTACCTTCCGTGTTCTTCTGGACGATTCTTAACGGCTAAACTGAGGACTTTAGACTTCACGAGGATCGCCGACCCCTCGTCTTTCTAGAACCTTTGAGATAGGTTGATTCACCTCATGGACTTAGTCCTTACTTTCCTGCCCGGATGTGGGAAAGTAATCACTTCGGATACGCACCAGCTATACCCCTCCCTGCGTTTTACGGATTGGGGTCCTCCATCACCTTCCTCATTGCTCTTTCCCCAGAACCACTCCAGTTTTGAAAGTTTTAGATATTGATTGCTTGTTCGACCAAGTCCCCACCCCTTTCCCTTTCCTGATCACCTGGAAGCGAAGTTATTCAGTAGTCCCCCCTGGCGGATACTTTTTGGCTGTATGGGGTCAACCTTCCTCACGAACTCGTTTTTTTCTTTAATTCGCGCCCCGGGTTTTCCCTCCGGGTATCTCCCCCCCCGCCGTTTTTCACTTTTAATTGGAACGTGAGGCCGATTCTTTCTCAGGGAGGGCACGTTCCGTGAGTCGTCCCGGCGAGTCTTTCGCCGCTGACACGGATAAGGCTCCCTTTTTGCCCAGCGTCCTGCGTGTTGTACGAGGACGTGTTCACTTAGAGAAAGGGGGAGCCGCCCGTCCCAAGCCTCTTTATCCCCCAGGGATTTGCTTCCCCGCGGTGTGCGGCGTTTTTTTCCTCGGCGCCTTTCCGAGCACATGTCGGCTCTCTTGGAGTTCGGGTGTTCGTCTCCACTCGACATACTGGTGCAGACGACGTGACTCAGTCGTGCTTGACTTTAACCCATTTCCGACTCTAGGACTTCGTGTGATGGTGCTGGGAATGGGTTCCGACGCCGACATGCCCCCCAATTCCTTTCCCACTCCTCCCCCTCGGAAATGCGTGCGTGCTTGAGGCTTCTGGTGTTTTTCCCGAATCTATCTCCTCAATCGATCAAAGGTTTAGGAGTTTCCCCGGTGAAACGTCCTTTGGCCCCGGTCCGGAGTGAAGCTGGTGTCCCTTATCCCCCTCTTCCTCGTGTGCGGGAATATTCTGCATAAGTCTGAATTCCCTTTTCTCCTTCCGATGCTTTCCCTCCCCCTTGGCCCCAACCATATTCTTCCTGAGTCGGGATCGACGCATAACCAAAAAAAAACCCAACTTTTTGGGGGTGGACCCCCTGTTTTTATCTTCCTTTCGGTGCACTCTTTTACTGGCCGGTTTTGCTCGTTTTGCGTGCAAGGCCTTGCGGAAGACGTAGTGCGTAGTCCTCCGAAGTCAATTCCGTCCCTTTCCCCGCGGTTCGACGCTTCCGCAGCCCCCTTTCCCGGTCGTCCGCGGGTGAGGTGATTCCTTTCCCTTGAAGCTCCCCAGCCGAGTTCAGAATTTTCTACCCGACCTGACCGAAGATTTCGGGCGAGTTTGGGCGCGTGGCTGGATCCTCCCCCCCCTTCAAAAAACAGAAAACAGCATTCGGGCGAGTTTTAGAAATATCGTCCACGAACATCAGAGACTTTCTTCCGCCTTCGCACTCTAAGAGTACTTTTGCCCCAGGGCTTTTATGCAGGACTGTATAAGGTCGCGAAAATTTCAGGCGACCACCCCCGCCCCCCCGTCTACCGCCAGAACACCCTAGACTGCATAACGTACTCTCCCCCTCAACAGCCCCCCGCGAAGATCGTCAGAGCTAAAATTCGCGTTCCCTTCCCCGATTCGATATGGCCTCAAAGGGCTGTTGAGAAGAGTTGACCCCACGCTTCGATGCCTCGTAACCGTTCGTGATATACACAGTATAACCCCTCAGTTGGCGGAAGTTGTTTTCCTCCCAGTACCACCCCGGGACTGGAAGCACGATGTACCAAGAAGAGGGTCCCCTCACGGAGTGGGTTGTTTGAACTTCTTCCCGTGAATGCTCGCGCGCCGTCTACATCCACACAGTCTTTTTTCTAATAGCCTGATTTAGGTACCCCTCCGATA
>Ga0179593_1584797_pt1 | contig 10587 bp, 10 predicted proteins | sample CZODoug2_1_08_16_FD_185931 | JGI IMG/M metagenome (GOLD analysis project Ga0179593, IMG submission 185931) | Vadose zone soil fungal communities from Angelo Coast Range Reserve, California, USA - CZODoug2_1_08_16fungal (PacBio error correction) | ecosystem: Environmental > Terrestrial > Soil >... | reverse complement strand
CTTCTCGAGGTGATATCGACACCCCCGGTTTCTCTTGATTAGCCGGACCCTCCCTCTTTGTTTTCGCCAGGCCTCCTTTAAGCAAGACATTCTTTTCAGTAGACTCCCCTTAGACCAGCCGATCCCCTTTCCAGCGCGTTCGTTTCTCCCTTTTTATGGAATCGAAGGTCCGACTTCCGAGAGGGCAACTTTTGCAGCCTCTTCTTTTTTTGGTGATCCTCCTTCCCCCCAGTGGTAGGAAGGCACCTCAAAGCTTTTCCAGTAGTCTTTTTTTTCCCCAAGTCGAGCCGCCCTTCCTTTTAGGTCTGGAGGAGACGATTGGACATTCTTGAGAAATTCCCATTTAGACCCACGTCCCCCCCCCCCCCCTTTGGTGTGGTGTTTCCTTCAGTCGGTGAGTCTCTCGTTGAATCCTCTCCCCCCCTTCTCGCATTCTCTTTCCCTTTCGAGCTCGTCTCCCCCCTCTCCTGCCTAAAAAGCTTTGCCGAGGAGACTGAGTCTGGACTTTCGACAACCAGGGTCTCCAAGGATCAGGCGGCAGCTCCCTTTCCGCCGCGTATCATGCTTTCTCGTTGCGTAGGGTTGAAGCTTTCCTCCAAGCAACTTTTTCCTTTCGTTGCTCTCCCCCACTCAAATGGGACTTTTTTTTTCCCTTTTCTTCCGATTTTGCCCGCACTTGTCTTCCCTGCGAATACGAGGATGAATTATACGTGGTGCTCTCCCGTAAATACGTCGATACACGGACGGGGACCTCTCCCCTTCCAATTTTTTCATTTTCTCTTTCCTTTTCTTTTTTTTTCTTTTTTTTTTTTTGTTGTTTTGTATGCTTTTTTTTTTTTTTTTTTTTTTTTTTTTTTTTTTTTTTTCTGTTTTTCGGAATTTCCTTCTCCCGCTGGAGGTCATGTCTGATTTCCTCATCAACCTTTTTCTTCCCTCCCCCCCCCCTAACGCCCGGAACCCCCCTTTTTCCCCTTTGCAACAGGCCTCTGGCGATTTCAAGGGTAGACGATTCCATGTTCCCTCCCCTTCCTGGAGATTCTTTTTAAAATATTGCAGCTCTTTCTTTTCGAACAGGGCGTGTCTCCCTCCTTCTAAACGAAGCCGGCTTTCCCCTTCTTTACCGCGGTTCCCCCCCCTCTGAAAGCCGGACGATCACTTATAGTGACGATATGTGGTTGAAGCTTGCGCCTACCGTCTCTTCTTCCTTGTTAGACGGCTCCCTCCGATCAGTTTGACCGAAGGCGATCCTTACCAAGAGAAGAGTGCTTCCTCCTCGCGCTTCTCCTCTCCTTCTTTCTTAGATTCTTCCATCGTCCATTTTCCCCCTTTCGCACGGCTGATAGCTCCCCCCCCCGGACGCCGAATGGCAGAGCCCTCTTCTTCGTAGTTGGTATTTCCCTTCACCATCTGACGGACAGTTCCCCTTTATATTTTGAGCGAAGAAGAGTTCTCAAATTAATGCGTAAACCGGGCCTTCCCCTTTCGCTTTCAAGCTTTTTTCTTCTCCCTGATTGGAGACGCTCCCGCTCTTTGTTTCTGCCAGAAAGCCCCTTCTTTTTCGATGAGTGGCGAGAACCCACCTTTTTTTCGAGCAGATCATCAGAAGGCCGCTTTCTCTCCGAGCTCCTGCTTTTTTTCGTCTGGTCAAGGGCGGGCAAGGGCTGTTTCTTCCTTTATGAAGATTAGGTTTTGTCTTCCCACCCGCAATAGCCTCGTCACCCATCACGCCCCTCAGCGGATGACGCCGGGAGGCATCCCCTCTCCTCAGGTTCAAGGAGTTTCATCAGAGTTCTCCCTGCCCTTGCTCATTCCTCTTTTTTTGATCGAGATTTGGCCTTTTCTTTGCGTGAAGCAAAACTTTCCCCCTGAGAAAGAAGGGGACCCCCCCCCCGATGTATCTGCTCTGCTTCCTCCAACTTTTGTCAACTGCTTCCTGCTTTGTTTTCCTGCTTTAGCATTTTTTGCGGACGCATCATTCACACCAGGCAAATTGGCGGCAGGTTTTGCCCCTCTTTTGATCTGGCCCGACTCTTCTTTCTTCTTTTCGAGCATGGGCGAAGCAGTCCTCTCCCTTCTTCATATGAAGCAATCCTTCAATGACTTGCAGCGTGGCCGGTCTGTCGTGCCTCTGGGAAGATGCCGAAGCCTCTTTTTTTTTCCCCTTGCGCCAGGTACTTCTTTCCTTCCTTTTTTGTTGTTTCAGTTGATCGTTTCTTCTCTGCATTCGCCCGTTACGGCATCTTTTTCTTCCCTCCCTCATGTGATGACGAATGGCACGACACCTCGCTTTGTCATTGACGATGGCTTGCATATGAACGCCCCTTTTCCTCCTGTCCCATTGCTAGGCGACGACATCATTTCCCCAGCTCCATCTCGGAATAAACCTTTTTACCGGCCAGATGTGGGGGGGATTTTGAAGGGAGTAGCCAGTCATTTCAGTGTCGTCCCCCCCCCCTCTTCCTTTACTCCCGAGGCGGAGCCAGTTTGAACCCTTTTTCGTGCTTTGTAGCAGCGAACCTTTTTTTCCCTGCTTTCGCAGGGACGACGCTTGCATTACGCCAGCCTCCAGCGCCCCCCCCTCCTCGATCTATTGATGCTTTTTTTTCCTAACTGAATGAATACTTCGCTGATGTTTCCTTTTGCGTCAGCCGCTTGATTTTTTTTTTTTTGGGAAGAGGATCTTTGGCGTCTCCTTTCCCTCAAATTCAGCACATTGAGGAAGAGGCCCTTTCCGCTTGACGCCCTTACTCCTTTCCCCCTAGTCGAGCCGGGCTCTTTTTCTTTCCCCCCCCTTTCACCCCACATAGGCCTTTCTTCTTCCTTTTGATAGATAAAAAGCTACCTCAAGAGAAACGTCGCGGCCGTGCGTTTAGAGTCCCCTCTTTTCTTCCCCCATACCTTGAGCAGAACCCCTTCCTTCTATCGAAGGACCTTTCCATGACGTATGGAGGTGCTAGGTTCCATCATGCCGCCGCGCGCGGTTTTGTCGCTGTGGGTTGCCTTCTTTCTGCCCAGCGAAAGCGGCTATTCCCCTCTCGTCGCCCCCACATTGTCGAAGATCCTCCCCTTCTTTTTTCGATGTCGGAATAGAAGAGATATCCGTTTTTTTCGGGCTCTAAGCCTCAGATGGCTTCTCCCCCTGCATCTTCCACTGATCGATCTCGTTTTTCCTCGTGGACGAGATTTCTTTCAAATATTCAACCAAATAGCGGCACCTCCCTGCCAATACGTTTCCGGCCAGCTTCATCCTGCGCGTGGTTTCACTCCCCTTTATTGTCGAGCGGGTCTTTTCGAGCTAGGATCATTGAGCCGTTCGACATCGTCGCGTTCCCACCCAAATCTCCCTCCCCTCCGCCACCACGCGGATCCCTCTTTCCCTCTCCTCTCTCCTTCAGTGACCTAACGCAACGCTTCTTTCTTAGTCGGAACCCTCTTTAGGCAAGTGCGGATGGGCTTTTTATCGGTTTCGTATTTTTTAGGAGGCAGACTCCTCCCCCCCACTGTGCCCCATTTCAAACCATTTTAAATTCCATTGGGCCGGGATCACACGTGTCTTTCAAGTGGATGAAGACGGACGGCTCCCTCCCTGGATCTCATCCTTCTCCCCCCTCCCCTTCCCCCTTTCAGTCAAGCGGCCATCGGCTCCCTCCCCCCTCTTTCTCGTGAGGAAGTTCCTTCGTGTCGTTAACAGATTCAAACGCTCTTGCCCAGACAGAATGATAGAGGCGATGGCCGACTTCCTGATAAGGACTCACCTTCCCCTTTTCCTTTTCCTCCCCAGATTCAGGCCGGAGAGCCTTGTCGCCTCGGCTCCTCTAGGGTGACGGGCTGGACGGGCGCGACTTTGGAGCAGCCCTAAGACTTTCCCGCTGTCCTCTCTCTTCACCGAAGGAGCTTCTTTCCCCACAAAGCGTCTATCTGCTGGAGTCGCTGCCTTCCGCCCGCACCCTCCCCCTCCGACCAACCCCAGTTTCGTGACCGGGCGCTCCACCAGCGTGATGACGGAGGTTAGACATGTCTCGGGCTCCCCTTTCTTCCCTCAGAATAAGCCCCACGCCCCTCCCCTTTACTGCTGGCCTCTTTTTCCCGTGCGATTTCGGATACTAACTCGAGCGCTGCCACGATTTTCTCTCTGCTGATCTTTTCCCTCGAGTTCTCGCTAATTGGCGCTTCGTCGATCTTTTCCGGCCGAAACCTCCTTCTCGAGCAAAAGAGTCACACCGGCTTTCCTCGGGCGGTTCCCCCCGATCATATTTTTCCCTCCGTTTGTTTTGTTTTTTTTTTTTCGAGACGATATTTTTGCGGTCGATTATAGACCACGCCTTTTTTGCGACGATAGCCGACAACGCCTTTTTTCTCTGCTAAGTTTCGTTCCGCAATTAGCGATATCTTTTTTCCCCTCCCTCCCATCGACCAGCCTCCCTCTTTTTAGTTCGTCGGCGTTTGAGGATCCTTTCCAGAAAGAGCACTTGTCTCTGCGCGATTCTTTCGCCAGCCCAGTCAGTGAAAGTTCTTTTTGTTTCCTTCTCGCATTAGAGAGGGTTTTTTAGCAGGAACAGATCATGTAAACTTGTGCTCTTCACGCGGTGCCCCTTCGGATCAGATTTTCTCCACTTGTCGGGGTTGGCCTTACAGAAAGATTTCGGGATCATCTTTAGCCTCCCTCACTGCAGAGGTCCTCTTCTCAGTGGTTTCATCCCTTTTGTTGAGGATTCTAAAGTAGTAGATGAGCTAGGCAAAACCTTTTTCCAAGGACTCCCCCCTCCTAACTCCACTCTGCTTCAGAGGAGTTCTTTCCATTTTTTATATGAACTTTCGGTCGGCAGGATCATTCTTCCCGGAAATCCAGGATTCTTCCCTTTCGGGCACCACTGCTTCTTTTGGTTTACGAGTTTCCCTCCTTGGTCTAAAGGGCTTTTTAGAATGCAAGCCCTTTAACGGTATAAGATTGGCCGCCCTTTCCTTGAAAGGAAGTTGTTAACTCTCTCCTTATAACGTGGTTATTGATTTCAGCCACGCACTCCTGTCGACCTACCATTCTTTTTTCCACGTGTGATCCCCGGCCCAAGTTTTTTTTCCCAGTTTTGAAGATGTTTCCCTCTTTCGGTTAGTTTTTTCTTCCTCTACACAAATAATCCCCTGCCAAATACTCCCCCTCTTGCGGGTAAATTAAGGAACCTTTTCGAAAGCCGAGGAGATGTTTCTCACGCTTTCTTCTACGAAGCTAGCTTAGTCGCGCGTCATCCCTACGGATCCCGGCTCCCCTCTCCCATACGACGATTGAGATGTTTGCAGATTCTCTCGAGCTTCGTTCCTCTCTGGCCTGCTCGACCGGCACCTTCCTCCCGCATTGGCGCCGTTCCTCCTCGGGGCCAGCAAATTCTTGACGCTATGTGGTGGAATTCTTTTTCTTCGAGTCTAGTCCTTGGTCGACTTCCCTCCTCGATTCAGTGTTTCTTTTGCCGAGAACCAAGAGCGTCCCCAATCCGACGCTGAAGTGCTCGATCTCTCTTCCTATTGACGTACTCTGCCTTTACGGTTCGTATTTCCTTTTTTTTTTTCTGAATCAGATTTCATCTTTTGCCGACGTCTGTTTTGTATACGAGACCAAGCCCCCTCTCCATCTTTGATTCCTTACTGAATTGTGTCTTCCTCAGTTTTGCGAAGAAAATACTTAGACCGGGCAGTCTTCTCCCGGGGTTCTGATAAAGGGATTGGAGCTCTCTCGGTAGCCCCTCCCGACACGGACGCTCATGTTATGTCGCTGGTCGAACCCTCCTCTTACTAGGGGCGCGCAGATCCTTTGCGTCAAGAGAAGATGCTTTCTTCCGCTGGTCTGAGAGTCTTTCCCCATGCGGCCGCGTTTCCCCCGCTTCCCCCTTGGCTGACTCTTTCCCCCAATCTCGGCGACGCCCAGAGCCTGTTTCATCAGCGGGATGACGCCGGAGGCGGCTTCCTCCTACGGCATGCGACTTGATTCATCAGGTTCTCCGCCGTTTCTCCGATGCTTGATCGAGGATGTTGCCTTCGTTTTTTTTCCAAGAAAACTTGAGAACTCCTTTTTCCCGCTAGGAAACATAACCACCTCTTCCTTGCTAGAAGCTCCTGTACAACGGCTCCGCCGCTTTTTTTCCCTGCCCTTTTTCGCAGGTCCTCCTTTCCTCCATTATTCAAATAAAAAATCGGGTTTTTCAGGTTGATGCGAGGGCTTCTGTCCGATTTGTGATTTTTTTCCTCCCTCGCCTTTTGCCTCAGGCGTAGCCCCCTTTCCGCTCTCAATTGACAAGCTCAGAGACTTCCCTCTTTCATTTCTCGCATCACTTCAGAAGCCCTTGGAAGACATTGCCGAGAAGAGTATTCTTTTCCTTCCTCCGGTTGTTGGGAGAGCGACCTTTTCCCTTCCTCCGTTAAGTCATATTCTTTCCTCCGTTCCCAGGATTGCGCGACTTTTCCCCTCTCTCTCCGGTCGAGAGCTTTGTTAGGAACGATGGGGCTACAGCCTGCTTCGCCCCTTTTTCTCTTCTTACGATCCACATTATCAAGCTCGGCATCAACCTTTCCCCCCCCAATGTGCAGAGTACCTTTCTTTTATGACTGCGCGTAGAACGTCTTCCAGCAGGGACCCATACTTCTTTTCGGTTCCCCCTGGCGAAGGCCGCTATTCCATCGGTGGTTATTGGTACATTTTGCTTTTTTGAGTTCTCAAGTGTGCTTCCGGCTTCCCCTCGATCAATCATAGATGCTCGGCCCTTTTCTCTTGATGGACTCCTATGTTCTTTTTTTTCCCGCCTAAGGCGTCAGCGCTGATGCTTTTTTTTTTTTCCTTTTTCCTAGGGATATGGTTTCTCCCCTCTCCTCGCGAAATATTCAGCCCCCCTGCCCTTGAACTCGATAGCGACATCTTCCTTCGAGATTTCTTGATCCTTCAGGATGACGGGCGCGTCGGTCTTCAACCTCGCTTTGTTTTTGGGTGTCGTCTCTTCTTTCTTAGCGGCAGTGTAGGTCCCGAGAGAGTATACACCCTTTTGAGATAACATTTCCCCTTCCTACAGAGACGGCCGGGCTGCTCCTTTCCTTTTTTTTGCCTGTGCAACGAAAGATTCTTCTCCCCTCCTTTTCGGCAGCGGCACTGGAAGTCGATGCCCCCGAAGCCCCCCCCCACCCCCCACCACCCCCCCCATTTTTTTAGCGAAAGAGGGCTCTGCCAGCTCTCCGATCAGCCGTGGACGGTTTCCTCTGTCGTTAATATTTCCGAGCACTTAGCTTCCTTCTGGTCTTTCTTAATCTTTCTTGGTGCTCGGTTTTCCTCCTCCCCCGGATCGAGGACCCCCTCGTGGCGAGATGCATAGCTTTCCGAACTAACAACAAATAGCGGAATTAGAATTGGCGGCCACTACTTTTTCGCCGGATTTGACGGCTCCTCCTGGTCCCGGGGTCACCGCGCCCTTTCGGGTCGGAGAGGCCGTCTTCGGTCTTCTCCTTTATCATGGCGCAGTCGACAGTTCTTTCTAGCGCGAATAGATGTAGCCGGGATTTCCCTTTTAGCGGTCAGATTTGTCTTCGACTACCATTGAGTGAGAACCCCCGCTCGGAGCTCCGCATTTCGAGCGCAAGGTGCAGTTTTTCTTTTTGAGGTAGTGGGAGGTGTTCCGGGGGGGGGTCAGCAATGGACCCCATGTCCTTTTTCTTTTTCAAAAATGGTCACAACCCCCCTTTCCCCCCTTTTCCTTTTGCCCGGGGGAAGACACTTTCCCCCCCCCCCTGCGCACTTATTTAAAGATGGTGCATTCCCCAGGGATAAGTAATGTCTATTCCGCCTTCCCCCCCTTCAAGGCTTTCCTCCTTAACCTGTAAAAGTCCCTATTTTCTTTTTTTTTGGCCCCGTTAAGGACCCCATTTTCTCTTTTTTCCCGCACGCCAACGGAATCTTGCCCGATCAGATGGCCGATTGCCGGCTATCTTCTAAACCTGAGCTTCTTAAGACGGCTGGCTTTGCTTCGCCCCGGCGCCATCGCTCCCCCTTCGGGGGAGCTTTTGGCCCGTTCCGAGAGCATCGACGATTTGAAATTCTCTGATGATCACCCCGACTTTCCTTTTGCCAAAAAAACCCTTTTTTTTCCCTCGCTGCTGGATTCACCGAAATCTTCCCGCGATCCCCGTTAGAACGGGCGGCTCCTGACTTTCTTTCTGCGGACCCGGAAAAAGGCTTTTCGGGTGCGGCTACCCGGCCTCAGCCCAAATTCTTCCGGTATGCTTCCCCTTCCCTGCTCTCTCAAGTGCGTGTTGTCCTTCGATGCCCCCCCTCCGCACTCGACGCGTTTTGCTCGGATGGTCGATGTCGATTTCTTCTATTAATGTGAGCTGAGCGTCCTATCTTTTTTTCCCTGCCCATGGATTTTTTTTCCCAGCGTCACACGGCGTGGTCGATATCGCCTTTTTCCAACGATCGATTATCTCTCTCCTTTCCCCCCCCCTTCTAAGGTTTTTCTCTGATTCGTGCCTACGCTGCCTCCCCGCCCGGTGTGACGTTTTTGGCTTTACAAAGAACATTGGAGTTTTCGCGTCCTTTCGCGGACGCCAGTAGAGAGATCCGTTTCCTTCGAAATCGATTGCTAAGATTTTTTCGTCTTCGTCGCGTTGAGTATTCTCCCCTCCGCGTCCGAAAGCGCTTTCGTCTTTTTCCATCGAGAAGCTGGATCTAGGCATCATTTCTCTCTGGTTGGTGAGCGGCAACCTGATCATTTTTCTTCACGCCTTGTGACTGTCTTTTTGGTGTGTGAACCGCTGACGCCTTGTAGACATTTTTTCGGGTTTTTGCTTCGTACGATTCTTTTCCAAGAGAGATCTCAAGAGGAACGATGTCCTCAGTTGTCTCCCCCTTCCGTACGGTGATGATTCCCCGTCTTCACTTCGTTCTTCTGCTCCTCTCCCCCTGCGCCGGCTGCAAAAAAGTCTCACGCTAGGCGCTTTTTTTCCCCGAGGAGTAGTCCCCCCCTTATGAATCTTTTCCTGGATAGTCTTCGGATCCTTCAACCCCCCTCCCCCCAGCTCTCTTTTTCGGGAAACTTCCCCTTTTTTTTTTGAAAGATCTGGTCATTACCCCCTCCACGGTTTCTCCCCTCGGGACTTTTACCGGTTATCCTCCCTTCCTTCCCGGAAAGTTCCTTGCGATAAGAGCATGACTATCCCTTCTTGCAGAAAAGTTTAATTCTGCTAAAGGCGTTCCCCTTTCTTCCGGCCAAAATGGGGAAATTTTCCTTCCTTTTTTTCCATTTCTAGGGTACGATGGCTCTTCTGCCGCATCCCAAATCATCCCCCTTACCGCCCGGAACACCCAAGGTTCCAGTCCGGCATTTCCTTTTCCCGGCGAGACCTCCGAGCGATGTTTTTCTCCGTTTTCTTCTCGACAGAGCGGTTCCCTCTCCTTTTTTTCCGCTTAAAGGAGAGGATACCGGCTACATCCCAAGAGACGATTGCGAGTGTTTTTTTTTCCCTCATTCTTTCTTTTTCCGGCGCAGCGTCCCTCTTTCCTCCTCATGGCTGCGGTTGCCACAGCCCAGATGAAAGCCGGCTCCCCTTCGTGGCCGCCCCCCCTTCTCGTGCACGCTCTTTTTCTTTTCCCTCGCTACGGAAATCTCGTCTGTTTTTCCGGCCACATCGCCCCTTCAGGCGATGCGCGCTCCAAAGAGATGCTTTGGAAGTCCCCCCTGGCTAGAAGTGCTCGTACTCTTTTCCTAATCTCTTCCTCAAGCCGGAGCTTCTTTTTTTTCCCATGTGTTTTGCGAAGCCGATTTCAGAAGTAGTGGTGTATTCAGCGCCAATCTCCTTCCAGGTGCTACCCCTTTTTTTCTGTCTTTTGAGATAAGAAGTCTTTCGTTTCCTTCTTCCCCCCCTTTCCTTCTTTCAGACAGTTTCTCCTTTTTTCAAGCCTGGGTCTGCGCTCAATAGACGCTAGCGGTACGCTCTGCCCCTCTTGGCGCGAAGGTCCGCTTGTTTTCCTTTGCGCCCGACACACAACCCCCTCTTTCTTTGAATCATACGGGGCGTTGGTCAAGAAGCAGATGCGCGTCCTTTCTTTTCTCCTCTGGTCTCCCGAGTTCTTGGCCGCGTTTCCGCTGCCCCCTTTCCTCTTCCTGCTTTTTTCAACACTTTTTTCTCCTTCGTCACACCCCTCGCCGGCTGACGCGAGGCGCGCGACGCATCGGCATCAGCTTCCTGGATCTGCTCGAGCATCCCGCTTGCTTATCCCTCTTTTTTTTTTTTTCCTGTGTGAAGCAAACTTTTCTCCCCCTCTTCGAAGCAGGGACCCCCTCGCCGTCGCACACTTTTGTCCCATTTTCCCGCGCTGTTTCTTCCTGCTTTCGCAGGGGACGACACTGTCTTCTTTCCTTCCAAATCACATCGTCTTCTTGGCCGCAGGTTGATGAAGAGCTTGATCTTCCCCCTTCCCGCCGAGCAATGGGGCGTGCTCCTTTTAGCCCAGTCCTGTTCAATGATCCCAATCTATCTCGAACCTTCCCCTTTTCTTTCTTTGCCATTTCAGCTACTTTCCCCTCTTATGCGATATGCCGTAAACGTGTTTCCCCC
>Ga0179593_1367064_pt1 | contig 10587 bp, 11 predicted proteins | sample CZODoug2_1_08_16_FD_185931 | JGI IMG/M metagenome (GOLD analysis project Ga0179593, IMG submission 185931) | Vadose zone soil fungal communities from Angelo Coast Range Reserve, California, USA - CZODoug2_1_08_16fungal (PacBio error correction) | ecosystem: Environmental > Terrestrial > Soil >... | reverse complement strand
TTCCGACGATTTTTTCACTGGTCAAGTTTCGTTTTTTTTTCCTTTTGCTTTTTTTCTCCTGCCCTTTCCTTAAACTTTGCCCCCATTCCGCCTTCAGAAGCCCATTTTCTCCACTTAATTCCTTGGCCATGCCCGGGCCATGACTTTTTCGGATGTTTCTTGGAAAACACCCAGTACTGCCAAACCAAGGACCCTAATTTCCTTTTCCCTGTTCCAGTTCATTTTGAACACTGGTTGGGGTTTGCCCCCAGCTGCATCCAAAGTTCCAGTTTTGTTTTTTTGCAAACCGAAGAGGACTTTATTCCTTTCACATCTTTTCTCCCCCACCCCTTGTTACAGCAGAAGGGAGTCACCGCGCTTAATTGTGTCTGGCAAGATTCCGCGTATCAACGAACTGTGAATTTTTGCTTCGTGGATGGATGAGTTTCATTACCCCCGGCCCACACCTTCACCGGTGTTTTCCTTTGACGCACTGGCCCCGAACCAAAGTGCGACAGTTTTTCCGGGGAACCTCGTGTGAATGCTTACACAACCTTCGTGATCGCGGCTTCTTAAGACCGCCCTTTTTTTCCTTGCTTTCTGACCCCCCCCCCCAAATCCCCTCCTAGTCGTATTTCTAACGGCGGGGGTGCGCCCCCCGGTTTTTGAAGATTCTCTGTAGACCCCACATTGACATGCCTACGTTCCTCGCAATGTTTTTCCCCCATCCTCTGGCAGGTGTTCCGTCTTTTTGAAAGTTACTGGGTTCCCTCTGCTTTCGTCCCCAACTGATGTCCCCCCTGGGATTTTCAAACTCACCTTGGCATCCACAGTCGCGATTGTTCTCCCCTTCGGTATCCCGTTTTTTTCCTTCCCGAAGGAGCCCCCCCAGACAATACCTTCGCCTGTCCGTTTTTTCGTGGACCCTTGTTGCTTCCCCAAGCCCCACCCTTTCACATTGATAAGAGTTGGTGCTGACGGGAACTCAATTTCAACCCCAAGACTTGTTGTTGGCCTTGGTGGGCTTCCCGGTTCTTGATTGCCATTGTGTCCTGCTTTTTCGCATTCAGGACCGAATATAGGTCTGCCCGATCCCCCCCCTTAGCGCACTTTGGTCCGGAGATTGTGTATTCTCAACCTGCTAGTCGGTCCTTTGGCGGACGCCATCGGTATTAGTTCCAGCGCTCACCTTCGAGGTCGCAACCTGTGTTTGTAAAAACCCCGAAGACCTTTATTATTTTTCGATCCCGAAATTTGGAACTCGCAGGGGGTGTGTATGTGAGTATTTGCGACCTATCATCAGACTGCTCATTCCAGATGGAAGGACGCCTTTGATCGGCGCGTCCCCTGGTAAAGAAAAAATCCCTTGCGTGACTTTATGTCCTTTAACCATGCTTCGCCTTTCTCCGACAAAGCCTACTTTTTTTCGAATCTTGTTTTTTCATCCTATTGTCTTGAACGTATTTTTTTCTACCCAACATAGGGGGGAACTCCTCTGTTGTCGCCTCTCTTTCCTTCTCTAGCTCCGTTCTCTTCCCCTTGTGGATCCACTGGAGACTTAGCCCCTTTCCCCAAACTTTTTCTCCTGCCTGACCAAAACTTTGTGATTCAAGCCATTGGTCTCACCAACCAAGGGACGATGGGGGGTCCTTTCCTCCCGGGGCCCTTTCAGTTTGTATTTTGTCTTGTCGGTGCGCTTTTGTGCTAGGCGGGTTTGGTGTCTTTTCCTTGGTTGCTTTTGAGAGGCAGGAAAATTTGAAACCGTAACCCGGATGCTTTTTTTTTAAGTTTGTGGCCCCTTTGTAGGCGTCAAACTCTACCCTTTCTATTCTGAATGTCCCCCCTGGTGCCCTTCATATTGGTTCCCAGGCCCTAGGGGGTTCCGCAGCCAGAAAAGAAAGAAACCTGTCATTTTCGCGCTGTGGTTTTTGTTATCTTTGGGTATCTCTACGGCAACCTTAAAATCCAGACCGTCCTCCGTGGGTTTTTTTCCGGATCTGCTTTTAGATCTCAACAAGGATATAGACATTTTTGGCTTTTCACTTCGTTTGGGACGCTTGGGCTTTGCTGTTGTTTTCTACGCTGGTTGCTGGCCCCGATAGTGGGACGTCTTCTCCTTCAGTGGACTTATCCTAGTTTTGACTGGGGACGCAACCAACACCCCCTGGGCCACCTGCTTACAAACCCCCCCTCCCCCTTTAACGGTTCACATTATGCCTCTTTCCACCCTAGGAACTCACACCAAACCCCGTCCCCGCGCCCTCCAAACCCCTTTTCCAATCTTACAATAGAACGGGGCGGCCCCCCCTTGGAAGTCTCAGGCCTCGTTTCTTTGTTCGCGCCTCCATGCTCCTCCCCCCTGTTTTTTTTCTTCAGTAAAGATTTGTTTGTTCTTAGGGGTGGGCCTTGATCCCCCGTTTGGGAGCCGGCACCTTTTTTTTTGGGTCCCTTTGTATTTTTGGACTCTCTCCCTAGTTCCGATTTTGTGTAGAAAACCACTGCCCAGGTTGAGGACGACTTTTTCACCGACCCCCCTGCTAGTCTTGCTGGCGGGGTCACAGACCCACCCCCTCGTCCCCAAGGAAGAAGCCCATCAATTTTTGCGTCTACAGGAATTTCCCCCATTCCCCGCTCCTTTTTCCCGATGCGTCTCTGTCGGGCTGTCGCCATATTTCCTTCCCTTGGAATACCACTGGCTGCCAGAGCACACACTCTTCGGTAATGTGAACAAGCGTGGCGAACCGTCGCCCGTTTTAGCTTCTTCCTCCCGCCAGGGGCGGTCCTCCAACCCCTCCCGTCACCGCAATTTTTGCCCCCCCAAATATTTTTTTTTGCCAAAATCACCCAACTCCTGTCGGGGGGTAGTTTTCCCGTTGCGAATGTTAAGGTAGTTGTTTTGGGATGATGGGTCCCCCCCCCCCCCTCGTGCCTGGCCACTTGTAGTTAAAATTCCCGGACCATTCCCCACAACTCCCACCAACACATCTTTTGCATGATTTTTCCTACCCGCGGCGACTTCGCTTCAGACCCTTGTTGCCCCCTTTTTTCTTTCTGAAGGTGTCTGCGAACCCCAGGTAAAGGACCCTGGACCCTCGCTCGTTATTTGTTTTTTAGGTATGTTTTCCTTTTTTTGGCCCCATGCGATTACCTGACTTGCTTACATTTACCCCACCCTTGCTTTTGACTGCAGGTATTCGCTTTTGCATGTTTTTTCGCAGGTTCTCTTGCCGATTCCTTTGGGATTTTGGGTAGCAGTTCTCTAGGCGAGATTGAAGTAATTTTCTTTTTTGGGCCGTTTTGACCCCCACCTGAGATCAGCATTCCCCCTGAGTTGTTAACCCCTTTCCGACGATTGTTTCCTTTGATAGGCACATTTTTGTCCTGGTCCTTTCTCTAATAACTCTCTTTTTTTCCCAAGGCGTGAATTCTTTCCGGTTCTTCCCCCGGAGGGATGATTCCCCATTCATCGATTTACGTCAATTTATTTGGGGAGGATTGTTGCGTTTTCTACCGGGGCCTGTGGTTTGTCGCCTTGACCCTTTTTGCCTCTTTCATTGTCCTCGGTTCTCACCCCTGCGATCCTTGAGCTTTGGAAAGTTTTCTTTTTCCCCATCCTTACCGTTACCTTTTTTGCCCCCATTTTTGGGTGGTGCCGCTAACACAAGTCAACGCGTGTGGTTTTTTTGTGTCATGTCCTTTCTCCCGTTCTTGCGTTGGGTCCCGCCTTTTGTGACCTTGTGTTAACTTTCTCGGGGTCGTCTGTTTTTCCCTTCCCCCCGCCAGGTTTTTCATCCAACAATGTTTCCCCCCCAAGTTCCCCAAGAGGTTTTTTTTTCCTCTTGAAGCTTTCACCCCACAATGGGAGAGTGACTGCGTTTTTTTTCCTTTTTTTGCTCCCTGCATCCCCTGCTCTTTTTCACCTATTTTCTCTTTTCCTTCCCCCTTCCTTTTTGGTGGGATATAGGTAAGCCCTTTTACCCTTTGTTCTTCGACTCTTTCCACCTTCCATCTCCTCCCTGGTTTTTGACGCTCTGTCCCCCTTCATGGCCATCTTTTTTAGCTTTTCTTTACAAACGTCCGCCTTAACCAGACCGGCAAAGATGTTTCCCTTTTTAACCAAAACGGGGTACACCCCTTTCTACAAGTTAAGGATCTTTTTTTTTTTTCACCGCATCCTATTTCATTCCCCTTCAATGAAACATTCTTTTTAGCCCCCCCTCCTCGATAGGGCAACCCAAGTCCCGCTTTTCGTTTTTGAATTAAGGGACCCCCCCCCCTTCCCCCTTTCTTTCCAATCGACAGTTCAAATGCATCCTTCTGAGGCCCACAACCCTTCCCCTTAACTGAGGTTCGTTTTTTCGGGTGGCGGGCAACCCGGACCAAGGCCCCGGTTGGTAGCCGGACCGTTTTTTGACGTCCCAAACAAATTTTTCCTCCCGTATCGTGTGGCTCACGGTATTGAGCACCAATTGCTGAACCCCCCCCAAAAAAAACGGATTTTTACGCCTTTTCGTGTCCGGCCTCCCTGGACGACAGCGTTGACAGAAACGATTGCCCCTCTTTAGTTGCCTCTGACCTAGAACAGTCCTTGGGTGAGAGTACCTACCCCCCCTTTCTCTGGGTGTTCTCCAAGATCGAGCTTTTTTTTTTGATTTCTATAGCTGGGTTCCCTCCACCCCCACCCCTTGCGCATGAATCTCTCCTTCAAATCCTCGGATTGTCAATTGATGGACCGTGAGTCTACGTTACGTTGGTACCTTTCGCTTTCCGGTCAACACAATTCCCCGGGCCGCCGTCCCCTAAGGCCCCCCCTTTCCGTCTGGAGTTTTTTCTCCTGGTTTTTACTTACTGCCTTTGACAAGTGTCCTGCTTTCTCCCTTCAGTTGCTGTTTCGCGTTCGGGCACTGCGGAACTCACCCCTCTTACTTTTTTTTCGTCCTCTCCCCCCCCCTTCTCTTCCCTTCCACCCTCCTTCTACCTCGCCTCACAGTCCCCCCAACACCACTCCTTCCTCTTCCCTGTCTCGCTCCCTACTCCCCCCCCGATTGCCACCTCCCGCCCTTCTTTTCACCCAATCTTTTCTTTCTACCCATTCCTCTATAGCACCTATCCTCCCTCCCCCTACCCTCCCTCACCCTCTTACCCATCTCCCCCCATCTCCCCCGACCCATTCTCCCATCTCCTCTCAACCTCCCTTATTACCTCCCCCCTCCCCTTCCCCTCTTTACCCCCCCCCCCCACCCCCCCCCCCACTCTTTAACATCTCTCCTTCTACCCCCCCCCTCGGATTGTCTCCACTCTCTCTTTTCGTGGCGTGTTGTTTTTTTAACAGCCCCCTGTTTTTGTTGGCCTCCCCCCAAGGGCCATTCCCCCTCTGTGGGCTTCCCTCTTCTTAACATTCAAGATTGGTGTTGGTTATTGTGTTAGGTTCCGGTTCTTTCCTAGCCCCCAATTTGTTTGGCGCCGGCGTCTTAGTGGCATTCATCAGCCCTCCTCTGTTCTTCAGAAGTCAAGCTGGGTCCCTGGTCCTCTTATTTTTGTTTATGACCACACCCCTTTTCTTTTGGATGGATTTTGTTTTTTTTTTTGTCCCCTGCCTGAGTTCTTCGGAAGACTAGTCTCTTTTATTCCACTTCTTTGTTCCCCCCCCAATACTGCCGGCTTTTTTGTTGTGTAAGTTCTTAATTTGTTCCCACATTTGATTCCGAAGTTGTCATCGATTCTCGGATTTTATGATTTGTGGATTTAGGCCTCGTAAATAGTCCTTCCTTTGATTATGTTTCTCCCGCCCCGTTTCCCTGTCAATTAAAAAACTTTCTGCTTTTACAATTACGCGGAGCTTACCTCACCGCCTCAGCCTTTTCTGTAATAGCAGAACAGGGTGGGTTTACTAAAACCCACTATTGTTAACACCCTCATTTTTTGGTCTTTTTTTTTTTTTTTTTGGAGGCTACCTTCGCGATTCCCCGCCGGGCGCTACAGTTTGGACCCCCCCCGACCTTGCTCCCCCACCCCCACCCAACCCCCTCGCTGTCCAGAAAAACGTGGCTGGCTTTTTCTGCGATTGCCACACCCCAGAACGCTGCACTTTTTTTTTCCAAGTTGCACCGTTCCCGGTTGTATTTTCTTATTGCTTTTTTTTTTCTTGTCCCTTGGTTGCGTGGGGGTTTGTCGGTTTTCCGGGCCGCAGTTTGTTCTCTGATCATTGACCCCCCCCTCTTTTACCGGATTGGGGAAATGTTCAAAGGTCTTTGATTTTCTTTTCCCCGTCCTAACCCCCCTATAATCCTCAGATTTCCCCCGTGCAACCTATCGCCAGCTCCCATTTTTCCCGACCCCCTTGGAACAGATGTGTTGCTTTCCCTTCTTTTTCGCCGTTCATTAAAACTCCTTCTTTCCCCGTTTTTTTTTTGTTGATCGGGAGATTTTTTTTTTGTGATTCTCGGATTTTAATTTTTGACTTATTCAAGCTCTTCCTCCCACATAGAAGTGAACCTTTCCGGGACTCGTTTTTTTGATTTTTTCTTGGGCCTCATTTTTTCTGGGAACCCCCGTATCGGCCCCTTTCTCGGTCTTTCTCGTCCTACACCCTTGTTCACAGCTTAAATTTTTTCCCCCCCCCCCCTCCCTGTAGGAAGTTCAACTTATGCCTCTACCAATCTTTTCCCGTTTACCCCTCAACCAACTGCCCCCATTTGTCCAAGCAACTCAAACCCCCTTAACTATCAACAACAAGGGCCCTGTAAGTCCCGGCCTCGTGTTGGGTTGCTGCCCTCCCCATGATGAATCAACGTTTTTCTTTTGTTCCGATGTTTCTTTGATTCCTGGGGTCCACGGTGTGATGATCCCTTTACTGGACTCTCTGAATTTTGTCTTCTCGTACCATTGCGCCTCTTTGTTTTTCTCCACCATTTTGCAACAGGGTTTCCGTTTTTGGACCCCGTGAGATTGACCCCCCCACCCCCTGGGAAAGGAGCTTGTCCGGGCTTGGCAACGCCCTCCCTAGTCCAAGACGACGCCCCCCCAATTCCTTTGATTTTCTATTCAATTCCTTTAGCTTTTCCTATTCTTCGGGCGGTCTAATTGCTGGGGGATTTCTCCAACTCGGTTTTGGCGGGTTGAAATTTCCAATTGCTTTTTCACAAAAAAAAGCGTCACCCGGCTTTCCCCTTTTTTTTCCCCCAAGCGTGTGTTCTCACCCCGCTTTTTTCTCGTTGTGACCGCGTCTGGTCCAGAATTCCCGGCCGGTTTATTTCTTTCCCCCCCTTCAAGCCGACCATTTTCCCTTGTGACTTATCCCCCAATAGGCACGGTTTAGTCGGCTGTGGATTTGTTGACTTTTGATTTTTGCGGATTCTTTGCATGTTACCCTCGACCCCTGTCGATTAAAGGCCACATCCACCCATCCCACAAACCCCCCCACAATTTATTTCTCTTGCTTTCCTCCCGAGGGTTTTCATTCGGCTAGGCCCTTTTTCCCCCTACTTCCAGTTTGGTTGTGGGGACACCCAGTTTTTTTTGACACCTACGCGCTATATTTAATTTAGTTAGTCCGTACGTGCGCAGTGCGGGAATGCCGCACCGAATGAAGCATCGCGCTTTTTTGAAGGTTTACAGTTCGTTAGCCTGTTGCCCCTTCAAGTGCTTGTTTTTCCTTACTGTTCGAATGTCTACCCTGGCCGAATAGAGGGGCCGATTTTGGGCTTTTTTTTTTTTTCCGTCCTCTGTCTAGTTTTCGCACCCTTCCATGAGTCTTGGGAGGAGACGCTCGTATATATGCACCCAACGCTTTCATCCAATGCCATTTGTTGCGTATACGCTTTTTATCGGGACTGCAGCTCCACAGGTGCTGTTATTCGAGACAAATTTCCCTCGTTTTTTCCCTGACAAGAGTTTGCAGCAAGTTTCAGCCCGTTCCGGAGGTTGCTCCAAATGATTGATTCCCGAAATTTTTTTTTTTTTTTTTTCCAAACTTTTTGTCCGTCTTTAGTGAGTTTTCAAACTGTGTGGAAGGTTTAGGGGTGCCTTTTTTCTCGATTTAACTTTTCTTCTGGTTACCCCCTGTCCCCTCCTTCGACTCCCCGATCTTTTCGATGGTTTGCACCCCTGGGCAGATCTGGTTCCTTTTTTAAAGCCGTTGGAACAATTTTATGTGAATATTTATACCCGTCCCGGTGGGTGTGTAATTTTGTCTTTCCCCCCCTTGGTTTTTCCCCCCTGGGCCTTTTTTTTTTGTGGGCAGGTGTTTTTCGGTTTTCACTGGTCGGTTTCGTCTGGTTTGCGTCCGGGTGGACTTGTAAGGAACAAATTCTCGCATATTGGCCAAAAGGTCCCCGACCTTTTCTATTTCTCTTCACATTTGTCCCTGCTTTTGACCGTTCCTGTTTTCGGTTTTTAGTCCAAGGGGGGTTGTTTTGGCTCCCTTTCTGACTTGTCTTTTCTTTCCTTAACTTCCCCTCTACCTTTTCACCTAGTTGTTTTTGTGTTGGAGGAGATAATTGTTTGCACAGACCCCTTCCCCTTCCTCAGGGGACCTTTTGTTCTTGCTGCTGGTTCCATGCCTGATAAGCATCCGAATCGCCCCCCTTGTTACTCTCTCCCCCCCCTCTTTTTCCAATTTTTCCCCCCCAAGGAATCTTCTCGAATCTTTTTTGTAAACCCCAACGTAGATAATTCCCCAAACCATCCCATCCGCTGTTCCCCCTTTTTCCACGGGACCGGGAAAAGGAAGGCTACCGGCCGGCATTCCACAAGGACCTCGGCACCCACGGCTTATAGTTTTTTGCCCCCAACGATTGGGTCCCGTAGTTTTAGGGGACATCAAAATCTGTTCAACAACCCGGCTCCGCGCAGCTTCTTTTGCCTTTTCTGACTGTTTTTTTTCCCTGCCACGTTTTCGGGACTTTGGTTTTCCGACTCCCCGGCTGACAAAGGTCCCCTTTTGCTGGGGCGACCATCGGCCCCACATTGTGGCGCCCTTATCGATTTAATGGGTCCCCCCCCCCTATGATCTGCATGCTTTCAAACGGTTGGTCTTGATCTGCGGATACCCCTTCGCGAACGGAGACCTTCAAGCAGGCACCACCACCTTGTCCTTCTGTATCTAAAGTTGACGTGCACTTTTCTTTTTCTCACCTCTCCTACCTCCTTCCATCCTCTTTCGGTGCTCTTGTCAGACTTTTTATGTTTTTTTTATAGAAGCCATTCGGTCCCTCCCCCCCACCCCATGAGTATGCCTTTTGTGGGCCTCCGAACTGATCCCAACCGATTTCTTCACAATTCGTTTTTGCCCCCCCCCGTTTTTTTTTTCTTCAATGTCTGCGTCCTACCCCCCCACTCCGGCCGTCGGGCAAAACCCTACCGCTTCCCCCATGTACTGATGGATCCCATCGGTTTCTTACGTGGCCGGCCTTACATTTCCCTTTTTGTCTTTGGCCTGACCCATCCCTTTTTCAAACCCCACGATCTTCCTTGTCCCTTGGTGGACGGGGTCACCTGCAACATTGCGTGATTGATTGCGCAATTTTTTATATGGCTTTTTAATGATGTCCCTTCCCTTTGTCGGTCCAAGATTTCGGCCCCCCCATTCTGTTGTTTTTTGGGATGTTAATGTGCTCTCTACATTTGTTTTTCTTTGTAGGGCAGTCCACTGCCTACCCGGTCAGTCCTTTTTGCCTCAATTTTTCACCGCAAGTGCCCCAATTTGGCCAGCAGAATACCTTTGTTCTTGGTCATTTCCCCCCGTGGGCCTCGGTTCTGTTTTAATTGGCCCCCCCCGCCCTTGTTGCGTTATTAGGACATGCCCTTTTCTGGCCCCTCGTTAGACCACCACTGTTTTTTGCCCCCACCCCCAGGAAGCCGAGTCCTGCGATGTTTCTAAGTCACTTTTTTGATTTTTTCATCCAGTGCGATTTTTTCATTTGACTCTCTACTAGAGCCCTCCTCGGACCTGGAAACATTTTCCGACCTTGCTTTCTGATAGAAGTTGACGGCCCCCCAAACTCCAAACCCCCATGCTGTTTCTTGTCCGAGTTACCTGTTCCTAGACCGCCGAATTTGTTTTCGTTTCCTCCCCTTCCCCTTTGAGGTGTTATTACCCACAACTTTCAAAAAGGATTCTTGGGCTCGAGCTCTTTCCCGAGGGAATTAAATGCCCCTGTGTGGCTCTCCTGGTTGATTGCCACGCCGTCTGACACAACCCCATAACTCCTTCCAGCAAATTTTTCCCCAAATGTTCATCCCTCACTGTTTTGAGGATATTCACCTCCAGAGGGCTTACTTTGAATTAGGGTCCCACCTTTTTTTTTATATTTTTCTCCGGTTTTTTTAGGCTTGAGTTCTTTTGCTTTGGGCTGGTTTTAGGTCGGGGCCGGCAGGTTGTTTGTTCTCGGCACATAACTTTAACCGTGATAACTTATTTTTCTTGTTTTTTTAAGCTGGGTTCCCGTTGTAGTGCTTCCCCCCCCCCCCTCTGCTTCCGCCGGCTTCTTAAGTAAGTCCACTGAAGGTTACTCGGACCCCCAGCTCAAGGCACTGGCACTCCGTCCCGGACTTTTTGGCAACGCTCTGGTGGTTCTAGCGTGGTTCCGCTTATAGGCTTCAAATCAA
>Ga0179593_1815112_pt1 | contig 10588 bp, 5 predicted proteins | sample CZODoug2_1_08_16_FD_185931 | JGI IMG/M metagenome (GOLD analysis project Ga0179593, IMG submission 185931) | Vadose zone soil fungal communities from Angelo Coast Range Reserve, California, USA - CZODoug2_1_08_16fungal (PacBio error correction) | ecosystem: Environmental > Terrestrial > Soil >... | reverse complement strand
ACACCGACCGATTCACGGTCACCCTCTGCCGCTTTTGTGGCTTCGATGGCGTCTGCGCCTGTTTCCAATTTTCCCCTTCTTTTTAATGACGGGTGGTAGAAGAGTGGCGACCCCGACAAATTAACCCGCCACTTCCCCCACTTTCTAGGAGGTGTAGAATAGTCTCCCAGACTTCTCTTTTTATCTCCCATCTGGTGGTGCTAAACCTTTTCCCTCCTTCTAGACGTGGACCGTCCCCCTCCGAAACCCCCTTGTTCGGTACGAAAAATTTGAAAGTGCGTTCAATTTTTTCTGTGTCTCGCCTAGATTTTGCTTTCCCCCCTCAACAAATGGGTTTTGACCTTTGAGGAAATGATGTTCCCGCATTTTTCCACTAAGGAAATTTCCTTGCCCCCACTTGATCCCCTTAGCTTAACCGCTCTGGAGAAGCAAGCCTTTTTCCCAACGCGAGGCTCTTCTAATTCCCTTCCCCTCAAGCATTGGAAATCTCATCAAGAGAAAAACTTTTTGTCGCTTCTCACCATCTTGTTCAGACCGCCTCTTGTCTCCAATTGTTGCTCTGCCTTTCTCCCCCTTTTCTTTGTACCCCACCCAAACACCAAGCAATCACCCGTGCTGAGACGGCAACCCGATTCGTCCCCGTGAGGCCTTCTTTCCGAATCACTTCCCCTGCGTTATACGTTAAGCATTCACGAGGATGACCCCTCCTGAAAGCAGGGCCGGTCCATCCCCCTGAACTGGTTCTTCTCATGTTCCCGGAGTGGAAGTGTAGACTGCCCTTATGTTCTGGCGCGGTGCTACGACTTCCCTTCGTCTCAATCGTGGGCTCATTTGACGTCCCAGTCCCCTCCCCGCCTCGTGCGCAGCCCCCCCTTTGTTTTTTTCCCGAATCCCGTGCGTTCTACATAAACAAGGTCTTTTGCGACAGACTCGGAGTTTTTCTTTCCCGCGTACACCCTTTTTTTAGGCCCGGTACGGGTCGAGGACATTCGAAGACTTCGGCAGCCGAGCGGCGTGTGATGATTTTCGTTTCGAAGCGCTTCCCGGTTAAACCGGATGCACTCCTCTCTTTCTCGAGACTCTATTAGGTCTCTGTCCGCAGGAGCTGGAAGGCCTGATTGACTCTCTTGTACTTTTTGCCGGCCGGAGCCTACGCGGCGTTCCGTTGTTTTTCGCCAGCCGTTCAACCTGACTCTCCCCTGTCTCTCCCCTATACCGAAGAAAAAACTTTCTGTCGCTTCGCGGCATTTCTTTCGCCTGCTCCTAACGCCACACGAACGCCTCATTTCTTCCAGTCCCCCCGGTGTAGGCCTACCCGAAAGTACATTGTTGTTCTGGTGGACCCTGCAACGAGATAGCCCTACCTCTTCTACTTCCGAGTAACCTTTTTCCTCGGCTCCCTCGAACGAGCCCCGGTCGCAGCAGTTTGCTTCCTCTATTGAGGTCTTTGCCTCACACAGTTGACTCGAAGATTTTCTGCCAAGCTTCATTCTCTGAAACTTGTGAAGATTTTTCAGTCCTGCCCTGATGATTTTCAGCTGATTCTGATCTAGTCGCGCCTCCCTCCTCTGAACCCCCCCCCTTTTTCCCCCCGTGGGGTTTAGCATCTAATCTTTCCCCTCTGCGTAGTCTGGCGGCCGTGCCCTTTTTGCCGCCGAGGTCACGCTCACCCTGGTCGCTCCCTTCCCTTATTGCCCCCGGAATCTCTTGGTCCGTACCCGTAGAAGATCATCTCTGTGCGTCGATGATCGCCTGCACGGAGAGTTAAAGGAGACGATTCCCAGCGTCCCCCGTCGTCGAGACCCCTCCTTTTCCTTTAGACGTAACTTCCTTCTGGAAGCAGTGACCTAATTCGGTAGCTTTTTTCCTCTCGCTCCCCCCCGCGATTGATGTTCGAATGCCTCCCCATGATTCCTTAAAGAATCGCTCTTTTTTCCCCTTCTTTTACATCTCTGTTCTCTTCCCCCTAATCGAGAAGATTGCAGTTCAATGAGTAGGAAGTGACGATTTTGAGTACATCTCTCTTCTCCTCCGCGGTTCTGAGAGAGATAGTACCTCCGTTCATCGGAAGAACGGCCTCGTCTCTTCTTCCCAGACATCGTTGCAGGAAACCCGATAGAGTAAAGACTCTCGGATAACGTTACTTCATTCGGGTAAGACCTTCCTAGTTTGGTATGCCATCATCCCCCCTTTCTGGGTCTTCTTGAGATAGTCCCCCTTTCCTCCCCCAAGAGGGCCGGCTTCCTTAGTTAACGCAAATTTTGGAAAAGAACCTTTCCTTCCCATGCCGATTTTGTGTCTCGCTCAGCGGGTGTCTTGCTGACTTCGTGCGTCTCCTCTCCTGCGATCCCTGACGCCTCTCCTGCAGCACGGAGTCCAGATATTCCTTTCACCGACCCGCTTCTCCCGGTGTGCGACGATAACGCTTCCTAGTTGTGCAACCCCTGAACACTAGACGCAGAAAGCGAGCCTATTGACTCCTCACGAGCGTGATGCTGTCTTCCCCCTCACCTTGCTGAGGTCATGCGAGGAGACCTCCCGAGATATTTCTAGCGCGTCGATCCTCTCATCCGTTTTAGCACTTTCCCGTGCTTCAGTTATTTTTTCTCACTTTTTTCACCGTGTGTCAGACACTGCGGCGATTTCTGCTTTTCCCCCCCTTACTTAACGATCCAAGACTTTTGAGAGTCCCCGCCCCTAATCTCTTAGCTTTTCCTTCCCTAGTAACCTCAAGGGTAGGAAAGTTAAATGAAGCACCTGGTCCTAACGTCCCGGCAGGTACATACGTAACCTTTTTAAGACGCCGCTCCATACTTTCCGACACCAGTAAGAGTAGATGTCGGTGAGTTTTAGCAGTTTGGCTCAGCTCAGACCTGTTCGGCCTTCCTCTCCGTCCTCTCTCTTCGATTCTTTCTTTTCTTAGGGAGGTGACCGACATTGAGAGGACAGATTTTTTCATCTTTCAAGCACCCAGTGGGTCCTCCCGTCCTGTTCTTTACAGCTGCACGACGTCGACTTACTCAGGATTCTAAGCCGCTGCGTCAGATCGCGAATCCCCCTTCCTTTCCTTTTCGCGCGGTCTTACTTTTTGACCCTTAGTCTCCTCGACCCGAATTCTCGCCGTCTAGTCGCTGCTTTTTGAATTAGTCCAGCGCCTCCTCAGGCGGCCCTTTTTCCACGGCGATGAAGCATAGCCAAGATCCCGCATGAGAGAACTTGTTGATTACTTTCAAGTTTTCTGTGCCCCACCCCCCATTGGCAGTTGCGCCGCAGAGGTTATATGCTGGATGTCGCCCTAATATTAACCCTCCTTCTTATTGCCCGAGAACTGTCCTTCTGGAGAAGAGACTTCTTCTTCGCAGAAGGAAGATACCCTCCTAAACGGAGCCTACTTGCTTTTGATGAGTGAACGATACCTTTCTGCTCCTTTTGTGAAGCTCTAATTATCTACTTCTCAGTCCAGGATTTTCGTCTCTTTTGCGCCCTTCCCTTTCCAAGCCCCCTTTTTCCTTTATTGCAAGAGGTTCTTGCTGGGTTGGTTCCGCCGTCCGGATGTGGTTACCCGCCCGTCCCTAGATCTATTTGTCTGCCCCTCGATTTTTCTTCTTCTCGGTTTTTCTTTGAGCCCCATTAATTCGTGACGTGCAGGCATTCAAAAGCAGATTAAGAGTGTTCTTTCACGTCGCCGATCTTCGATTTTCCGGCGAAGGTCCCTGGTACGTCCCTAGTTGTATCCTTGTTCCCATCACTGTTCCGGGTACGTTTGAAGTTCCAGAGGTTGGAGGCGTTAACATCGTCCTTCATCCCACGAATTGTAAGCGTCCCTGCCTTCCCGATGACGTTTGATATAGATCGCCTCCCAGGCTAGATGCTTTGTCAAAAAAACGGTTCGAAAAAGATGGAGTCTCCCCCGCGTTCGACATCTCCTACCTCACCAAACCTCCATTGCCTTTTCTTGGTCTGGTTTGATGGCCTTTTATTTAGAACCCCAGCTCTTACACCCCCAATTGAAAGGTAAATTCCAAATCCCTTCGCAGCTCGCAACCACGGTATGCTTCTGCCTTAAGTGTCGTCTCTCCCTTTATATCCCCCTTTTTCTTTGTGTTGCTTTTCTGTGTACCACCACCTGGCCGATTCACTTTCTGCCTCTTTCGCGGCTGTCTTCCCTTTATTCTGTACGCCATTTGTACCTTCAATTGTGACGAGATGGTTATACGCGTGTGCCTGGCACCCGCCCAGTGATTCCCTCCTTCCCGGAAACTGTTAGGAGGTGTATTTATGAATCGTAGCTTCTTAGGCCCGGTTCCTTTGTGGCTCCTGTTGCCGCAGCATCCCTAGCCTTGTTCCCCCCCCTTTTGACGACGAAGTGTGTTCCGAAACTCGTCCGTCCGTGTTTTCCCAACCCTATGGGGAAGCCGTTCGTTGGATCTTTGATGCTCTGAGCTGCTGTCTTTTTCTCCAAACCCTCCTTGCAGGTCTTTCCGATGTACCTCAAGAAGGAATGGGTACCCCCCAACGTAGCAGTGTCCCTGCGTTTAAGCGAAAGATGGACCCCGCGAATCTGATGTCTTTTTTCCCATAACTTTTCCTCCCTCTTAATTTCCCCTTCCTAACGTCGCCCAACTGAGCCTAAACCCTTTTGTCGAAAGGCTCTTTTTTTTCTCCGGCGTCCTTTTCCTTGTACGTTGAAAACCCCAGAAACTTTCCAACGCGTGTCGCAGCCTGCCCCTACGATCAACGTGAAGTACCCGTTCTCCAAGCCGACTTCCGCCATTCGCTTTCTCCTTCTTTTCGCCCATTCCCCTCCGATCACTTCCTGAGAAAGAATCCATAGAGTTAAAGCCCCTCGACCCCCCCCTTTTCCATTCCTCCTTCCCTGTTCCTAATCGATATGACTGTCTGTTGCGTAGAGTCGGCTTCTGACTCTTCTCTGCTCCCATCTTTCGGTGGCTATTGGACGTTTCGTCACAGAGAGAAATACCTCGGAATTATACCTCCCCGTACCCCTCCAAAGGGGTGTGTTGTGTCCTAAAAGTAAAGGCGTAGCAACCTTGGAGAGACTGAGAGATAGGTGGCTTTTACTTTCATACGCTAAGGTGCCTTCTCTTTCCTTTCAACCCCCTACCGGGGATCGCCCAGAGAAGTACGCCTTCCGTGCTGCTAATTTTCGTTTTCTAGTTTCCCTCCCACCCATTCCCCGTTCTTCGCGAAGACTTGAGCAAGCGACCTGTCCGCTATTTACGCCTCGTTTCTCTTCACTCCTCTTTCCCCTTAGTTAACTTATATGAAGAGACTGAGCCGTCACGCCTGGTTTTTGTGTCTCCATCCTTCCCCTAGATCTTCCCCAACTAGGTTAGAACTCACTAAAGAGCCAAAAAATTCTTAGCTCAGAGCGGCTCACAGGTACTGGCCCTTCTTCCGACCCCTCCCTTCTATACCCCCCTCCCACGGACCCCCCGAAAGGAAGGTGGCTCCCTGAAAAGAAGCATGCGCCCTTTTTTAAACTGACCTCTATCTCGGACTTCCCAAGTAGTAGGTTCCCCCGGCCTTCAGGCAGTCTGCGAAAATTTTTCCGGTTACGCTTATAGCGACGTATTGACTTTCTCGAGACTTCTGACGGAGGACTGTCTCCTTGATGTTTGCCTGTTACGGTAAAATATGTTGCCCTCGCTTATTCCGGCCACTTTTACCCCAGGTCATTTCAAACGAAAATGATGGATCTGTTCCTCGATTTTATCTATTCCTTTTCCGCTCGTATTACATGTTTATATTTTTCCCTCGAATAGAAGGAACGATAAGCCACCTCTTTCTTTCCATTTTAGCGCACCAGCCAACGCTATGAGGCGTGGCGTCGGCTCTTCTCTGGGCCGTTACGAAGTTTTGAAGCCGGTTTCTTCACCGTCAGCATCCCCTCTGCCTGTGACACCGTGTGAATACTTTGTTCGACCTTCAAGTTGGCTCATTTTTTATGAAGGATTTCTGGAGTATTTTTCCTCAGCCGAAAGTGCTCTGTCGCCTACCCTCTCCAGAGTAAAACATCCTTCTAACCTAATCTATGCCTTTCCCGGAGGTGCGTCCTTTTACAGTAGGCCCCCCGGAAGAATATTTGACTACAGGAGAGATAAAGAAAGACTCGACCAACCCCTTTGGATTTTCGTCCCATCCTCATACCCTAACCTGATCAATGAACTTTCCCCTCTTTGTATATCGTGTTTGCAGCGCGTCTAGATGTTCGAAGAAGCTCCCCGTCCTTCTCTTAGCGCATCACGTCGTAGTCTTACTCCTACTCCTTTTGTTTTGCTCTCTTTCCCATAGACTAAGGCGGAACGGGCGAGTATAGTCTTATACTGACTCGCGCTTGCCCCCTTGTTTCCTCAGACGACTTCAGTCAGTATCTTTATGTAGGTTTCCCTTCCCTCTTTTGTATGGTCTGGCGTGGGCGGATGCTAGCTATGAGTAAAAAGAGGCTTCGCTAGTCCAAGCTCATTTGACCAGTTTCCTCCCTCGTTCCCCCTCTCTAGTTGTGGAAGCTGCTCTACGTCTTCGCTTTTTACCTCTCCCCGGATAATCGAGATAATGATCCCGGAACCTCTCCTTTCAGGGAAGACAAGTAAGATATTACGGGGCGCGACGGACTTTCTCTCGTTGCGTTTTTATGTTCAAAGTTCTAGGGAACAGCCCAGAGCAGAAGTCCCGACGCCCTAGCGAGTGTTCTTGCCTCCCCCAGGTGGCTACTATACTTTTTGCTTCATTGTCTCTCTACAGATCAGGCTAGAGACAGGAGACCCGATCCTGTCCGTCTCGTTTGCCTCTCTCTGTTTCGGGTACTCTGTTTACCGTTTACCCTCTGCCCAATGTTTTTCCCCAGGTTGAACTCAAAAGGACCCTAAAGACCGGTCTCAGGATCCGGCCCGCTCGTCCTCCTTTTATTTATCTCTAGAGCCTCGTAAGGTTACGGCTCCACTTTACTTCCCACTTCCTTTTTGTCGATCGTCACGTTTCAATCCGACAGGTCCCCCCCCCCCCCATGTCCTCTTATTCGACCAAAAAGTACGGGATGAATAGTGTATAGAAGTCGGAGAAAGGAGGACTCAGGTTCCTCTCCTCTCTTATCGAGATTTGTGGTCTGTCTGGTATCTGGAGAACGACAGAGTTCTTTCCGGTTTAACCAACACCTTCCCCTTTTTCCTTTTTTTTTCATTTTTTCATTTTTTTTCCCCCAACGTGATCCCGACCCTCGAAGCCGCTTCCTTTTTTAAAGGATTTTCCCCAATCCGTCTCTTCCTAAGGCCTCCAGCAGAGAATTCAGCTAGCTCGACAGCCCTTTTCTTCTTCGCGCGTCCGATCCGTGTGACCCTTTTCCCCTATCCCTAATCTGCTCGGTTTTTCGCGATCCGGAAAGATTAGAAGTTTCCAAACGCCGACCCGTTTTCCTTTCTTTTGTGTTTTTTTCTTTTTTTTTTTTTCTTTTCTCCTTTTTTTTTTTTTTTTTTTTTTTTTTGTTTTGTGTTTTTTTTTTGTGGTGTTTTTTTTTTTTTTTTTTTTGCGTTGGATACGACGCTAAAATGCCCAGATCTTCGCCCTTCCCCCCCGTTGCTGTAGGAACCGTTTCTATTTCCTTTCCCCACACCCCCTTTTCTTTCTCTTTTCTCAGTACTTGGAGTCCGATAAGGTATCTTCCATGAGACCGAACCTCTGCTCCTTCGACTAGCTGCCCCCCTCCCTTCCTCGCGATTGCCAGACGGCAGATCTCTCCCCAGGTCGCCTCCCCCCGTTTGATTCTTCAGCCCCAGCTTTTTCCCCTTCGTTCCGAGTTCTCGACTATAGTGAAGGCGTTCGTATTCTCTTTAAGTCCCTTCGGACTCTGTGGCGTACGTCCGTCACGGGTGAAGCAGGACTCTTTTTCTTCTCCTTTTCTTCCTTCAAGCTTTCTTCTTCTTTTTTGGTTTGTCAGCGGGCAGGAGAACCTAGAAAGAATGCTTCTGCTTACGTTTCCACCTTTCTTTTCTTGTTGGACTATTTCCTCTTTAAGGAAGGGAATTTCGTAAGCTTCCTCCCTTTTTTTTTTAGTCGCAGTACTCTCTTTTCTCCTCCCTGTAATCGTCTTAGTGAGGCCTTTGAAAGCGATGTAACATTTCCCGGACGAATCCTTTTTTTTTTCTTTAATCATCGTCAGCTGCGGCATCACTGAACCTCCTATCGCTTCCAGTTTTTTCTTCCCCTCCATCAGAGTTCGGCCTTTCTGCTTCGAGGCTTGACCAGGATAAGATGATGCGTTCAACGGTTCTTTGTCTCACTTAGTTTGAAGCTTCACCTGAATTTCGAAGACCTAACACCCATAAGCTGCCCTTTCTTTTGGTCAGACTTTTTCCCCGCCGCCCCCCCCCACCGAGCTCTTAAAAAAAATTTCCGGTGACATGTTTTTTACAGTCAATCCTCAATTATTTCAGATCCCCCCGAAGATACCGTTTCTCCTACGGAAAGGTCGTTCATTCTTTTTTCTTTTTTTCTTTCAATATACCCCCCCCCCCTTTGTGTGTCTCTCTGATTGTCTACAGTCCCCTGGAAGATTAACGGGCAAGACCTTCCTTTGGGCGCGCATGATGGAGTATCTTTTTCTGATCCTTTTTTTCTGAACTGTTTAAGAGACGTTGTTTTGAAGTTCCAAATCCACTTCTCCCTCAAGACAAGCAAGGCCATTTAGGAGGTTTTCTGAATTTTAGCGACTTCTCCCTTATAGAAATCGGGTACCTGTCACTACAGCCTCTATCTTTCCAGGCTTAGCGAATCTCAAGAGACCGAGTAGACTTTCAACTACCCCCTTTGTTTCGGACCCGAGTGCGAGCCAATAGTGATTCCTGTTCCGACTTCCTTAGCCCTTCCTCGGCCTTCGTCCGGGCCCCGTGCGGAAAGCGTACCCTGCCTCACTCCTTGACAAGGACCCTTCGCATTACAATTTCTCGTCAATTGCGAACGGCCCTTTTTCACCTCGGAAGCTTCTGCGCCTACCGCCGGAGGACAATGTCATACCGCTTCAAAACTCGCTCCACAACCTCTCGATTATCTTTAATGTGCGGGCTATGTGTGTATCCTGACGTTCCCAAACCCCACACTCTTTTTTTGATTGAAGGTGGCGAAACGATTCGGCTTTTTGAAGGAAGTATCCACGAATCAGCCGGTTTTGCTCTTCTTTTGACCTCAAGTCGAGCGATAACGCCTAGACCGAAGGTTCCCTCAATCAACCGGAGGCCCCCCCAACGGTCTGCGACCTGTCCACTCCGACTTCTTGATCTTTCGTGGCGTGGGAGAGGGCATTCGCTGTAGAAGCTCCCTCCCTTTTCTCATTTCCCCCCCAGGCGCCTGCTTTAGAATACCTACGGACCTACAGCTCCATCCTTCCCAACTAGGTTTGTGATGCTAAGTAGACCGGCTCTAACCCCCCCTTTGATCCTTCCTAAGTGATGGGTCGAATTTCTTCGCGCGTCGTTTGTCGCGCGACCCCAGGCTTCGGTCTTTCCGAGCCTTCCTCTGGAGTTCGGAAGCGTCCGTTTCCAACGGACTTGCAGAGCATCTCGATTTTACCAGGTCGACGCTTCTTCTGAATCCCTTCTGCTGTCCGATGAAGCTTTACGGCCCGTGAAGCTGGACTCTAGATTCCTGTCGCCGTGTGGTTCGTTCCAGAAAGCAGGGAACCTCGCCTCCCCATTTCCTTTCTCACAAAAACCACAATCGGTTGTTTTTCCTTTCCCGCGCTGCGGGCAGTTCGTCACGGGCCTTTGTCTTTTCAGCCGCCTATAACCTCCACGCCTCTCTCCTTTTCCCCTGTGTTGGCTATCAAGACCATGGAGACCGGGCTGTTTTTTTGAACTTCCGTAGACTCTCTGGCTCCTTCTTCACCTTCTTTTAAGTCCTACCATGTTCTAAGAGGCTCTACGAACAAGAGGTAGACTTCTTCTTCCCCCTCCTATCTTCTCTCCCTTTGAAGTTCAAACCCTGTGAACAGAATCGTGTCTATCCTCCTTTCCTCCAGGTTTCCCCCCTTCACCCCCTCGAATGCTAAGAGGCCCTTGCCAGACGCCTTCTGATTATCTCCCCCTCGTCATCCTGATCTCGTTCTCCCCTAGGCATGAAGATCTCATCCCTTTCCTCACCTTGGTGGTGTCGACCACCTCCCCCTCTCTGCGAGTATAGGATAGGATCTTTCACTCTAATTTTCTCATTTTTTCCCCCTGATCAGTATCCCTTTCCGCTCCGTAGCGCACCGGAATAATCTTCTTCGTAAACGTAAGATTATCTGCCGGCTAGTGCGTAGATGATCGTGCGATTGGGACCCCCCATGCTCCCCCTACTTTCTAGTCCCCCCACATCGAGTTGACCGAACTCTGCGGGAAGCCTGGAGGTGAATCTTCCTCGGAAGCATTTTTTTCCCTCCTGTCGAGCTCCGCCACGACCGAGAAACCATACCTTTTGTGTGTCCTACTCTCCCTTCCCAGATCTTCTGATCTTACGGCTATTGTTGTGTCAAGAGAGAGTCGATGTCAGTCCTCTACTCTTTTCGTTCCCCTCTCTCTTATTAGAAAGTCGTACG
>Ga0179593_1732666_pt1 | contig 10588 bp, 16 predicted proteins | sample CZODoug2_1_08_16_FD_185931 | JGI IMG/M metagenome (GOLD analysis project Ga0179593, IMG submission 185931) | Vadose zone soil fungal communities from Angelo Coast Range Reserve, California, USA - CZODoug2_1_08_16fungal (PacBio error correction) | ecosystem: Environmental > Terrestrial > Soil >... | reverse complement strand
GTCACTCCAGTTCCCTTTTTTCTAGTCCCAAGCCTCTTTCCTCCCGAGGATGATGAGGAGAATGTCGATTGAGGTCTCCCTCGAGTTCCCAGGCACTTGGCGGTTTTCCTTTGGGAAGTAGAGGAATTGAAGAGGGGGCCCCTTTGAAACTCCCAGTTGCACCCTCTTCCTGGTCTCGAGAGATTCGATCGTTTTCCCTCCCACCGGGACTTCCTCTCCCGAAAACCGGGCCCCCTCTTTCGTAAAAGATGATCCGCCCTCCCCCTCCCCTATGAGAGCTCTTCCGTAGATCCCTTTGAAGTGAAGCGATTTTTTTGAAGGACAAAGATCTTCGGGACGTCCCTTCGAGAACGAGTAGCTGTATTTTCTCGGTTTTAGGAGGCCTTCCTTGCGTAAGTTTTCCCCCTGAATACTTATATGCCGTTCTTTGACAGGAAGACCCCTTCCCCCAAGGACGGTCCCTCCCCGTTCTGGATAAAGATGAGGTCTTTTTCATGAATCCCTTTTCGGACTGAGCGCATTCCCATAGTTTCGTTGGTGAAGTACAGGTCGCCTTTTTTTTTAGTGGGGAAGAGGCTTATGCTGCCTTCTTCTTGTCCTTGCCCTGCGACGCCTGATATAGCATTTTGAAGATGATCGTAGCTTCTTTCTGGGTTCTGGAGATTAGATCGCATTCTCCTTCCCGGAGATTTTTGGGTGCCTTGGTTAATGTATGTGGCGACAGCCCTATTTTTTCTGGATTTGGAACCCCGGCTGCCTCTCTCCGAGTACCAATTCATAATATAACCTTCTTATCTTCAGTAAGATTCATGTTTGTTTCTCAAGATATTCCATCCCTCACCTCCTTCTCCAGGAAAAGGAAGAAAAGGATCTTACTTCGTCCCCTTTCCCCTTTCCCGAGATGGGAAACGTGCCACCTTTTTTTTTTTTTTCTCCTCGTGCGGACTTTCGGTGAACTGGGTTTTTTATGTCCCTACCAAAACCTTTCTCAAGGACTTGCTTTTCTCAGAGTACTGCCCCTTTGTTTGTCTTCCTCCGCCCCCCGCGCAAAATCGTAGTTAGATTGGATCCTTCCCCTGAGTCCTCAACAGTCTCCTTCCGCTTTTTTTTTTTTCGCGGCACCACAGTTCAGTCCCCCCCCCCCCCTCATACGGAGGATTTATAGGAATATGGTACACCTTTTCACCTTTTTTTTTTTCTGAAACACCTTCTTCCCTTTTCGAAGGAACGCATCCGTCCTTTTTAAAGTCGGATAGATCGAATCCCCTACATAAAGAAAGGTTACGCTCTCTCCTTCGACTACCGTATACATCCCCTCAACCTTTTTTTTCCGACGTTTTTGCAAGACGTAAAACCCAACCCCGTTTTGAAGGAAGAAATTCAATTTCCTTTTTCGACGTACAACCTCCTTCTCCTGGGAGGAGAGGGTTTTTTCCTCCTCGGCGTGGGAGAAAAAGGCTTCTTTTTTTTTCCCTGGTTCTGGCCCGGATTTCATAGCTAGTAGTGTATTGAACATTTTTTTTCCTCATAGCGGATTTTTTCGATGGGTATCGGGCCATCCCCTTCTGGGAGGTTTTTTGGCAATTTCCCCTTCCTTTTCGGAGAAAGAGTCACGATTTATCCCCCCCCCAACCGCCGCCGATCGCCGCAGTCTTTCCTCGGCGACGCGGACCCGCTGCCCTCCTTTTTTCCTTCTCGCGGGGTTCATGAAATGCCTTATTCATGACCTTCCCTCCCTCCCCCCTGTTCTCCTGTTGGCCCTTGGCTTTCTTCTTTGTTGTCGAGCACCGTTGTGCCGTTTTTCCTTCTTTGCGCAGTAAGAGCACGCTTTGGAAACAGAGTTTTTTTCCCCTCTCTCACCTACGATTCGTTCTTCCCTCCATGGTGAGAAGAAGGAGCATCGTCTTTCTTCTCTTATGCGTCACAATTCATTTTTTTTCCCCCCGGAACGAGTTTTTCCGCCCTTTTTCCTTCCAATTGAATATAAGGTCTCCTTCTTTTTGAACGCATATCGCTCTCCCCAGATCGAGTTGAAGACAATAGATTCTATCACTTCTCTCCCATGTTGAAATAAGAATAGGCTTTTTTCACGCATCTATTCCGATCTTTACGGTCGAGGGATTACTCCTTTCCTCTATATTTTCCTAAGAAGAAGTTGTTGTTGTTTCTCTCTCCCTCCCTCCCCCCGTACTGGAGGAACTCGATTTTTGTGAGGCTGCGTGCCGACAAAGACGAGTCCTTCTTTCCCCCCCCCCTTACGGTGATAGCATAGAGTGTCTGACAACTCCCCTCTCCTTTCGCTCCCATATGCGTTCACCGCCGTTCCTCCATTTGGGAATTGACAGGTAACGCCGATCTTCTTCTAGAGCTGCAGGCACAAGAAGCCATGATTTGCTCTTTTTTATAATGAGCTCTCTATGCCGCCGTGTCTCAAAAGGCGCCCCCCCTTTTTTTTCCTAACCGATAGTAGCGTCTCCCGCCGTCTTCTTTAACAACGTCTGTTCCGCCTTGCGCAAAGTCCAGACCGCCAGTACCGGACCCCCCACCCTTTTCCCTAGCCCACCCATGGAAAGCCGACCGCCACTTCCCCTCCTTTTCAAGCCGGTTATGCCGCTGCGCTTTCATGAAGAAGGCAGGGATGAACCTCTCCCCTTTTCCACGAACGAGGGAGCGTGTCCTCCTTCTCTTTCTCGGACCCAGCGAGACGCTTCCCCTTTGGAGTGTTATCAATAGTGAATGTCCCCTTTCTCCTTTGCCAGTGCCAAACCTCCATCCTCTATTGTCGTCTGGCCGATCCCCCCTTCTGGATCGCGAGCGGAATGTTCAAGGAACCTTCCCATACCGAAGAAACAGCTCCCTTCCAGCTGTGAGCACGCCCCCCCCCCTGAAGAAAAGGAAACGGATGCCCCTTTCTGGTAGAATCGTAGATGACCTTCTTCTTCAAAACGTGGAAGCTATTTTTTCCCCTGCTTGCAGAGCGGCGACTCTTTAGTTTGGGAAAGGGGATGTATACCTTTTTCTTTTCTCGATCTAACCCGGTCTGGATGTTTCGATAGATCCGACGTTGCGGCCCTCTTTCCTTGCGAGCGTATCGCGAACTTTTTTGCTCTTCCCCCCTCGAACCAACGGAGTTTCCTTCGGGGAAATAGCCGATGCTTCTTTCCGGTGTTGCCGGCGGAACAATTGCCCCTCCCCTTCGTAAGGTGACATGTTGTAGTCTTTCTAGCGAACGACGATGCGTGCGCTGGCTTTATCCGAATGTCTTCCTTTCAAAGTTCGCAAACCACTGTTTTTAGAGCGCCAGCGTCTGGAGATCCTTCTAGAAAAAACCAGGTAACCGAACGGCACGGCCGTCCCCTCTCTTGGAAAGGTCAAGATCGGCATGACTGGCTTTTCTTTCACGGTAAGCTGCCCGCTTGCGCCATGTTCTTTCCTTTTTGATCAGCGCAACGACTGACTTAATTTTCCACTGTGCCCTTCTTTAGGAAGTGGTATAGAATAGTGGTGCTTCCCCTTTTTCCAACATAGGGGCTGCGCCACATACTTCCCCCCACTGATCCGGGCTTCGGCATGCATCGAGCGCCATCCCCCTCCTCTACGTCATCGTCAAAAGGCGAGCTCTTTTTGCAACCGGACACCCAGTTCCCCTTTCCCGCCTGCACGCCCCGGACTCTCCCCCTGGACGGCACCCAACTCCTTTTCCTTGGATTTGGCGGGATCCCATTTCCTCACATGTGCTTTCCTATCCAAAGAAAAGCAACGCGTTGCGCAGCCCTTTTTTCCTGCTGACGTCTTGGGCTGTTTGTCTGCTGGCCCCGACGGCATAGATTTCGCACGAGAGGGAAAACTTCTTGGTGACGCTTCCCAACGACTCCCGCTCGCGGCGCGAGATGAGCGAGTCTCCCTCCTTTTCATTTATAGTAGAGAAGACCGATACCGGCTTTCACTTTCTTTAGATTCCCATGGCAGCCTCATCGGCTTTCCTTTCGAGGACGGATGTAAATCGTACCCCCCCCTATTGGGAGGTTAGAGAGGCCGTCTTCTTGTTGGGTCTTACAGATCGAACTTTCTCTGACGAAAACATTCCTGCGCTCCTTTCCCTTGGTTAGTCGTGCTTTTTGGGACCCCTCCCTTCCTATTCCTCTATAAAAAGGCCACCGACTTGCCTTTCTCCCCCCTTTCCATAATTGACGCCTCCGCAGCATCCTTTCCTTTTCGAGAACCCCTTCGAGGCGAGGTTCACCCCCCTTCCGGTGTTGTTGTCTGAGAGAGGATGTTCACTTCAGCCCCCTCTCCTTCCTCCTTCTCATCGCCTTTCTTGATGCGGAGCATTAGATGAGGGCGACGCAGTCTTTGTGGCAGGGTGTAGTGTTTTTTCTAGGAAAGGGGCCCTCTTTGGGCAAGCCGCCAGCCCTCCGCAGGAAGGGGTACGGCGACTATTCGATCGTGTCCCCGTCGCTTCGCGAAAGAAAAAAATCGGTGTCGTTAACGTCTTCGGAAACCCCCGGATCCGCACGTATTCTTAGAGTAGAGGAGTTGAGCGCTTTTTCGTAGAGACGATGACACCCCCCGCCCCCCCCTCAAAACACCTGGAGGCGGCGACTCCGCTTTACCCGTAGCTGTCTTACTGAGGGCCTCGGTCAGCCTGCGAGTCTTCCCATGAATTAAATTATCTGCCTTTCCGCAGACTCCAGGAAATCCCAAGGAATTTTTTTCGTACCCGGTTTATGATCAACGTCCTTTCTCCTATAGGGGATGAGACTTCCCCCTCTAGTAAGAATTCCCTACCCCAGTAGTTTAGTGGTGAACGTTACATTCTTTCGTTAAGGGGGGCGTTGAAGATGCGATGAGGCGGCACTTTTTTCGAGAAGAACCAAGATATAATTTTGAAGATGATCGTAGCGGGGGGTTTTATTTCGATCTGAATGAAGAGGGCATCTCTTCCCCGGGAAGTATGTGGACTCTTGGAATGACCCCCTATTTTCCCGTTTTCATCCCAAATATTACGCTTATATATCAAAAGGCAGAGAGCACGTTTCCCCTTTCGATTCAGGGAGTTGCCTTCCAGATGTCAATTCCATCCCGGCCCTTCGGCAGACACGGTATCTTACGTCGACCTCCGCTTTTTCGGACAGGGCAAAAGTTTCGTGATTTCCGATTTTTGCAGGCGTTCCGGTCTTTTCCCACAATCGCTACAGGACGATGAGATCTTCGAGTCCTCCCCCCTTCTACTTTGATGGGGTGTCGGTCCTCCCCGTCGCACCATAGTAGTTCGCTTGGTCTTCCCCCCTCCGATGAATTACAAAATGTCGCCTTTGGTGGTTCTGCTTCTGCATGGCCGCGTCCATGCCCATCCGGGAACGTCCTCATCCGTCCCCATCCGTTGTAGAGGATGTCAAGGGCCTCCCTCAACAAAGATTCCGATACGCTCGCAAGGTCCTCCCCTTTTTTTCGTCCGCACCACGTCGGCATCCCTTTTGAAGACATCCAGCTCCTAGTAGAAGTTAGGCCGAACCCTCCCACACGTGACCAACTATCCCCTACGCTCGAGGTAGTGCAAAGCCGTCAAAACCCCCTATAAGTTTTGAAGGACGGACCTCCTTTCCCAGCTGCGTTAGACCAGTCACCGGGGACCATCAGGGCTGTTCTTCGATTCTGAGTAGATGATAACATTCCTTTTTTTTGATCCCCCCGGTTTTTATGCGTATCTTTTCAAGATAGATAGTCGTTCTTCAGAGATAATAGAGGAGGTTTTCCTTTTTTATAGGGAAAGACCCCTTTTCAGGGTGGGAAATGGCCGTCTTCCTCTCCTCTTTCCCGATGAGAAAATCCAAAAACAGTCAGCTTTTTCTGATCGTGCGAGAGCGAGTCTTCCTTCAGCACCACGTGCCTCTTTTCCTTCGAGGTGTTCATAAATGCAATTATCATGGACCTTTTTCCGTGCAGCTGGCCTGGAGCGTCGGCTTTACCATTTTTTTCTTTTCGAGCACTTTGGCCGCGTCTGGACTTTGACCGTACCTCTTTCTTTTTCACAGACGTTTTTAGATAAGCCTGGTGCTCCCCCGGTTCGCGCGAGCCCTTGGTTCTCCCCGCTTGCTTTCATATATCATTATCAGGGCGCAATCATTGTTTCCTCTCGGAAAAAGAGAATTTTCCTCTTTCGATTCCAATTGAATCTAAGGGATCCTTTTTTCCCCCGAGCGACACCGAAAATAGCAGCGTTGCAGTGGACCCTCCCCGATAAGCGCGAGTTCCTTTCCTCCTCTCTTTTGTCTGCACGACAGGCCGGCCCACTTCCTTAGTTCCGGTACCGAGGGAAGACGGTGCTGCAGGGTTTTTCATATATCTTGTTTCCTCCTCTCCGTTGTTGTTCTCTCCCGCCCTGGCCTTCTAGGACCGGGAAATCTGCTTTTTCCTGGGCGGCTGCGTGCCGGAAAAAGGCCGAGGCTGATTTCACCTTTTCCTCCTACATCTTATTGTCGCATCCTCTCTCGGTTCAGGTGAGATCGATATTGCTTCTTCCTTGATTGAAATGGGAATTGCCCTGTATCGAGGTGAAAAATCTCGTGCCTTTTTAACCGTCACAATGATTGCGCGCTGATAATGATATTTCCCTCTTCCTCACCCGGCGGCGCGGAGAAACCGATCTTAGTTCTCCTTTCCTGCGTTCGAAACCTCCTCGTCGGGCGTGATAGTACAGCGACAAAGTTTTACCGGCACAAAGGGGGACTGACAAAACCTCCCTAGCAAAACATTTGAAAAGCCGACCGTCCCCCAACAGGTTATGCGACTGAGCCGGCCATCTCTTCCTAACACCCGCGAGAATGCAGAGAATGGGCACGCCTTTGCAAGTTTGTCTCGGCCGTCTCCCCCCCTACTTGCGGCGATAGGAGGGGAAACAAAACTTTTTCTCCTAGTGAATGTCGCCTCGTCTCTTCTCTGACCTGGGGAAACGCCCCCCCTTCCCAGCGTCATGATATTGATGTCTTCCGAGCGCAGTAACCGGGCGCGAGGATTCCTCTCCCTTAATGTTCCCGACCACGACATCTCCTAACACGTGAGCACAATCAAAGCCTCTTCTCGAGAGCGAATAGAAGAACCTCCCCCTGATGACCTTACGAGGGGGATTGTCTAACTGTAGCCTGCCCTCCGGACAAAACGGATTGGAAGCCTAGGAACAGGTTTTGACCCGAGAGAGCGTCCTCCGTTTGGTCAAGGGGATGATACGGTGCTTCTTCCTTCTAATTTTGTGCGTCTCTTCGGCACCGTCTTACAGATCGATCCGCGAAGAATAGGATGCGTCCTTTTTCCTCTTTTCGGCCCCGTTGTTGAGGCCTTTTCCGGAGTTGAAGGTTACCCCCTTCGCCGTGAGGAAGTACCGGAGTGTTTTGGGTTGCGGCTTCCCCTCGTCCGGCGAACATGTTGTATGCTTCCTTTATCCAGCGAAAGAAGATTGTTCTCTTTTTAGCCCCTGCGGCGTCTTTTTTTCCAAGTCGCAAACCCCCCTGAAAGCGTACGGAGATAAGCCACCGTTTTTTTTTTTTTTTTGACACCCAGGTCATCTTCAAATCGCATCACGAACGGTGGCACTTTCATGAAGGCGCGGAGCTTTCCTAGGCGTTTCCGGCCGTGGCCGCGCCATTTTTTCTTGCAGCTTGATCAGGCGCCCCCCTAAATCGCCTTCAAGGCTCTATGCCTTTTTTTTTGTGAAGTGGTACTCGTAATAGTTGTGATGAACCCTTCCCCGGCCACAATAGGGCTCGCCCCCTCCTTCTTTTTTTTCAAAGGATCCGGGAAGATGTCGCTTCTCCGAAAAAAGACATGCCTTTTCCCCCGCGAGATCAGGGAGTGCAGGGCAAAACGCCCCCCCCCCTTTGCAGACATTCTTCCCCTGCCACTCCGAGGGAACTGACGGCACCACCCCCTTCTTTTTCCTGTTTCGGAGAAAGGAGGCTCCCTATTTCCTTACCTTTTTTCTCAGCCCCCGAGACCAAGACTCCCCCTGCCAATTGGACGGTCTTGGAGGGCCGGGCTCTTTTCTTGCCCCTTCCAGAAGTTAATTCCGGAGATCTTTTTTTTTTTCGGTCAAAATGGACGCAGGCTGACTTTCCGCCGAACCGATCCCGCTCCTCAGATGAAGATTGGGTGAGTAGGGTCCCCTTTTCGTCCCCCGACGAAACGAGATCGCTCACTCTAGATGAATGGCAGCTCTCATCTCTCTGGCCGGATCATAGGTAACGACACCGATTTTTTCTCTAGGCCGTCGATCCATACACGATAGAATCCCCGACCATTAAGGCGATCGGGGCACTTCTTTTTTCCGCGTTTCTGGCGGATTGTCCCTCCCCTCTTCTATACTACAAAGGCACCCGACCTTTCTCCTCGCCACTCATCGAAAGTCCGCAGCCTCCTCCTTTGGTACCGCGAAGTTCTCCTCTGCCTGAGTGAACATCTCTTCTTTTCCTTCCGAGAGTTCATCAGAAGCGAAGGGGTTCTTCGAACGAGCCTCTTTTCTTCGACACGCGGATGCTGCGGTCTTTTCAGCGCGAACGGCAATTTAGGTGGACGTCGGTTAGTCTGGTTGTGAGGATCTTTGGGACAATCAAGAAAGAAAGGAACAATTTTCCCCTCAGGAATGGGTCTTTTTCTCTTAGATCCGTGTATGCGATACCCCCCCCCTTCGGACGGGAATGCGTTCCCTAGGTTGTCGGTAACGAGATCCGGCCCCCCCCCTCTTAATTCTTCCTCTGCAATGCAGCTAGCTTGAGCGTCCAGTTGAGCGCCGGGTTCTCGTTAGGAAAGGCCCCCCCCCGACCACCCCTGGGAGGCGGGGCCCCCCTCGCTCAGCGCGGCTTCGCGGTTAAGCGGTTTCCGCCTCCGGCGAAGTTGAGTGCGGCGTTCTCCCTGAATACCTTTGCACGTCTTTAGACTTCCGGACACACTTCTTCCCAGTTCTGCTAAACGCTTGAGGTATTTGTTGCTTGGGGCTGGAACATGCCCTCTGAGCCGCTTTAGACCGAAACCCTTTTCGTTGGTGCAGAAAGGTCGCTCGTTCGTATTTTTCTTTTGTCCTCCACTATGAAATTGGTGTAGTTGTAACTTCCCTCCTCCTTTGACGTGCTTCGTTAGATGCTGAATGTCTGGTTTCTGGCGCGTCGATCGAATGCTCCTGTATTCTGGGGATGTGGCGAGACCTATGGTGGCCTCCTCAGATGGGCCTTGTTCCATCACCACTTCCCACTCCCTCTATTCCAATAGAGCACGTTGTGAAAGCAAGGGTTCGCTCCGGCTGTGCCGCTGCTTCCATCCCGGCACGAAACCCTCACGGCCGAAAAGGTCTCTTACGTCGACCCCTTCTGCGTCCTTCATGCCTGGACCGTGCCACCGTTCGTGTTCTTTCGGGCGGCGTGCCGTTTTCTCCCTGGGTTTTAGCAAGACCCACAAACGTTTTTCGCTCCTTCAGAGTACGCCCATTGTTTGTTGTCGGCGCAGCCGCCTTCGTCCCCTCTTGGATCCCGGCAAAACTGAGATCATACACTCTACGCGTTTTTCCCTTGCAGGCAGCCGGCACTCCCCTCGTGAACGTCCGCATCGGCGAATCTATGGCAAATATTTTCCCCTTCAAAATCCTTGTCGCGGATGTCCCTCACAAAACGTTCCTCACGCAGACGATGTAGTCCCACCCCGCTGTATGATTGCAAGAGGTGCCGTCCCAGACCCTGTACGCGCTCATCCCGCACAAAGTATACATCCCTTTTTCCCCTCTTGCATCGAAAGATTCGCCTTTCGTGAGCCCGTCAAAACCCCAATCCGTTTTGACGGAACGACATTCTCCAGTAAACCCTACTTTTTTACCTCGGTGCTGTTCTTCGAGGTCTTTGCTCAAAGGCTTGAGTGGTTGCTCTGGGATTGGCCGCAGTCCCTTCCTTCGTGGCTTGAAACATTCCGCTCCTCTTCGGTTTGGACGGGCGCTGGCCAGACATAAATATCATGACGCTGGGCGGTTTTTTCTCCCGTTTTCGGCCATCCTGTCGACGCTGGGCGGAGAAGTCACGATTATTCCCTCCTACGATCGACACCGCCAGTTTCTCGCTCTTCGCCCGAGCGCCCGTCCGAGGAAACGCTGAAGCCCCATGCTATGCATTCTAGAGGTGGTTTATCCTTTCCCTTCCATGAACCTGCGAAAGCGCCTAGGCGGTCGCGCTTTTTCCATGGTGGGCTCAGTATCTTTTTCTTGGTAATGGCTTTTGGACTTTGACCCCGTCCGCTCCCTTAACAGACGTTTTTCGATACGCTGCGTGCGTTTTTCGCGCGAGAACTTGGTTGCGCCTCCTTTTCCTTTCCCTTCTTTAATATCTCATTATCAAGCGGCCTCTTCCAGCTCTCTCGGCACCGAGATTTTTCCGATCGTCTCTTACGGGAAATTACAATTGATCCTTTTTTTCTGAGAATGCATATCGAAGCTCTTCTCCCATCTCTGCTGATTCAAGGCGCCCCATGGAAAATGTTGAAATAAGCCGCCTCGCTTTGTATTCTCCTTTTTTCCCAAATCCAACGATCATTCTCTACTTCCCGATGAAGCGGTGTG
>Ga0179593_1648479_pt1 | contig 10588 bp, 12 predicted proteins | sample CZODoug2_1_08_16_FD_185931 | JGI IMG/M metagenome (GOLD analysis project Ga0179593, IMG submission 185931) | Vadose zone soil fungal communities from Angelo Coast Range Reserve, California, USA - CZODoug2_1_08_16fungal (PacBio error correction) | ecosystem: Environmental > Terrestrial > Soil >... | reverse complement strand
TATATGATAGGTGATGACCCCCTCAATTTATGAGTGTGATGACCGCGCCCCCACCATCACACCCAGACCCCTCAAAAAAGTCTATATGCTTTATGGGGGGCCCCCCCCCCCCCCCCCCCCCCCCCCCCCCCCCCACCCCCCCCCCCCCCCCCCCCCCCCCCCCCCCCCCCCCCCCCCCCCCCCCCATCCCCCCCCCCCCCCCCCCCCCCCCCCCCCCCCCCCCCCCCCCCCCCCCCCCCCCCCCCCCCCCCCCCCCCCCCCCCCCCCCCCCCCCCCCCCCCCCCCCCCCCCCCCACCCCCCCCCCCCCCCCCCCCCCCCCCCCCCCCCCCCCCCCCCCCCCCCCTCTTCATCCCCGCTTTTTTCCCCATCCTTTTTCGGAAACTTCCCTCGTCTGAAGTGCAAGCCTCCGCCTCTTCTCCCCTCCGTCGCTGTGTTTTCCCGTAATGCCGCTGGTATCCGCTTTTTCCTCATGTCCCTGTTCTCGCCTGTGTCCATAAAAGGCCTTCCATTCCCCCCCTACGTGCCCCGTTTCGTGTGCCTGCCCTCCTTCTCGAGACTTCTTTACCAAAACTCCGCGCGGTTCAGACCCCCTTTTTGTCACCTTCAAATCTTGACTCTTTTTTCCGGATAGGGCACCCGATGCCTTTCATCCTTCGCAGGCCTTTTTCCCCCCTTGATTTCCATCCCAAGTAATCAACACTTATCGGTCCCTCCGGGTAGAGGTCCCTCCCATGCCAACTAGAAACGCCTTTCATACTTTTCCCCCTTTTCTTCTTCTTCCATCTTTTTTTCACCTTTTACAGACGACTGGTTTCTTCCTGTTAAACGTTCCCTTGGCCTCAAATGACAGCTCCCTCCCCTTCCTCAGTAAGGAAGCCCCCCCCTTTTTATGCAACCCCCCCCCACGGGAAATGATTAGGAGATAACTTCTTCCTGGAAAGATACTTTAAAGGCCCCTAATCCCACCGGTTACCTCCATACCTCATAGAATACCCCTAAGAATAAAAAGAGAGGATTGTGACCAAAACGTTCCCCGGACGAACCCTCAACCCACCGTGTACGAAGAGCAGGGACTTAAGAAAATTTCCCTGTAGGAAATTCCTGTAAGATCTTTTTTTTTTTTGTTTTTTGTCATAGTTTCTTTAACGCACTCCTCCCGTATTTTTCCGAAGCCAACCTCCCCGGAGGACTTTCAGGCGTTTCTCTTTCTTTCTTTTTCTTTTTGAGCCGAGTCTTAGACGTTTTTCGTGCCGACGCCTCCCCCCCCCTTCCCCCTCAGTTCCTTAATTCTCTTCACTCCCCAAGGTGAACTCCGCAGGTGTTAATCTCTCACCGCAGATTCTTCTGTCGACCCCTTTTTTTGGAGCTCGTAGTTTTGAACATCCTCTTTCCCCGATTATCTAATATCCACTCCTCTGCGTGGCAGGACGAAGCTAATCCGATATTTTCTCGTTTTGCCTTTGAACCCCGCAGGGTTGGATGTTTCCATAAGGCCCCCCAAATCTAGTGTAAGCTCTATTCCCCCCCCCCTTTTTTCTCCATAGCCTTCGCCAAAGTCCCCCCAATCCCTTCCCCGTCCTCTGAAAGAGAGCTCTCAATAGACATTGTGAGGTCCTTCCCTTAACCCCCTGCCCAGACCCAATCATTGGAAAGGTGAAGAATTAAAGCCCACTCCTAGATACAGACCCAGAGTGTTTGAATCCTAAAGTGGAATTTTTCCCCCATTTTTTCCCCCCCCCCCCACCCCCCCCCACAAACAAACACCCCCCCCCCCCCCACCCCCCCCCCCCACAACCCACCCCCCCAACCCCCCCCCACCCCCCCCACCCCCCCCCCCACCACCCAACCCCCCCCACACACCAGGGACTCTCCCAGGAAAGTAGTTTTAAGATAACTGGAAATTGTTTTTTTTCTTTTTTTTTTTGTTTTTTTTTTTTGTTTTTTTTTTCTCTTTTTCCTTGGAGGACTTGAGTAAGACACCTTTTTTCCCCTTCCGTTCCTATGACGTAGTTTCTTCCTTTGTGGGTTAGAATGCACGTAACGCGAGAAAAAAAATTCCAAGAGTTCTTCCCCTCCCCTTCACGTCTTCAGGCCCCCGCACTTTAGATGAAAATGCCTTTTTCCAATTCCAGGATCTCCTCCTTCCCCCACGTTCGGACCCCCTTTACTTCTAATTGAGAGAAAGGGCTTTTTCCCCATGAATTTTTCTTTTTGTGAAAGTTAATGTTTCTGGCTTAGCGAGTGAGTGTCCAATTCCTTTGGAGAGACTTTCTTTTCTTCCCCCCTCCCCCCCATGCAGCTTCGCTGAAGCGTTGGAATGAAGTTTGGCAGAAGAAGGAAACGTCTCTATCCTCACGTAGCTGACCTATTTGCAGAACGGCACAAGCCAAGCCCTCTTAATTTTCCCCTCCCCCCGCCGATCCGTTTTTAAAGACTTTCCTCCCTAAACAGAGCGATGCGTGGAGTTTACCGTTTTTTTTTCGCACGAGCCTCTCCAATCCGCGCCCGAACCCCAGTCAGGCGGCTTTTCCGGTGGCTCTTCCAAGGCCCCTTTTGTTTCCCTGCCCGGTTATTCTCCAATTCCCTCCCGCCCTAATGACAACGCTACTTTTCGGTTCCCTCCCGTGTCCTTTTTTTGCCTATCTCGTCTTTCCACGTCACTCCCTGCGGCCTAACCTTTTTTCCCGTTATCTGCGAGAGGGGACATAAGTTTTGTGGACATTACCTTTTTCCGCCTTTATGTTGATTAAAATTTTGGAGTCAGCCCCCCCAAGAGAGGGAAATAACATGGGTTCACCTACCTAATTTTTCTCCTTGACACAAAAGGTTCTTGGTTGTCCCACAGCCGTGTCTTTTCCCCCCAACGATTCTTCTATTTCTAACAATGGACTCCTTCCTTCCCCGGAAGCCTTCTTTGCCTCCCGCTTACTTAGAAAGTAATATCCAGATGTAGAAAAAACTTTTGCGGACCCTGAGCCCCCCCCCTTATTTTTTTTTTTTTTTTTTATCGTCTTCGACATGTATCCAGTAGTATTTCTGAGAACCCCCCACTAGCTCTTCTCCCGCTTTATGGTCTTCTCTGTCTGAGAAGCTTCCATCCGTCGTATATGTTTTCTCTTCTTTCCTTTACTTCTGATGTCGTTGCCCCCGCTGACCCTCTTTTGCACGATGACTTAGTTCCCTTTTTTGAGTCTCGACTGGTCTCCCCCGTCTGTAGCATCGGCTGTCTGAGAAGGTTCCGGAGGCGTTTCCCCCTTTTAACGCCCCTCCCCATTTAGGGGAGATTTTTTGTTACGAAGCCGTCTTTTTTAACTTTCAGACATTTTTCCCCTTCTTATTTTTTTTTTCCTTCTCAGTTATAGAAGCACCCCCTGCTTCCCCCTTGACCTTTAATTTGATTTTCCCCCTTTTAGGCGTGTTCCCCTTTTTTTGGCATTTCCCCCTTCCCTTTCCTTTGATTTTTTCTGCTAACCATTTTTTAAAGAAGTCTTTGAAAACGACCCCTGCGGCTATGCCGCTTTCTTTTTTGCTTCCACTGTTTTTTTTTTTTTTTTTTAGATCCTCCTTGATAAAGCTTCTTTTCTCCCCCCGGACTCTTCCCCGCCGATCTTGGTGTTCGTCGCAGGACTGCCCAGATTAGCCGGATTGCTGGTCCTTGGGACACTCTTTTCTTTTTTTCCTTTTTTTTCCCTCCCCCCCCCCCTTTTTCCCCCCCCCCCCCCACGTTGTTTAGAGTGATGACAAAACTTTCTGCCTTTCAATACAAGAATCTGGTTACCGCCCGTCGACGAAGTCCTTCCCGATCCTTTTGCCTTTCATCCAGTCTTTCTCTTCCCCAAACTTTTCGTCGGAAGTTCCCCCGAATAATCTCCCTAAGCCTTAGCTCCCTTTTTCACCCCTTCACGTACTCTCTTGGGGGGGGCTTTTGGGATTTTTTGTTTGGTGTGTTTGGGGTTCTTTTTGCGTTATGGGGGTTTGTTTTTTGTGGGGGGGTTTGTTTTTTTTTATACTTACCTCTTCTTTTTTTTATTTTTTTTGTGGTTTTATTTTTTTTTTGTTTTGTGGTTTTTTGGGTTTTTTTTTTTTTATTTTTTTGGGGTTTTTTTTTTTTTTTTTTTTTTGGGGGTTTTTTTTTTTTTTTTTTGTTTGTATTCTCCTCGCCCCTTCCTTTTTACCTGTTCCCTCCCTTTCCAAAATGCCTCCGAAGGACTTCATTCCCCATCAACTTTCCTCGAGCTTTCCTTCTAAGTTCGGCGACCCTTTTTTCCCTCTCAGCCCCCTCCGCGCATTTTAAGACAGACCCTGATGAACTGTTTCTATCCCCTTTTTCTGTTGATCCTTGGATGCCTTCCCCCCCCTCTTTTATCCCTCATCTTTGAGCTAAAGCGGTCTTCCCCTTTTTCGTAATCACCAACCCCCTTCCGTTTTTCAACTCCTTTTCCCGTCACCGCATAGCAAAAATCTCCCTCGCGAATCCTACCTTTATTTCCTGCGTTGAGCCCCTTCCCTAACTACTTTTTTTTAACCTTCTTTTATGGCAGATTCCTCGAATGGTTTTCCCCATTTCCTCCCCCCCTTCCTACCCCGCCTATCCCCGATCTTCCCCGCCCCCTTTTTCTGTTTATGAAACTCCATCGGAGCAATGATTAGGGTACCTTTTCCTTTCCTGAAGTTCCTCTGCTTTCCCCCCTCCCATTTTTTTCCCCCCTTTACCCCCTCCCCGCTTTTTCTTGGTCTCGCCCACTGCGTTTGCCAAAATTTTGCACCCCCCCCCTTTAACCCCCAGCTCTTTAAATATACCCTCCTTTGGGCGTTTTTTGCTTTCCCAGCGTTTAGCCCCTCCCCCCCCTTAGTGCTCCCGGTCCCCCGCCTCCTGCAGGACCTTTATGCGCATAGTTGTTTCGGAAGTGGCCCGAAGAGCTCTTTCCCCTTTTTTCTCTTACACAGCTTTTCGAAAACCCCTTTTTGCCCCGTAACTGAGGACTTTTTCCCCTAATACCTCCGGTTCCCCCTGCCTCGTGACTTTTCTCCGCGCCACCCCGCAGAAGGAGAATTTTATTTCTCTCTCCCGTGAGTCTCTTCCCTTTTCCCCCCTTGATCTCGGTCCCCTTTCCCATACTTTTTTTTTTATAGCACCACCCCTTGCCCAGCGACGCTTTTGGCGAACTCTTCAGTTTCTTCGTGTTCTGAAATTTCGGTGGCCCATAATGTCCTAGTGTCCTTAGGAACAAAGCAGTTCTTCGCATAAGCCTTTTTTCCTGCCCCCTTTCCCCCCCCCCCTCCTCTTCCTCTCATCTTTTCTCAATGCTTTCCCAGAAGAGGGACGACGGTGCCCTGCGAGAATCCTTTGACCCCTCTTTACTCATCATGGCCTTTGGATTCCTGAATTCCTTAGAATCATGCCCTTAAGCCTTTTTCCTCTTTCACCACCCCCCCCCCCCCCCCCCCCCCCCCCCCCGAGCTCTGTGTTTGCACAAGTGGAATTACGTGCCCTTCTCGGAATAGTCAATTCTTCTACTTTTCGTGGCCGTGCGGCATGGAAGCACCCCCAATGCGTTTTTTTCTTGCGGTCCCTCCCTCCTCATTGTTTGTCGATCTCTTCCGAACTCTTTTCCCCACTGTTTTTTTTTTCCTCCAGAATTAAAGACTCTCCCCCTTGACTCTCTTGCCCCCTCGCCATTTGCCTTCGTCACGTCCAAGTTCACCGTGATGGAGGCAACTTAATAATTACTCCCTCTTACTTCAGCTAGAAATTGGCAGGAAATTATCCGCGAGATGACGTTCTTTTCCCCTTTTTATTTCTGCTTTTTTTTTTTACTTTTCCCCCTTTGTCTCTCCCCTTGAGTCAAGTTGTATTTTCCTTGTCCTTCTGCTGAGCCAGAGGGCGGAGGAGGGATTCCTTATCTTTACTCGGCCTGGGTTTCTTGCGCGTAGCCATCCTTTGTTCAGAGTCACTCTCTTGGTTCCACCACCGACCCCCTTGACATTTTCAAATCCATGTCTATTAACAATTCTCCCCCCTTTTTAGCGATTTTTGATGAGTGGAATCCCCTCTCCCCCTTTTATAATTATCCCGACTTCCTTCCCACCTCTCGCCCCCCCTTTCCCCTACCTTCCTCCTAACCCTCGGCTGGGTTTTTTGGAGTTCTGACCTTTTGCACCTGGCTGCTGGCTATGGGATTCAGATCACGCTATTTTTGTTTTTTTCCCCCAATACCTCCAGACGGACACGGGCTAATATCAGGCGCGGCAGCAGTCCAGCCCCTTTCCACAACACCCCACCACCCCCAAAACCATAACACCCTCCTCCGCCAGCATGTTAATCTTCCCCCTTTACGCTGGAGTTGTTAAGAAGAAAGAAGCATTCTTTTTTTCTGGTCTCCCTTTTAACCCCCCCCCAAAAAGCTTCTCACATATATTCCAATAGAATGAATTGCTCCTTTTTTCTGACCTTGAGTTGCCCTGACCTTTTTGTGGCTTTTTCTTCCCCAAGCCCGAGTTTTGTCATGATTCTCCTTTTTTTGAACCTTAAGGGCGTTCCCCAGAAGACGCTGCCTCTTCTCCGAGGATGTAGACAGAATCATCCATTTTTGCATAGTCCCCCTTTTTTTGCAGTCATCTTTTATCTCTCCAGTGCATGAGAGCCAGTCCCTTCCCCCTGCAAAAATTTTTTTCTTGTTTCTTATGTTATATCCCCCCCACTCAAATTTTTTGGATGAAGTGAGTCATACTCTCTTATGAAAAGAAAAGGAGTTCGTCCAATAGCCTTGTTTGTCTTTTTTTACTGTTTTTTCCACCTGAATCAAGACTCTCTTTTCCCCCAGATAAGGACTCGCCCAAGGGGGTGGATTCAGAATGAAGAGCCTTGAGTCAAATATGCTCAGAGTGATGCCTGGAGGTTCATCTTCACCCGGACCATACCCCTTCCTACTTTCAGCCCAGTTTTTCCTGCGCTCCTTTCTTCAAAATGCGTATTTTGTTTTTCCCCCCACCCTGGAAGTTTTTTTCGCACTGCGACTTACACCGCTTTCCGAAAGTGAACTCCCCTTTTTTCTGCACGAAAGTTATTCCCCTTGTTCCTTTTCTTGGGGAATTCAGGAGTTCCATTGAAAGTTCTTTTTTTGCAGACAGCTCCCTTGTCCCTGCTCCCTTGGCAAATCCTTACTCCCCCCCCGCACTAGACAAGTTTTGGTCCGCCGTCTTCCCCGTAAGAAAAGATGATTTTTTTTTCCCTCTTTCCAATGACTAGTCTTGGATCTCCCTTCTCTGGCTTCTATCTTTCATTTTTTTTTCATTTTCTTTACGCCAATAAACAGATTTCGATGGTCTCCGCCCCGTGGACCAATCCTCCCCTTTCCTCCTCCTCCTTTGATAGAGATTTTCTCCCCGTTCGAGCAGCCCCCCCCTCTGGGGATTTGTGAGTAAGAACAACCCCTCCCCGTCCTAGACTTTCTGCCGTGACTTCTTCTGTCCATATTTCCTTCACAATTTTTGCAGACATGCAAACCTGACCCATAGAACTCCTTTCCTATGTAGTCGCCCCTCCGGGTCTTTCCTTTTGGTCTCCTCCCCCCCCCTGCTATCCGGACATAGAGCCCATGCCGCAGGCCCTCCTTTCTTAACTCTTTTCCCCCTTGCTTTTTTCGATTTTGACGTCTCCCCCCTTTGTGTGTTTCGCCCCCCCCGAACTTCTTGCTCCCCCCCCCACTCGCCTTTTTTTTCCTGACTGAACCCCTTTTTTACCACGCTTACTGTAGGTCGCCCCCCGGAGGAAGGAAAGAAGAACTCTCTCCAGTAAAAAGAGAACTCCCTTCCGATAGAGGACTTTCTTCACCTTCACTCTGACCCTACCAGGATTCCCCCCCAAAAAAACTTTCCTTGGGGCCATAAGGCATCCTCTCCCCTCCTCCCAATAGGAGCCCCATACCTTGAAGGAAAGCCCCCTAGAGAAACCCCCGGCGAGAATTGCCCCCTTGAGTTTCCGGGCTGAGCAACAGAAAGCCACCGGGAGGGAACTGGAGGGTTGACCTTCCCCTGGGGTTCCAGGCTGGAAGGATACAGGGTCCCGCAGCTCGAGTACCCCGCAGTAAGCAGGCAGCCGTTGTCTACGCATGATTCGCTTCGCGAAGAATTCTACGGCACTCGCTTCCCCCCTTCTTTTTTGTTTTTCTTTTTTTTTTTTTTCTTTTTTTTTAGTTCTTCCCCCCCATCCTTTTTGTGCCTGGTCTCTTCCCCCACGTAAACACCCTTTTTTGGCAGATGTTGTCCGCCAACTGCCACTCGCCGCGGTCCTTCGCTGAGACTGCCTTTTTTTTTGCACACTCTTTTTTCTCCCCTTTCCAAATGAATCGGGGGTCTTTCTCTGCAAAATATTGTTTTTTTTTGCCAAAGATATTTCTCCCCCCCCCCCGTCTTTTTTTGTCCCGTCCTTAAGCCATGTGTTATTTTTTTTCTAGCCACACCCCCACACCCCCGCCCCCCCCACCCCCAAAGCCTCTCTCCCCTCGGTAATTTTTTTTTTTTTCTTGCATACCCCCCTTTTCCCCCCTTGCAGCTCCATCGTGACGATCTAAGCTTTGTTCCCCCCCCTCCTTTTTTCCCTAGCTTCTCGTTGTTTTTTTGCTTCCCCTCTGTTTTCCCCCCCCCGTAATAAGTAAGTGCTTTTTTTGTAGCCCAAGATACGCCACGGTGACCCTTGTCCCTACATTGCACCCCTCCCACCCCAAACACCCCCCCCCTGAACCTGGAGTAATTCCCAAGAAGCCTTATCTCCCCCCCCCCCCTTTATGCTCGTTGAAAGTCTTGGATAACTCGAGAGTTTCATAGGTCCTCTTGTTTTATCTGTTCGTCCCTTTTCTAAGGTGCTTTTCTGCCGCGTAGGTGCCTTTTTTGTACCTCCCCCTGATAGGCCCTATTTCCATTCCGTTCACTCCTGGAAACCGTTCCACAGACGCTCGACTTTTTTATTACCTTTACCTCTCCCCTCCTCCTGTGCCGCCGCGGGTGTTTTTTTTAATCGAGAACATTCCCCTTTTCCCTGTGACCTCAAACTCCCCCCGACCACCTTTGTTCTTCCCGGGAGCTTTTCCTATTTTATTCTTTTTCCCTTCCCCCAGTCGCCCCCTCCCCCCCAGCTTTTTTCGACTTCTTATTACCCTTCTGGAGCATGATTTCTGTTTTTCCACTCCTTTTACACTTTTGTCGTGATGCCCCCGATCCCTCTTTGCCTGAAAAGCGACCGCCTGTCTCCACCGAGCTTTTTCCTCGCAAAACACTCCTCCCTTTTTCCCTTTGGAGCTTTTAGAAGAGAAGAAAAAGGCCCTTTTCCCCCCCCGATCCCCTCCCCCCCTCCACACCCAACATCCAGACATCAACCCGCGCCAAGCCCCCTTCACTGTCCACCCCCCCCCCCCCCCACCCTTACAGCAAACCCACCCCTTTTTCCTTTCTGATCCAAACCCCCCCTCCCCACACACCCACACCCATCCCCCCCCCCCCCCCAATAGCTGCTAGCCTGTGGTTTTCCCTTCCCCCCCCCCCCACCCCATGTCTATCTTTGTCTGTAGCGAGGAGTCATTTCCTTTTTCAAAATATGGCCTCTTCCCCTCATCTGCAGGAGTATACGCCCCCCCCCCCCCCCCCCCCCACCTCGAATGCTTTTTTTCGCGGGCGCTTTTCTTTCATGTAACTCCCATCCCCTCTCCTTTTTTCTTTTTCCCCCCCTTGTTTTTTTTTTTATATTTTTTCTAGACCAGGCATAAGGCCCCCTCCTCCCATTGACTTGAGACTTTCTCAGTAATTGCTTCCCCCCCCCCCCCCCACCATGCCCCTCCCAGCCCCCTTTTTGTCGGGAAGCAGTGGCCCTGACGATTCCCTTTCATTATCCCTTTTTTTGTTTTTCCGTTTGTTCAAACCTCTTTTTTTTCTTTGTTCTTGCGTTCCCTTTTCACGTCCATCACGTCTTTCATTGCAGGTAAGTGAGTAGAGTCCCCCCCTCGGCTTAGTCGATATCTTTCCCCCCTTTTCACGTGCCCCTCTCCTCCTCGTCACATCTTTTTTTGGTTGTGTTTTTTGTTCTTTTTTAACGGCCCCTTCTTTGCCGGCCGCTTTTACCTCCTATGACTCGCAGATTGGCGCTTGTCTCCATCTGGTGATCTTCCCTCCCCTTTCCCGTTCTCTCCCTTAGTCTATTTCTTTCTCTTCTTCGAGTGATCTTTCCCTGTTCAAATCGTCGAGCCACGATGGATCTCGGGCGATTTTTTTCTTTTATCGGTTTCAGCCTCTCCCCCTCCTTCGCCTACCTAGCTCCGACGCTCTCCCCTCTTCCGGGTAAGCTGTCTCCCCTGAGAGCGCATATGACGACTCCCCCCCCCCGTCTCGCCGCCTATGTCTTTCCTCCTGGCTTTTTCTCTGCGCTTCCTTGCCTTGAAAAGTAGCGTCTACACTGAAGCCAGTCGCCTTCTCTTGATGGTCTTTTCCTTAACATTTTCTCTCTTCTTTTTATTGCCCTGCCACGTCCCCCTCATTCCCCTCTGTGGCATACTTTTTTTCTTAATGGCACTTAGCGCCTTTTCCCCCCCCCCCCTG
>Ga0179593_1622652_pt1 | contig 10588 bp, 11 predicted proteins | sample CZODoug2_1_08_16_FD_185931 | JGI IMG/M metagenome (GOLD analysis project Ga0179593, IMG submission 185931) | Vadose zone soil fungal communities from Angelo Coast Range Reserve, California, USA - CZODoug2_1_08_16fungal (PacBio error correction) | ecosystem: Environmental > Terrestrial > Soil >... | reverse complement strand
AGGTTTCTTCCCCTAGGACAAACCCCCCCTAACCGAAGCCTGCGCACCCCTTCCCCCTCCCTCTTTTGAAGGGTTTTGGATTGGTTTCAATTCTTATAGCCCTCTCCCCACTTCCTCCTTGGAAGCCCCCCCCACCCCTTCGGCAAGAAGAAATTTGTCATTTTCGCGTTCGAGTATGTCAACGCCATTGAACCCCTACTTCCCCGTGGCTTTCCGTCGCTTCCTTCTTTTTACTAGGTCCCTCAACCTTCTGTTCTTCAAAGTCCGCCATTGTTTGACGTATTGCCCCCTACCATTCGAGAACGGTGTCGAATGACTGTCTCCGTTAGCGTATGACTTTTATCATTAGGTGTGAGATTTCCCGCGTTCCTTTTCTTCTTTCCCTGTGATGACGATGTTGCACTTGAACGTTAGTTCTAAGTGATGCCCATGGGGCTTCTTTGGAATGACCATCCTCTTCCTTCGCGCATTGAGAGAATATATCCGTTGACTTAAGCTGGTACGCCCTTCTGTTTTCTTGAATTTCCCATCCTTTATTTTTACCAGCAGGTCTTTTTTCCCCCCCAACCACCATCTTTCACAGCTTACTTTCGCTTTCCCCTTTTTCAATCGAGGCGTGTTAGGTTACTGTTACAGATTGCTCTGCCCACACAAAGTCTGAGCCGCCCCCCCCCCTGTGGTGGGGGCCCATTTTCCCACAACCCCCCAGGACCCAATCCCAGACCCCTTCTCCCGTCATCCTTGGACTTAAGGAGAAGGCCGGAGTGCGAACTCTTGAGCCTCTTAATGAGTTTCTTCCTGGGTATAAGAGTTTCCCCCTCAACAAACAAATTTCCCCCCTCCCTAAGTAAGACCAGAACAATCACTGCTGTTTAATCGTCGGCTTCTCCTATCCCTCCCCGTGACTTCCCCATCTCTGCAAAAATCTACGTTATGGTGATAATTTTTTTCCTTTTTTCCCTTCTAGAAGTACGACCATTTTATTTCTTCTTTGCCCCTGCGGATTCGCTCGACCCTCTGCGCAGGTGCATGGTTCTAGGCGCGGCTCTGTTTCGCGCGGCCGGCTTCTTTCGATTTAGTTTTTGCCTTTCGTGCCGAATCGCTGCCGTTCGACCTTTGCGAAGCCTACTCGTGTCTTCCGGCGTATCCCTATCAATATCATTTGCGTCCCTAGTCTCAATGCTCCCTAACTTTTTAACGCCATATTGTTTTGCGCTGCTACCATTGCCGAGGATTTCTTCCATTTTCCCTCAGTTTTTTGAGTTAGATATTCTCGGCCTGTTAAAAGTTCTGAAAACCACCCCCCTATGTTTTCCCCCCCCTTTCCGCCTTTCCCCCGCTCCCTTAACCTAGGGATAAAATTTCTACCCGATGTCTCGCCACCGTCGCACCGCTCGACGCTTCAAGGTCCAATAGCCCCCCCCCCCTGATTCCGATTCGGTCAACCTAACCCCCCCCAGTTCGGTCTCCGTGGAAAATCGAACAGCCCCTCGACACCTAGCCGCGCCTCCCCCCCCCCTGAGCCGGCGCAAGAGTTCGGCTCCGCAACTCCGCTTTCGCCCAAAGGCGTTCCCCATTTTTTTATCAAACGACAATCCTTTCAACATAACGGGTCAGTTTCTGGTGTTTTCCCCCGCCCCGAGGCGGAAGTCAAGTTGAGCAATCTGGCTCCCGCAGACCGATGAATCCCCAAGGTAGATTGTGATTCGGTGTGAGTGGATGGAAAGTTTTAGTTTTCCACCAAATTCAGTCCCCCCACCGATGCGCCTTTTCCCCACCACTCTTGACCAAGCCGTCGCCGCCCTATTGCTTGATCAATGTCTGTGGGTTGGGTTCCGGCCCTTTCTTTAGGTTTGGAGATGAAATTGTGTGGCATTCGCCCACATTTGTAGGCCCCCCAGCCCCAAGCCTCGATTTTTTTCCCCATTCATCCATCGACCATCGAGTTCCATCTTGTTTCTGCCAATCGATTGGTCTTTTGGACCCTCTCGTCTGACCTTCTTTTCCTTTAACAATCGTTGCGTGATGCTACACGGCGGGTTCCGTCGCCATCTCTCGCTGAACCCTATTTTACTATGCAAAGTTCCCCCATCCTTCGGGAGGCGTGGAGAAGAAACGGGTCTTACTCGGTAATCACACTCATCTCACCGGACAAGTGCCCCGGCCACGGTTTCCCGAATGCCCCCTTCATTACTTTCCCGGCTCATCGCCGTCTTCACGTACTTCCCCCGTTCCGAGAGAGGATTTTCTTGTATTGTGCATCTCATTTCCACACTGTAGACACTTCTGCGCCCAATACTTGGTCCCCTAGAAAAGATCAGTTCTCCCCTTTGAAGCCAACTGTGGCACTTGTCGATGGACTCTACAGCTCTTGAGACCGTGGACCAGAAGATTTAATGGCGTCTTGTATTTAATGTCCTTTTAACGTGAGCTCTTCCCTATGATAAGCCAGGCACCACCCGACGTTCCCCCCTCCCTAGTCCCATGTTTCTGTCCAGGGAAGGCTTTGTGGTGTGGTTCCGGATTTTATGGTACGTTGCTCAGTTTTTTTCTTCACCCCGCCTGGTCCAAACCACCCGCTCGCCCCATTGACTCCGCCCTATCTCCCCGTGGGGCGTTTTCCTCGTTCCCATGACATTAGAAAGTATTTTCGAGTTCGTTAGTCCGCCTCGTGCTTGTTTTGATATATAACGTGACCACACCCTAGGACATTCCCTTTTTCGATCAAGTCCCCTTTAAGGGGGAGAGTTAGCGACCGTTTTGTCCCATCTTGAGGCCTGGCGTTTCTCCTTAAGGAAGGGGCGTTACACTATTGTTCCCCTTTCCCATAGAATGAATTATACAAGATGCTGCTTCTAGCGTCCCGAGCTTTTTTTCCCCCCCCGCAGCCCCCGCTTCGCGCTAACACACTTTTAACGGCCCCCCCTTTTGACCAAACCGATTCTTAGACCTTCCCGTGCAAAAGTACCTTATGTTGCACATCTTTCTTCCGAAGTGTAGTCACACCACCCGGTGATCATCACCCCGGACTTCCCGATAGTGGTTTACATCGGCCTTGACGTCCTTTTTTTTTTTCGAGACCCCTTTCCCTTCCAAAAGAAGCAACATTCTTCTTATCGGTAATGTCATTTATGTGCTCTTTTCTTTTATCCTCTCTTCTGAGATGGCGCCTTTGACCTTTTGTTCTTCTCGTGCAAATGCATCGTTTCGCAACAGTAAAGTTCTTTTCGGGCAGTAGCCGGGGCTTTTGCTCATAACTTTCCAGTGCACAGTAGGTTTTAGGTTCCCGAATTGGGACAACTTCCCTGCCCCTCTATTTTCAACTCTCTGTAGGGTCGCAATTCCAAACCTAAATGAATGGAAGTGATGTTCGCGGTGCGGGTCACTCTGGCCCTTTTTTTTCCCTCCCTGAAGCTCGTATCTCTTTTTTTCTTCGGTCTCTAAGCATTTCGTTAGCAAGCTTTAATTTTTATTTCCCCAGTCCCCCTTCACCGTCCCAGCTCCATTCTATGTCAGTTGGAACATGGCGGACTCCCCCAACTCCCTGGCGGGATCCTTTCCGACAGAGTCTTTTTCTCCGTCCCTTTTTTCTTCTCTTTTTCTCCCCAAAGCCTTCTAGAACCGAAAGGCGGGCCAAAAATGCGGATCATGATGAGTAGTACCCTTGTGCTCTTTTTTTTCCCGGTACGAACCCCCTCCCCCTCCAGGCCCAATTATGCCTATACGGCCCCCCCCCTTCTAACTTGGGCCGTTTTCCTATCTTTTTAAATATCCCCCCCTCTTCCCCCCGATCGGTTTCGCGTTTTTTTCTGGGCGTCTCCAACTCTTAAGATGTGCGAAGGTCGTGACACGAATTGCGCTATTAGCTGCACCCACAGGAATCCGCTTGGCGCACACCCTTTTGCCGCACCGCTCATTCTAAACAAATCATCGTCTCCAGTCCTTTGGGTTCCATTTTTTCCAGTATACTTCCCTCTTTTTTTCTTGGTCGCACGGGCTGATTGATTGTCCTCGTCTCACTCTTCCGATTAATGAACGTCGATTGCCTTTCCAACCCCCCCTTCATCCCCAACAACATCCCCGTCTCCCCTCCCCCTCCCTGCTCTTTCTTGTAGCCGATCTGGAACAAATGCGCAATCCTTAATTTCGGCTTAACCTCGCTTCTATCTATTTTTTTTTGTCTCGCCCAACCTCCCCCGAGATTGATTTGACTAAGTCACTTCATTTCCTTTCCTAATAGTGCTCCACGTGTTCTTTTCCTTTGAACTAGCTCCCTGTTTCCCCTTCCCGATTTCATTGGTTCGGGTGTTCAATTTCGGTTCCTTTGTGGACGTCCCCTCGATTGTTTTTCCCTTTCATACCTAAAGAGAACACTGAGCTATTTCCTTCGATCTATTTTTTTCTCCCCTCTTTTTTGTTAGAGCTTTTTTATCCCAACGCCAGCTCCCCCCGAGGTTCCTTGGCCCTGTCCCCCCCAAACCATATGTGCCAACGTCAACAGCCTCGCCCCCCTGACCCTCTCAAAATCTATTTTTCTGGCTTTCAGGAGAGTAGTCCTCATCCCTAATCCCTTCCCAGTTCGGCACGTAGGCGATTTCCAGCCCAGCTCATAGTACCCGCCTTTTGCCTTGCCTGTTTCTTAACCCCGATAAGAAGACCCCTAGGGGCTGTACCCGAAGATTGATGAGTGACCTGGTTGTCAGACAGCCCCCTCTTACCTGTTGCTTTGTCCTATTTCCGGGATGGGTTTGGATCTTGGTCCTTCCCTAGATCCTTTTGCATTCGCGAGGTGATCCCCCCCCCCCCTTAATTTACGCGCAAATAATCCGGTCCCACCCACAGTGCAGCTCCTTTTTCCCCACCTAATCTCACCCCCTCCTGACTCAGAATTGTTATGCCCCAGTCCCTTTTTGATTTTTTTGCGTCCGCACGGGTTCTTCGCCACTTGGTGCTCAGGTCACTTTGGCTTCTCCTCGTTACATTCTATCTCAGCTGTTCCGCTCCCCTATCAAAGGCTGATTAACGGCTAATCACGGCCCCCCCCCCCTTTCGATCTAGAGCCTGCTGTTTTCCTTCCTGGGGTCGGCACTCCGGCAAATCCTCTCCCCTTTTTCCCGCATTCTTCGCCTTTTGCCCCTGTCCCGCCGCAGGTCCCTGGGGCGCTCGGTTCCCGCCTGCAAAGAAGGTCTCCTTTTATTTCCTCGGTTATGCCCCCGCTGGGGGATCCCCCCCGTCCAGTTCGACCTTTTCGTTAAGCCGAGCGCCTTTTTTAACTAAAGCAACTTTAACACGTCCAGATGTCCTCCTGCCCCCTCTCCCAACCTAGAACCGCCTCCCTTGCGTTTGAAACCCACCCACCCGTCCCCCGGCGCCCCCCTTTAACCAGCGAGTTTTTCGTTTTTTTCCAGTTCCCCACGACCCTATCGTATAGTGTCCCTTTTTGGCTGATCCCAAGTCTTTCCCTCCTAATTGCGTCCTGTGCTTTTCGCTCAAGCCCCGTCGTGAACCCACCATCCTAAATTGACTGTTTCTCCCGTCCTGATTTGAATACGCGATCCCCCCCCCCCGAATAAAAAGGACCAGAGTCTGGCCCTGCGTAAACTTCGCGCAGCCATTCCGACCTTTCCCGTCCCCCCCTCCAACATCGAGAGCTTTCCGTTTTGCTCTCCTTCCCTAGATTCGCCTTCCCGTTTCCCTTCGATGTCAAATCTGTTTTCGTCTTCGAGATTGTCTCATGTGCGGTCCTGGACACCCACTTTGGGTTTTCCCCCCCGATTTTTGCAACTACGTTGTATTCTCATTCTACCCTTGGCCCTTTCTCCCAGAGAGGTAGTTTCAAACTTTTTGTCTAATGAAGTTCTTAGTGCCTGTTCTGTTGGGAGCTAGATGGAATTATGCCCTTGTCCCCTCATCCTCTGTGTAATTATACCCGTTCATTTTTAATTTGCCTTGTCACCGCCCCAGCCATTCTCCCTCGTGGAACCCCCTTTACCGTCGTTTTCTCCTCTTAGAGTTCCCCCAGGGTGACGGCCCCCCCCTTGGCACGGGTCAGCCCCTTATCTCACCCATCCCTTTTCTTCCCCCTGAAACGCGTGACCCATTGAATTGCATTTTACCTTTGTATCCCAACCGCCGCGCCTCGTGTCTTTCTTCAATCCTAGAGCGGTTTTTTTGGGGCGGCCCTAAGGATGTGCGAACTCGGTCGTTCACACATTCAACTCCTTCCCTTTCACCCGCAGCCGTCCCTCCCCATCCAACTGGCCCGCTTCTGATCGGTTGCGTTTCTGTTTACAAGGTGTATTTTCAGCCAGGCTTTCTACACGAATTTCGCCCCACCCCACCCCCGTTGGAACGCCGCATTGCCCTATTTTGTAACTTTCTGCCGTGTTTTCCTATTAATCGACCACTGCAGAAAGTTCCATTCCCTTTTGATTGTACCTATTTTCTCCTTACAATTGTTTCGCAAGACTGTTCGCCATTGTTGTATATAGCCCCAATTAACCGACATCCCTCGCGGGAAGGTTTAGCCGGGTCGGAGTCCCTTTTTTTTTCGTATGCGTGTTTTCCCTTCGTTTTGCTGGCAGCTTGTGGCCGTATTCCGGTGCTTGTTGTTGATGCCCCCTTTGTTAACAAACGTCGTTTTATACCTTTCTGCCTTTTCGTGACAGTTCGTGTCTTTTTTCCTATTCCCTTCTTTTTTTTTCAAATCGCGCTTGGAAGGACTATCACGAATTCGCAGTTGCACCGATGGTCCATTCTTACGGTCTGTCCATAACGCTTGTCCCCCCAGCCCAAGCGATTCTGAAACCAAACCCAACTCAATAGATGCCGTTCACCTCATGGCCTCACTGGTGAATCTTATGTTTTCTTGGGTTCTTGTTACTATTTTTCTGCTCTGTCCCCACCAACTTCAGCGAACCGACCCCCCTGACAAAGCCCACTTTTTCCTTTCCCCCCCCTCCCAGAAGATACATTGACTCCTCCCCCCTTCTGAGTAGGGTAAGGGTACCTGAGTGTCCGCGTTTTTGAGAAGCGAATGTGGTGTTCATTCCTTTTTTTTCCTCAGAGTTTTACAAAGGTCCTCAATAAGAAGACCGTACTACCACCACCACTTGTGTCACGGCCTGCGCCCCTTTAGAACGTGATTAAGACTTCCTGAACAAAGACCCCTTCCCCTTGATGTTTCTTCATTTAGTTGACTTCGCGTCATTTTTCATTTTTTCTCGACAGCGGAGGTTCGGCAGCGGTCGACATGGTCTCTTAGCCGGATGCTGTTTTAGCGATATTGATGCTTTCGTATTCGGGGAAGGACCTTGTTGATTGTTGCCGAACCCCCTTTGGTTATATTTTTCTCCCTGTCAGAGAGAAGGTGCTCTCTTTTTCGGCCCTTAATAATAGATACAAGTTAGTCCTTTTTATCCCGTGAGTTTCCAACGCCTCTGGCTTCCGGCCACGTTGTTTGCGACTGGTGATCCCCCCTGACTAGATTTCCCTCTCAAGTTGTTGTTTTTCGAGTCTTATAGGATGTCATCCCCCCCCAGGGCACAAAAATATGTGTTCCGGATTTTGGAGAAGCTATCTCTCAACAATTCCTTTACGCCAGCACCTCCTCGTGCCTCGAGATTCTCCCTTTTCTCCGAAACCTACAGCGATTCGTTTTGCGACCAACCTTCCCAATTCTTCCCCCTCTCCCATCCTCACAGCCTGCGAAACCGCCTCCGCCCCCCTCAAACCCCCCATTTCGCCCCAGTCGTCCTGACTCCCGTCCAGTGCATCTGCAAAAGTACTGCCTTCCAACCCCCCTTCCCCTCCCCCTTTTCCGGGTGGCTTGCCCTCTGATGAGGCGGCCTTAACCGGGGAGCATATCGGAGTCCCCTACAAGATTTGTGCCCTCGGGGATCTTTTTCTTCTTTTTCTGTCGCTCGTGTTTCCCGTTTCGTTTTAACTTGCTTCCACCCAATGCACCCCCGCTTTGCTCTGTATACCTCGCTGATCTCCTGCCCGTAACCTTCCACCTCCCTGTTGTGGGCGTGGGGACGTCCCCCTTAGGTTGGCGTTGGTGTATTTGAATTGTTTGGCAAGCAGCACCAGATTCCAGACTCCAATCTCCCCCACGCTTTTTCCCAGGCCCTCTTGACCGAGTGAAGATTTGTTTTTTTCGCCATCGTTGCTTGAACAACCTTCCGCGGTTAGGATCTCTACTTGTGAACCCTTCTTTGGCCGGGACTGAGACCCGGCTTTCATTGTATCCAAGAGGGGGCACGACTCCTTTAAAGTCCAAATTCACTTGACCCCCCCACCCGGGAGAATTGTCATCCCCGGAACCGTTTCTGCCTTGACCAACATCTACAGGCCACTCATTCGCGACGGAAACAGATCCCGTCCTACTGTAACCCCCCGTTTCACGACGTCCTCGACCGTCCGGATAAACCCGTCGATAGGCGTTTCCCGTAAAACAACTTTCTTGTCTGCGCCCAAGTTGGCTGCTTCCTGTGTGGGGGGTTTTTTTGTTTTTTTTTTTTTTTGTTTTGTTTGTTGGGGGTTCCCCTTTCTTCCGACGGATCAATGGTGTTCTCTTTTTGCCCCTTCTTGAAACCTTCTGACTGACTGCCCCTTCCCCGGAATTTGGGGCTTTCCTTGTTGGGTTGTACCTTACAGCCGTGATCTTTAGTGCGATGAACCGATAAGCCTCCCCCCAAGTCCCCGCTTCAACCATTTCATTGCAAACCTGCAGTTCCCATGTTCCGGTCGCGTTCGTTCACGGACTTCTGGGCTTTTTTTTCTTGATCCCCGAGTTGCCCCTCCTTCTTTTTACCCAAAAACACCTTGCTTTGCGCTGTCTGCACCAGCTGCTCTCTTGAGGTGTGGCACCAGATTACAATGAATTCGCATTATTTCTTGGACTCCTTATAGAGCAACATGGATTGGTGACGATAGGGTTATTGACAAAATCTTCCCTTCAACTTCGGCGCCCCTCTCAGTTGATAGTTCGCCCTCCCGGTGGTAATTGCCAGTTTTATGCATTTTTGGTGGACACTTCCCAATTGGAATCTTTTTCCCCCATTTCCCCGTAATCAACCAGATGTTTTCTTTTGCGGTCAGACATCCCCATTAGTCCAAAGCCTAACAGATTGATAAAACCCCCCATTTTTTCCATTCCCACCCCCCCATTGGAAAATACCCTCTCTTCGAATGTGTGCCCACACTTAACCCTTATATCAACCTTGCCACGATCTGGACTTCCGCCTTCTCTTTAAAATTTCCTTTTGTTCACTCCCTCCTGAAAGATTCTTTTTTTATTGTTATGGGACGGCATTCGAAGATTAGTAATCCCAGCAAAATTATGGCTTGTTTTCTTAGGTGTCTCTTTTTCTTGACGAAGGTTAGAAGATCTCAATTTTTCCTGCTCCTCGTGGAACTTTTTTTCTTGTATGCAAACATCTCCCAAGATATGCTGCCCCCTGAAATTCTTCTTTTTTCCTTTCCTTTTCTCCAGACAACCTTCCCTTCCAGCATAGGTCTTAGCCTGCCCCTCTTTTCCAACTGCCCACTTCCCGCTTCCCCGAGTTCTTTGTTTCGCCTTTCCCCCCAAACGCCCGTTTTTGTTTCTAGTGTTTTACTTTCTTCCCTTTTTTTACGCAATGCGAGTTTTCCTCTCTCCGTATTGATCGTTCGAAGATTGCTGTTTTTACAGGCCCCCTCTCTTATTATTCACTTACCTCCTTGGAATAGGTTTCAATGGGATACTCCCCCTGCCCCTTTCTTGCTACTGCAGACCGAGGGACCCTTCGTTCACTGATCCTCTCACTGAGTCCACGACTCTCCCTCACCACGAACAACATGACGGCGTTTTGTCCTCCCTCCAAGTGACTTTAATCATGCGTCTGAAATTTCTTTTGTCTGGGCCCGCATCCCCCCCCTCCAGGTCCCTACTTGCCAAATTGGCGTCCCCCCCCTTTCTCCCAGGGTGTTGGGCGTTTCCGTAGCCGGTTTTTTTCCTTCCCTTCAGCCGTGTGACACTCTTAGTTCGCGCCCAATTCCTTAGAATTATATTGTGTTTTTTCTCCCCTTGGTTTTCGAGTCCCCTTCCGCAATTCTCCCACCCTTGTTTGAGGTCCCTCTCTCAACCCCTTTTGCCGCAAGTCCTTTCCCCCACGCAACCTCCTCGGGTTGAAGAATGAGCGTTTCCCTTCACTTCAGTTTTTTGGGCTCCCTGGGATGCTTTGGCGCGACTACTTGGGGCCCCCTCTGTAGCTTCCTTGTCTTGCCCCGTCTCGACCCAATCAAGTCCCAAACAATTCCCTTCGCACAGAAAAAGGGCTTCAGTTTGCCTTTCTGAACAACGCGCACGCTAAATCTTCGCGTACAGCCCTCGATGGACTCTTCTAGTGTCTAACCTGCGTCCTTGTTGTACGAACGGAATTGCTAATTCCTCTTGCCGAAGTTGAGTATTACCTTAGCTCCGTAGTCGCTGCATCGTCCCAAGATAGGATTGTTGTCCTCTTTTTGCCATTTCGGAGTCGTGTGGCTAAAATTTGCAGATTGTTTTTTCATGTTCTCCCCTGTACCCCTTCGTTACTTTGTTTTT
>Ga0179593_1529257_pt1 | contig 10588 bp, 13 predicted proteins | sample CZODoug2_1_08_16_FD_185931 | JGI IMG/M metagenome (GOLD analysis project Ga0179593, IMG submission 185931) | Vadose zone soil fungal communities from Angelo Coast Range Reserve, California, USA - CZODoug2_1_08_16fungal (PacBio error correction) | ecosystem: Environmental > Terrestrial > Soil >... | reverse complement strand
CTCTTTCCTCCTTGGCCCTGTCAGTTTTGCTCTGGAGCGCTTTCGTTTCTCTCTTTTGGTCCGAGCGCAATTAATAGTTTTCGCCTCGTGACCCTCTTTGCAAGTGAAATGCTGCCCAGTAAGTTTCTTTCGTGGCAGTTTCGTCTTCCTCTTTCTTATTTAAGGGGGAGGTTTCAGGCCTTTCTTTATTGACGCCCGCCTCCCCCCTTGACCACCGGCTGTATCGAGTTTCCAGCTATCAGGGGATTGCGCTCCTGCTCAGAGAGCTGGTGATGCTCTTTTTCTTTGCGCAGGTGATTGGCATAGTCCAGAGCTGAGGAGGTTCCTTGCAAAGTCCCTGCCTTGGTCGGTATTGATGGTAGGGCTTCTTTCCTTGAACATGGATGATTTCCCCCCTTTTTTCTTTGAAAACCAACTCTATTAGTCCCCCTTTGCACCAGGACGACCCTCAAGATATCCGGAGTCATAGGCGAGGACCTTTCTTTCCGTCGAACCATTCTTCTGCATCGAGACCCACCGCCTCTTTGAAAGTTCGTACCCCTCAATTCGGACTCCATTAAGATTTCTTCGTATAGTATCAAGCGGTTTCTTTTCAGAGATAGGCAACTCCCCCCGTCTCGGCAATAACAAGTTTGAGCGACGGCCTTCTCCTTGGGTCACCTCTTCTGCCTGCCTGGTCTTCGAAATAGAGGATTCCTTATGTGAGGATCCGCTGGTTCGGAGGGGAATTGCCTTTCTCTTTTTTTCGCAAGCCCCTTGTGTTAGTGTCCCCTGGTAGCAGATTTTTTCTCTTGACGAATTCCCTTCAGTTTTTTTGGAGACATCGTCATGGTGGTTTCTCAGCGCTAGTTAAGTGATAGTTCCCCCCCGTTTTCCCCCTAAGATTTTGAATGGGCCCCCCTATTCGGTTGTCCCGGGTCCGAGGGAGGTACCTTTCCTTGCCGTACAAGGGACAAACCTGCGAATTTTCTTCCTCGGGACCCTTTGAGCAAATCGGGGCTCCCTGGGTGAGCGCGTCCAAGGCTTTTCCCTTTACAACTTTTGAAGTGGTATGAGTTACCCGTTCACTATCTTGGACATTTCCTTTTTCCTTTCCGAGCAACTAGAGGTCATTCCTTTCAGTAAAACCCAGAGCTGTCTTGGCCCTCTTAGATAGCGAAGTCCTCGCCAGTGACGCTCACACTTGAGGACGCCCCCCTCCCCCTGAGTGATAGAAGAACTAGTCGCCCCCTTCCATATAGGGTTCTCCTTGGCACAGTCCGAGGCCATTTCCCCCCCGCGTAGTTACGTAACCCTCCTTGACCTGATCAGCGGCCCCTCCCGGTGAATTTTTCTCTTTTCTGGCGGAAGGCGATGCCGCCCTGCCTCCTGATCGACTTCTTTTCCACCGAGGCGTTGACGTCTCTCAAGCGATAGCCTTTTTTTGTGTTCTTCGTCGTTTTTCGACACACATGAATCGATTTTTCTTCCGCGGCTTTCCGCGGAATTTCTTCCATCCCTTCTTCATGACTCGAATTGGTTTCCTTCTCTCCATGGTCCCCTCGCCCCTCCGCACCCACCGTTTTCATGAGGTAGACCCGGTTCTTTTTTTTCGCGACGTGGGTTCTTTCTGGACGAGCGCGTGCGGTGTCCCCCTTGTCCCTGCGCAAAGGTCTCTTGCGCACAACGCGACCTTTTTTATGTCTCTGATCCTTTTTTGGTTGTTGAGAGATCTCCTCCCTTTTGTCGTGTGTCTGCGTTCCGCGGTTGGCTTTTTTCTCCTTGTTTGTCCGCCCGCGCGAACAGGCCCCCCCCTTTTTTCTCTCTGTCCAGCCCGCGCGAGAGCCTGCCTTCCCGTCGACCGCATGCGTTCTTTTTCTGCGAATTCCCTTCTTTTTGACCTGTCTACGTCATTCCACCCTTCTCCTGAGCGTGGACGTTTTTTTGCCGAGCGCGAAGATGGTCCCTTTCACCATCATCATTTTTTCGAAGCCTCGAAACTTCCTGGAACAAGGCGATTCCTTCATTTCCTTTCCGGAAACGTCTTTTTTTTTTGAAGGCGTCTTCGTTTTCTCCCTACGTCCCCCTCGCCCAGGACGAGTCCCCTCCCTCCCTTGATGCCGCCTGCGATCAATGCGTTTATTCTCCTACCGGACTCTTTTCCTTTAGGAACTGCCCTTTCTTTTTCATTTGCCGGGGAGAAGAGGTCGTCGAGTCAGTCCATCCTCCAAAAGTGATGCGTCGCAGTGAGTTTGAGAATTTTTTTGCTATAGGTCCTCCAAGATACAGCTTCCACATCCAGCGCCAAGGTGCATTCTTTTTTACTAGATGGCCTGCTTCTTGGCTCTTTGACCCTCTTGAGTCCCCTGCGATCTCCATACATTCACCATTTTTTTTTCCGAACAGCTAGAAGAGATAGACGCCTTGATTTCTCCACGTAATTTCTCCCCCCTCCTTTTCGACATTTGGGTCACGTTTTCTCCACTGGGCGAGGATTTGTTTCAGCCTCAGTAATTATCCCTCTCCCCCAGATTTTTACCCTCTAGAAAAGAAGTAAGCAGAGACACTTTTCTTTTTCTCTTCAGGGCCCCCCCATAGAGCGATGTATCCCCCTTCTTTCAAATCGGAGATACCCTGCGGATAACAGGTGTAACCCCACATTTGTCCTGCTCGGCAGGATTCCCCCTGCCACGCCCCCCGGATCTCTTTTCCGCACTGTTGATCATGAGATTTCTTTTTTCCAAAGAATTTTCCCTTTCCCCCATAGCGCTCAAAGCCGACATTTTCCTCTGGGGATTGCTACTTTTTGCCGCTTTAGCTTTCCCCATAACTGTAAAGAGCACCACTCAAGCTTTCAGGTTCCTGCTGTCAGAACCTTCTTTATTTTTCCCGTGCTTGACCATGCAGATAAGGTTTTTTGAAAGTCCCTCTGTCTGTTCGGCTTGGATATCTCTCGATTCGTCCTCACGACAGATAAGGACCTTCTTGTGGTCGAGCAGATGTCTTTTCCCCTCCAGTTAACGTAGGTCGTCTCCTCACCATCCGGGAGGCCACTTTCCCTCAATCCCGCAGCCGGCCTCTTCGGAGTCGATAGCTCCTCCCCAAGGGCGAAGTCCCCGTACCCTTCCAAGCCCCCCTTCCCCGAGCTGCGCGGCCCTTCGATCTGGATTTCTAGCACCCAGGTGCTTCCCTGGACCTCTCTTTTCGGAATCTTCCTGATGAGCTTTGCGGAGCCTCCCTTCCGTGCAATTTTTCCACATATCCCCTCCTCCACTGTCGACGCCCTGGCCCCCAAACCTTTTTCTAGCCTGCATTTTTCGGCCCGAGGGCGACGCTCCTTTTCCCTTTCCGAGGAAATCCCGCGGCAAAGAAGATCATCAAAAACGCCTCGCTGACGCCAAAAGAGCTCTCTCTCCTCTCCGGTTTTCTTCGAGGTTACTCGGCTATTCCGGTGAATTGCGATTTTTTTCTCTGAAGGTCTCGTTGTGCGAAGAAATACTTTGTCCTTAATCCTCTGAGAGGATCGCAACGTGCTAAAGTGTCCTAGTCTATCTTGGCGAGAGAGTAGAGGATCCCTCCTCTCCCCGGGGTTTCTTCGCTTTCTGCCGGCCAGACTCTCCTATAATTCGAAAGCGAAGCCCAAAGGCTTCTCATGTCACAGCCCTTCTCTCGCGTTTTTCCGCAGTTCGACTTTTGCCTCGTTTCTTTCCTCCCCCCGCGCGGTGCTTCCCTGAGGGTGCTATGGGTCTTGCGCAAAACTAAGCGACGCTGTTTCATCTTGAACCTTTCAATACTGGCCTCTCGGGGATTGCGGGCGAGACTTCTTGAAATGGACCCCCCCTGCTCGTTTGACCATTCCCGTAGGTCCTCGGGAGGGGACCTTGACTTCCCTCTTTCTTCTTAAAGAATTCCGGGAGTCTGCATTTTTTCCCGTTAGAACGTTCTCCTCGCGAAAACCCACCAGACTATTTGAAAGGTTCTTTCCGCAGGCACAGACATTCTCGCTTGAGGAAGGTTCCTCCAAGCGGGGGTTGTTTTCATCGATCCCTCTCCCCCTCTCGGGAAATAACACACAGAGAACCCCCTTTTAGCGGTACTGGACCGTATCCCTCTCTTCTTAGCCTTCTCCCTCCTTTTTGAGCACATTTGCCGTCACTTATTCATCTTTCTTTTAAGTCGGGTGATCACCTGGGGGGAGTGTGGGGTGGGGGGGGGGTCGGGGGGGGGGGGGGTTTTTTTTTTTTGCCCCTCACCCCCAGTGAGAGGATTCTGTTCACTTTCTCTTTTCGAGTCTTGCCCTCCCCATCAGTAGCGCCCCGCATTTTTTCCTTTGAGACATCGGTTTTGTCATAGGAGGCGGCTCTCAAATAGATGACTTTCCTCGTGAGCCTCCTTTCTCTGCGACCGATTATTTTTTTTTTCTTAATTACCATGAGTGTTCGGTCTCTCGATACTCCAGTGGGCAGGCCAGGTACCCTGTCAATGGGCTTTGCTTTCCTCCGGGGCACTTTTCTTTCTCTTTCGCGCGTCGACGCTTCCTCTCTTTTCGTGGATGAGGAGTTCTTTCTCGAGATGGAATTCTTCTTCCTGCACCTTTTTCCCATCCCTGAGTCCATGCCTCTGCACTGGGATGCGCCTTGGTCTCGAAGCTCGCCTGATTTTCTCCGTTTTTTAGCAATTTGCCACCTTCTGGACAGCACCCGGTACTGCTCTAGACTCGTCCTTTTCGTTCCACTTTTCTTTGCGCAGAGCCGGGCCCCATTCCCGCTGCAAATCTGTTTGGAGCACGTCCCTCCACTCATCTTCGCGTCCGCGGAATGCTTTTTTTCCCATTTTTTTGCGCTTGCATCGTCCGTGGCGCGGCGCGGCCGCCGCAGCATTTTTCTTCGTTCCCCTCCCTTTTTCCTTTAAAGGATTGATAAAGAGGTGCTCCTTGAATCTCTTCGAAAAACCGATAGATGGGAAGATTCCCTAGCAATATTAGAGCTCCCTCTCCCCAATCGGTCCCCCCCCAATTATAGAATTGGGTGGACCTTAGAAATGGTAATTTCCAGAATTCCTTTCCCCAGTTTGCAGAGGTTCGTCCCTACTTCTGTCCTATTAGAGTGGGATCGTAGGTGATTTTCTGCCTCCTCCTTTCCTGCCTGAGAGGGACAATTTGGAAACAACCCACTTCCCTCAAGAAAACTTCCTCCGAGACCGAAACCGATCCTTTAGCCTGATGTATATAGGTTAATACTCCCTCTTTTGTCTTCTCTCTCTTGTATGAGGTAGTCGGGGTCCTCCTTTGTTTTTTTTTTTCAGTTGTTGAAACATTTCGGCTCAGGACTGAATTCTCCTCCCCTCGATCCCACTCTCTTTTGGGGGTCTTTCTCTTTTCTGGTTCCTCGAAATCCCCCTGGCATGCGGTGTTGTGTCTTCCACGTGTCGAGGTAAAGGACAATGTCTACCCCCCAATTCTATCTTCTGATGGCACTCAAGTTGGCCAGAAGTTTCGTCATGAACCCCTTTTTTTCGCTGAGAAACGCGGGTCCTTGCTCGGAGATGGAAACTTGTCCCCACTTTTCAGGTTGAAGGCCTCTTTTGAATCGCCCCCCTTTCTCTCGGAAAGCGACACCTTGGCATGTCCGCGTCCTTCGCGATCAATTTCTTCTCCTTTGCACCGTGGAACAGATGACACCGGCTCGGCCCCCTTGCGGAGGGCGAACCTCTTTTTCGGATGGCTCGCCCCCGATGGCTACCCCGGTTTTTTCAAATTTCTGCTTTTCCCGGCTTTCTGCGAGCTATCCCTTTTTTTTATACCACGAGGCGCCTCCCGTTGAAGGTGAGCTCTTTCTTCTGGATCAGGTGCTCTCCCTTTCACGAAGGGCCTCCCTTAACGACATCCCTCACCCACTTTTCCAGACGGAAAGCTTCCTTCTGCCCCGGTCTTTTGTCCGAACCGGACGAGCCAATTTCTGCCGTTCACGGTCTGATCACACGGGCCAATCGCGATCGCCCCCTACACTGTAGGGCGCTTTCACATATTCGGCCCCTCCCCTTTCTGGCGGCGGCGCGGCGCGGCGCCCTTGGCCTCCCCCCATCGGAGGAATCTCACGAGCCCCCAATTCTCGTCAGACGAACCTCTCCCGGTTGAACCCTTAAACTTTGTTTTTGCGCCCGGCCGGAGGTCTCTCCCTAAATATCCAAGCTCCCCCTCCGAAATTTTTTTATAATATATTTCTTCTTTCCCCAAGACTTCCTTACGCAGTCAAGCGGGCTTGTTCTGGGGGAGTGCCGGATTCTTCATTCGAGAATATTAAACCCGCTTATACGAAGTCTCCACTCCCTTCCCTTTGCCGAAGCTTTCTTCCGAACCCCCCCCCCCTTTTTCCGCGATGCCTTTTCGAACGTAGGGAAAAGGCAGAGCCCACTTCTTTTGTAAAGGTCTTCTTTCCTTCGTAGATAGAATTTGTTCCGACCCACGCCGGTTCTGGTGTCCCTTCTCAGACTCATAAGTAATCGAGGATCCTCAATAACCCCCCCCGAATCTTCTCGGACAGTTGAACATTTCTTTTTTCCCTCCTTCCCCCCCTTCTGAAAGCCTATCGAAACCTCCCCCTTTCTGTGAAGCGTCGAAGCGCTTTCCCCCATAAGAATCTAGAGCTGCTCCTCCCTCCGATCTTGGAGGTGCTTTTCCATCTATCTCAGGTGGCCCGCGTTATAGTCATTCCCTTAGGAGAGAGCGCCCTCTCCCTTAACCCCCTCTCAAGAGCCTCTCCCATATCTAACTCGTCGATTCTTGACATTCCAGGTGAGCAATGCCTCTCTACCTCCTCGGAGCTTCAGGGACCAACGAGGCCTTCCTCTTCCCACGAGAAATCCTCCTCAGAGTCCAGCTCCCATCCCCAGCACTCAAGGAGGGAAAATATCTCTCTTCTCTTTTTTTTGTGCCCTTACTCCTTGGACTTCCGAGTTCTGATTTGGCTTTTTTCTTCGTTGCTAGCTCCCTGGAGCGCAATTCCTTTTTCTCTATTGCTCCTCCTTTCTATGAAAGTTTCTCCCCTTCCGTGTCAGTGAGTCTCCAAGAGTTGCAAGTTCTTTTCTCGTTTCTCTTGAAATCTTTTTTCCTTTTTAGGCTACTTTTCTCCTGAAGGAATACCCGAAGAACTGCCCCCTTTTCTCAACCACATAGGAGTATTTTTTCCTTGAGAAGAACCCAGTCGATACGAGGGGGGCTGCTTGAATTATCATGAAGAGGTTGTCTCCTTTCTCGGCTCCCCCTTTTCGATGGCTCTCCCTCGTTTGTCCCCGCCCTCCCGCCGAGGGCCGGCTTTCCAACTGACACCTGGTTCAAGCTGGACTCCCCCCCCTTTCCCTTTCGGTCTTGTCGCCTCCTTTTTTCACTGGTTCTTTCATCTGCTCGTTGACCCTCTTCGGGCACTCTCGGTTTCCCAGGCGATCTCCCCCACAGATATACAGCCTCATCAACCCTTCCTTGTCGGCAGCCTTTCTCCCTTCATCGAATATGCTAAAAATCACCTTTTGACAGTTTTTTAGGAAGAATGCCTCCCTCTTTCCTTTTCTTCGTATCAGCTTTTCTCCCAGATCGCCCTCCCAGTGGCTAGGCAATCCCCCGTCCCCTCCCCTCAAGGTGATTTTTTCCCCCCGGTCTTTCCTTTTGCAGATTTTCTTCAAGATTTTTTGCACATTGCGGTCCCCTGTCTAGCTTGGACTAAGGGCGGGTACACCTTGATTCTTCGGCCAATTCCCATTTTTGATGTTCTTTCCCTGGTAGACGCTCTGGACGCAGTAGCGCAGTGCTTTCTCTCGATTTTGGCATTCGCCGCGCCTCCCCCCTCGCTGACGTCCCGGGCCGAAGATTGAATCCTCCTTCCCTTCTTCTTCCTCTTAAATGAGGGTTCCTCTTTTTCGATTACTCGCCCTTTCCCGAAGCCAACATGAGAATGGGCTTCTTCCTTCAAGTCTGTCTCTTTAAGGAACTTTTTCTTCGCTTCGAAGCTTCGATTCGTTCTGTCAAACTTGGTGGACGTGGTGGATGAGGATTTTTCCGTACCTAGAGAGCGTACTTCCCCCGTCTCCGAGAAACTTAATTCAGAGCTTTCCCTCTCGAATGTGGAATAAACAGGAGCTGGCCTTTCATGATTCGATTTCTGCCTAGAGTCTTTCCCTTCACAGTTGCCCCCCCCTCTCATTGAAAAAATTTCTTCCTTCATCGGTACCTTCTCCGCCTACGAAGACCCTCTTAGCCCTTTAATTACTTCGCTCGAGCAGGGGACACCTCCCTTAAAGCTTGAAAGTAATAGACTCTTTCCCCTTCTCTCCGTCTCAGAGTCCTTTCCTTTGGGATGGCCGTCCTTTTCAGCGAGCGACCGCCGCCTTGTAGCCCCTCTTTTTCGTGAGTTTTCCATTCTTTTTACGAAGATCGTCTGGTTGCTCGTCCGATTAGAAAGGATAGATGAGGAGAGGACTCTTTGAGGGCCCGGAGAGGCCAGATTATCCGAGAGGGACATATTCCTTTTTTTCGAATTGTGGTTTCCTTTTTTAGAAACTCTGTTAAAGAGAAAAATCCCTTCGCCGCCAAAAAAGGCCTTTCCTGAACGGGAAAGGATTGGAGCTTGATGTTTCGAGATTTTTTCCTAGGTGTGGCCAAGAGTCTTTCTGACACCTTGCGGGCAAATGTTTGGCACGAGCAAGGAATCAGACCCACCATCTCTCCCCGACGCCTTTCCTCCCCCTGATTATAATCTTTCCTTCCTTTTTTGTTGAGAGTTCTTTCGACGTGCATGAGTCCCCTTTTTGGGATGTTGAACTTGACGCAGTTTTCCCCTCCCTCAGAACCTTCCCCTTCGCGATAGTCAAAGAACCTCGACCCTCCCGAGAGACCATCTCCCAGGCGAAAGGCCTTTCAGCGCAGACGGAGTGGCGCACCTTCACCATCTTCCTTTCCCCAAATTAGTCTATGTAGGAGTTTTGAACTTATCAACCGACTAGACTCCCTCGGAAGTCTTCCACCGATAATTTTTTTCTTCTTCTCGCGAAACCTTTTTCTTTTTTCCGGGCGTATCCTTTCTTCTCTCCTCCCCCAATGTTGAAGGAGATCAAGGAGGCTTGGCCCCTCTCTCCCCTTTACGATTCCTTTCCCTGGCATGAAGCGGATCTCTTCTTCTTGTATCTTAGCATTCCCCAGATGGGAAATTTACCGGCTAGGCGGACTTCTTGCGGCTTCCCTTCTTCTCGAGGCAGCAGCAGTTACCCTTCTGTCAGCAAGGTTTTTCCACCCTGCTGCGGACCGAAACGGGAGAGACCTCTCTCTTCTCACGATACAGAGGCTCCTCCAGAGATTTTTATTGTCTAGGAGATTGAAGGTGCTAGCCTGGACCCCCTCCTTCCTTTCGATATTTACCTACATCCTCCTCAAGTAAAAAATTTTCTTTTGAAAGATTAGACTCCCTGACTCCCAGGTATTTCCTTCCCCCTTGCCTCCTTCCAATTAGAATTGGCTTTCTTGGCAAAATTAAAAAAAAAAAACAAACAAAATAAAAACAAATAAATCGTCCTTCTCCCCACCTCATGGAATTCCCCATGCAGAATAGTCTTCATTTCGTAAAAGAAGTAAGAGTCCTTATGGATTCGGAGAGAGAATTCTCCACCACCTATTCCTAGTATAGTCCCCATGAGTTCCCTCTCTACTTATCCCGAAAGAAAGCTTCCATTTATAAATCAGAGAACTTGTTGTCTTTTTCTGCGAGGCCTTCCTTCCCCCAGACATTCTCCACCCTTTCTCAGTTTCCCAATGTGGCTAATCTATTTTTCCAAAAGGGTTGATGTTTACATTACGCTCCATCAGCAGGTTTTTTTTCGGGGGATTTCTATGGGGTTTTTTTCTGCGACCAAGAGGGCTCTCCTATCCCCATCTACTTCCGAATGGCATTTTTCACGAACATTTCAATCGGCGGTCCGTATTCTCTGAGAAGGCTCCTCTTCCGCCTTTAAGTCTTGAGCCGTGCTTTTCCTTGAATGAAGTCCGATCGCAATGGTCCCTCTTACTCCTTTCCCCACCCCCCCCCCCCCCCCACGCTCATTTGAAATCTCCTCTTCGATGCAGGTCCTCTCTCCCTCTCTCACCTTCCCTCTCCCCCTTTCACTACCTCCCTTTCTGGGGAGCCAGCTTCCCTTTCAAGATGAAGGACCCCCCCCCCCTTTTGTTGCAACGCGTAGAAACTTTTCTCACTCCTCAGAGAACTCCCCCCCTATGAATCCAGCACAGCGATATTCTTCTGTGTTCGACAGATTCAGCCGGCCCTTCTCGCGCTCTTCAATTCTATCTGCGCCGGCTCCTTTCACTCCACCGGTCCCCACCCTCGCTTATTTTTAAATATCCGCCCCTTCTCCGCCTTTTTCCAGGACATTTATCCTTCATGAGCCTCGTCCTCCAAGAAGGACCCTCTCCCCCTGTTTGCCTAGGCCTCTTCCAGTTCGAGACAACCGCTAGATCCCAACGCCTCCGCCCCGGGGAACATCTTTTCTAATAACTTTTTCTTCGAGAGAGATGTTCCCCTTTTCGTTGTCCCCCTTTGTTTTCTTGGAAGATATTAGTTCTCCTTGG
>Ga0179593_1487527_pt1 | contig 10588 bp, 11 predicted proteins | sample CZODoug2_1_08_16_FD_185931 | JGI IMG/M metagenome (GOLD analysis project Ga0179593, IMG submission 185931) | Vadose zone soil fungal communities from Angelo Coast Range Reserve, California, USA - CZODoug2_1_08_16fungal (PacBio error correction) | ecosystem: Environmental > Terrestrial > Soil >... | reverse complement strand
TGCGTTTTTTTCCATTTTCAGTTCCCTTTTTTTCCTCTTACTCCGGTTTTTACTTTGTTCTGTGTCTGACTTTCCCCCCTCTTTTTTTAACCACTCGTCCCCGAACTCTCCTGTCCTCGCCCCTAGGCATAAATGGGGCACTCCCCTTCACCGGTACAATCATTCGTTCTGTGCTCTCTTCTCAGTCCCCATTGTGCCTTGTTATTGTTTGGCTCCTCTTTCGTTCCCGCTTTTTTTCTTTCCCCCCCCTAGTGGAGCCCTCGGGATATCAAGGCCTTCCTGGATCATTTCGCTTGTCCCCCTCTTTCCCCCGGCGCTTTTTAAACGCGACCTTGAGATCCTGGCATCTCTGCTGGCTGCGTTTCTTACATCTGTTCAATTTTTTCAGCGCTGCCTTCTTGCCAACCTCTTGGCCCTCCCGGTCCCCGCGGTCGGAGAGTGCCTTCGATTGGGTAATTAGATTCGGAATTCTACACCTGTGCCGCCCCGGCCCTCTGAATAAGGTTATGATTCTCTCCCTGCCACATTAATTCTTAAAGAACTTGCTCCAGTAATGCATGATGGGTTCTACGTATTTCGGTGAGTTTATCCCCCTTTCGCGTTCCCGTTATCTTGCCTTCAATCAAAACACCTATCTTGTTTCTTTTTCCTCCCCCAATCCTTTCTGTTTCGGGGTCTACCATAACATATTCCCTTTTACCCTCCACCTCTTAGGAGATGCTAGTACACCACACCTCTTTCTTTGTTGCAACAATTCCCCTCGCCTTTCCCCCCTGATTTGCTCTCGTATTGACCCACCCACAATCAATATGTTTTTTCACTCGATTAACCCCCTACAACCCTCCGTATCAGGATGACTCCTCGTCCCCCGTGTTCGGTGTTCTTATCCAACCAAACCCAAATTTTTCTGCGCGCGGAAAACACTGTATGGCGAAGTTTTTCCTTTCTTTCCCGTACCGGAGTCCCTCTCTCCATTCTCTTATCCCTTAGTTTTGAGGTCACAAACCCGCGCCCATATCAGCTTTTCCCCACTCTGGCTCATGCCCGCGGCTCTTTCTCGCTTATAGTATCTTTCCCATTCCTTTTCTTGGTTTATCGAGAATTCTGACTCGGTTCCCCACTTTTCGGTTTTCTCTTGCAGGCGCACTTTAAGATGCTTTCTGTCTCCCCATCGGACTGTAATGAGGATTTTTTTTCCTCCTTTTATTCCCATGTAGTCAGGTAATGCTCCTTTCGCACCCTTGCTATCCCAATATTTTTTTTTTTTCGTATACGGTTTCTTTGTGTCCCCCCGACTTACCATCTGAACTTATAGAGATGCCCTCTACCCCCATCCACTCGTAATTTCATCTTTCTGTTAAATACTCCGAACCTTTTGAGTTCACCTTTTCTTCCCACTTTGAGGCGCCCACTACGATTCTTCCTTCTGGCCACAAAGTCAGATCATTTTCACCTACCTTTGTTGAGGTTGATCACTCCTTCCTCTCCATTTCCCATCTCTTGTTCTGTTCTGTGTTTTTGTGTTTTTGCTTTGTTGTTTTTTTTTTTTTTTTTACTTTTCTTCCCCCCCTCCGCACCCTCGCCCTCTTATATCGGCCGTTCGAGTCGCACATGCTCACCCATTTTAGATCGGCCAATCCCCCCATTCCCTATTGACCATTTCCCCCCTTTGTTTTCGACCCAGGTTCTTGAGCTTCCAGCTTTGCGATAATGTCATGATGCACGGATGCTTTCGCACCTCTCTTTTTCAACCTCGCTAGCACTTGAGTTCTCAAATCCGACCCCCAAAAAAACACTCTGTATAAGAATTTGGGCATTTCTGCCCCCGAGAGCCTTTCGCCAATTAGAAAGTTCAAGTCACCCCTGTTTCCCGCGGAATTTTTCTTAGAGTCTCACATAAACTGATTTTTCGTTTCCCGGCCCCTTTACCTCACAGGCCGTCTTACGTTCTTTCCCCCCCATGTTATTCGTCGTCAAGTTGTAAATAGAGATATACGTATCCTGATCGCTTTCCCTTTCCTCGCCCCCCCCTCCGACTAAATAAAGTTCGCCATTACATACTTTTTCTTCCTCCTGAACCTGTTACTTCACTCGCCTTATTACCGGATCACTCTCCTGCTACAGATTTGCGATTTCCCGTGACTTCCCAAGATCCCTTCAGGATTGATGTCTTTCCGGTCACTTCTCCACCCCCCTGTCCTGGGTTTAGTCCCCCTCGAACTTAGTGTTTTCCTTACCGTTGGCCCCTTTTATCTCCCACCAGTTGTAACAATTTTTTTCGTTTGTATTCATCCACGTCCTACTCTTAAGAATCTTTCTTCACTCGACCCTGCGTTAGATTGCGGCAAATGAGCGGTGCTCCCCCTTTGTACCCATGTTACACTTCCCCTCTCCCCCCGTGAATTCCTCCGTTATAATTTTAAGGCGTCCCCAATGTCAAGATCTCCCTCGCCTTCGCCTTCCCCTTCATGTGAAGGACCCCCCCTTTTCTTACCCTTCCCTCCTCCCCCCCTTTCGTTTAGAAATCCCTTACGTCTTTTTCCATCCTCTAGTCTCCCCTATCGTTTCGGATCTACTCACTGCCCATATATTATTCCCTCCCTGGTGAGTCTATCTTTGGCAGGTTTCACTGCCAAACCGATATTTGAGTTTTAACAAACACTTTTCTATTGGTTGGGGGTGAAGTTTCCTGGCATATATTTATGTTTCTACAAGTGGCTTATTTGTTCTTTCCTTTCTTGGCCCGTAACGTGCATTTTATTTCTCTTTTACGTACTTTTTGACTCCCTTCGACTTTCCTTTCGATTTGCCGCCTGTTCAGGACGCGAGTCACGGGATCCTCGTGGTCGCTCGGGGATTCTGATCCTAGCGAGGGTTGCCTCCCAAGCTAACACTGCGTTCGGTTCGTAGTTTTTATCCTTACAAGAGCGCGACCCCCCCGGTCTTTTCCTGCACTCTTTCCCCTACTTTTCTACGTTTTTTTCCCATGGTGTAACGAATCATTACTTTTCACCCCTGACGGTCTTTGGCTGTCATTCTTTTTACTTCCCCCGGTTGTTTGATCCTTCACCGTTGGTCCAGTACTAAGGAAGAGAATTGCTGGGATCTCCCCCCCCAAAATCTGAGGTAGTCTATATTTAACCCCGGACCACATTTTACTCTGATCATCCTTCCGACGTTTGATTCTTCCCCTGCCCCTGATTTTAGTCTATCAATGGGTTAAGATTTGTGCTCCCTATCTTCGGATCTACTATCCCTTGGGCTTGCTATTTCCGATATCCGATCCATTGTTGACAAGAATGCAATTGAAGTGGGAGTTACCATTTTAGTCTGGTCTCACTACTTCCCCAAAGCGGTCCGTAGATACGCCAGTTTTTAAACTTCTTTTTCGGGGTTCTCCTTACTAGGTGACTTCCCTCATACACTGTGAATATGAGTACACCATATGAAACCTGTGCCCTCTTTTTTTTTTTCGATTTTAGATTCCGTGCCCGACTCTAGGTCTGTTCCTATGATTTGACCGCTTGGACCACCACGTTAGCCATCTGCTCGTATGAACCTCGCCTTCGTTTTTGTTAATTCCACAGGACCCCGCCTTTTCTACCCCTACTTTGAAATGTACTGTCCTAGGGAATTTTTTTACTTGTCCTCTAAGCACTCCTCCCTCATGAGTCCGGTTCTTTTCCGTCCTCCGAGATTATGCTTAGTAGGAGTCCTTGCCCCCTTTACGGACCCTCCCCTGATGCCTTGGAGGGTTGAAGATTTGACCCAATTAATCTATACCCTTCTGCTCTTTCCCTCTTTGTTTCCCAACCTCTACATCGTTGGTTCCGTTTCCCCCCACTACAGTTTTTGGACCTGAGTCCCCTCCCCTCAGCCTTATGAGTCCCGGGACCCAAATTTTTCGATACTTTCGGATGTTTTCTCTCTTGTGCATCCTTCTCGTTTTCGCTCTTTTAATTCCCCTATTTTCAGCCCCTTAATCATTTTTGGCCATTCGGTAATGGTTTTATAGAAGCTCCTCTAAAGGTAGATTTTCTCTTTGCCCTTATTACTTTACTCTCATTTTACCAGTCCTTTTCGGCTCATTATGAGAGTGTCAAGTGCTTTTGGTCTCTTTTTTCCCCCCCCCCCCTTCACGCGAGCCGCGGTTCGCTCGCTCTCCCTCCTTCGATTTTCCCCCCATTTCCTGCCATTTTCTAATCAGCGAGCTACTTGGCTCCTGTCTTGGCCTCCTTTCTTCTTTCCAAGCTAGATTTTTCGTATTGATCCGTCACCCTGGTCACCTTCTGGGGTGCCGTAACTCCTTTCGTAATCCCCTCTTTAGTGACTGACGTGATGTTGTCTGGTCGTTCCCGACCCCCATTTTTTCATTCCCGATTTGTCTTTTTCTTCCGGTGAGCCCCGTACCGGCACGGCGCTTCCCCTTTTCCGGACATTGTCTATTTTCGACGTGTGGTGCGCATTCAGTTAGAAAAGTTTATTTTGATTGGTTTTTTGGTTTTTTTTCCCCCCCCAACAAATTTTCATTCGAGTTCAAATTTTTCCCTGGCGTTATTTTTTCCTCCTCTTTGTTTTTGTGTCCGAGACATAAGTGTGGCTTTCCTCTGACTATTTTTATTAGCCCCAATCATGTTATAACTTAATTTTTTTTCTCTCCCTCCAATCAGGCGTAGCATTTACCTTCCATTTCATGAGGAGCCCACGACCTCCGTTCCTCTTCGTCGCCCCCCCTCGGAGGTGATGGTCGTCGGAAAATATCATTTTTTTCTCCCTCTCCAATTGGAATCATTTGAAATGCTTCGACAGTTATCCAGCCTTCCTCCCCCGCTACATGTCACGGTCTTAAGTACCCGTCGCATCCTCACTTTTCCCCCCCCCCTCGACTACTCAAGATAAGAGAACGTTTTGCTTAAATACTCTTTTTCACCTGTTTCTCCTTAAGGTCATTATGTGATTTTTAGCTAGAATCATACCCAGTGCTGCACTTTTTATTTCAATTGCGTGTGTGCGCTTTCTTGGCTGCTCTCCCTTCAATTTTGGCACTGCCTTGATATAGATTTTAATTCTTTCCCCCTTCAGTGGCGAACTTACTCGCTTAGAACAGCCTTTTCCTTTCCTCTGATCCCCCGGACATTAATGTAACGGTTGTTCGCTCACCCATTTCATTTCCCCTCATCGTCGTTCTCCTGATGAGGGAGTCCTCTTTTTACTCTTGTCCTCACACCCATTACTCTGCCCCCTCTTTTTTTTTCCCGTATCGTCAAGACGAAAGGTGAAGACAGCCCCATCCTCTTCTTCCCCCTCCCCTTTTTTTGTTGTTGGAGTCTTTTTTATATTCTTCCCCCCCCATTTCGTCCTTCTCTGACTACGTTTCCTTTTTTCCCTTTTTGTGACTCCGGTGCCAATATGAAAAATCGTTCAATGACCTCGTCATTCCCTTCCCCCGAGTCCTGCTTGTTTGCCTTTGGTAGATGAAACCCCCCAAAGTTCAATTATTCGCTTTTTTGATCAGTTTTTCCTCCTATTCTTGTATGGGTAGCTCCAGGTTAGGTACTTTTCCCTTTCTTAGGGACTCTTACCCTCTCCTTTTCTATCCATTTCCGTAGCTCGGCGTTCCCAATTGCGCGCTCACCCCCCCTCCTTGATGATTTGCCTAGCTGTTCTGGACACTGCCGTGGTTCATGACATCCCTTTTCGACCTGAGAAACCCGGTTGTTTTTAACCCCCTAATTTTTTCCGTTGCCCCCCTTTGCGCAGTAGTTTTCGTATTGACTCGTTTTTGAATTCGTTATACGGAATTTTTTTTCACCTTGTTTTTTCCTGTTCCACTCTTTCAGACGGAGCAACCTCCCCCTTTACGGAATTCTGCCCCAAGGTTCTAATTCTTTCTTTTCCGCGAAAATGACTCCCTCGGTGCTGCTCCTTCAACTCAGAGCTTAGTTGATTGAATCCCCCAACATTTTTTCAGCTCGACTTTTCGGTTTCTTTCGCTCACACTTCTTATGAGGGGTGACACTAACCCTATTTACCTTCTCCCCCCCCCCATTAGGATTTCCTCCCTGAACGTTAAAAACAATAATCTTTTCCAGATTTTGACGATAATCCCTCTTTATTCCTTGACCCCAACCCCAATCAATGTTGATTTTTCCCCCGTTCTCGCTTGAAACCCCCACCTTCCTCTACAATCGGTCCATGGCATGAACTCGTTGCGCACCTTCTTTCCTTTTTTTGCCCCGTCGCACACTACAACAAAGTGATGTATTCTTACCCGTGGTCTTCTTCCGCCCCCAATACAGTTACCTTTCTTTACCGAGGCCTATTTTCCTCCCTCGATCCTCAGCCGGGTGAGGTTCTTCCACCTGTTTTTTTCCCCCAACCCGCTTTTTCCCTCTGGCCACCTTTTCCGGAGCGCTAGTTTTGAGATTTTTTTTTATCCCTTCTTTCTACTCCCGAGTCTTCTTCCTACCTGGGATTTGAATGTTTGAGCTGCTGCTCAAACGCAATTCTCCCCTCTTCTTTTCTCATCTCACGGATTTATATCTCTCTTTGTTTACAAAGCCCGTCACTTTCTTTTCGTGCCGCTAGACTCTTCCTTAGGCCATTTTTTTCCCCCCATCACTTTCAACTGCACTCTATGCCCCCATTCTGACCTTTACACCCCCTCTTATCTCTCGCCTCTTGAGAAAGTCAAATCCCCGCTTTCCCCGCAATTTTCTTTTCCCCGTAAACCATCAAGTAAGTGCGGTCTTCTTTACCTCCATTCAACACGGAGGGACGTCCCTCACTTTCCTTTCTATTTGGCCCCCCCCTTCGTTTTCAGCCTGAATTATCTATTTATTTTTCATTTTCCTTTACGTAAAGGTACATTCGCTTTTACTTTCGAACCATCTCCCCTCCCCCTACGCCCTTGAGTCAACCTGCTCAAACCTGGTCTCCCCCCTCCCCCTTTTTTTTTTTTTCTAGAATCTCCCGGTCCTGAAGCGGGTCTGACCCTTTCCTTTTTACTGACTCGACCCTCTAGATGAGCGCATGCGGATGGCAGCCTCGTCCCCCAAATCTATACATCGACAGCTTCCATTTGACACACCTCCAACAACCCTTTTTTTTCAGGTGGTTCATTGTTTGATCTTGACACGCCCGTTTGTATAGTATTCAGGCCATTTTAAGACCCATCGACCTAACCCCTTTCCTAGCGGATAGCCTACTGCTCCTACCGATTTTCGTCTTTTATATTACACTACGCAATGTTCACTCCCCGGACCTTTTGTTTTCTGTACCCTGGTCTCGTTCCTCTCCCAAAGAGTTTGTCTACGGTCTCGACCGCCCCCCTCGAGTCGCTCTCCCCCTTTCCAACTCATTTTTCGAGCAAACTCGTTTGACTTCGTTCTCCCTCCTCCCCTGCTCCTTTTGAACGTTCTTAGATTTGATAATCACGCATCTGCCGACTGGTTTGTCCTCCTTCATCAATTTTTCCTTATTGACGTCGGTGCTCCCCCTTTTTCCAGGCTTCACAACCTTCCATCCTTAACCCGTTTTTTTTTTTTAACCCAGTCCCCCCTTTTCCATGTTTTTGAAAACTCCTTCCACGGAACCCCGTCGTCCCTTTCTTTTATCGTTTTGCCGACAACTCCTCTTTTTTCCCCTCCTATGCTAATTTTTCAACTGACCCTAGAGTGATCGCTCGGAACTTTCTTGCTCCTTTAACCCGTCCCGAGCCCCCCTTCATCCTTTTTGGCCGTCACTCTTCTTTTTTTCCTCTTCATTAGCTCTCGTTAGCCGCAGTCTTTTGCTTCCGTCCCCAAATCCTGAGGCTATTTGAATTGTCCCGATTCCCCCCACAACCTCCCTCCTTTTTCGTCGTACTTCCTCACGCCGCTTGTCCACTTTTCCTCCGTCAGCGTTCAGATTCTCCGCAACGCCATCTCATTTTTTTCTCTCTTTGTTGTGTGGATAGAGCTTTTTCATTTTTTTTTTTAGACTTTACACGATCTTGTGTCTTTATGTTTTCCCAAGGCTTTCCTTTCTCCCTCCCCGAGGATTTTGTCGCCTTTTGTAGGATCCTGCAGGATTTGTTCCTAACCCCCCCCCTACATCCGGTCTCCTTTCTCTTATTTTACCTTGTGAAACGAGTAATTCTTTTTATTTTCCTTGGTCTTATCTTCTTATCTTTTCTCTGTTTCCGTCTTCCCCTTAGTTCCAGAGAGCCACCCTCTTTGTTCTCTTTCCACCCTTTTAACTAGCGCTGCGCTTATTGTTCTGCTCTTCGCTCAAGTCCTGTTCTACTGGGAAGGCCGGAATTGTCAAACTTCCCTCCTGTAAAAGCCCTTTTGCGTCTTTTGTTTACGGCACCAGGAGCCGGTTGTGGTGTACTGTTCTTGAGTCGTTCCACCTCCTGTCATGAGAACTTCCTTGGATTCCTGCAAAGTTCCGTGGCTTCGATCTTATAGTCCCCTTACCTTATTTTTTCCAGTTCCATGATAGGAGAGGTGTTCTTTTTTCATTATTCAGAACTCTTTTTTTCTCTTGCTGCGGCGAAGTGATTCCCTTGGTTAGGTCCAGATTTCTTGTTGCTTTATCTTTACTTTCGATCATGCTTGGATCGATCAGATTTCTCTGACTCTACCCTTTTTGACCCCAAGCATGAAGGGGTTACCATTTTTCCAGCTTTAGTCTGTTCTCCCTTTACGCTCCTAAGGTATTTTTTTTTGTCATTGTCCCCTCCTCCTTTCTCCTTCCTTTTTTTCATCCTGATCGTTTTTCTTCCCTGCTTACCCCCTTAGGCTGTTTGGCATGCGTCCCAATGCGGTACCCCCCTCCCCAGAGTTGTTTGTGATGTGATACTCTCTTTCCTCCTTTTCTCTCTTTTTCCCCCCTGTGCCCGTCCCCCATGTCTTCTTAACCTTCTCTCCTTTTTTCCAAAGGAACAAATGTTTTTACCCCGTCCTTTTCCCCTTTCCGGATGGCCCCGCCGATTCAGCCGACTCCTTTTTTCGGGGCATCTCGAACTCGATCTGCCTGGAGGGTTGTTCCCCGACTAACAGTCCCGAGAGCCCTGGACGCTGGCAGACCTTCTGATTCCCAATTCAATTATAAGGAATATGGTCCCTGCCAACCTGATTTTTTTCCCACGTGACTTTCATATTCGAGGGACGTAAATTACCTGTATCGCTGATTCCCCGTATACTACCTTCTTCTTTCTTTTAGGTTAGGTTCATCTTCGGCTTTGGATTGTAGTGCTCTTGTCCAGCGGAGGCCCCCTTTTTTTCCTGACCTTCCCTTGTTGGAGCCTTTTTCAGTGCCTTGTCCTCTTTAACATAGGGGTGGTCGCAGCTTCGTTTCACCCTTGCTAGAGAGACGCTTGTCTGCTTTGTGCTCGGTTTTGGACAAACCAAAACTACGTCTTTCCTGTCCGCAGGATGTTATTCCCTTTACGGGCACCCCGTTCGTTTTTTATCCTCTTCTCCCCCGATCCACATTCTTCCCCGTTGCGATCTCTCGGTATCCATCCTTGAAATCTCCACCCGTGCTGCTTTCCCGCGGACGCTGAGCGGTCCTCCCTTTTCGGAAAAGGAGAGTATCCGGACTTGCTCCCCCTGACACGCAGGGCTCAGTAAGCGCAGGTCGACTTCCCCCTGTCGTCCCGCCTGACTTGATTTCGGGCCTACCTAATCCATGTTTTCCTCCTACGCTGTTGATACTGTTGAGCACCTCTCGCCTTTTAGTTATTCCTTCCAAGTTTCCCCGGCAGATCTACTTTTGGTGGCGGTTTTCGCTATTGAAACTTTTAGCACTCTTTGTTGTTGTTGTCCCCCACCCTTGCGGGATGTCAAAACGGGACGGCGACTTGTTCCCTCACTCCAGACGTTTGTGTCATTTAGCATTACATCCTTATTGGTGTTCTCATTTATTTTTTCCTTTTCTCCCCTCCAATGCATAATTTGGATCCGTAATTTTATGCGCCAATGACCTCCCCACTGTTCCTAGCTGAATTTTCCCCATTTTCTTAAGATCTCCACCTGACGCACCCTCCTCTTTCTTCTCCTGAGGGGCATGTTCTTCTCGTGAACCCCCTCTTCATCAGTTGATTCAGTACTCCTTTACTTTTTCCCTCCCCCGTCTCCATCTTGCTAAACAGCGTGACGGATGCCCACGGTCGTCGTTGGAAAGAAATCAAACGCGAGTCAATTTTTTTTATTATTCCCCCGGTTGAAAACTTTTTTCAGCGTTTTTTCGTTCCCAGGGTCTTCCTTACCCCCGGTCTAGGGTTTGCAGAGCCGCAGAACGCGACAACTGATCCTAATTTCTCTTTTTATCCGCGGTCGGCTACCCTTAACCGTATCTTTTTCCCTCCCATTGATACCTAGAGTAGCTAGGGTCCCCTCACTCTGTCACTCTCCCCCTTTCTTCGTCCCACCTACCCGACTCTTCGAGTCTGTACTAACGTTTCCCTCCTATCTTTCCCGTCAGGCCCAACGCCCCATCCTCGTTCGACTTCCTCTTTCGTTCGTTTCTTTCGTTCCCTCATTTTCCCAGTTTTGAAATATTTATCTCTTAGTTCCCCTTACTTGCTGACTTTGAATAATCC
>Ga0179593_1435658_pt1 | contig 10588 bp, 16 predicted proteins | sample CZODoug2_1_08_16_FD_185931 | JGI IMG/M metagenome (GOLD analysis project Ga0179593, IMG submission 185931) | Vadose zone soil fungal communities from Angelo Coast Range Reserve, California, USA - CZODoug2_1_08_16fungal (PacBio error correction) | ecosystem: Environmental > Terrestrial > Soil >... | reverse complement strand
TTTTAACACCGTCCTACTCTCCTGGTCACCTTTCATCCGTGTGCCTTTGCCCGAATAAGAAAGGCGTGCCCCGCACACCAATGGTCTTTCCCCCCCTTTTTTGTTATGGACAGAGTCCATCCACGACTGACTTCCCTGGTTTTGTTCCGCCGCCAAGATCGACTGTCGCATCCTCCAATTTTTCCCCTGCGGTTCACCTGGATTCCTCCCACTTGGCACCCTCCCTTTTCTCAGGACACTTACTCCCCCTCCCGCCTTTTCCTGTTGAGTTTGCGGCCGAGGGACTTTCAGCCTCAGGGCAATTTGCGACAAGCACAAGAAGGCAAATCCCCCCCCCCCCCCCTCTCCGAGGAATCTTTCCTCTGACTCTTGCCCGAAATGGAAGAAGTGCTCCTAGCCTCGTTTGCACTGCCGCCTTAGTACAGTTCAGGCCCGTTTCCCCTTCCTTAGTCCCTCGGCAACCCTTCGGGCTCGCCCCCCCTATAGTATTGATGAAGGCTTGTTCAGTTCCCGTTCACGTATTTTAGAGACCCGGTGTTCTCCGGCCGGGGCCTCTGCCAAAGGAGTGGTGTTTAGGCGCACAGCTTCCCTTTTCTTTGTCTTCCAGGCCAGTTCATGAAGACACTGGCGTCAATTAAAATTTCTTTCCATCTTTTGGCCTGATTTTTTCCTTTCGCAGTCCTTTTTCTTTCCTAATTCCCCCTTTTCTTGGGCGTACCAGAAACTGTGGCGTTTCCTCAACGTAAGACGTTGCGTTCTTTTTTTTTTTTTTTTTTTTTTTTTTTTTTTTATTACAAGGGAATGTTTCTTCCTGGAAGGTTTTACCCTCCCCCTCCTTCCTGAGAGAATCCTCTGCTCCCCATGAAGGTAGCCAACTTTAGCAATGCCGTCATGAGGACTATTTCCGCTGACCTTCCCATACGGGTTGTACTTCCAAGGTTTTTTGCCAACCTTAGAGATGAAGCCCCCCGCGGGTGGTACCCCGTATGATTTCTTTCATTGGTTATAAAAAAAAGTCCCGTTTTTTTTTCTTGATTTCGACGCCGCAGGATGTCTTTTTCTAGCAAACAGCTCGCCAAACCCTCTCGGCCTCCAAGCAAGTGCGAACTTGCGTTACGACCTTTCACTGGGTATCCTTGTGCCCGACGGGAGAATAGCGATGGGTGCAAGTCTCCTTCCATTCGACCACGTCTTCCCGCTATCATCGCTGCCTGACCTTCAGGCTATTACCGCTCGGTTTAGATTGTGTTCTAAGTAGCGACTCCTTTGTTCTTTTTTTAAGGTGATGGAATTCGATCCTCTCCGCTCCTGCTGTTTGACTCTGAGTCTCTGATCTTTCACCTGATCCCCCGAAGGTTTTAACTGCTTTACTCTCTCCAGATTCTTTTTCCTTTGCTTGCCGGCATCTCTTTGGCGGAGCCCTCGCTTCTTAGCGATCGGTTTGCCGGGCTCCAAAGCTGACCTGATGGTTCGACGCAGTCTAGGGGTCCTGTCGAGATTTCCAAGATTGGTCATCATCCTCCGTGATCCGTTTTTTAACATTCCTTTCTTCTTTCGACATGCTGGTTCCTTCCTTGTAGGTGCAGCATTTCGGCTCAGTACGGGCAAGTTTTTTATCTCCCTTTTCCCTCCGACTTCTGTGTTTCCCCCTGAGTTTCGTAAAGGAATGGCGGTTTCTTTGATCTACTTCTCCCCCTCACCTGAAGAGTTCCAGCGAAACAGGTGGCTTTGCGAGCCTGTTTCCCACCACCCCCCCTACGCTAATTCTATTTTCCCTAGACCCGTGATCCCGCAGCTCTCGCTCCTTTCCTTAGCGGCTGAGATGTGTTCGCTTCTCTCCGTGCGCCTTTCGGCGCATTGGGTTTCCCCGTACTTTCTTTGTGGACCGCCGCGAGCTCCATTCTGCTACAAATAAGTCTGCTCTTAGCAGGTCCCCTTTTGGTTTTGCCCTCCTGCGGGGGTTTTTTGATTTTTTCACTGTTCTATCTTTTTCCTCTCCTTACTTCTCCCCCCCCCTCAAGATGTTTTGTGTTGCAAGGTAGTGTTTTTTCCTGTTTTTCGCCCATTCTCCCCCATTCTTCCTAAGTTGTTTTTTTCTCGAGATACCGATTTCGCCTTTGGAAAAACGCGGTCCAGCGCGTCCTTCCCTTCCTCCCCCCCATCGTGGGCGCTTCCGGCTAGCCTAGCGTCAAAGGTGCCCTTTTACTCTTCCCCGTCGGGTCCCAAAGCTGCCAACCCCACTGACCCGTTCCTTCTGAGCATTATTATTTCTCCTTCTCCGTGCAGGACCCTCGCAGATGGGAGAATCAGATTTTCTTCCCAATTGCGACTTAACCCTGTTGAGCCTTCTCACTTGCTGACTCCCCTTCGTATTTCCGCCTCGAAATTTCTGCCTCTTCGCGCTGTCGTTGATTTTGAGGGCGTTTAGTACTTCTGGCGTAAGGTAGACCCAGAACTGCCTTTTTCTCTCTTCCCATCTGAAAGATACTCGCTTCTACAAACACCAGAAGGTTCCCCTTTTGCACGTCCCCCCTATTTTTTCCAATTCTTAGGAGTTTCCTTGATCACGACCCCGCCCTGTTCAATGAATAGGTGAGGCGCAGACTCTTTCTTTCTCTCCCCCGAAGAATGTTTTCAAACGAGTCTTTGCTCCTTCGCTTTTTGATGTCCCACCGACCCTGCAGATTGGCGACCGACAAATTGACGTCTTCTTTTCCGTATGTGGGATTTTAGGCTCCCTCCCCCTCTCTCGGAGCCCATAGTTCTTTTTAGCCTTTAACGGATAGGCCGCACGCCGAGAGCCCTTCATTTCGCTTTTCCACTCGCTTCCTCCCCAATGTCGGATTTTTTTTCCGTCTTGTTCTCGTAGGGTGTTCCACGAGCAGATGCGTCTTCCTGAGCGATGTTCTGTCTTATAACGCACTCCCCTCTTTAAGACCTGGTAGGGTTCTATGAACGATCCCTCCTCCCCCCCCAATTTCTGAGTTTGTGACCCTTATTTCCCTTCCTCCTTGCAGGCTTGACCGTCCCCCCTTTCAGATTGGTAGATGCCAGCTAAGTTTTTTATCGCTCACGCTGTCTTTAGTAGAATCCGTCCAAGCCGAATCTTTTTGTATTAGACCGACTTTCCCATTGAAGAAGGACCTATTAGGGGAGCTGAACTCCCGGTGTTGTTCTATTGTTTGCTTAACGTGCAAGTCCCGTCAGATGAATCGTGGCGTTCGATCCCCCAACAGATCCCTTTGAGGATGAACCCCCAAAACAATTCCCATATTGACCCCTCCTTCCCCTCCTTCGGGTTGTCCCCCCTTTTCCCCTCCGTTTTCGATTTTCTCCCCCCAGCCGTAGGTTTTGATTGAGCGCCACTTCTTCAAACAGTCTTCCCTGCTCTCCTTTTTTCTTTGTTCCGCGAGTCACCTACGGTCGGTTTTCGAGGTTATGTTCCAAACGCCGTCCTGCGGAATCTTTCTTTCGCAGACTTCTTGGTTATAGACGTGTTCGTCCCCCTTTTCTTGTACGCCACCCATTAATGTGATTCTGACAGACTGATCTTGAAGGTTTCCTTTTTTTCCCCTATGGAGAAGACAGTTAAATCAGTCCCACTTTTTCTTTTTTCAATTGCTACCCTTTGCGCAAAGGGAACCCCCCCCCGTTTTTCGCGCCCGGAAAGCGTCTCCCTCCCCACGACCCTGCCGAGCTGACCATACGCCTCGTTCGGCCTTTCTATCAATACATCTTTCCTGAGCCCGCCCTTGTTGCCGAAGATATGGTGTCACGGACCCCTTTCGTTCCGGATACACTTTTATTCGCCGGGATATTTGCCAATCTATTTCCCTCCTCCCTCCTCCAGGTTTTTGAACTCTTTTGGGGTAGGGATTTTATGTGACGTATTTTTGGTGCAACTCTCCTTTCCGTGACTCGGAGCCACGTCAAAACAGTAGACCGTTAGTTTATTAAGTTGTTGCCTTTACTAGCCCGGTGCCGGTTGGCTTCGCCGTCCTTGGGAATTGTCGTACGAACGACCTTTCCTTCAATCATTTTTTCTTCCATTACGAAGGTACAAGCTCGTAGGTTTGACAGCACGGCCCACCCCCCCCATGGCCGCCCTCCCTTTCTGACATTTCGGTATTTCCCTCTCCCGCGGCTCTTCATGCCGTACGACATCGTTTGGGTTCAGATTTGCGCTTTATCTTTTCTCCTCCCCTCTTTGTTTTTTTTGTTGCTGATCACGTCGGCTGTGGAAAGACTTTTACGTCCGATGTACTCTTTCATCAGGTTTTTTTCCTCCCTTTTGCCCTTCCAGTCTTTTATCCCCAAAGTGTTCCGTTTTGTGCTTTTTTTTTCTTGCCCTGGCGAACCTCCCGCTGACAGGCTCCTGGAAGGAAAAAGATCGTCGGGCTTCCTTACTCATACGACCTTTCGACCGGCGGCGGCCTTTTCGGCCCCCCCCCTCAAATTGGCCCCCTGCGGCTTTGATTTTTCCCCCTTCTAGGGGACCTTTTCTAAGGGTGCAACTGCCTCCCAAGCCAATTTCACGACCCTGGGCGCCCACCCCCACCAACCTTTTTTTCCTCGGGCCTTTCCCTCCCCTTATTTCGATTTGCCCTGCCCTATCAGTTTGCACTAGTTTACTACCGGCGTTTTGAGTTTCCAATTCCCTTTTCCCAACTCGCTTGGAAACTGCGGGCTCAATATAGGTCTGTTGTCGGGCACTTCCGCGGTGTCTAGGTCTTTTTCCTTCTGGGTATTCCGAATCTGTAAGGCCGGGGCCTTTAACGGCTGTGAAAGCGACTTTTTTTTTGTATTCCTCCCCTGCCCATGGTGAAAGAATTCTTGGGCAATCCAACTGTTGTATCATCGGGCACCGGTTTTTTTTTGTCATATTGCGCCCACCTGACGGCTCTCCAAAGGCCTAGTGGGGGACCTCCCTTTGTCGCCCCCGGCCTGCCAATCCTGAGTTTTCAAAGAACAACGATGGGTTACATTGGCCGGTCCTTTACGGAGTTTTCCCCCCGACTTTTCCCTAGATTTTCGCGGGGGCCTGCATGTGTTTCCCCTTCTTCCTTTATTACTTCCCCTGACTTGACAAGAAATTGTATACGATCATACCACAGTTGTAACCTAGTTTCCCCACAGTGTCGGTTTGTTCAGACACATTTCTTTGATCTTTCTGCATGGGTTCATCCCCCGCATTGGTTTCTATGATCGACGAGACAGACTGTCTCGACTCTTTTTTACTCCCGTTTCCAAGAATTCCTGCCCCCAACCGTCCTGTGCAGCCCTCTCTTACCAATGTCGTCTTTGTTTTTTTCTAATAAAAACGTTTTACAATGGTTATGGGTTACTTTTTCTCTCTCCGCTCCTATTGGCGACATCGTCGTTCCTTTGTGATCCTTGACCGGAGCCGGCATCCACAGTTTTTCCCTCTGATCTCCTTTTTTTAAGACGTAAGGAGATTTTGTTTTCCAACTTCCTTTTTATATGTTTATGGGTTCCCCCCCCGGCCCCCAGATGAGGACTATCCCGATCTACTTCCATTCCGTTGTATTTGGAATGCTTTGAGAATCATTTATCCCTAAATGTCCCTCCTCTGACCTTTAGGGACTGCCGCTCCCACTCATTTTTTCGACATTACCGGGTTTCTTCTTATTTAAGGATCCCCTTTCTTTCCCCTTTCCTCTCTCGTGACCTCCGATGATAGCGAGTAGGATTGATGGATCACTTTTTCTCGATTTTTTTTTCAGCTTTTGGTCGGTTCTTTGGTACACGTTTTTCCTCATCATTTGATCACCGAGAGCTGTTTCCACATTTTTTTTCCTGCCGCGGTCGATTTTTTCCCCGCGAGGTCTATAATGGGCAAAGTGGCAAGGTTTGCTTAATAACCGTCCTACGCTTGCCACTTTTTTTTCCCGTCCTTTCCTTCTCCCTTTTAGTTGGTTTTGAGCTATCTTCTAGTCAAAGACCAGCCTCCCAGCCAGTGGATTTTGAGAGTCTCCTTGTTAGAATTATACCTCAGGGACCCGTGGATCCTGCAGAGTTTTCTGGCTATGTTCATTGCGCGATCCTTCTTCCCGGGTACTCCCTCTCTCCTTTGAGTTTGGAGATCCGTGAGCCAGCGCTTCCTCCTGTGCCAACCACCCCCCCACCCCCGTCCGTATTTGACAATATCGTTTCTGTAGACCTTCAACTTTTTTGGCCTTTCGTTCCGTCCTGCCTCCGGTGTACTGCGCATGAAGTAAAACGATTTATTTCCTGCTCCCTCCCCCCCTCTTTGGCTCCCTTGAATTTTTTGTGAATAGGGTTTAATTTCCCCTCCCCAATTCCTCTCTTCTTTCCTCTTGTTGTTTTTTTTGAGCTCTTCCTCTTCCGTTTCGTAAACAAGAAACCCGCGTAATTTCCCCCACTGCGCCCACTTTCATGCGGCGACCTCAAGGTTGGAGTGAACGTTTGCAAAGGACAAGTCGATCTTCCCCCATTGCCAACCGTGTTAATTATTCAGATCTTCTTTCTTCTTTTTGTGTTTTCTTTTTCAAGAGACGCGAGTTAGAGGTTCTCCCCCCCCCTCACCCCTGTCTGTGCTTTCAAAGAGTTAATCGCATTCCTCGCGTCCATCCCCCGGCAGAATTCCCCTTTTTTGACTCGCTGTGCGGTCTTTTCTGTAATTTCTTTCGGAATTGCCGCTCCTGTCTCCCTAACTTAAAACTTTTCGGTTTGCCTCCGTTTTCTTGTAAGTGTCCTGATCGCCACCACCGAATGAGAATTCATTGATTCCTACTCGCTGTCGCCGGTCCGTTTCCCTTCATTTGCCCGTCCCTTAGCGGGGCGCCCACTTCCTCCCACGCTCCTTGAAGAACGACTCCTTTCCACCTCTTGTATTCTGATGTCTTGCCCCCCCCCCCCACAGCTTGCCCCGAAGAGTCCCTCCCTTCCAGACGGTCTTCCATCCACGACATTCATTGTGCGCCCCCCCACCTTTTCTCCCCCCTCTCGCCTTTATTTTTAATCTTGGTACCTCCCCGGTCTATAGCCGGCCGAAAGTTTCTCTCTCCTTCCGCTGAACATCGACAAGTCTGTTTCTCAACTTTTGTTTTTTCGTGTTAATGTGGCCTTTTCCCCCCCCCCGCGCGTTTTTTTTTCATGTAGGAGATGTTTACGTTCAATCCACTTTGCCCTCCGAAGACGTTTGACAATCCCATTTTTCGGGTTTTCAACCCTCGATCCCCCTCTCCTTCTTCGTAGTTTTTTTTCTTAGGATTTAGTGTACGATTGCCCGGCCTGCCTTTCTAGCAAAGCGGGACTTCCTACCGGTTCGAGGCTCTCCCTCACCTTCCCTTTTGGTCTTTCCCTCCCTCGATTTCTTCCCCGTGCGAGGGCCCCTCGACCTCCTGCGTTATTTTTCTAACGTAATGTTTCGTCCTCGTCGATGCCCTCTTTTTTCGTGAGGTTTCCCGCGAGTGGGGTTCGGATGCAATCACTAATTTTGCGCGGCTACCACCCCCCCCTCCTTCCTTGTTGAGGGTTTTGAAAGATATTTTCTCTCCCGTCTGTCCAGGAGTGAAGTCAGCGTATTTTCGATAAACACTTCTTCCAGGTCGACATTCATGTTCACCGACGAACCCATCTAGGTCACGTTGGGTTTTTCTGAGTGCTTCACCAGTTCTTCGGTGGACCCTCTTTATGTTACTAACCTTTCTTTTCCCCTTATTTGTTGGAGAACCCGTTTGAAAGTCCCCCCCTCCAAGCCCTTCACCCTTGTATCTCTCTTTCCCTACCTGGAACATAGTCGACCGATGCTGATCCGACCTTTCCTTTCCGTCAGTGTTTCTCCGGGAACCGGACGCCCACAAACCGCCCCTTTTGCGCAATGCACCCACCCATCCTTTTTTTGAAGCACCCGGTTTTTTGACCGCCTTTCTTCCCCTACCCCATGCAGGGGTTTTCTGACCATAGCTTGTAAGTTCCCCCCGAGATGTTCGAGCCACTTCGGTTGAAGATAAGTTTCCACCGGAAACCGGTTCCCCTTCCCTTCCCTGAGTTGCAGGTTCTCAGTTCTTTCCCGTGACCAACTAAGGAACCTTCCGAATCGGTCTTTTGTCCCTCTCCGCTTAATTGGTTTTTGGGGTTTGTTTTCTTTCTTTTGTTTTGACTCCCCTTTGGACGTATTTTTCTTTGTATTCTGAAGAAGCCGTACCTTCCCGCCCCCCCTCACATTTTTTTTGCGCAGGTGATAATTGTTGTAGTAGACAACTCTGTATTTGGACTTGGGACTTCCTCCTTTCCTCGGTTTAATGAGTGCATGCGTACGAAGCGACATGTAAGGATTCATTTCTTCCTTCCCCTTCCTCCTCAGTGAACGTTAACCCCTTCCTTTGACCGGTTGTAGGGGATTGACAATTCTTGTAATGTCCCTTTCCCCCCTCACTGCAACTGAGACTTTATTCCCCTACATCTCCGTGATTTGAAGTACCCTACAGTCTCTATTCTTCTTTTTTTTTTTGAGGTTTCTTGGGAATAAGTAGATATTTCTTTTTCAGTTTCCTACGTTTTGCCCCCCAAGACCGGAATTTCGGGCCCTTTTATTTTTGGGTTGTTTCCCCTTCTCAACAGCCTCCAGGAGACCGACATATTCTCCCTCCTTTATCCCCTAAGTGCCTGTCGTTCCTTGATTCCCTCGTACCCCTCTTTTAAGGAAACCCCCCCCATAGCCTTCTTTTCCTTTTCGTGGTCAGGATTGGAAGTAGCTCATTCCGCCCCCTCCCAACCACAAAGTCCACATGGTAGCCCCTCCTGACCCACGCGATTCTGATTTTTCAGTACCCTTTTCGACTGCTTCCCCCTTTCCCCTTTTGTCCTTTTTCCCTCCCCCCCTTACGACAGTCGAAGTGACTCTTTGCAAAGTTCCCTTCCCAGCTTTTAAACGTCGAAACATTCGGTATTTACCTTTTTTACTTCTCGCGTCGATGGTCCTTTCTAGACACCTTTCTTTTTTATGGCGAGTCCCCCTCTGAGAAGTGGGAGTCTATTTCCCCCCCCTTCTTTTTTGAGCTGGTTCTGGGGATTTCCTACCGTTTATTTCCCTGCCACTTTTGAAATCCCAAATTTCATTTGTTCCCTCGCCTTGATACACTAGCAGTCAGTTTTTCCCCTTCCCTTTTTCCCCTCACCTCATGTGAGCACCGGTTCGGCCCCCCAGGGGTCGTCACGAAGAGGAGTATCAACAAATTCCCTTTTTCTGTATGAACGTTTCTCTACGAAGGGACTTCTTGATATTTCTCCATCAACTCTCCTTTCTCATTCGTTATAGGGCGAGTAAGAATAACCCCCAGTTTCTGTCCCCCCCTCCCCCTTCTTTTTCCCTCCCAGGTTTCACCTCGGTCGATCCGCTCCCCTGCCACGTCAAACCCTGAATGTTTTTTGGTCCATTTTGAGTCTTTTTTTCCTCCCCGCTTCTTGGGAGGATGATCCGAAGGTCGTGGCAGTTGCCTCTTATCCCGTCACAGAAAGTTCTGCCCAAAAATTTGCCCAATCTTTTTTCCCCCCCAATGCTCTTTCTTTAGGCATATCTTTTTTGTTTTTCCTCTCCCCTCCTGCGAAGGCCCTTTTTCCCCTTTCTGTATCGGCGAATTTCGGAACCTCCCCCCCCCCTATGTCACCGATCCCAGGCTGTCCTCCCGAGCTTTCAGGTCAGCGGCATCTTCTTGTTTTTTGTCAAAAGGCTTCTGGTAATTTCCCCCTCCCCATCTTCTCGATTCCCCTTTACGGTTTTTGATTGGTCCTTCCTTCCTTACTTTCCACCCTGCCGATGGGAGCCACCGTCTAGCGCACAACTCCCTCCCCCACGAATTTCGTCCGACATGACGGTTTAATAGTTTAACTTCCGAGGACCGGGCGCCCGTTCCTCTTTGATTTTTATGCATTTTGCTTGCTTTTGCGCCCCCCCCCCCCGAGATAATGATGGGACTTGAGGGCATTTCCCCCTTCTTTTTTTTTTTTCTTTTTTTTAATTCGTCCCCTTCCTTGTTTTTCATCTCCCTCAGTGAAAACTTGTATCCGGTACCCCATTTCTGGACGTTCAGTCTGGTTATCCCTTTTAAGGTTTCCTCCCTCCCTGTGCTTATCCTTCCCGGCTTGAATCCCGTCCCCCTGCGAATTGCTTCTCACCATGTCCCCTCCCTACCGGCGTTTTTTTTGAGTCGCAGGAGCTCAAGAACAGTAAGATTTTCACAAACGCCTCCCCCCTGTGTCTGTGACTTTTAGAATTGTCTTCCTTTACTCCCTCGAGTTCCGACTGGAGCATTGCCGGTACTTTTGAGGGCCTTTGCGAAGTTTTGCGTTTAGGATTTAAGGGCCGTTGTTTCCTCCAGGCTGCTTTTGTCATATCATCCCCTTGGACCCGCACGAGCTTCGTTTGAAAAAACTGGCTTTTTTTCCCCTCACCCTAAGCTCTTCACTGGTTCAGAAATTTCCATAACTTTTTTGTGCCTTGCGCCCTACTTGTGTTTCAGATTCAAACCCATCTCTCTTCCTGCTACAAGCACCTAGTTTGGAGAAGTGAGTAGTTTGAAGCTTTTTGTCTTTCCCTTCGTCC
>Ga0179593_1419288_pt1 | contig 10588 bp, 21 predicted proteins | sample CZODoug2_1_08_16_FD_185931 | JGI IMG/M metagenome (GOLD analysis project Ga0179593, IMG submission 185931) | Vadose zone soil fungal communities from Angelo Coast Range Reserve, California, USA - CZODoug2_1_08_16fungal (PacBio error correction) | ecosystem: Environmental > Terrestrial > Soil >... | reverse complement strand
GCGAGCTAGGTATCAACTGTCCTACTCCTTTGGATTCTTAGAAGCTCCCCCTTCCCTTTCTTCTTTTGTTCTAACTTCCCCTCGACGGCCCCTCTTACCGACTCCCCCCCCGCAGCGTGCCGGGCTCGCTTCCGGCGCCGTAGTGTCAACCGGTCTGCAGCACGTTTCCCAAAACACCTCCAATATGGATAGTAGACCTCCTCTTCTCCACCCACCTTAGGTTTTTTTTCCTTCCCTTCTCCTCCTTCTTCTCCTCTGGTATGACTATAACCCCGTTACTCGTTTCAGAAGGCCGCCAATACAAGCTTTTTCCGGCTTACCTAGCCAACTTTTTTTTATCGAAGCCATCCTTGAGGGTTTCCTTCCTCCCTATCCACTCATGGCCGCCCCCTTTCAATTGTTGATTGTGCCGTCGCCTTTTAGGGGATTACGATCTTTCGTGGCGCCCCTTCAACGCTGCTCCGCTTCCCACGTCACCCCCTCCCTCTTCCTCCCTCTCGTGTTACATGCATATTTTATCCGCACTTTGCGGGCATACACATTCCGCCTCCTAAGAGCACCCGCCCTTTTCGTGCGAATCTTAACAATAAACCCTTTCCCAGGGTTCCGTTTCTCCTCCTTTTAGTTTCTTTCTCCTTCTGCGAAAGTCAAGAAAACAAACAATAGCTGAAGGCCAGGAAGGCTTTTTGTATACTTGCTCCCTTTTTTGATGAATTTTCCCCCTTCCTCCCCCTGGCGCGTCCCTTCGGAAAGTGCCTCTTTTATCGTACGCTAGGGATGCAATATAAGATAAAATTTATTCTTGCCCTTCCCAGCCGCCTAGCGAATTCCTTTTTTTGGGTCTGACCTACTCCCTTTTTTCCCTCTTGCCCCCCCCCTTCTGTTGCTTTTCGGAACCCTCTCGTGCTGGATGATTTCTTTTCTGAAAGCGCGCGCTTGCAGCACACCTTCGACGTGTTTTCCTGATCCTGTCGACAAAAGGACGTTCCCCCAGGCCTTTTTTTTTCCTTACTCAGTATTGTCCCCCTCACCTTCGAAGGCTTTTTTCCCACGATGCAAGGCGTCCTTCGACACGCCTAAAGAGTTGACTGATAGTCACGACACCCCAAAGCGTTTGCCACACCAGCTGGATCCTTTTCTTCCCAGGTCTTTCCTTCTTCAGTAAATCACCCCAACGCAAACCCACCAAGGACGAGTTTCATTCCGAACGACCTTAGATCTAGTAGAATATTTCCCAACTTTCTCCCTTTTCTTCAACTCCCCTCCTTCCTCTCCCCCAGTCTTACCCCAACCCCCACCCAGAGTTTAGGATCTTTAGCTTCCGGATCTCCTTGAGGCATTTTTAATTCTCTAAGGTTCCATTTTCTTTTAACATTACCCCCTGAGATTTCAAGAGCTTCCCTTCCCGCCCAATTCGGAGCAACCCCGTTTTTTTGAATGCTCAGCATTTTTCCACGCCAGGACGAAGCTACGCATTGAGAGCAGTTGAACCCTCAGGTATCGGGAAAATCCTCCTGCGCTTCCCCTCATTTTGGAGTTCCCCTCTCCCCCCCCCAATCCCCCCAATGTCCCTGAGTTTCTCTCTGGCGCGTTATAACCCAAGTATGACTGGTCTCTCGGACCTTTTTTACTCAAAGCCTCTTTTCCCTCAGTATTTTCTTGTCTCCAGCTGTTCGTTGGTCGTCGAAGGCTTCCTGAGGCACCTGTCACCCACTTTTCATTTCGAAGGTCACTCCTTCTTAGGTCATTCCCCACTTTTAAGTTCTCATTTTCTCTTTTTTTTTTCACTCCTTCCCCCCCCTCCCTGAAAGACCCCCCTTACGCTTGCCGGATTTTTGAATATGACGGATTTACGTGGCGTGAGTGTTAACGTCTTCGGGGTACGTCCATTTGTCGTTTCCGTCTAGAGGCCTTCGACGGATTCGCACACATAGGCTTGGGATTGACCGGCATGTCCGCAACGAGTTCCCCCGCTTTTTAACCTTCAGTCCTTGCTCGACTCTTTGCACCACTGTGAAGTTACTCGCTTTTTTTTTTCTCTAGTTTTAGGAATTACTCTCTTCTACGGCTTCCCGCGTCTTTTTATGCTCGTCGAACTTTCATCCAGCCTTTTTTTCATAACCTTTCTGGAGATTAGTTTCTCTTCTTTCCTCTATTCATAATTTCCCCCCCCCCATTCAGTCCTTCATTGGCGGCCCAGAGTCCCCTTCCCTCGCTGCAGTTGAAGTGGAAGCGCGCCCATATTCCGCAACTTTCCGGCTTACTGTTTCTTGATAATAGGCAAAGACTCCTCTTCCCTTAGTCCCCCTTTTTTTTGCTTTTTCCGCTCGCGGAGTTCTCCCTCGTTGTAGTCCTGATCGAGCCAATTCGTATAAGGCTGGAAATTATTTTTTTAGTTCACTATGGCCATTATGCTTTTCTTCTTTCCTCACATCTCCCCCCCCCCCGTCCCGATACCGCATGTCGAATTCCTCTACGTGATTCGACCTCGCATCGAGAAATGGCAGGTATTCAACATTGCTAGCCCCCCTCGTACCTCAATGAGAGAAGGCCCCCTTATTTTGATCCCCCCCCCCCGGCCTCACGTCAAATGGACCCTGGATTCTAGTCCCCACGCCCCTCCTTCTCCGCCCCTCACCCTCTCCTCCTCCATTTTCTCCCACAAAACTTTCTCTTTCGTGCCTACACCGCCACTTCCTTCTTCCCGCCTTCCCCACCCAGCTCCCCTCCCTCCTTCCCTACTCCTGCCACCTCCCCGCTTCCTCCCTTTCCACCCCGGCCCACTTCCCCCCCCTACGTCCCCTTCTCCTCCTTTACATCCCCCCCCCCCCTCCGTCTCCCTTCATCCTCCCTACCTGCCTTCTCCCTCCCTTCTCACCTTTCCCACACTCGTCCACCCATTCTCCCCTTCGCACCATTCCCTCCCCCTCCCGCCCATCCCGTTACCCCCTCCCCCCTTTTTCCCCCCACCCCGCCGTGCCTCCTCCCCGCTTTCTTCCCTTTATCCCTCTGCTCCCCCATTCCCCCCCTTCCCTTCTCCCCGATTTTACCCCTCGCTCACTCCCCCCGCCCCCCCTTCTCTAGCCCCACTTTGTTCTCCCGTTCCCCCCTCCAGTTGACCCACTTCCCTCCCCGCTCTCGCGCATCCCCACCCTTCACTCCCCCTCAGTCAATCCCCCCCTCCTGTTTCTACCTCTTTTCCCCTTCTCCCAGTTTTCGTTTCTTCCCTCTTCTCTGGCTCCCACCTCTTCCGCACCCCTCCACCTTCTCTTCGCACTCCTCCCAACCTCCCTGTTCTCCAGCTCCCCCCTCTTTCCCATTACCCTTTCCCCCCCTCCCTTCCACTTTCCCCTACCCTCTTTTAACTCCCCTATTCCTTCCCCCCCCCCCATCCTTAATGCACCCCTCCCTACCCGACCTCCTCCCCCTCCCTCTGCCCCGCTTTCTTTTCAGCACCTCTCCCCTTCTTCCCGTCCTTTCCCCCCCACCCCTGCCCTCCCCTTCCTTCCCTATCTTATGCCCCCCTCCTTCACCTCCCTCCCCATTCTCTCCCCCCAGCCTTTCCCCCCTCGCCACCCCCCCTCCCCAATCCCTTCCCTCACTCCCCCTTACCCTTCGCCTATCTCCTCTCTTCCTTCCTTATCCCTTACCCCCTTATCCCCGATCCCCCTCTCCCCCTCTCCTTCCCCTCCCTTCTCCCCATTTCTTCCTAGTTGTCCCCGTTCGTTCCCTCCTCACCTTCCTCCGCACTCCCCCAACCTTCCCGTTACCTTCTCTACCACCCCTCCCCTTTCCCTATCCAGCCTTCTTCCCTCTGATTCCTTCCCTGCCTCCTTAACTTCCCCATTCTTCCCTCTTCAGCCCCTTCCCTGCCGTCCCTCCCCCATTTCACTTCACTTCTCACTGCCCCCTCCCTCCCTGCCCTTCCCTTCCCCCCCCTACACATCCCACTCCTCCTTCCGCCCCTTGGTCAACCTATGGTGCCTCTCCCACCCCCTCTCCTGCCTCCCTCTTTGTTTTCTCCATCGGCCCCCTCTCGCGAGCCCATTTAACCTCTATCTTCCTCTCACACCCCCCTCCCCCCTTTTACCCTTCCTTCCCTTTTTCCTTCATCCTATTATCCTCCATCGCCCCCCTCTCCCTCCTCCCCCTCCTCCCCCTCCTCCTTCGCAATTTCCTCCCCCACCCTCCCCCCTACTTCTCCTCCCCCCCTTCTCTGTCTCCTCGACTCATCGTCTTTCCCCCTCTTCTCTTCTCTCCAACTTTCCCCACCTTTCTCCCCTTCGCCGTCCCCCCATTGCTTTCCTCCCCCCCTCCCTCCTTCCTCCCCTCTTCCGCCACTCAACTTCTCAATCTCTCCCTCGCCCTGCCCCGATCCCCATCCCACCCTCATCTCCCACGCTTCCCCCATTATTAATGCACCACACCCATCCTCCCCTTCTCCTTCAGTCCTATTTCGTTTTCTCTTACACTCCCCCCCCCACAAATCTCACCACCCATGCTCATCCCCCACACACTACTCCTCTTCGCTCCTCTCCCCCTTTTCCCCCTCCTGTCTCCCCATTTTCCTGATCCCCCGTAACGCCCCCCCTTGCCCCTTATCTACCCTCATTTGCCTCCGATCTCCTGTTTCGACCCACGCTCCACCCTTTCTCCCTTCCCCAGACTCCTCCCCGACCCTTCCCTCTCCTCCTTCCCCCCCCCCCCCATTCTGTGTCCCACCCTCTCCTCTTGCTCCTCTCCGTCTTTTCCTCCCTCTTCCTTATAACTAGCACCTTTCACTTACCCTTTCCCATCCCTTTCCGCCTCGCGTCCAGCCTCCCTCCGTCGGTTTCTTCCTTACTGGGTCCTCCCCTCCCCATCCCCACCCCCACATCTCCTCCCACCCCTACTCTTTACCCACCCTCCCTCACCTGCTCTACCTGTTCGCTTCGCATTCTCTTCCCCCTGTCTTCCCTTCCCCTCCCCCCCCGACCGCTTTTTTCTCCCTCCCTCTCCACATATCCTCATTCGTCCTCTCCCCGCCCCCTACCTCCTCCCCCTCCACCACGCCTCCCATCTACCCCCCCTCTCTCCATCCGCCTCCCCCCTTTTCACCCACCTTTCTCCTCATTTCCCTGTGTTTTTCTCACTCCCCCCACCCTGCACCCACCTCTTTGTACCCCCCCTTCACCTCCCCCCACCCCCCACTTCCCTCCCTACCCTTCCCACCCTATTTCCCCACCCCCTCCCCTCGTCGCCGAACGATGCCCACTGCTCTTTCCCGGCTTTTTTCCTCCTTGCTTTCTTTTCCTTCCACGATTTTTTTCCCACAATCATCGGAGTTTTCCAATTCGGACGATCCACGATACCAGTATGGCCGGTTCCCCCGCTTCATTCTTCTCGGAATTCTCTTCAAGCGACTGCCCCTTCTCGAGTAGGTTGTACTTCTCCCGCCTTTTGCCCCTCTGCACTTCCCGCATACCGCCACTCCATTTTCGAGTCGCATTCGCATTTTTTGACTTGGCGCCTTTTTCCATACACCACTTCTTCCCAGAAGGTGCGATTCTGGAGTAAATCACGTCCACCTGCTTCCTGATCCAGTTCACCAGTTTCCACCTTACGTCGCTTTTGTACAGTTTGCCATCTCCTTTAATTGATAACCCGTCTTCCCCTTTTTTTCCTTCGAACCGCATAAGGCGTTTTCAGATGCTTTTCCTCCTCCTCGTTTTGTTATGTTGTTTTGGCTTACTTCCCTCACTTTTCCCTTCACTGCTTCGCGGCACCCGGTGCGATCTTTGTTCCTCCCGTCCTGGGACGTTGTTGTACCCCCTTGACGCGCCTCAATCGACCCGGTGCTGGTCGAGCATGTGGACTTTGGATTTTTCCCGGAGATTCCTCCTGAAGCGGTTTGTTTTTTCCTGCTCTGCGCCACCGTACTGAGAAATGACCCGCGATGCGCTTCTTCTTAAGTGGCAGTTTTTTTTTTTCAGCGTGCGACTATAGCGCGCCCGGCAGGTTTCTTCTTCCTGGGACGCTTTTTAGGAGTCCTACTCGTAGAAGAAGCATGCTGCCCACGTAATCTTTCTCTCCCTGAATCCCTCCCTATTTTTTACACAAAAACGGAGTGGAATTGAGTCCCTCCCTCCCATTCGCTCGCGCAGATGGCCCGCGCCGTGCACATTTATTCGACGCGCGCCGTCCAGTTGATTGATTACCTGGTGACAAGTTTTTTTTGACTTTTTCCTCGCAATTCCTTTGGCGAGCAAGATGCTCCGCATCTAGAACGGCCTCTGAATCTGCTCGGCAAAGGCGACATGCCTGCCGGAAGGCTCGCTCGTTTGACCCCGTTTCTTCCCTTTTTGCCTACTCCTACTCAGTCCTGTAGAATGATCAGGCCAACCAGCGATCTTTAGTCCATTTCCTACGCTTCTCGACCGACGCCGAACCCTTCCCACGATCTTCTTACGTGACCCCCTTACACGGCGGGCGACGGCGAGGAGTTTGCCCTATTAGTACCGGACGCCGTCGCGGTCTGCGAGATGGGCCCTCTCTCCAATTAAAATCCTTCCCGTCGTCCCTCCTTTTCTCTTTGGGTAGGCCCGGCTTGCTGATTTGATGGAGAACGGATGTGGGCCGCCCGGTTGGCCAGCCTCGCGAATTTTTGTGCTGAAAACAAATTGTTCCTCCCGACCTTTATACGACTTTTCTCTTCATGATCCCGCTTTGTAGCGTCGCGACAAAACCGATATCAAAAACTCCGGCAGATAACTTGCAAAGTGGTGCCGAGATGGTAGTCGTTTCAATTTTCCCCCGCGCCCTCCTTGAACTCTGTTTCATGCCGGTCAACCAACTGCCCCTGAGTGCGCCTTTCCGTCCGAAAGCCGATACTCTCTCTTGACTGAATCCCCCCCCTCACGTCGTCCCCCGCCCGTCCACTTGTTAGATATTTCCGATACTGTTTGACAGCGGATTTTGGCGGTGCTCTTGAATTTTTTCAGTTTTCCGGAAGAGCGTGCGTGGCCCCTGCGACGCTTCTTCGCCTCCGGCGCTCAAACCGTGGATACCGGGTCTCTTTTCCCCGACCTCCCTTCCTCCCTCCCCCCCTCTCTGAAGCCAGACAATTCGCCAAAAGGGTTGCTGCCCTGCTGGCCGGCAGGTGAACGACATGTTCCGCGAGCCAATTTATACGTTTCCGGTTTTCTATGCGCGCTAACTGATTGGAATCGTCATGGGAGTTAGAGCGTGTCTGCACCCATATTGGCGGCGAGTAGCTTCCGCTCAAGTATTGCCCCTCTCGCCCATGCACTTCCAAGGCTCCTTCGTCCTGGGATTGTAATAGCATGTGTAGCCTGTTGGCGATTTTGCCCCTCGATGGTGCGCGTTTTGAAGCTCTTGCGCAAGCCTCGATCCTGATTAAATATTCTGTCCCTTCCCCGTGCTGATGTGACCCTGTGTTCTATCACCGTAAGCCCTCTCAATGCTCTCCGTGTGGATTTCATATGCTCGCCTTATGCTTTCATTGTATATTTCTTTCAGTGAGTGGCTGTTTTCCGCCCTCTATATCCTTAAGTTTGATTCCTTCTTCTTGGTAAGTCCCGTTTGTCTTGGCTGCTTTCTTCGCTGCGGCAAGCGCGTAACCGCTTCCAGCTGTTTGCCCCTTTGCTCTTGTTCTCATGAAACAATTTCTTTTTGAAGTTTTTCTCAAGGACGACTTTTCCTCTCTTTTCCCCCCGTCATCATCCGTCGTTCCGAAGAAGCGGAACCTGCTTGGCAAAGTCCTTCTCTCTTTCTCTCGCCCAGATTCCCTTCCCCCCCCTCAATTTGTTCCTTCCCCCTTATCTTTTCCTTTCCTCCCCTGGCCCCCTCTATTTTTCTTGGCCCCCACCAGGACGAGGCCGAGTGCTGGGGGCGTTTGGACCATCTCTCCTCCTCGCGTTCTTCCCTTGCCAATCCTTCCGAATTTACCTCTTGCTCTAGCGTCCGATCTTTTTTCAAATAATTTTCCTTGCCCCTCTTATCCGCCCGAGTGGCCGGCCTCCCCCCATTTTCTTTATCCTCCTCGCTGAGTCTCCTCTTTCCCTTAGTAGTCTTGTATTGATTGATGTATTTTCTTGTCGCGAAAGCTACACTTTCTCCTATCCTTCCGCTGGTTGAGTGTTTGGGGCGCACAGCGCACCTGCTGTTTTAGACTTGTCCGGAGGTTGTATTCCTTCCAACCCGAAGGTTGCGCTCCTTCGGTCCGGTTCCGGCGATTGACTCCGTTTCCCTGGTGACTTTTTTTTTTTGATTTTCGCCGACTTTCGAGGAAGACTTGAGCTTAGTACTTCGAAAAGTTTCTTTTTTCCTCTTTAACCTAACCAAAATGTAAAGTGCGTCCGATTGATAGACTTTTTTGCCCCCTTTTTCCCTTTTTTTGCTCCCCCCCCCCCCCCTCTTACTGGAGACGTCTGTCCCCCTTTAAAACTTTTGCGCTTACCTCCCCACATTACCAGAGAACCCTTGTTTATATTCCATCCTCTTCTGCTCCTCCTTTCCTTTTCGCCTCCAGACCCCCTCTGTTTTTTTTTCTTCTCGATCGAAATCCCTAAACTAGATTCTGTTTGTTGCGGAGTCTGTCCTGCATTTTCTACTCCCCCCTTCTCTGACCTTCCTCTTCCTCTATTGGACTTTCCCTCGTTCCTCAATTTCACCCTTGATTATTTTAGACCGCCCTTTGACGCAGCCTTTGGGTTTTTCCGGTGTGTACTCTGCCAGTCCCCTTTTATCCTCCTCCCTTTCACCACCAACCCCTTTTTTTTTGAGAGACCTCCCATTGACGTCCGACACACCTTCGTGTGTTTTTGTTTGTTTTCCTTGGTGTGCGTCCTTTTGTCCCCCTTTCTTCCTCCCGGTATGACGTCCTCTCCTTTTTTTCTGCATCCCCTCATTCCCTCCCGAGGGTGCAGAACATCTCCACCGGCATCTTCATCACATTCTGGATACTTTATGGCATACTCTTTTCCTTCCCTTTTGTCTTTTCTCCCCTTTATTCAAGCCTACTCCCTCCCCCCCAACCAATCCCTCCCTATGGCCTTTTTTCTCCTGCCCTCTTCCACCCTACCACCCTCGTTTTTTCCTTTTATCTCCGTCCTTCTTCTTACTGAACGAGGGTTTATGGACTCCCTAAACCAGGAAGGTCCTCATTTTAGAATCCCTCTTTGGCCTCTTCCTTCCGCATCGGTATTGTCTTTCAGCAACAGACCGTCGATTGAAGGAAAGAGACGCCAAAGTAGCTCCCTTCAGGGAAAGCCCCTGAAGGGCTTCTATGGGAGGACGGTGATCATAGGCGAAGGGGCGCGGGGATTCTGCAGAGATACCATCAGACCACCCAAACAACCCCCCCCCCCCCATCGGTCCATCAACGACGCGAAATTCCAGCTCCCCCAACCCGCCCACCTCTCTTAATCGATTGGCCCCTCCTTACTTCCGCGCACTTCGTTGGCATAAACCTGCCCCACTCCTCATGACCCCCTCGGTGCGCCTCGCACCCACCCCACCCGCCCCCACCCCACGCAAACCCACTTTCCGTGTAGATGACGCCGGGTCGGCTGGCCGACGACAGCATTCCTAAACCCCCAGTTTCAGCTAGACCCCTCATGACCCCCCCAGAGTAGTCACGTGGCACTCCCCGCTGTTTCGGAGTATACTCTTTTTACACTTGTGGCGTCCTGGATTTTCCTTCGGGCAAGTTGTCTTATTGATATAGCCTCGCTACCCCCCCAAATACTACGCGAAAATGTGGTTCCCAAGGCTACAGGCCTTCTCCTGTGGGCGCCCCCTCCTCATTTTCCCTCCGGCCTATGTTTCTTTTACCTTCGACCTCGCCGTCGTTCATTTAACGTCTTTATTCCCTCTCCGCTGTAGCCCCACCTGAAGGTGGTTTCTCTCCTTTTCATCCCCTTCTTGCCAAGCAGCTTCGCGACAAGCTTCTCAATGCAGAGCGACCCGCCATTTCTGCCGGATTTCTATGCGCGTCTTTTGCTTCCTTTCGCCCTTCCCGCCGTTGTTTTACCTCCCCTTGTGCAATGACCTCAATTTTCGCCAAAATTGCCCAACCCTTCTTTTGACGACTGTTCTCTCTCACTCTTTTGTCCTCAGCGAGAACTCATCCATGACCCCATGCCGCACCCCCCCTTTTTCCCCTTCCTTTTTCCAACCCCCAAAAACAAAAACCCCACAATTACCACTCCCCCTCCCACCACTTCCTCAGCCCCCCTCCTTCTTCGGCCTCTCCTATTACACCTAATGCCTCTTTTCCTCTCCCCCCCACCACGGAGTCTCTTTTCCTAGTCTGATCTTTTTTCCCCCCCCTTTTTCCTAATGCCCTGAAGTCATTCCTTTCCTCCTCTTCTCATCGGGCCCACCGGTTTTCTTTTCTTTAAGCGTGCGAAGCACCGTCTTTTCGTCTCCACCCCCCCCCCTCCCAGGCTACATCCTCCTTCCCATTACACCGCCCCCTCGCCTCTCCTTCTTCCCGCCTTTAGCGGAGCGACGGGGGCAAGCTTCTTTCCCCTCCCCCCTCTACCCTTTTTTTAAGACAATCATTCCCCAATCCTCCCAATTACGA
>Ga0179593_1386775_pt1 | contig 10588 bp, 15 predicted proteins | sample CZODoug2_1_08_16_FD_185931 | JGI IMG/M metagenome (GOLD analysis project Ga0179593, IMG submission 185931) | Vadose zone soil fungal communities from Angelo Coast Range Reserve, California, USA - CZODoug2_1_08_16fungal (PacBio error correction) | ecosystem: Environmental > Terrestrial > Soil >... | reverse complement strand
CTCTAGTTTTGCACGCCTTCAGAATCCGTCCTCCTTTCCCCTTCCGCGGCCTCTACCTGGGTTTCCCCCTTCTCATCGATTCCTTCTGAATCCTTTCCTGCGATGGCATCTGTTTCCGTGCATGCGCGATTTTCAGAGGGACTTCTCCTCTGCGTAATGATTGCCCCCTGGTTCCTTATGGACAGTCGTTCCGATCCGAGCTCGCTTTCATGTTTTTTTTGAAGTTCTTCCCGATCACTCAACTTTCCTCCCCCCCGCTCCCCTCAACTGCCGCACGCATCGTTTCTGTCCGTGCCCCCCTTCCCGCCGCCTTTCACTCATGACCCGCGACCGGATAGCCGGGTGGAAAGCCCAGAGATTGCGAGCCCTTCCGTCCTCTGGCTCCCTCCTGCTGAATGGTCGGTTAACCTTCACCGCTCCTTCCCAGCGGCGAATGTGGCTGTCCCAGCGATTTCACTCATTGTCTTTTTTATCAGTTTTTCTCAGATTCGCCAGAACGTCTGCTCTAGGCAATCTCTAGGGACCTTTCCTTTTTTCATGGCCCGACATGGATTGTTCAGGATGCTAATTCATCTCCCGCTCCTCTCCCTGCGCTCTTGAGGGTAACCGATTCAACCTCTACTCGGAAACCAGCTCCCCAAGAGATCTTTCCCTCATTTTCCACGCCTTTGATGCTCCCCCCCCGGTGCGTCCTGCAGTTGTTCCGTATTTTTCAACGTGCCCGATGGGCCAAGGTTACCACCTTTTCGCAAGTGAGGAAATCCCTTTCTTCATTTTGGTTTTCCGTTTAGCGACGATACTCGTTTCTCACTTTCCGGCAATTTTGGAAATTTCTGGTTCACGGACAGCGTACCGGGGGGCCGCGCGGCCTTCTCCGATCTCGATTTAACCCCTCTCCAGTCGCTCCACCGGATTGATGCAGATTTTTTCCTTGCCCCTTTTATTTGAAGGACATTTCTCGCGCCATGTGCTTGCCCCCGATTCACGGAAGTTCTTATTAATGTTGCGCGATTTCACGTCTTCCGATGCCGTCAACCCCCCCTCCCCGTATCTTGGACTACGTAATTCCGTGTTTGAGGATTGATGCTTTCGATTTTCCTTGCTCTTCTTTTCCTGAGCACGGGCATGTGGCGGTCGTTTATTTTACACCGTGTTGTGTAAAGTTTTTTCTTGCGTCTACCCGCTGTGGGTTCGCTCGTTTCCCTTAAGACTTCCTAGTAGGCTTTCAGTTTTGCCCTGGACCCTTCCTCCAAGTACTACTCTCACCGATCGTTTCGTCATGTGCGGCCACCCAACTCTTCATCCCTCGTTTTTCGGTACCTAGTTCTTGCTGGCCCTTTTAGAGCACAGCTTGTTTCCACCTCGTTTGTTTTCATTTTTTGATCTTTCTTTGGACTCTGCTCCGTTAGGGCCCGCTGATGGCGGATTGATTAGAACTGGTTTCGTCACTGATATCTTCTGACGGGCGGTTCCCATTGTTTCCCCAAGACTTATCACGGCAAGATTCCTCGCTTGGTCACTGGTTACCCCTTACGGCAGGATGGCGCAGAACAACCAATCGCGGTCGTATTTATGTTCCGTCGGCCATGACCTATCGTGTATTCTAATACCAAATTTTCTTAGAGTCATTACGGTGGTTCGACTCTTCTAACCCCCCGCCCTTTTTCCCCGAGAAAGACGACGTTTTCATAGAATTTTCGGCTTTCACAAACCCCCAGATGAAGGCCCTGATGTTTTTTACTGTGCCAGACTTCCTCTTTCTTTTTTTGAGATGGATCTCCTCCCAGGTCCCCCCCTGTGCTCTTTGAGGCGATACTTCAGGGCCGTGGCGCTCTTCTTGAGTATGATGTAGCTTTTTTTCTCGTTAGGGTTTTCCCTCTCACGGTTTAGGGCTTTCTGTTCCGACCGGATCGGCGGCATCGGGCATTTTGACGGCTCCCTTGTTCTCTCCCGTCATTTTTCTCCCGTTTTTCATCTTGTACGGATTTCGTCCGCCCATGACGACGGGTCCCCATTTTCCAATTTTTTCTTTTTGACACTAGAAACCACGGGCCCTTGCTTTGCACCTTCTTCCCAGATCGTTCGCACTTTCCCCGTTCTCTCAAAATCCCCGATTCCCTTTCCACCCCCCCCTTGATCGGTTTCTTGGGGATGGTTTTGACGATCCCTAAGGCTCTCAGTACTCTCTTTTTCCTCAGCTTTAATCTCCTAATTGAAGCTGTTCCCTCTAACCATGCTGAGATTACTTGACGCGCCATTCCCCTCATGAGGTTTTTTTCGTGGGCCCACACCCTTCCCTGTATTACATTTTTTTTTCCCCCAGCCGGGTTCTGCTTGCTTGTGTGCCTTTTTTCCCCTCCCGAAAAAACCAAGTCAACCTAGCCTCGCCTCCGCCAAAACGCTGGAGTCCTGCGAGGCGAAGATAGATTTGATCGCGCGTTCCCTCTCAGCGCCCAGCAACTTCCGGTGTTTCGTTTTGGGCGACCTGCTTTTCCTCGTGCGATTGACTCCCTGACGGCTGCCCATACACATCTGAATCTCTCTTCTTCCCCATTTTTTTCTCGTATTTGCTGAGTTTCCCCCTACTCTGATGCCTTTCTGGCCAAGGTCTGACTATACACTTTCCAAGCGTCCCGTCCATTCGACTCCCCCCTTGGACCCTGCACTTTCTCTCCTCATTGATTTCGATCCCCCTGCAGAGGATTCCGTTTTTTTTGGACTTTTGGAAATCCTGGGAACGGTCAGCAATAAAAATGATGTGGGATTCCCTTTTATCATCCCATCCTTCTTATTCCCGTCCACTTAGCTTCGCAATACCCCTTCCTCTTCTCCCCCCCTTTTTTTTGCCCCTCGCCTTTTTTTGCAGCACTAACTCTTTCTATATTTTCAGGTCCGTGTCCCCAACGCTTCCCCCCTGTCCCCTTATTCCTGACCCCGGTTTCCACAGGGAAACCCCCAGCCTTTTTGGCCCTAGGCCCTTTCCTCTTAATGGTTTTGAAAGATGAGTCGGCCGGGGTTGATTACAAACTTACCTCCATTCTCAGGTTCCCCCGCTGACCGAAGCCCCACAATCTTTTGTTCCCCTGCCGCCCCTGACTCCCGTTCGTCAGCTTGTGATTAAGAAGCAAATTTTGTTGGAAGTTCCTTCCCCCTGATTCCCTGACGCGCCTTCCGCCATTCCCTCTGGGGACCGTGATATTCGCAATTTCCTCGTTCCCCCCTCTGTGTCAAGACGCTTTTTTTTTTAGGTTCTCCCCCTGCACAGAAACCGCGAGTCCCTTTACGGTGGCAAATGCCCTTTGCAAACCCCCTAGCGTTCCCTTCCTCCTGTTACCGCACTTTGTCTTGCCAACATTCTTTTTGTCCTCGTAGGAACCATGTCCTACTTGGCCCATCAGGACAACTGCTTTCTTGAAATCTCGTCCGACAACCCATTCAAGTCCTTATTTGGTGGCGCTTTCTTCCCTTTTTCTCCGCTTCCCCCCCCCTTTTCTTCACTTCTTCTTTTTTCACTTTTCTCGCACCTTCCCCCATTTCCTAATGGCGCGCGTCGGTACCAGGTCCTCCCCCCCTCCCCCGTTGTACACCTTAGTCCCACCCAGTTGGGACCCTTCGTTCTACAGAAACCTTTTTACTCATTCCCGGGGGCCGTGGCCGCCTTTTGGCCATTTTTTTCCGCGAACCTCTCTGGGACGTTCCCCCCTGGGTCTCTCCAGGCCAAAATCCACGTTACTTTTTTGGATTCCACAGTGCCTTTTTCCTCCCTCCTGGCCCCCACCCAACCCTGAATCGAATGGTATTAGTGTTCGCGCCACCGAGCGTCTTCCCTTTTGAAGTACCCTTTTTTTTGACCTATCCCTTCCCGTTTTCCTATTTTCGGGAACATTCCATACCCCTTTTCTTTTCATCTGAGTTTGGAGCTGGCGGGTCCCGTCGGTTCACCTTGTTTCGAATCAAGTTTTCCAGCTTTTTTTCTTTCCCCCGTCAGGAACCATTTTTCCCCACCTCCCGGACTACTCAGTGATTAATCGTCGTCAGAAGCAAACTGCCACCACTGGTCCTTTCATTATTGAGTCTTTTTCTTTTTTTCCATGTACCTCAAGTCTCCGCTTTTTGTTTATGTTTTTAATTTTGCCCGGTCCCCCCCTTTCTCTTCTTCCCACAACTTCCCCCTTGGAATATACCCTTTTCGAAGCATGCTGAGCCCCCCCCCTCGGAAGCTTTTGCACCCCACCCTTTTACTGGTTTCTCCATTCCCCCCAAATCATTCCCATCCTGTGTTCCTCCCCTTCAGCTCCAACCCTGTTGTTAGAGGGCCTACTTTTCAAACGATTTCAAGCCCTGTAAAGGATCGAATCGAATTAAAGCGTTGGGTTTTTTGTGATTTTCGTTCCGTGGTCTGATCCAGTACGGCCTCCCCCTTCGTGATCCCTCCCCGGCATACTCTCGATCCCTTTCCAATGAATGCGTCGACACTTAAGGAAACTCTTCTTCAGACAATGTTTCAATGGTCCTCTTTAATCGTAGGTACTTCGCGGCGCCCCTGTCCTGCCGTTCCTTTTGGCGTTCTTCTAGTACCCCTTCTGCTTCCCCCCACTCGACAAGAGTTTCCCCATTTCATTCCCGAAGGTCTTCTGTCCCTCTTCCCCCAGCCCACGCCGATGGCATTTTTCCCAGGTAAATTAACCTGACATTGCCGCTCTATGCAGGTCTCTTCTTTTCGCGTGCCGGCTTTGGTAAGAGGGTATTCACCTTCGTCTGATGACGCCCCTTCTCTCCCCCTTCCACTGACACACCTGACCCTGCCCCCCCCCATATGGGCTGCCCGGCACCACACCGACTTTACCGAATGTTTGTGATTACATTTCGTTTGCCCTGAAGCCACCAAGCTTTGTCCCCCTCTCCTCCCTTCCCCGTGAATAGTCAAGGATTTTATGCGCCTTATTCTGGGCTGGGAGCATTCGTCCTGCAAAAAATTGCGTAAGTCGCTTTTTCTGAAAATTCTTTTGTTAAGCGAAGACGGTTCCCTGGCGTTCCTTCCTACTTCTTTGCCCCGCTTCTGCCCCCAAGTTTCGGAATACCACAGTTTGCTTCTGCAGGATTAAGTTCACAAGAAAGCGAATTCCGGTTTATTTCTTTTTCGAGCCCCGTGATGCTTTATCTCGACTCCTTCTCTTTACTCCCCTCCCCCCAGGTCCGAAGATAGTTTTGTTAATCTTCCATTACTCTACCGGTTCTTATTTTTCTATTTCCCCTTGATCCCCCCCCCTTCTAACGAGCAGTAGTTGGTAACAATTTCGTGACGTGCGGTTGTCCTTAGCGTACTTCGGTGCCCTATTGCGCTTTTGCAGCGTTTATTCTCTGACTATATAAATCGAAATTTCACAGCAAGGCCTCCTCCCCCCCTCCTTCCCCTCGCCGGTACAGTCCTTTTGCTCTTGAAGAGAACGTTCCCTGTCTCACCGAATGGCGAGCATTGAGTAGCTACTTTGCTTCTGGCTTAGGGTCCAAAAAGTAGTCCTGATTCCCTCTGATGTTTCTTACGCTTGCCATACCCCTTTTTTTTTGAATCTCTCTCCCGCCTCCCGCCTCAGAGTTTCCTCTCTCCCTTTGGACCTTTCCCTGGACAGCAGCAAATAGCCCAAAAGTTTCCTGGAACTTTCGGCTGAGAAGGCTCCACTTCGCGTCCCTCTCGCAGCAGCTTCTTTACCTCTCTGGAATTTTGTTATTGAGTTTTTTTTGACCTTTGCGGGCTAGTTTTTCTGCTTCCCCCCCTAGGCCAAACCTTTCCTCACGACCTCCTCCTTTCGCTCTTTGCCCAGCATGTTCCGCATTTCAAATATTTGCTCGTTAAGATCGGGGTGATCCGACCCTCCTCCCTCATGTTTCTCGGTCCACGCTTAAGGAATTCCCCCCCCCATTATTTAGAATGTTCATTGCATCTGTCACTCTACAGCATTCGCGTTAGACCCAGGTCTCCCCCCTCTGTCCTGAAAGGAAAGCACGGCACTTAGCTTTCTGCGTTGCCCCTTCAACTCCTTTTTCCCGTGGACCGCAGATCCCCCCCCCCCGTTGTAGTCCCCCGAAGACTTTACATTTTTGACGGAACCGAGTCGTAACATCGTTTCCTGCTTTCAGAAAGCTCTTGACGATTTTCCGTTTATTTGAACCCCCTTTGCCCAGCAAAAGAATTCCCTTTCCAGCAATCCCCTTCCTCTTTCCTCTCCGGCTTCCAAGGTCTTGGTGTGCTTCCTTTCCCCCGAACCTTCCTGACACCCTCCGTATCTTCTGGTTCCGGCCAGCTTTGCCCATCCTTTGGTAATTTTGGTGTTCGAGAAGGGTCTCCTGACTCTTTGAGTACCCCCGCACCCCCCCCACGCCTATGAGAAAACGCAGATCCCCCCTTTCTACTCGGACGCCCTTCCTCACCTGGTTTTCCGGTCCCAGGTACAATGACCCTCGGATTGTCTCTTTTAGTTTAGCCTTTCACTATGAGTGGCAATTTTTCGTTTTCGCTTTCCCCTTCATTGGACGATAGTTTTTTCTCAAGTTTCTCCCCCCCTTGGACTTATTGACGCCCCCCCTTTACCGTTAACGTATTTTTTTCAGTTCTTCATCATCTGGGCTTATGTTATCGAATCTTCTTGGCATCGCCTCCTTATTCAGCTTTTTTTGCCAAGGACTTACTCATCCCACGTGTCCCCTTCCCCACCCCTCTCCACCCCCCTTTCGTCTAGGAGCGCTTCTTTCATAGATTAAAAACCTTTTTTTCCCGCGAACCAAGATCTTCCCCTGTTAGTCCCAGTCCTGGATGAGTTTTTTTAATTCGCCGGTAAAATGAATTCGGAAGATTAAGCGGGCCACCTTGCATGTCTTTTCTCCCCCTCTCTTTTTCCCTTTCCTTTGGTGTTACTTCGCTACCAATTGATAAGGTTTCCTTTGTTGTTAACCGGCCTGCCCAGTAAACACACCTGAGACCAAACAGTGCGATGAGCATTGGGTTTTTTTCCTTTACCTCCCTCAGATACTTTTTCACTTTTTTTCCTTTTTCCATGTTGCGATCTCGGCCAAAGATCCAGTTATATGGATTTTCCTGTTTAAACGACAGCTGATGCCCATTGATCCGTTGACCTGACGGTCCATGGCGACCTTCCACCCCTTCCTGCACCCCCCCCCACTGTGTATTCCGAATTTTTTTTCCACCCACACGTTTTTATCAACCTCTAGTCTACTTCCCCCCCATGAAGCCTCTCCTTGCGCCACTCGCCCATTTAGCATTCCTTTTTTTGCCTGTTGAGGATAGTGAGCCCACCTGAACACTTTGCTCCCCCCCCCCCCTAGGAGTCCGTTTTCTGTTTCCTTTGGTATTAACAGTTTGTTTCCCTGAAATTCCCCTCCCTATGTTCCCCGCTGCACACACCTCTTTTTTGCCTGCATGATCTTCAGCAGATTGTCTATCGATCTATCTTTTTTCTCCGTTTTTCACGTGGTTTGTGTTTGAGGTATTTACAGGTTTTCCAGTCTCCATTTTTTGAGTTTATTATTGAGTGCTCTACCCCTCTCACTTCACTGATTATCTTCTTCGTTCGCACTGTTTCTTCACCAAATCAGGCTCTTTTTCGTAGAGATTCGAGAGTTAATTCCTGTCCGGTCTTCATTGTCTCGGCGTTCCCCCCCAAAAGCAGGTGGCCTTGAAACTGATTCCCAATTTTCATTTGTCTTTGTCAATTGGCATTCCCGTATTGGCCCTTCTGTTTTGCTGTTGGCCAGTGTCGCTCCCCGACCACCAGCTTCTTGCCCCGAGTTTTTCATAAAACTTTCTCCCTATACCTGTCCCCGGCATTTCTGGACTTCCGCTTTCCTTCCTCCCACAGGCTTCCCTCGTTTCTCACCTCTGACGAACGGTTTTCCCGCAGTTCCCCTCCTTCCCTTCCCCCGAGTTTTTTTTCTTCCTGAAGTGGACACTGATTCCCCATGTTTTCGTTGTCATCCCAACCTTTCTCGATCCTCTTTCCCCAGTGACAACTTCTAAGAACCTTCCCAAGGTTTCTGGTTGACGCTTTTCCCTCGGAAGTTGAATGCTTTCCATCTTTTGTTCCTTTTACTCTTCTGTCAATGTATAGTTTTGCCGAATTTTTCAGTGGCAAACCGGGTTCCTCCCCTCCGATTTTTTCTGCTTCTTTTCTTTGGATAGAAGAAATTGGTATTAGAAAATTTTTCCCCCCCATCAGTTTTATTTTTCTGGTTCACCGTTCCTCTTCCACCAGTTACTGACCCTCAAGGCTTTATCTGACCCCCTCGGCTCACTCAATGTTCCATTTGTAATTTTAATCTTTCCCTTTTTCTTTCCCCCTTTTCCTTGATTAATAGGATCCAAAGACTGCCCCCCGATAGTTTACAATCAGCATATCTCTTCCCATATTGTGAAATACAAGTTTCTAATGCGTTTGCGTGGCATTTTCCCCCTTCAGGGGCTGCGGTCCCCTTTTTCTCACCTTTTTTTTTTAACCATCATGTAGAAAATCCTAAAAGCCACCTTGCGGTTCTCTTTTTCGTTCTCTTGTACGCTCGCCGTTCAAGTCCCTTATCTTCGCCCTCTCCGGTCAGCCTAAGAGGTTTGGCGGAATATATTCCTTATTTCGTCTTTCACAACCTCCCCATTTCTTTCCCCCAAAGTCGTCGCTCCACTCTTCCCCTCCATAACGTCATACAGTTGTCTTTTGTGTGGTGCCCCCATGATCCTCCCAACCCTCCTTCGGGACCCATTGCGGAGGAACTGATCCTTTCCCCTCATTTGTTTCTCATGTCCCTGCAGTCACCTCTGCCGTTTTTTTGCTTTTCCCCAACTCTTATTTATTTCCCCCCCCCGATCTGCGTCGCCTAGGTGCAGTCGCCCACTTCTAACCCAAGAAATCTAACAGGTTATTTTTTCCGAGTCGTTCGTGCGAGTCTCCTTGGCGGTCATCGTCCTTGATGAGGAGAGGAGTGTGACTCCCAAGACCTTGTTTTTTAGTGTAGTCAGGACAACATTGGCGACTCAGTTTGAACAATCTGGTAAGGAGTCATTAGATCTTGAGTTTTCGCCTCTTTTCACTCGTAAGAGATCCCTCTTGCCACTCCATTTCGCAGCGCCGCTCAAACCGTCTTGCCGATGCCGCTCTTTCTTCCTAAAGCCCCCTCACCCCTTTCTTTTTCTCACATCCAATCAGCGACATCCCCTTCTCCTCCCACGCTCCCCACGCCGTAACGACGTCTCGCTTCCCTATTGAGCACCCAGATTTTTTGCCCTGCTGCATCGACCTTTCCCCCTACAGGAAATGCTGTTCCATCCCCCCGCTAATCTTTTGGTTTACTTTTTCCTCCCAAGTCGAGGCTCGTGAGGCGCGTTTCCGTTGACTTTCCCCCCCCCTCGTAGAACCCCCACAGTGGACCGTCGCACCAGGAGCACTATCGTTCCATTGCCACGTTGCTCCTCAAATCGACCTTTTCCTTTTGTTCGCCAGCTTTTGACCTGGTCCAGTTGTCCATCGGCTGAAAAATAGTGTGCCAGACCCCATAATTGCGCTGTTCTCCCCCGCTGCGTCAACGCCAGTCCTCCTCTCCTCGTTTTTCCCCATTTTTCCGGCCCGCCTCCCCATCAGTCTGGTTCCACCGACCCCCCCGTCGCAGTCTCAAGCAGATTTTTTTAACAAAAAACTTGACTCCCCTCTCCTTGCCCCTCTTTTTCAAAGTCCCGCAGTCCCCACGTTCGCCGAGACGAGAAGCCAGATCTTGCTCTGCCGCCACCGAGGCCGAACTCTCCTGGGTGTCTGCGGTGCAGACTACTGAGACGCACGAGCCCCTTCTCGAGCGTACATTTTTTGCTGACAACCGCCACGCGGCTTATTTCCCACTTTCTGGCCCACTTCCCGCACTCCACGACCGACACATTAGATGCCGATGATCCAATGACAGCTAAGTCCTCTCACAACAAGGCGGTTAGTCGTCCAAGGAGGTCTTGGTGTCGTCCTTCATGGAAGGGCACCGTAAACTTCGTTTCGTGTCCTTTTCCCCTGTGGTGTGTGGTGTTTGTGTTTTTTTTCTTCTTTTTTTTTGGGTGTGGTTTTTCACAGAACATGGCTCCTAATCGTCTAAGACGTCCAACCGTCCCTGCTCTGCCTCCTATCCTTGTCGCGCCAGTTCGATGGTGCCAATTAGCATGATTCCTGGGGAGAATGCCGTCGCCTCAAGTCCCTCTTCTAACTACCCTTTTTCCCAAAATTGCCTCGTGAAGAGAGTCTCGTCTTCTTGCTTCAGGATTTCGGAACCACTGGGATACCCCCCCTGCGGTGCTCACTTTCCCCTGCTTCATTTGGTTCGCGCAGACTTTTTTCAGCCGTCTCCCCCTTTTGTCCTAGCGGTGTGGGAAGAATCCCACCATTTGTCCCCCTTTAACTGCATACCTTTCCCGGTTCGATTGGACGCGTTGTTCCGGAGCCGGCCATCGTCCCCCATCCTGAGGCGGGCGATATAGCAGCTTTGATTCGTTGCATCCTTCCCCTCCTGGTTTTTTTTTTTTTTTTTTCAATGGTGTCCTGCACTCGCTGTT
>Ga0179593_1320328_pt1 | contig 10588 bp, 9 predicted proteins | sample CZODoug2_1_08_16_FD_185931 | JGI IMG/M metagenome (GOLD analysis project Ga0179593, IMG submission 185931) | Vadose zone soil fungal communities from Angelo Coast Range Reserve, California, USA - CZODoug2_1_08_16fungal (PacBio error correction) | ecosystem: Environmental > Terrestrial > Soil >... | reverse complement strand
TGAGCCATTCCCCTCGCTAACAACTTCTTTCTCGTCTTTGAGGAGTTTTTGAAAGGCCGCGTCACTCATTTCTTCCTTTCCTTCAGGACTCTGCGCGTTTTCCTTCCCCCTCCCCTTCGAATGAGATAGTCGAGTGCCGGATTAACGTACGAGACATCCTGCTCGCGTTCCCCCCCAATTCTTAGATTAGTCTTATGCCCCTTCTCGTGGAATCTAATTTGAATGCGCTTTTTCTCTTCTCCCTCTCTTCAGCTTCAGGTCCCCGGAATGTAAACGGGGCGCCGCACTTATCTTACTCTCATCTTTTCTGAGTTTCATCAAGCTCGAAGGTTTAAGATAATCCCCTCTCCCCGGCCCTCCCTCCCCCTTTTGGAATGTTCTATATTAAGACCTCTCCCAATCCCTATCCTCCCCTTCCACAAGCGCAGATTCTGCGCATCATTTTTTCTTTCTGAAGATCTCTCGTGAGGCCCCCGATGTTGCTTGAACCATATCTCCCTCTTCCATGCGTATTACCCTCGAGTTTTGGAATCGACTTTCCCCTCTGCATCGCAGGCCGTGAAGTTCCCCCCCTTTATTTGGGGTCACCCTAACCCCCCTTTTTTTGTTTTTTCTGCCTTTTCCGGAAATTTTTCTTCCCCAAATTTGCTTTTTTTTTTCTTTTGAGCCTTGGGCGGCGGCGGAGGTGGCCTTTTTTTCAGGATGGTATGTTTTCCTCTGTCTAAGTTGTTCAGACTTGGCCTCCATCTGCCCCTTTTTCCCCCTCCTTCTTTTTATCTCTTGTTCGCTTAATTGCGCGCCCCTTTCGCGCGGCCCTCACTCTTGAACCTAGACTTCCCCCCCGCATGCTTTTGCAGGATTCTATTCAAGCAAGAACTCTTACTAACATTTTACCGTATTATGTGGTTGGTTGGGTGTGTTTTCTTTCTTTTTACTGATTTATGGTTTTTCCCCCCCCCTTCCCCCCCCCCACCTTCAATGAAAGTTCTTATCCGTGTCTCTACCCAAAATTTAAATCATCTTTTTGTCCTCATCCCCCCAGAGAGAACCCCTTTCTTATTCGAGCCAAGCTGTTTTTACCCCCCGAATCCCTCCTTGTTTCTTACTTAAAATTTAGACTGTTTTACTTCATAGCAGGAACCTCTAGCATGATTGTCCCAGATCGCCTTTTCACCCAACCCCAGATCGAGGTTTTTTCCCCCAGCGCCGGCAAGTCTAAGGTCCCCTTTTTCCCTTTTTCCCCCGAGACCCCAACTTCTCGGCGGTCTCTTTACTTTCCGCGATAGTTTTTTTCCCAGGAAGCGTCACTTGTCTCTCGTTTGAACCTTCTTTTCCCCAGTTGGACCCGTGAAATCGTCGCTGAACGTACCCCCTCATTACTCTTTTTCTTCTTAATCTTCTTCATCTTATTCACATTTCCTGCCTCTCCTAAACCAGCGGTTCCAGTAAGGCCCCCATTTTCAGTAGCGAAGAGTCTACGTCTTTTTTCACCCCCGACCAAGTGGATTTCTTTTAACTCTCCTCCTTTCCCGTCTGATACTATTTTCCAAAACCGTCAGCCTTTTATCGCAGACTCCGCCCGCATTCCCCACTCTCTCTGCGTCCCCCAGCCGATAAATGCAATCTTCCCGAAGCTCCTTACGATGACTTTCTTTCTACCTTCTCCTGTGATCCGCTGACGTGTTTAAGTTTGCCTCTGCCCCAGACACTCTTTTTTCTTTTTATCGTACCGACAAGGGTCGCTCTCCCCTCTCCCTCCCCCCCCCTCTCTTTTCTTTTGTCGTAGAGTTTATTCCGATGTCCTAATTTTCGACCTCCCCCAAGCGCGCTTAGCGTCTTCTTCACCTAAACGCCTAACGAGACAAGCAGTCGACTGTTTTTCTTTCCCCGGTGCTTAAGTCTACGGTCTCTTTACCTCTTTTGAAAACTGGCCTTGCCTTTCCACAAACGAGATTGTTACCCCTTCTAACAGTTTGTCTCACCTCCCCCCTTTAAAGATGCCGATCTCTCTCCCTCCCCCTTTTTTTGTTTAGAGTCTTCGGCAATCATTTCACCCCCTTGTGCCTTTCATTATTGTTCGAATTCACATTTATTCGCACCTTCCTGTTGTCAACCTACGATGGTGACAATTTTGCATGCCCCCCCTTTTTAGACAGCACTTCGCCGCCCTTCACCTCTTCTCTTCCATTAGCATTGCTCGTTAGCCCCTCTCCCTGGCGCGTTTCGTTCCATTCCTCTCTCTAACCGAGATTGTCCGAAGAAATTCCAACTTCCTTCTCCCCCCTTCTCATGACCCGATCGCACTCTTGTCGGCTCGTTCGCTTCCGTTGCTTGCCGATGATCCCCTCCCTTACAGCTTGATTTTATTAAACAGCTTCCTCTCCCCTGGCACGTCCACGATCAATTCGAGGGCGATTCCCTGTCACAGAGTCGGCGTCACCTCATCCCTGACTGAACTGTCTCGGCTCAGATCAGCTTTTTCCTCTCTGGCTTGACTCTTAGTTACCGCTATTCCCCTCTTTCTGACCTTTTTCTTATTGGCCGAGGAATATCTAATGATTATATTCTTCTCTCCCCAAGGAATTCTCCATTTGTTTTAGTTTTTTCTCACTCTTCCCCCACCGAGCATTCTGTTTTGAGAAGTAACATTACCCGGCACTGGCTTGGGTTTGTTATGTTCTCCTCGGCACTTCCCTCTTGTTCGACTATTGATGAGGCATTGCCCCAAGGAGCGGCCCCCTGTTCCCTTGCGTAAGTTATCTTTCTTGAATTTGCGACCGTGTAAAGACTCTTTCCTCGCGGCTCAGGACTTTTTTTCCCAAAGGGCACACCTTCTCCTCCTGTCAGACTGTTCTACGATCTTATCGCTTTGTTTGTTTCGATGGAATTCACTCTTCTTATCTTTTTCTCTCTTCTCGGTTCCCAGATCGGCTTTTTCCTTTTCCCTTAGAGTTAAAGCCGTTTCCCCTGAGCGGATTGCGATCTGATACTCCTTCAGGCCACCTCCACCTTCTTCCCTGCTTTGCAGAGTTCTTTATTGCTTTCCGTGCTTCCAATATTGACGTAGTTTATCTCCTTTTAGACCCCTTCTCTTGATTCTTTTCCCACAGAGGAAGGTCCTCTTCACGGTCTACCCCCCCGTGGTTTTTTTGGTTTTTCAACTTTTCCCTTACTTTAATCGTGAGGGTCTTTTTTCACAAGTCGGATTTTTTCTTCTGTATCTTGATTGGTTTGCTCAAACCTGCAAACTCTTCGTCTGTTTTAGTAGGCTAACTTCTCGGGGGCCCGCAGTCGGAATCTTCCCTTTCTCGAGCTCTTCTCCCCCGGCATTTTTCAAAACCATTGTCCCAGTGCTTTCCCCCCTTCCCGAATTGGTTTCCGCCCCCCCCTTTCGAATGGAATCTTCTTCTTCTCAAGACCTCCTCCCCCCCCCAGAAAACTCCTCCTCCCCTCCTCCCCCTCTTCAACTACACCTCGCCACCTCGTCAGTCCCCCCCTTTGGTTTCTACTAGCTTCGATTCACACCCCCTTCTCTATAAACATGCCGGTGGTGATCCCCCTCTTGGTTATTTTTCCATCTATGAAGTCCCCAATCCGAACTTTTTGTTTTTACTCTTCTCTATTCCCGATCTTTTGCGAGTTAACCCTTTTATCATTTTAATGATCTGAGCAGCCCGTAGCCTATTTCCTGGTTCCTCGTTTCTAACGAGGCCTGTCTGACCGCAATTCTCTTTCAACCCTTTCAACGACACCCCTGCGTTCTCGTGCTTTGTCTGAAGCTGGCCTGGTTAAGATCCCTCTTTGAGACCCTCTCCCCTGGGTGAGTCTCTTTCTTTCTATGCCCATATCATCTTCCCCTCCTTCTGGAGATACTCCGAGATCGGTGTTGCTCTTAGTTTCCTCATGCTCTCCTTTCCTGAGTGGATTCCCTCCCGCCCTTAGCTTATCTTCTGAAGAAGTTGAAATAGGCAGTGGGCATGCGACTCGATAGCGATTTCTCACGGTTTCAGAATTGCCATCTTCTGCTTTAGAATTTCTCCCCCCTTATGATGTCCTTGATAAGAGCCTTCTCCTTCTGAGACTAGGCGATTCGACCTGAGTCGTGTGCTCTTTTTTTCTGCGTCGGTCACTATTCTCTCCATGCGAGATCAAGCTCCAACGCAGTGCCTCCCGAGCCCCCCTTCTTTCTCCTGATGGCGCTCTTCTCTTTCTCCCCCCCTATGAGTCCCCCTTCTCCTTAATCCTTCCTTTCTCTCACAGGTAATAACCGGGAAGAATCGGTGCAGCCGCATTCGCCGCCTCCATTCCTGCATAGGCATGAGATCCTGCTGACTAATTGTTCGATTCTATCCGTCTGCTTTTTAGTTCTCCCTCTCTTCTCGCGAGGGATTTTCTTTTTTTGCCTACAGTGACTCTCCCCTCCCTCCTTGAGAATTTTTCTCTTTCTCCCTTTCTCTTGAATTAGTTCGCTATCTCTCTTTAATTACGCCCGTTTACCTTAAACAATATACGCCTTCAACTCGTGAGGTTTACTCTGAGAATACGCTCAGTTTTGCGTCCCCCCCTCCCACCACCCCACCCCCCCCCCCCCCCCTCAACCCCAACCCCCCTCCCACCCCCACCCCCCCCCCACACACCCCCCCCAACCCAACCCACCCCCCCCTCCCCCCCCCCCCAACCACAACCCCACCCACAATAAAGAGAGATCCTCCTCCCCCCCTTTTCGGGACTTATTTCTCCTTTCACCCCGAAGCCCCCCTTGCTCTCAGAAGCTCTATTTTAGAGTTTCAATGGTCGTTTGTGTTTTGGTTCCCTTCTCCCGTTGGTATTCTCACTTTCTAAGAATCCTTCCTCTCCCCTCCGTACGTTTTTCCTCGCCGTCTTCAATTCACACCCCCAAGAGAATCAGTGACGTCACCATTTTAGTTCGTCCCTCAGAATCTTCATGAGACCCTCCCCTCCACCTTCCTTTTTCAAAGGCCTTCTTTCTAGTCCTTGAATTGACCCTTCCCTCGTAGAAAACCTTGCTTTATGATTGTTTCGGTCTAGTTGTCCAGGTTCTTCTCCTTAGGGGCGGTTTGTTGGATCGTTATGGCTTCCTAAAATAGGAGTTGTTTCTTGCCGCCCCCCCCGGAAGTTAGTCAATTTTATTTTTTCTTCCGGTTTTTTTTTCTAAGATACTTTCGATTCCCCCTTCCTCTTCCCTTCCCTCTGCCCCGCACGATACCTCGGCTGTAACGGATCCTCCTTTTTCTGTTTTTATCCTCCGCTAATCTCCCTCAGACAATTAAGACTAAAATTACTATCCCTCATCTCTCCCTTACGTGGGTGGTCCAAATCCTCAACCTTTGACACTGTCGGCTCGCATGCGTCTAACCCCCCCCCCATATTTGCCATTCTTTAGTCATCCCTTTTCCCTTCTTTCTCTCCCTCCTTTTGTAAGATTCCATCAAGCGAATCCCGCTACACTCTGTCTCCCCCCTTTAGAGGTTGGCTTACTACTTCCTCTCTTCAGGCCCCCGCGCATATCTTTCTTTCCCCCGCCCAACAAAAATTAAGCTTCGGAGGTCAGCCCCTCCCCCCTCCTTCCTACTCATAGACGAGTGGGCCTTCTTAAACTCCTGCCGATTAGCCCGGTGATACGTCCACAGTTTCTTCAACTTTCTTTTCACAACCCAGTCTTCTTCCGATTTCGAAAGATTTTTCCCCCTTCCCAAATTATATCCCTTTCCCCTTCGTCGCGGATAACCCCTCCCTGACGGACTCCTCCCTTTCTTCCTTCCTTTTCATAAATGCGCTCCCTCGACTACGCCCTTTACTATGAAGTCCTTACCCAGACCTTTAAGCGATTTCCCCCTCTTCTCGTTGTACGGCCGCTCGACCCAACCCCCTTGGCCCCTCATCGGATTCAGCGCGTCTTCGATCCTTCCAACTCCGAGAACAGTATTTTAGCCCTTCCCCCCCCCCTCTCGAAGATCAATCGATTTCCCCATACTGAACTCGAACATGTTCCCCAACCTTTCTCTCATCGGCTGAACGGTTTCCCTCTTCTCTTTTCTTCCCCCTTGAAATTTGGCTAAGTGGTCGTCTCGCTCCGACGACTCGGTCTCCTTGAAGATCGGCCACTTTCTCCTTTCGAAATCGACAGTCCCCCCCGTCTGCGCTCTTTTCCAAAGTAAACTTTTTCCCCCCCTTGTTTTCTTCATCAGAGTGCTTCGTCTCTTATTTCCTTCTTGTGACTCCGACAAGTAGCGCTACTAGCAAAGCGTTTTGGAGGAACGTCCGCGGTTCTATTCTCCTTCGGTCTGAATTATTTTCCCTATCCCTTTTTGCTGTTTTCCTATTGCACCATCTCTTCTGCCAATCTCTGCCCGATGTGAAGTTACCCTGGTTCTTCTTCCTTCCTTTTAAAAAAAAGTCCCTCTGCCACTCTCTTTTCCTCCTTTGGTTGTTTCTCTCTCTCGGCTCTATTGAAATGGTGTTCTTTTTCGACCTCCTTCTTTTTCGAAACAAACCCCCGTTCTCTTTTCAGCGGCAAAGGCTTTTTGAACGTACTTCCTGTTCCCCATAATCTTCTTTTTCCTTCTTTCCGACCTGATCCGCACGCCTTTGTTCGACATTTGCCCTTACATTGCTCGTTTTCCCCGCTGCTGGTTCCCTTTCAACGACCGCCCCCCTCACTCCCTGCGCCCCCCCCTACAGCCGCTTAGAACCTTTGTGTAAATGACTCGTCGATTAAATCTGTTTAAGCAACGGTAGCTTTTTGCCATTTCCATCTTTAAAGTACGACGCTTTCCCCAAGTGAGTGTTTTTATCTCTACGAACTTCTCCTGCTATAAAGGTGAATATCCTCCCCTCCCCTCATAGTTTTCTTTCAAGTACTTACCCTCACATTGAAACTTGGTAGGCTGTAAGATCGCTTTTTTCCCTGGGTTTCTTCTACCTTTTTTTCCCCCGAAAAGTGTTCGCTCGGCGTACCTGTCTGCCTCCTTCTCCGATGAGGGTTGTCGTAACCACCAAGTACCATAGCCATGTCTTTGGCGTCGCAGTGACCTTTTGCATCTTTGCCCCCTCGTCCTTAGTTTTTTTCATAGGGACGGGATGGTTGTTTACTAAGATTGGGTATTTTATCCCCCCTGCCCTTCGGCCTTACGTTTTTCCCTGTAGTCCGCGTTGCTTGAACTTTTTCTCTCCTGTTCTAAATCGATTATTTTTTGGGACTTTGCCTGTCTGGCCGACTGTATCAGTCCGCCGCATCGTTGGTTTTCCTTCCAACTCGTACTTTTCCCTAGTTAGGGCTGCCCATGATCCCTTTAGCGGGGTGGTGTCCCCTTCGGTGAAATCGTTCCCCTATTCCTGTCCGAGATGCTATTCTCCCAACCACAATTTAAGTAAATTTGATCTTTCTTCTTTGACTTCGCACGGCCTTTTGAATCCTGTTAGTTTCCTCCCTTTCTTTTGTAGACGCATTCGCTTGAGTAACTTTGTTTTTAGCGTCTCCAGGCGTCAGTGTCCTTCCCCTTTTTCGATTGTGTACCCTCCCCGAATGGAAATTGCTGATTGCTTCCTTTTCCAATTTGAGTCCTTTCTTTTTTTTTCGTCTGGATCTCGGTTCTTATCCACTTAAAAGATCCTGCGCTGTACCCTTGATGCTTTCCTCCGCTGTCCGCGGCAGGGTTCCACCCCAATTACGCCCACCGTTTCTTTCAATCCATTTCTTCCTCGGAGGATTTCTCCGTGGGCATTTAATCGAGAGAGGGACAACGATCCCCACAGCTCCCCCCACTCAGTCCCCGATCTCCACACCCCCAACGCTCTAATCCTGTCGCGGATTTTTGATTAGAATTAAACCGAGATATCCTTCCCTTGAAGAGAAGTGTCGGTTCGCATCTTTCTGATCCACTGCGTGTCTGCTTCCCGGTTTCCTGATTCGAGATGTTCTCTCTCCCCCCTCGTCCAGAGGTCGAACTTAGTAGCCGCTTAACCTTTCGCGTCTAAAGTGGGATCTGCTGTTTCCCTTACGGCCCCCTTGTCCAAGACAACTGAGGGACGGCGAGAATATTTGCCGCGTCGATCTGTGTCCCCCCCCTCTTTCTAGTTAATGATTCCTGAACTGCGCCAGATCCCTCTTTTGATGCGCTATCTTTATACTCGAGTACCCCCCATTGTTTTTTTTGCTCTTGGAGGCTAATTCATTTCCCCAATCTTCCTTACATCTGATAGCGCGAAGGGGCGCCTCCCGACTCACTAAGAGACTGGGCTCGTCTTCCCTTAGCCTGACTTTCCTCTCCTCCTTCTCGGCCCGACGGTGACTGCCTGCCCGTCCTCAAGCGATTCCCATTCAACGCGCTCTTCTCTTTCCCTTGCACGCGGATTTCTGGCGACTTGCTCTTTGAGAGGCCGTTTTTTCCCCCTGCGGCGGTCAAGATGACGCTGACGCGATCCTCTCTCAATTGCTTAGAATACTGCCGAGTTCCCCAATACTTCCCTCTTTGTTGTTGTGCTTGAAGCTTTCTCCAATTTCTTTATTTCCCCCCCCCCCCACCCCCCCCCCCCCCCCCCCCAAACCACCCGGTCGCGCCTATCCTTTCCGGTCTTGAAGAGACGGGCCGGATCCCTTTTCTTTGAGTCGGCCGCCGATCCTCTCCCTTCCTATGCTTCAAGACATCTCGGGGTGCATTTAGGGATTCTTCGTTCCCCTTTCCCTTCAGACCCCGCGCTCGCTGAACTTCCGGCTGACTTTTTCTTCGAGGGACCGTTTCACCCCCCTCGGATTTCGGGAGTGCTTTCTTTCGCCGATTCGCGTCATCTTCTACGGACTTTCCCTTTCTTGAACAATCCTCTGTTTCTCGTATTCCAGAACCTGCGAGGTACTCGCGCATCAAGGGTCTGGAATACTAACCTCCTTCCTCCTCACCCTCCTGGGATTTTTTTTCTTCAAGAGTTCCCCCCCCCTCAACCCCTTGGGCACCCGCTCAGCTCTCCTATTTCTTTCCGGAATGGGTCGGTCCTACGTTGAAGTAGCGCCCCCTTCTTTTCCTTTTGGTCTTACACGTCCTGACCGACTTTTTTTTCCGCCGCTATAACCCTTATTTTTTTTTCAATCACTATGACGCTTCTTTCCGTCCTACGTTGGATTGGTCTTTCCTATTCCTCCCAACGTCCGGCGTCACCCTCGGTCTTCCCTTTTTAACGAAATGCTAATCTTCTCCCCAACTTATGCTTCTTTTTGCGGTGTGATTTCGGCTCCTCGGGGAGGTGGCTTTGTTCAGGAGTTTGGATATGTCGAAAAATTAGTGTCCAGTAGCAAGGATATCTCCCCCCCTGGGAAGAAGACTCCCCCTCATTTTTCTCTTTTTTCATTTTGATTCTTTCTGCCGCCTGCACGAAGAGTCAGGACTACTGCGTTTTTCTCTTTTGCTGGGGTTTTGCAGGTGGAGCCCCGAGCTCCCTTCATAAAAATTTTTTCTTCCCCTCAGCACGATTTACTCTTTTTTTTCCCCCCCCCCCCACTCCCCCACACGAGTTTAACTGACTGTCATACGATTGCGCTCTTTCCCCATTTGAAATCCTCATTTTCTCCCTTTTCGAAACTTGATTCCCGACCAGAACACTGGACCCTCTCCCATCTCCAAAGAGAATCCCGCGCACCTATTCCGGAATTTAAAAAATTTTCGTTTGTAGTCCCACTAGGAAGCAACCTCTTTTTTCATCGGCTCATCCTTCCTTCACCATTGACCTGCTCCCTTGTCTCCCGGAAATATGCCGCAGATTGCCGATAATGTTCTCCTCTTTTCCCCTCTCAAATCAGAGGCGAAGTCTTCTCTATTGACTAAAGTGGTGATTCCCAGGTCCCTACGCTCTCTTTTTTCACATTCTGGGAAATGTTTTCGAGACCCCCTGTGAGGCTCCTTCTACCAAGGGCATACTTTTCTTTCTGGCTGCCCCCCCCCCCTCTTTTCTGGGACTCCTGTCGGCAACCCACCACCGCGCTTCCCTTCCTCTTTAGAATTTTTTCCCCTATAGGTCGACCGATGCTTGTTCTCCGGAAAAGACGCCCAACCCAATTACGATGTCTTTTTTATACATATTAAGCTCAGCTTTGATGATCCCACGAGCCCCTCCTTCATCCAGCGTTCTCTCTATTAGCTCTCGTATAAAGGTCGTATGTCGACAGCAACTCTCTTACACTTTTAAAACATTTAGACGCCCACCCATTTTGACTTGAATCTTTTCTCCCTCCGATCCCAGAATTGATATTTCAGTGTTTGTCCGCCTTCGAGGCTAAGGCAGGCCATTTTTCAACTTTCATCTGTTACCTCAGGGTCGCGTCTACCTAGAGACTCTGTCTCTTCTCCTTGTACTTTCGCTTCTTGTCAGTATCGTCAGCGTTCTTTCTGACTGATTATTCTTTTCTTGAATCCCGATACCGCTCCCCCTTCCTTTTTTCCTTTTGTAGCTTCTTTGAGGTCGGATTCTCTTCCTTTTCAATCTTGACTCGACATTCCAATTGCACCTTGACGACGGACCTTAGCCTTTGCCCTCTCCGTGAGTGCAGACCCCCTTACCCCCCTCACAGTTCCATCAT
>Ga0179593_1755346_pt1 | contig 10589 bp, 22 predicted proteins | sample CZODoug2_1_08_16_FD_185931 | JGI IMG/M metagenome (GOLD analysis project Ga0179593, IMG submission 185931) | Vadose zone soil fungal communities from Angelo Coast Range Reserve, California, USA - CZODoug2_1_08_16fungal (PacBio error correction) | ecosystem: Environmental > Terrestrial > Soil >... | reverse complement strand
AGAACTCTTTTCTGGTCCCCCCGGTGTGTCCTCCTTATCGCCATTTTCCTGGCGCATTATTACCGGCAAGGACGTCTTTTTGGGTCGTGACTCTACAATAGATCTTGCCCTGATTTTAAAAGGTAGTGCGGCTTAGGCCTGCCCGGTCTTGGAGTCCCTCCTTTTCGGTTTTCCGAGCGCTCGGATCCATGGTCCCCTCTTTCCTTTCCCCTGCGAATCTTCTTTTTTCGCTGGTCCCAATCGCTACATGGGGCACTCCGTGACGATTTCCACCCAGAGCCTCTTTTTTCCCTGCGGGAGTCCGTACACCGTCAACCGCGTCACCCGGGAAGGTTTCCCTAAGTGCCCTGTTCAGTTTTTTTTTCCAAATTTCCTCCTTGTCTTCTGCGCGTTCCTCAAGGGGAAAGCTGACCCTCCCTCCCGACCACGCGCCCGCCCCCCGAGAGCCCTTCTGAATCACCGTCCACCCCTTCCACGACGGGACCAGGCATTCCTTCCCAGTGGCACGTCCTCTGGAATCGACATCCGTGCGCAATTTTTTTTCCAGCAGTCTCTCCCCTCCGCTCCGGGCTTTTTTTTTTGAGAAAACCTTTCCGGAACCTTGAAACGTCGCGGTCTCCCTTCGGCGGCTCCATTTCCCCTCCCCTTTTCCATCACTTCAGGCCCTGGCTTCTCCTTCCCCCCCCCGGCGCCACGCATTATGGGCTTTCTATTAGATTCTTCATTTTTGTGCTCTTTTCTTTCCCAGAGTCCTTTTTGTTCCCGAAGACCTCGAGCTCAGATCAAATCCCTTTTTTTTTTCAATGTTTATCCCGATGCCCCCCCGAAGTTATATCCCCGAAAAGTTGTCCCCCAGTGGGTGCCTTTTTTTCTGCATTTTCCTCCTCCTCTTTCCATCTGAAATCTCTGATTTGGAGAAAAATCTTTCCGAGGTCTTCTGTCTCACACGGCTGCTCCCTTAGTCCCCCTCCCTCCCCCCCCAAAGAAGGAGATTTCATCCTAGGATGGTTTCTGTGTCTTTTCTGCTTAGGACCTCTTACGTTTTTTTTCCGACCGCCGTTTTTCAACACCGAACCCTTTCCCCCCCGAGAGATTTTTCCCCCGAACCCCCATTGGGGCTGGTTTTTCTTCAAGTTCCGTTCTTTGGAATACGTTCTCCCCTTTTGATGAGACTTTGAATCTGTAGTGTTTGGGGCCTTTTTTTTTTGAGTGACCTTTTTTTTCCTTCTTTTTTTCCCCTTTTTTTCTAACCCACCTCCGGGATTTTACCACCTCTTTTGTGGATAACCACCCACGGGACGCCTTTTTTTCGTAGATCTTCTTGACTCCCTTGTCTTGTTTCTTCCGGTCTGTCTTCATTTTTCACGATTACAGTCAACCCTCGGAAGGGGAGTAACCAGTTTCGGTGCTTAACTTTACTTTTTGCAACGTTTCCCTTAAATGGCGTCTTATGAGGCGGACCCCCGCTCAGCATTCTTTTTTCGCACCTGCAACCCCCTCCCCGTCCGTCCATATCCTGACCTCGAAGTTCCATCGATTTCGTTTTGTCTGGCAGGATTCCGAATTTTCTTTTGCTGATTTCTTTCCCTTCCTTGACTTTTTTTTCTTTGCAAAATCCACTTGGGGAGCACTTCGAACATCCCCAGGCTCGGTGCGAACGTTGCCCGGTCTAACTCTCGATTTTGGCCGCAATGGTTTCCCTCATTCGGCGTCTTCCCCGTTCCTCGTTTCCTTTAATTGCAAAACCTTCGAGGAGCTGGAACACGAAGCCTTTTTTTGTTTGTCTGTTTGCTGTTTCCACCCCCTTTGACCAGTCGTTCCCCTTGATCTCCCTTTTTCTTCGATCACCCCCTTCTCCTTCGTTTCTCGATAACCCGAGATGCGTAACAGTTTTTTTTTGACGTTCCCTGACCCGTGTCAAGGGCTATTTTTCTCTTATGAAACTCGCGGATTTTCCTCTGGCGGAAACTTTTTCAACCCTTCCTTTGCGATTTACCGATTTTCCTCGCTCGTCCCTCCCCCGACAATCGCGTTTCTTTTTTTTTCCAAACGAGCGAATTTTTTCCCTTTTCCGCAAATTTCTTCCCCCCTGGTCACCCCCAGTTTTTCTTTTTTTCCTTCTTCCTCCCTTTTCTGGAATCGTTTTCCTTCAGTCAGGAACACGTCATATTACAGTCTTTCTTCCCTGGTGGTCCGACCTCCCTTTGCCTTCCGGTTTTTCCCCTATGCTTTCAAACCTTTTCCCCCTGGACGAATCCCTCTCGGCGCTCTCGATAGCCGACTTTTTCCCATTCAAATTCGAAGCCTTTCTTCTTTTTCCCCTTTCCCCCCCGCTTCTCGTTTGACTTGTTTCTTCTTTTCCTTGCTTCATTGAAAGTTTTTGACAGCGGCCACAGCCCCTTTTCCGCGGTTGTTCAAGATTTTTTTTTCCTTTTTTCCCTCGCTGGGTTTTTCTTCTCCCTTGCGGACCATTCTGGATACTTTCAACCCGTTCTTTTTCTTTTGCTGTCCTCTTGCATTCTTTTTCTTTGTTTTTTTTTGGTTTTATCCCCTTTCCGATATACTCGGGATTTCTTTCTGGCCCTTTTTCAAGGGACGTTGTCGAAAGAACCCCCCTTTTTCCTCATGAGCTCCTCGCGGCCCCCCTTTCTTTGGTTTTAGCATGGATTTCTTCCTCTTTCGTCGTGCTCACGCTCAGGTATGATTTTTCCTTCGAGGGCAGATGCTTTTTTTTTTTTCTCCCCCCCCTCTGAAGTCCTTCCCCAACCCCTTTTCTTTTTTTAGTTTTTAAATTCTCTTGCTTTTTTTTCCTGCATCTTGTCTCCCCTTTCTTTTTTCTTTCAAAGTCGTAGTTTTTTCCTTTTTCCCTTTCTAATATAGTTTCTTCTCAAGCCTTCCCTCTCTCTTTTTCCCCCCCTCCATCTTTTCTATCCCCTCCCCCCTTTCTGGATTAGCTTTATCCTCGCGATTTTAGAACTCTTCTAGAATTTTTTCCCCCCTGGAGCCTTTTCAGGTCTCCCCTTTGCTTCCTTGTTCAGTTGAGCACTTTTTTTCCGCTGATCCCACTTTCATCCTTTTTAAGGTCTCCGCAGTTCCTTTTGTCCCTGTTCCCCTGAATGTTTACGCCTCCCCCTTATCTCTCTTTTTTCCCTGATTTCCCGACTTTTTCCTGCGAGTTAATTGAAGCATCCTTTTCCTTTCCCCCGCGAAAAGTTTCCCCTGTTTAATCCCCTCCCCTAGTTTTCCCCCCCCTTCGGTCCCCCTTTCCCCTTACAGAATCAGTTTCTCCAACAACTAATCCATGCGTCGATAGATGAGATTTCCCGGGCTTCGTGTCTGCTTCCTCCTTTTCTTTTCCTTTGTTTGTGTTTTTCCACAGTTTTCCCCCCCCTTCGTTACTTCGTCTTTCCTTCCTCACCACATCCCTGGCCATCTTTTCTTTCGCTTTCCCCCCCCTTTCCTCAAGTTTTGGCCTTTTTTTCCCTTCACAGAAATGCTTTCTTTCTTTGCCGGGGTCCCCTTCTGAAGGACTTTCCCCTTTTTTAGTAATCCCTTCCTTCTTGAGTGCTTCATCCTAGGTTCTCTGCTGGGACTGAATTCCGGCCCCAAACCTTTAAGGCGCGCAACTTTCCCCGGACCCCCTGCCCCTTCCTCTTTTCCACCTTTTCTCCCCCAACGTGGGGTTTGTTCCACAGCGGTTCCCAAAGCCCTCGGTCAACCCTTTTTTTTTTTCTTTTCGTGGGTTCTCGCCCCGCCCCCCCTCCATTTTTTTGATTGCCTCTGAGGCACCACGTTTTTAGCCACCTATGTCGCCCTGATTTACCCTCCTCCTTCCCCCTCCCTCCACGGCTTTGAACGGCGGCCCCCCCGAGTGCAAACCACTGTTTTTTTTTCCCTTTATACCCTCAGTTTTTTGTTCCCCTTTTTTTCCCCGCGTTTCACGATAAGGCATAAATGGTCGACACTTCCCCCAGAAACCCCCTCTCTCTCCTTCTTTTTTGGGTCATAGATCTTTTTTTACAGCGTTTTCGCCCTTCCTTTTGCGGTTCCGCGACTTTTTTAAAGATTATAGCTTTTTTCCCCTTTTTGAGATTTCCCAGTCCCTTCCGTTTTCCTTTTTTTTACAGATCTTTTTCCTGCTTCTTGGCTATTTCTTCCCTTCAATGGCGGGGACGATTTTCCCCATCCCTTTTCGATAGTGTTTTACCGTATTTTTTTTTTCCTACGCTTCCCCTTCCACAACTTCGACTTCTCCTTTTCGGGGCCGCCCCTGATGAGTTTTCGAGGTTTTTTTGGAGTCCCCCCCCTAGATCTCGGTTTTTTCTTCCTTTCAATTTTTTCCCCTTTTTTCCCTCAGTTCTAAACACTCCCTTTAAAGGTTAGACTTTCCCGCCCGTAAGCTTTCAGGCTTCGTTTTTTTACACAATCTTTTCCTTTAGTAGTTTCAATTTGAGCAGGGGACCTGTAAATTCTTGTTTTCTCCTGTCCTTTTCCTTTTTTTGGGTACGGTGATTACCCCCCCCCCAGATTTTTATATTTTCCTTTTTTCTCCCCAATCCTCGTGATTCTGCTTAAGGGCCCCTCATTTCGGGAGGAAATCTTCCAGGGGTGGGAACCCCCCGGCGGCTGCCCTTTCCTCTTTTTTTTTTCCCCCATTGTTTTTGTCCTTTTTTCGCGTTTTTTCCTAGGGCGCTCTCCTTCGCCGAAGTAAACATGTTATCCTGTCGTCCCCCCCTTCGCAATCCCCTCCTCCCCTTTCCTTTACAGTTTTCCACTTGATTTTAGTCTCTCTTTTCAGGATTTTTGTCTTTTTCTCCATAGCGACTCTTCTCGAAAAGTTTTTGAATGTGTTCGCGATTTCTAAGGTCCATTTCCATTGGCCCCTTTTTTGGAGTCGGCCTTCCCGCCCTCTGAGAAGTATTTTTCAAATTCTTTTTTATGCTATTTTATATACCCTTTTGTGCTATCCCGGACCTCCTCATTTCCTTTTCCTGAACGGGGAGCATCCTTTGGTTAACCACGTCCTAGAGAGAGGTGGAACCTCCCTTTCTTCTTTTTTCAGGCTTGGTTCTCAATTTCGCTACTCCAGGAGCGGTTTCCCCCTTTTTTATTTCTTCGTAATCTCGGTCTTTTTTTCTCCCCGGTCGTGAGGGGCAGCTTGACTAAGGTCCTTTTTTTGTTTCGGATATCCCTTTTTTTCTTCTCCTTCTTCTTTTTTTTTTTTTGGTTGATTTTTCAAGCGCTACCTTCTCGGCGGGCGACGGAGGGGCTCGGCTTTTTTTTTTGGATTTTCGCTGAGTCCTGGCTACACCTCCCCTGGACGTTTTTCCCCCAGCCAAGCGCGTTTTTCCTTTTCGCAAATTTTGCAGAGATTCTTTTTTTTTTTTTTACTCAAAGGACCCCCCTGGGCTCTCTTTTTGAAATTTCCCCAAGTTAGACTTAGACGTTTTTTTTTTCAACCCCCCTTCCCTAATTCCCTACTCCCCCCAGCCCAGCGCCAGTGGGTCCCCCCCCTTCCCCAGTGCAGACCCTTTTGTGACTCCGAAAGCCTTTTTTTGCCCTTTGAACCCCTCCCCATCCGGACACCCCTCCTTACCCCTAATTTCTGAACAATGATTCTTTCCTTTCGCTTTCTTGGTCTTCCCTTTTTTTCAATTCGATAATGTCTCCGGACGGAATGCTGTCGTTTGCTTCTTTTTTCCCACTTCTTTTCTTCTTTTTGTTTCGACCCTTCTCGGCTTGTGGCCTTTTGTCCTCAGAAAATTTTTCCAAGGAGACGGTCCCTTTTTTTTTTCGTCTTCCCCTCCATTTTTTCGTCTCTGCCCAAGACGCCTCCCCCCGATCTTTTACAGAAAAGAAACGGAAAATCGTGGTTTTCCCCTGGTCACCTCCCCCAAATCTTTCCTTTTCTCTCTTACCTTTCCTTTTCCCCCTGCTAATTCTTCCCTTTCAAAGATTGGTGGTCCAAACCTTTATGGGAGAACTCCGATCTTTTCCCCCTCCCCTTCCTCAACCCTCCCCCTCCCATTCGATTTTCCTTGTCTTTTTTTTTTTCTCCCCCCTGATGCCCGATCCTTCCCAAACGCGTCGCCCCCCCTGTTCCACCAGGGCCCTTCATTTCTTTTTCCACGCTGTGCCTTTCAAGCTCGGTGCTCAATGGGGAACCTTTTCCCTTTTCCTGCTGTTTGTTTTTTTTTCCTTGGGTTTCATCGACCCCCCCGGGAGTAATGGTTATCGGCTGATTAACCCGCCTTCCCCCCCACCTATCCCGGGGCCCCTTTGTTTTTTTTTTTTTACCCCCCCTTCCCCAATGGTTGTTTAGTTACCTTGTTTTCCAAAAGGGATCTTAGGGCTTTTGGGAACTTGCCGCCTTTTTTTTTCAATGTTCTTCCAAGTTAACCCCCCCTTTGGTTCCCCCCTTGCTTTTCCAAGTATGATTTTCCCCCTTCGATGCCACCTTTTTTTTCCCCCCCTTGTATTTCTGGCCTGTCGCACCAACCCGGGCGAGCATTCCCCTTTTTTCATACCTCCCCAGCTACTTTTTTTTTGACCCTCCCTTCCAACGGTCTCCTGTTTCCAGAGGCAATTCGATCTTTGGAGCATTCCTCGAAAGAACTCTCTTGATTTCGCTTTTAAAAACCCCTGTTTCAAATTTTTTTCCTTCGCCGTCACCCTTTTGCAAGCTCGGTCCCGGACGGGGGCACTTGGTCGACCTCGGGTTCCTTTTTTTTTCATTTCTTTTGGTGGAAAGCGTCCTGTTTTAGGCGGGAGTCCTTTCAGGGGACCTGCAGGACCCCCCCCCCCCCCCCACCCCTTTTCTTCGAACGACCCTTTTCCGTTCGCGTGCTTCTGATGCTGCAATTCCCCCTCCTCGATTTCCCCTGTTTCACTTATCTCTTATCCCTACCTTTTCTTTTTTTTTTTTCTCGCTCGTTTAGTCCCCCCTGGATAACCCCCCCCCCCCTCGCGTTACCCCCTTTCGACTTTCAGTGTTAAAAAAATGGTTCCTCACGTGGGGATCAAGGTGTCTTGCTTTTTGAACCAAAAAATCTCCTTTTTTTTTTTCCCATTCTTCTGAGACTTTTTCACCGCCAGTGGGGTAATATTTACTCAGACTCCTGTTACGACGTTGATTGATACCCCCCTTCCTTTTTTTTGAAGACCTTTTTCCCCCCTTTTTGACACAAACCACCCACCCCATACCCCCCCCCCCCCCCCAACCACCAAACCCCCCCCCCACCCCCCCTGGTCCTCCCTTTTTATCCTTTTTGAACTATTCTGAACAACCCACGTGTTTTTCCTTTCTTCTTGAATACGGATATCCTCTCCTTAAGGGCCGGTGGCGGATTCTTCAACGACTTTCCTCTTACGGAGACCAGATGCATTCACCCTTTCCCCTTTTGAGGACTTTTAACCTGGGCTTTCCTCCCTCCCCCCTATGTTGAACATTCCACCCTCTGGAGTCTGCGCTCAAAAAGAATTTCCGGAGGGCGCCCTTTTTTTTTTTTGGGGCTGGCTTCTCGGTGCGTCTCTCCTCTTTCATAGAAGCTGCACCCCCCAAGGGTCAGAGGTGGTTTCCCTCTCTTGCTGGACCGAGTTTCCTCGTGGCATTCTTTTTTTTTTCGTTCGACCCCTCTCAAGATTTTTCCTTTTTTTCCCCCCCTCTTCTGAACGGGCTGAGCACTGTGTCCCTTCTTTTTTTTTTTTTTTTTTTTTTGTCAGCCTCCCTTTTCTAGTTCATTCCTAAGACGTGTTTGAGGAGATCCCCCCTTTCCGCAAACCGCCCGGTCCTCTATCGGTGAGGGTTGCATCCCTTTTTTTTCCCTTTCCTAAAAAAAAACCCCCAGCTCTTTTTCATTTGGGCGCGATCCTCCGTTCCCCCTCATTCGAGGGTTTCCATTTCTTTTTTTCCGGATGACTTCATTGACTTTCTCCCCCCCTTTACTTCCCCTTGATGGAGCCCGTCTACGCCTTCGATCCAGATTTTTTCGGCGCATGCCTCGTTCTGGGTCCCCCCTTGCTCTCCTAGTTTTTCTCTTTTCCTTGATGGCACTTTCTTCCCCCTCTTCCCCCCTGGTCGGTCGGTCGTGCACATTCCCCACCTAATGCCCTCTAGTAATATTGACTTTCGGCCTCCCTGCCTATCAGAAACGTTTATCGTCTCCTTATAAATTTTTCATCTGTCTGCTTCCGTCTTCGTCTTTTTCCTCGTTATTGTACTTCTCCCCTCTCCTGATTACCCACTGCTGTGTTTCCTCGGTAACTTCCCGGGCGCATCGAGGCGTTTTTTTATTTTTCAGTTTCCCTTTCCCCCAGTCCCACCTTCCCATTTTTTTCAATTTTTCCTTCCCTCTTTTTTAATGTTCCCCGACTTAAAGCGACCTCTTCCTTGTGTATAACGCTTCTTATTAAGTGTTTCGACCGACCTTTTTTTGTTACTTGCCCCTCCTCCCGCTCCGGCGGAAAATTCTTGTAATATCGTTCAGCTCCTCGGTGCGTTTTTTGCCATTAATTAGTTGGCCTAGGCATCCTCCCTTCCCCCCACAACATTTCATTCCATTTTTCGACCGCTCGATTCTACCGACCCCAAGGCTCGACTTTCCCCCAGGATTTTGGCTCGTTCTTTGACGACCCATTCTTTTTTTTAGAGGTAATTCTTCCCAAGGATGCCCCCCCCCGAGAATTACTCCTTCTTTTTCAGTGCCGTCTTTTTCAAGAATGGTCTTTTTGTCGCGCATGTGCCATTTAGTATAACCCTCGATCTTTTTTCTTTTGCCCTTTAATTCCCTTCTTCTTCCTGACAAACTTTGTCCGGCGAGCAAGGCTTTTTCCCGACAAATGTCTGCTCTCCTTGCCCCTTTTTCACCGTGGGTTTTTTTCTCCTTGGTCCCATTGTCTTTTTTTTTCCTCATCCCCTGCTCCCCTTTTTCCTCCATGGGTTTAGGATTGCCCGACAGAGGGCACACGTAGATTTCTGCCCTGATTTTCCCCCTGTTTTTTTCCCCTCTCTTTCTATTAACTCCCCCCTCCCCCCTTGGGCCCCACTTACCCCCCTTTTTTCCACATTGTCCCCTTTCCTACCCTCTGTTTCTCCTTTTCCCCCCCCCCCCCTTTGGACCAATTTCTTTCGGTTGACCCTAAAAGCCCCTTCTTCACATTTTGGCGGAAATGCGAGTTGGTTTTTCCCTCTCGGAATACGGGGCTTCCCCCCCCAAGAATTTCCGGCGGCTTTTGGTATTTTTTTTTTGGGCCGCGATTTTTTTCAGCGTGGCGCGCTGAAGCAGTTTCTTTATCTTTTAAGCTTCTTTTTTTCTATTTTGGCGCCCCTCTTTTCTTCAACTCGCCCCCATTTCTGGTGCGCATTTCTTTGGTTTCTTGAAATGAGTGAGCTGTTCCTTTTATCACAATTTGGCGATTTTTTGTTCCTTTTGACCGTCTAGGTTTGAGTCCCTCCCCCCCAAACCCCCGTCCTCCGCTTTCGTTTTTTGCGGCAGCCAAGATGCTTTCCTCGTTTGGTCCCTCGTAAGATTTTTTCCAGTATCCGACCCTCTCCCTGGGTTGCCCCCCGGGATAGTGGAGTTCTTTTTTTCGAGCTTGTTAAGGCCCGTAGTCTTTACAGGCGGCCGGTCGTTTCAGGCGCACTAGTCCGGAGAGTTTTTTTTCGAATTTCTTCGCTTTTCGGGGACTGTGATAAAGAGATCGACTTTTTCTTGGTCTGTGCAAGGGGCGCGCCCCCCTCCCCTTTTCCCCCTTTGAGTGTTTCGGAAATGGTGAAACGCGGCTCCCCACCCTACGGTGTTTTTCCCTTTTTCGGAGACTACGAATTCTGGCTAGGATAGTCGTCGAGTTTCATGTAGCGACCTCCGAATCACTTTTTTCTTTTCATATTCGCGTGCCGTCGAGGATGCCTTGAATTCGCGATAGACTTTCAGATGCTGCTCAACTCGTCCCCCTTTTCCTTTCGGTTTCTGCTTTGTGATCTTCTTGAGCCTTTTCCTTGCCTTTTTCTTCCTGCGTCAGAGGATTTTTTACCCCCCCCGCGGCTCCCTTAGCGGTGTCCCCCCTTTCTAAGGCTAATTCTACCCTCTATTTTTTGTCTGTTGTTGAGAGAGATAGCCTACTCTCCTCGATTAGATTTCGGCGCTCTTTTCTTGAGGCAGCCGTTTTGGGGCGGTCTGACGTTTTTTACGTGGGTTAGCCCGAGCCCGACGGTACCGGCCACGGTCGGGAGTTTGGAGACTTTTCCTCTAGATTTTTTCGAATGTGTTCCCATCCATTGCCACTTCTTTTCGTTGGTCAGCTTACGGCGCTCCTTTTCTATCCCGGCGTCTTTCTTCGTTCGTTCTTTTTTTCTTTCCAATTAAAAGCCGGTTACATGGTGGAACCCTTCTTTCGACCGCTCTCTAGACCCCTCTGGGGATTTTTCTTGAGTCTTTCCACTTCACCGCCGTTTCTTTTCAAATCCCTCCGCGCGTTTTCACCCACGGCGCCCCCTTGGGGCCGCCCGAGAGGCGGCCTTTTCCCCCGCCCACAGCGTGTTTCAACTGGTTCCCCCCCAAATTTTCGAATCATAAAACCTTAATCCCCTC
>Ga0179593_1735997_pt1 | contig 10589 bp, 8 predicted proteins | sample CZODoug2_1_08_16_FD_185931 | JGI IMG/M metagenome (GOLD analysis project Ga0179593, IMG submission 185931) | Vadose zone soil fungal communities from Angelo Coast Range Reserve, California, USA - CZODoug2_1_08_16fungal (PacBio error correction) | ecosystem: Environmental > Terrestrial > Soil >... | reverse complement strand
CACCACGACGGCTAGCCTTCTTCCTCCTTATGTTAAGCGAACTTTGTTTACCTTCAAAGCTCCCTGCGAGGTTCTTCAACTGATCTGAAATATTGATTGCTCCGCCGCGATAATTTCCCGGGCACTTGGCGATAGCGGATCCCGCGCAGCACATTAATTTTTTTTCCCCTTTGTTTTCTGCGAATCCCCCCCCCATGAAATCTTTTGCGAAGTTACCTCCTTTTTTTAGTTCGGTTTCAAATTTGACCCTTTTCCCTTTTGACCCCTTTTCTCCCGGGTTTTGTCCGGTAGCCCCCTCCCAACCGTCGGAGCGTATGGTCGGGTCTAGACGTTTGCTTTTTGGTTTCCGCGGCCTTTTGAAGCTCAATGTTTCCTTTATTTACATGGTGATGGCGCTCGAAGCGCGGTGTTTTGGCGTTCGAAGCTTATCAGGATGGTCTTGTGACCTACTAGTTCTCTCAGCGGATTCTTCTTGAACCTTTCCTCGGCCCCAACCCTTGATTAGAACGGCAGGCCGAGTCCTTCTCTTTTTTTAACGTCCATCGCTTAAACTGCTCATCCCCTCCGTCCTTTTCTCAGACGGCGAGTTGGACTTTTCGGTCGCCCGTTCTCCGACTGAGGGCACCGGTTTTTCTTCTGTGCGACTATTATGGGTCCATTGACATCTAAAGGTCTCGACAGAATGTTGCGCTTGCTTTTTTTTATGTCTCCAACTTAGAGATGCCAGCTTTCTCTCCACCTGGAAACCTGTACGGCAAGCGTCCCTTTTCCCTCTTGTGCTGGGTCTTTTATCGAGCGAGTCCTTATTCGAGTTGATATCGGCCTGGAGACAGCACCTTTTTTTTTCTTGATGTCTTCCATGATAGTCCCCGCCCTCCGAAGCCGATTCTCACCTGAGGTCGAAAGTTGAGAGTTCCAGCACCGGGAAAGTAATCTGATAGGCGCGTTCCTTAAGATTTTTTCCTGTGGAGATGTTTGATGGAGGTCCCTGGACCGGGCCCTTCCCCTATGTTCCTACAAGGAAGATTGCTTCCTCTCTTTGAGACTTTTGACAGTATTAGGCAAGCATAGGTCTCCCATTTGGTACTCTTCCGATACTCCCTTTTCCGTCTTACCGTACCCTTTCCAATATCCGCAGCATTTTAACCCAGGATTTTCGTTCTCTCCCCTAGAGGTTCCCCTTCAAGTTTACAGGGATCCGTAGGCTCGCCGTTGCTTCCCTAGGTTTTGTATCTCCCCCCAATTTTTAATGTAAGCCCAGATGCTTCCGGGGCATCTTTCTGAAACTCGATACCGACTGCGCTGATTTAATACTTCCCCTTGTTTTCCTCGAGCATTCACAAGCAGGTCTTTCAAGATTGCTCCATCTCCTTGCAGGGAACCGATTTAGACTTTTTTCTTCGAACCTCCAAGACTGCTTTTTTCCGCTAAGTTCTGGAATGCCTTTCCGGTTTTTCTCTCTTTTCCCTCCACTCGTTCCCGGGTTTTGCACCCACTCTTTGGCCCTCCTTTCGCGGAACCGACCTTTTATTTACCCCCCGACATTACCAAACCCGACGTTTCGTTCTTCAAGTTACCCCATCCTCAGAAGCGGGATTCTATCGTACTTTCGCCTCCGCTTTTTCGGTCCCATTCTTCGGAGATGCCTTGCCGCATTTGTTCAAACAAAGCGAACCTGCGTTTGAGTCCCTCTATCCCCTCCGGTGTTTGTTTGAGTTTTCCCCCCCCCTTTTTCTTTGTTCGCTTAAAGTTTACCTGCGTCACGGCCATATAAGAACTTTTATTACGACCTGCCCTGGGTTCAATGCGTGATCCAATCGACCTTTTCCCCCATTTTCCCCCTCCCCCCCTGTTCTCCCCTTCCCAGCTTCGGTTTTTTGAGACTTTTTTTTGTACTGTCCCCCTAACCAGGTCGGGCCCATTTTTTTTTAAGCGAACGCTTCGCCCTCTTTTTTAATCCTCTCGTTGAATCCTTTTCCCCCCAACCCGAATAAGCCCCTTTCACGGCATCCAGACCTAGACAGACAGTCTGTTTTCCAGAATCCACCCCCCCAAAAGCTTCGTTCCCCCTATTCCCCTTCCCCCCTTTTAGATGCTCACCGCACCCTCGGTCTTGAGGCCTTTTTTTTCGCCACACCCCCCTACTACGTTTCAGGAAAGCGCAGTCGCCTTTTTCGATTCCTCCCTATGGTCCTTCGTGGATCCTTTATGTGGCTTTCTCTTCCCCTCCTGCATTCTTCCTCCTTCGCTTTTTAGATAAGAATCAGATCAGGCATACGTTCCGTTTTGTTTTCTTCTTCAGCCCCGGGATTTTGCGTCCTTCCCCCTACCATTACCATGAATGGGTGTCCGCAGGCGGATTCCCTGTTTACGTCCCCTAAAGCTAGAAGGAGACGACTTTTCCTTTTGTAACCCTAATCTTGGTCTCAATGCGCCGGTTTTCATACTTTCGGAGCCCGGCAATCAAGGCTTTCAATTCTGACGATGTTTATCCCCCCTGGCTAGTGCCCCCCCGCACCCCACCCCGGTCATCCTCCCCGTACGCCGAGCCGAGCTATGAATGTGCCTCGTGACCCCATCTTCACATTTTCGATCATGTGTAGCTATCTTTTCCTGACTTCTCCTTGAGATGACATCCCGGCCAGCAATCCAACAGCGCATTTCTGCTCGAGCAAGGGCTCCCTCTATGCTCCCCCCTCGCCCTTATTGCCAAGGGTCCTGATGGAATTCAATTAGAGGGGCACCCCCCCACGAAGTCCATTCTCTCCCCTTTTTTTTTATGCTTTTTTCTCCTTCTCAACGTTCGGGTAGGCGGTACACCCCGTTTTCCACCCCCGCAATATAGAAGATTAATTCTCCTTTCTTGCCTCTTTATCCAATCCTCCTCTTTACACCTCATGGACCCCGAGTCACCGTAAGGAACCTTCTTTCTCTTGCATTGATCTTCTTAAATTCATATTCCTCGACGGAAACCCGCTACATGTTTCTCCCCCCCGGTTTTCCCTCTCGTAAAGTTTGACCTCTCTCGCCCTTTCTGTCGCCAATCTCTAATTTTGCCCAGCGTGTTTTCACGCCAATCTTACCCGCTCCTGGACATGCGTAGGATTCCCCACCTGGTTCGCTTCCCTGCCTCGACGACCCCTAACGAAGCCCCTCCCCTCTAGCACCGTATCCGCCCCCCGACAAGCTTTCCCCTCCTTTTTTCGCCGCTACCCGCTCAAAGTGTTTTCTCCTGCGTGCCCCCTTGTTAACCCGCAGTGTATGACATACCACGTTTCCCTCCACACACTTTCTGATTTAAATCGTCGACTCTCATGCTCAGCCTAAATTGCAGCAGGACTAAGTGATTTTTTCAGCCCCGCTTGGTGATCTTATGAACACCTTACGGTCTCATTTTCCGGCCCTTTTCTAATAAGATTTTTTCCTTCCCAGTTGTTTCCCCCTCGCTGTCTCCCAGTTTCTAGGTATAACAGTGCTCGAAGCCGTTTTCGCCCTCTTTTGTCGTCTTTGGATGACTCCGTCGTTTTCCCCCTCAGATCGATCAACCCTGTTCTTGAGATCAGCCCCCCCCGCACGGAAAAACCCCGAAACCCCTGCTAAGCCCGTCCCCCTTTTCCTTGTCTTTTCCGTCCCCGGACTGCCCGTTTCTTCTTTTTTCTGCTTCCAATGAGACATCCCTGAGTTCACTAAGCACTCCGCCTGAGAACGGGCACTGTTCTTCATAAGATTACTCTTCTTTTTTAACCTCAGGCCGATTGTGTACCTTCCCTTTTCTGAGTCTCTTTTTTCTTCCCTTTAATTGCCTCACGGTTGATTTTTCCTTTAAGCGTTTTATTTTCTAGCAATTTGACCTTATCGCCTTTTGACCCCATTTGTGTCGCCCGCGGTTTTTTTTTAGCGCCGCCCCCTTTTTTTTGGTTCGGGGTTAGGAGACCGGTGAGATCTCGGGCTGAGTTCCCGTCGTCGCGGCTTTTTTGTATCCCCCCCTTCAGTCTCAATGTTTTTTGTATTCTTCTTCCTTTTGGTCGCCGAACCGCTGAGGCCCACACCGAAGGAGATATGGTGTGACTACGTCTTTTCCATGCTCGCACGCTGAGACCTGCCCCAGATGTCTTTAGAGACCCGGCATGCCGAGTTCGGGACGATTCCCCTCCTCAATGCGATTTACGAACCGGGGTTCCCGCTTTTGTTGACGAGGTCGACGGAAGTTTTAGGAGCTTGGTACGCGAGAATTTTTCATTTTTCTTCGATGGCGAGATTTTTCTTCCCTTCCTTTGACCAGAACTTGGCGACCCATCCCCCCCAACGGCGAGATCATTCAGAGTCTGGTTTTTTTGCCCCCTTCCCCCGATTCTATATCCTTCCAAGGCAAGTTTTGATTGTTCTTTTTTTCAGACTTTTGATGTAGTTCTAAAATGAGATGGGGTTTGTGCCTTTTGCGATTGATGGCTCGACCTTATCCCCGGCCCTTTTCCCTTCCGTATTAGCTCAAGATTTCCCCTTCTCCTTACAGTTGGTAATTCCCTTTCCCTCGGATAATTGGTTGTCTCAAGGGCCCCCACCCTCTTGCGAGGGCCGTACTTTTTCTTTAGGTTTTCCCTGATTTGATTGGCGGAGCTGGACAAGCGATTTTTCGGTCTACCCTCTGTCAGCTTTACGCCCGTGTCGCTTTCCCTCTTGCAGCCTCCTACTGCGTGCCCTCCGTCGGTCATCCCCCGCATTGAGGATTGACCATTGCCGCCCCCCCCCTGTCCTGGCTTTTGCCTCCCCATCCCTCCGGCTAACCAGTCTTGAAGGTGTCGCAGCTACCCTGCCGGGCCCCCTCACCCGCCCCTTTTTCATAGTACGTCTCGCCGAGGCAGAAATTCCTGAGTTTCCTTATTTGCCCCCTCCGCAAACTCCCTCTCCTCTGACTCGAGACGTCCAGCCTTCGCTGGCCCGACGAGTCCTTTTTCCCCCAGCAGGTTTCGGACTTTCTAAACCCTCCTCGACTTTTTCCTCGTTCAACAGCTTGGCATCTTCGAACAACTCCCCTCTCATTTCCTGGATTGCGGTGGCCTTCCCTTTACAACAGCCAGGTTTTTCCCACTTTAGTCTTTTGTAACTCCGGGACTCTAAAGAAGCGTTCTGACAAGGACCGTCAAACTTTTTTTTCGCGTTTTTCTCCCACCCGACGCTTTCCCTGCACTGTTTCTTGTTCCAATTGCGATTCTTCTCAATGCAGACGTCTGATAGTCTCCAACGGCTTTCATATTGTCGTTTTTTATCCGTTTCCTCCAACCCCCCCGGTCTTGGGCGTTTTGCCCCCCCCCCTTCTACTCCTTCCCTCCAAGTTGTTTTTTTTTTGATTTTTGTTCGGACCAAGAAGGGACTTTCCTTTTCAAGGGACATTTGGCCACCTTCATCTACTCTTTCCCGCCTTGAGACTCCTTTATTTTTCTTTTTCTCTAATCGCCGATTAAGCCCCCACTACTTTTCCCAGTTACTTAATCTCGTGGGTTGGGATCTGGTAGGTCTATTTGTCGTTTCTCTCGTGCTTCCTACAACCGTTTCCCCGTTTTTTTCCTATTTCGTTTTAATCTGGCTTGGAAACTCATCGCAGAGTCCCACCGGTATCCAGCCCCCTCCTCCCCTTGACAGTTTTTTTGGGCTAGTTTCGACCGAGAGCCCCCCCCCAGCTCGTACTTTCCTTTTCCTGTGGATTCCGGCTGTGCCTTCGGTACCTTAAGACATGCTTGGTTCGCTCGACAACACCCTTCACCCCCCTTTTCCCCCCCCAGTTCTTTGACTTAGTTTCGTAGTTTCCGAGATACTTTGCCCGTAAGGATGGCCTTACGTAGCCGAGTCGATCTTTTCTTTTCTGCTTTCCCTACTATCCATGTTATCTTTTTCCTTTTTTCCCTCGCACCCGCCATTTTAACTTTCGCTCCTTCAAAGGATGTGGCCGGCCCCTTCTTTCCCTGCCCGTCGCACCTTTTCCCGAGCGATGGTACTGGCAGATGTCCTATACTCAATGCTGTTCTTTTCCCCAGGCTTCCCCTCCCCCGTTTTTCCCTTCGTCCGAGGCACTCCCCCCTCCTTCCGATTCTTTTCAAAGCCCGCCTTTATCCCCGCCGCCCTGCAACCCCCCCCCTTTTTTTCTTACACGCGCTCCCAGTCGACACATCCTTTTTACCCCCCCTTTTTTTTCCTCACCTCATTTGTTGAGCTCCAGCACGGCATGACGGCCGCCTTGACTTTCGTCGCCTTCCCCAAGTCCCCTAACCCAGGCCTTGTGAGCCCCAGCTCAACGAGAAGGCTAATAGATACAATAAAAAGATAAACATCCTGCCCCCAAATGCCGCTTCCGTCCCTTTCTTCTTTCGATTTTTCCCCTCACATACGCTGGTCCAATGCTTTTCTCCTCTTCTTGGGACTTGGGACATTCGCCAAAGCGATGGGTCGGATGTCTGTATCCATCCTCCCTCCATTAAGCTGATTCCCCCCACTGTTCCCTTTTTAAACGGTCGACCTCGTCACCCAGCACCTGAGGATCGAGACCCCGTACCCTTACGGCCAGTGTTTTTCTGATTGCATTAATGTCTTCATCGTAGGATTTTTTCTACCTGCTACTACAAGGTGGCCCCGCTTATGTTTCCGCATCCTTCCTCCCGCCCCCATAGTCTAACAATGTTACTGGAAAATTGGGCGCCTCCAAATGACCACCTCCTCTCCCCTCCCCCCCTTCTAGTAGATCCTGCCTTTTTTTGGCGCAATCCGCGAGAAGATGAAGCCCTCGCTAGAAACCCTCTCGCAACCCCCTTCACCTCCCCCTTTGGCGCTACCGTCGCTCAAAGTGTTGTTCCCGCCGATCCGTGCCCAATTTGCCCGCCGTTGTACATACAAAAGCTGAACCTCCCCCAAAAGCAATTTTTCTTCCCCCCCTCCCAGTCCCTCCACCGTCACCTTTTCCCCGTCTTCCTTGCTTCTGGTTACTCCGACGATTGGGATCTGATGACCCACTTTTCCGGTATCATTTCTTCAGGAGCTTCAGGGATGTTTTTTTCCTCAGGCACCTCGCTGCTCCTTTCATTTTTTTCCTTCCTCCTTTTGCGGAGGGTGCCTTATTTGATCTCTCTCGTGGTTGATCTATCTCTTTTCTAACATCAGTTCGTTTCTGATCGCCCACGGTTTTCTCCCCAGAGACGGAACCCCCCCATCAGATTTAGGGTAATGGCGTCCACCGAGACGAAAAGTCCCTAGTTCTGCTTCACTGTCACTTTTCCAGCCCTGAGATTCCGCGCTTCCTTCCCGTTTCTTTCCTCAAGATGCCAACCGTCGTATTTTAAACCAGCACCTTACGCATTCCTGCTGGGCGACAATTCGGTCTGAGCCCCCCTAAATCTTTTTTTCACTTTCGTTTGCAGTTGCGTTTTTATTTTTATCCTAAATTTGACCTCCTTGTTTCAACGCCAACTTTTGCGACGGGTTTTTTGCGTAGCGCTATCCTTTCGCTGGATTTTTCCCCGGAGATTGATCTTGTCTTTTCTTCTTCTCTTAGCGCAACTGTCTTGACGGTCCTACCCTGTAACAATTTGGTTTCTTCTTCGATTTTGGTCCTCTTGGTTGTCCCTTTTTTATTCGTTCAGGAATCATTGGTGTGGACTTCGATGGACTATATCTCTCCTTACGTCCCCGAAGATTTCCCCCCCCGGTGATTCCTTTTCCCTCAGGTGTTTTAGAGGTAAGATGAATGTACCTCCATCTAATCCCTAGTCGTCTTCCTACGTTGATTCTACATTAGGTCCAGAGGGCCCCTCCCCCCCTTTTTTCTCCTTGGTCCTGAACTGCAGCCTCGTCCTGATTTTTTTCCTAGCGTCCCTTCGGCGTTTTGCTTGCTGCCGATGAAGAACATCCCCCTGGCGAGATAATTGACCCCTTCTTTTCTTTTTCCCTCCCCTTGTTTCCCAACGGCCCTTTTTTTCTGTATTTCTTCGCGGCGAGTCTTTCTCTATTCTAGTACTACGTACAATTGGCGGTTCGTGCTGAGAGTTGATCAGTAGCAATGATCTAGTTTCCCTTGCCCTTCCCTCCTTCCCTTTTCTCTTCTAAGCCCCCTTTTCCCCGTGATTCCGTTCCATTATGTGTTGTTCCCCCTTACCAGTAAGACTTAAGTTTGAATACGGGGGGGCGAGTTTTCGCGATGCCCCCTGTGGCTTTCCCTGGAGTCCTACATCGGTACCTTCGTTTACTATTGCCGCGCTCAGACTCTGCGGTCAAGCCGTGTTCAGTGGACAGCCTGGATGTCGAAACAGTATAAATCTTCTCCTTGCTTTTCCTTCCTTTCAACCCTTCCGGTCCTAGGGCGTCATATTTGCGCTCCAGAAAATTCCTAATGCACAGGTATTTTCCTTCTGCCCCTTCCTTAGCGAGCCGCTTTTGACGCTTAAGACTGATGCCCTCGTATGAAACATCTCGGAAGTAAATGTCTGTCGTTTCACTCTTACTTGGTGCCTCCCCCAAGTTCTTCCCCATAGACGTGCAGCCAACAACCCATCCTTTCTCCACGCCGGCACTTGAACCCGTCCTGGTTTCCGCCACCCCTCCCAGAACTTTTCCTAGGTCTGTTTGGCGGTGCGCCGGGCTTGCTCTTTTTTTCTTTTTTTTGTTTTCTGTTCAAAGCTTCGCGCCAAGAAAGAAATGCGGTCCGACCCTTTCCGGATTCTTCCCCCCGGAAACCTTTTTCAATCGGCGATTTTCGCCCTTTTGACTCCAGTTAAATCGTTTTTTCTTTTTAATATTGCGAGATTCAGTGGAAATCCATAACCTTTCACCCTCTAACTGTCTTAAACAACTCTTCATGTTCCTGAGTTTCTTCTGTACCGCGGCGTTGCTTTGTTCAAGGTGGACCTCGGAAAATTCCCCGACAATATTCTCTTGGAGATTTTTCTTCTCTATAAGCGTACCTCCAGATTTTTCCCTACCTGGTTCCCCCTGCCACGCCAGCTAGGGTTGGGAGAAGGGTAAGGTTACCCCCTTTTTCGTCCCCTTCCTTTTTACGCCACATTTCGGTTCCCCCCTTTTCACTGACTTCTGCCTGAAAACTTTCATAGCCTACTCCATTCGCCCCCCCTCGAACCCCCAGCTGTTGTGCCCGGCAAGCTCTCCAGGGATGGATCCCCTTCCCCCGAAGGCATCGGCGACCTTCGGTGCCCCACGTACTCGGTACTGTCCCCTTTCAGTCGACTGGGCGTTAACCTTATTCCTCATAGTGATCCTTTATTTCTTCCGATTCTTCCTTCCTCGCCCCCCCCCGTCTCGGTTACGACCTCTCTTAAACCTTGCTAGACAAAAGGAGCCATGTGAGTGGCCGGAGATAAACCCCCCTGGGTGCTGCCTTCGCTGTAATTACTCAATCCACTTTGCTATCCGGAAATGGGTCGACCACCTCATTGAGGTTCGACCACAGGATGCCGAATTCCTGCTGCCTGCGCCTTTTTCCCCAATCGTCAACTACTTATTCTTTTCGTTCACTTCCTGTTAGCACTTATCCACACAAGAGCGCCACAAACATCTTAAAACGTCGCCGCCCTTACTTTCTTCGATCCTTTGCTGGGCCCACTCCTTTCCATTCTGTTTCCCTCACTTCAATATGGGTGATGCGCAAGCTCTTTTACGGCTGAAGGAGACTTCGACTCGATCATGTCCATTCCAAGCGCTCCCCCCCCCCAAAGAGCTTTCTTGGCATCCCTTTCCCCCACTGACCTATACTCCCTTCTCCTAGTATTCCAAATACTGATCCCCATCGCCAAACTGCCCAGCTTGCCCGGAAATTGATGCCCTTTTTTATAGGGCCCCCCCTCCCCGCTTTTTTTGAGGCAATCGCCCCGCAGTGACCCCTTTTTCTTTTCCGTACTGCAAGACCCATCTCCCCATCGTAAATCTCCAAGAAGATGCATTCTTACTCTGTAAGTCAAACTGTTTTGACCCCTTCTACTAGTCGTCGTTAAGCGACGGCCTGTAGTATCGACTGGCATTTGAATAGGTTTTTGACTTCATAGTCCTCTTCAACTCCCCCTACTTTTTGCTTTTTGAAGCTTCCTTCCAGTCCCAGCGGATCTCCCTGATCGAAATTCGTAGGAAAACCCCCCCTATTCAGTACCCCAAGAGTTTTGATACCCCTCTCCCCTTTCGGCTCCAAGCTCCCAACATCTTTGTGACCTGTCTCTACTTCCAGTTTCTAAAAAGCCCTTACCCCCTCCCGCCGGTAGCACTTCTCCCGAAAAAAAATACCAGCTCAGAGTCGCGTATCCTCCTTCCCCCCTCTCCTGGTCACCAAATTGACCCCCTTTCAACTCCCCCTCTCACGCGAATTGCAACCAAAGACACCCGTGAGAAAGAGGGAACTAGTTGACCTCTTTCTTTGCTTCCCCCGTTCCCCCCCTTCTGGCCAATGCATTCCTTCGCGCTTTCTCTTTTTGTTCGACACCTTCTGACGAGGAGTCAGAGAATCCTGGGACCTTTTCATTTTTATCCTTCCCGCCTTGCTTCCGCGCTATCTCCCCTCGTGCTGCCCCTTTCTCTGGCTGATCTCGCCCGTCGTGGTTTGG
>Ga0179593_1559218_pt1 | contig 10589 bp, 17 predicted proteins | sample CZODoug2_1_08_16_FD_185931 | JGI IMG/M metagenome (GOLD analysis project Ga0179593, IMG submission 185931) | Vadose zone soil fungal communities from Angelo Coast Range Reserve, California, USA - CZODoug2_1_08_16fungal (PacBio error correction) | ecosystem: Environmental > Terrestrial > Soil >... | reverse complement strand
TTTTATCTCAACCCCCCCCATTCAGAGTGTCTTTTTAGAAGAAGAATCTTAGATCGCTGTATGACGCGTCCCATCAGACCCTTCTACTTGAATATCGTTTCCCGGGTTGGGTAGCCCGCCCCTTCTCCTCTTGTCAACTAAGCACAATCCTTAGCGTAGAGGCCATCTCACATAGGGGGACCCTTGCTTCCAGCTGCTTCCATCCTTCTCCCCCCGCAGTACAAAGGAAGGAAAGGTTCCCCAGTTAGACCCGCTCATAAGTCCTCCCATTTGAAAACTCAGATTATCAAAAAATTCGATCCCTTCTTTCCCCCCTGGTTACTTCCCCCTCCTTCGTAACCACCGCTATTTCTTCTTTGATTATTATACCACCCTAGGAGTCGAGGGCCCCCTCCCTTTTGATACCTCCTCCCCATCCCCTCAACCTTGATATCTCCTTCTCTCCTAAAAATATGTTGAAATGTTAAATCCGATTCGAGTCAGCAGGAGGCACGACACGAACGTCGCCTTTGGTACCTGGTGAGCGTTTCAAAAGTCCCTTCCGGGGTGGCCCCCCCTCTATACAGTCTTCTTCTAAGATTTTTTTTTCTCTTAGTCCCTATTAATATAGTTTTCTCCTGATAAGCCGCGTTAATTTGCCGCCCTCCCGAAAAGATTTGAGCTCCCTTGATGGGTTTCTTCTTTTCTCCGATACTTTTTATGATCCATGTAAGACCTACCTTTTTAGAAATACGACATTATGGCTCTACTCAAAGGGCTTACTAGTCGTTCCTAGATGCCCCCTTTCTCGTCTAGGGTTCTCCCCGTCGTTTCCCATCCAAAGTGGATTTTCCCCACCTCTCCTCTAGAGATCCCCCTTCGAACCACCCCTTCCAACGACCTTCCGTTCCTCCCTCCGGCGATTCGAAACCGCGCGATGTACGAGTTGGTCCTGGCGGCCTTCGTACTAGTTTTGAGTTTGAGCTGTCGAATCTCCCTTTCTTTTATTTCCCTTTCCTGCAAATGCGCAGTGTTTCGTCGGATGATCCCGATGTGAGAGATTTCACCCCCCCTTCCTCTTTCTTATTTTTCACTCTTCCCATTTGAGGTAGATTTCCTCCTGACCCGTATTCCTCTGGAAAGATCCCCCGAAGTCATCCCCATGCTTCCCCCTTCCTTTCTTACTCCCCCGGCAAATTTCTAAAATCAGGCCTTTTCTAAGATGGTTTATTTTTTCCCCGTTTTCCCTACCTTTCCGGTCCCCAGTAGTTCAGTTGTCTGTGTAGCCGCTTCTTTTACTAATATCGTGTTGTTGTGTTTCTAGATCCCCAGATACCATACACCTTTACTTATTTTCTCCCCCATTCCTCTCCCCTACCCAACTAATCTTGCGCGAAGTGCCTCTGCTCTATGTATGCCCTCCTTTTCTGCCCTCTCTTCGACTTCTTTTGGACTCCCCTTTACAATGAGAACGGGCCGGAGTTCTATCGAGAAAGGCCTATTCCCGCCTCAATCACTCCTTCCAGAAAATTTGTTTCCCTCCTGTCTTCTCTCAATCGATAGTAATAAGAAGCCCCCCATCGCCTTTTTCGCGCGTTGAGAGCCTACTGAACCTGCTCTTTGAAGGATCCTCTTCCCCTTACTGTTTCAAACCCTATGAACTCTCAAAAAATCATTCCCCCATCCTCGACCGAGTTGAAGCGCAGCCGCCTCCTTTTGAACTTCTCCTCTTGGCTACCCCGAGGGCTCCCCTGCTACCTCTACTTCATGCTTATGCTCGTTTTGACCCTGTTTTCCTGTCGTTTCTCACCCTCTCCCCTTCCCCCCCCCTGCCTGGCTTGACGCCACCCCCGTCCCCTGTTGGCTGGGGTTTTCTCCCCTTCAGCGCTCCTACCCCTCCCCCCACTCTCCCTCCTCGCGTCGTGAGACCCCCACCCCCCCCACACTCCCCCCCCCCTGCTTCCGGCCGGCACCCCTCGGGACGCCCATCTCCTCTACACTACCCCGGCCCCCCCCTTCCCCCCCGCCCCCCCTACAATTTGCTCCGCCCTCCGCCACCACCTAACACATCCCCGCTCCTCCCTTCCCCCCCCACGCACTCCACCTCCCACCCTTCTCACCCCGTTAGGTTCCCATTCCCTTCCTTGCCCCCCCTGCTCTCCTCTCCGAGCTTACCCCCCTTATGCCCGGGGCCCCGTTCCCCATCTTCACCTTCTCCCCCCCCCCCCCCCACGACTTCTCGGTTCCCCCCCCCTTCTGTCTCCGTCCCCTAAGGTCACCCCCCTCCCCCTTCGTGTGCTTTGCCCAGTACTCCTCCCCGCCTGGGCCTCCACCTACCTTCTTCAGGCCCTTTGTCGTGTCCGGATCCTTGCTTCCTCCTCCTGCGCTTCCCCGGATCTCCTCATCTTCCCCTGCCTCTCCCTCCACCTCAGACTATTTTTCCTCTCCCCGTCCCTGCGCTGCTCCCATTCCTGTCCCCCTTGCGATCTGGCCTGTTCCCCGTATATCCCTCCCCTCCTTGCCCCTCATATCCTCCTTCTGCACCCCCCTGCTTCGCGGGCCTCCCGCGCCCTCTCCTTCCCTTCTCACACTCCACGCCTCCTCCCCCCCTCCTCTTCCCGGTCGTTACGCCCCCCACCCCTGCACCGCTCCCCTTCCGCACAATCTTCCCCCCCCCTGCCCCGCTCCCCTCCCCCCCCCCCCACCTTCCTCGATTCTACACGCGAAAAGCTCCCTCCCTTTGCTCTCCCCCCCTTATACCCGCTTGCAACCGGCCCTCCCTCTTGTCCCCCTATCCTCCACCTCTTTCGTTGACGGTCCTGAGATGGAGGTCTCGTTCCGTTGCCACGACGCCCTTTCACTGCGGGCCCCGGCCCCAGGTGTCCCCTCCGCCTCCCCCCCGCCGCCATAGTTGCTACAGCACCTTCCCCCCTCCCCCCGGGTTTCCTCCCCCTGACTCAGTATTCCCCCGTTACCTCCCGCCTCCATCCCCCTACCGCCCCCGCCTCCAATACCCACCACTTGTGTGCCGGCCCGCGGCCCCCCCCCAACACCCTCACTTTTACCTTTCCCCCGCCTCCCTCCCTGTCCTCGCCCACCCTTCGTCCGCCTCCCCGCATTCCCCCCTCCCCGTCTACGCCAGTTCCGCATCTCCTCCCCCCCCCCCCCCTACCCAACCTTCTGCTTTTCCCCTCCCCCCGCCACCCCCTATCTTCTGGACCCCCCACTTCGTCCACGGACCACCCCAAAATCCGCACCCACACTGTGTTGCCTGGCTCGGGGCTCTGCCCCAATTACCCCCGCCTCGTGCGGTGATCCGGGCCTCTGTTTCCCCTACAGGGAGAGCTTCTTTACTCATTCGGCGCCCCTATCTGGTCCCTGGCGCTCCGCCGTCCGCCCCGCCGCCCCCCCCACCCCTCCGCGCCCCCCCCTCGACGCATAAGCGTTCCCCTCGCCCCCATCTCCAACCTTGCAGTCCCCGCACCCCTCAGCTCTCCCCCGTCCCCCCCTCAAACGTCTGACCCGCCCCTGTCACCCCCCCCCCCCCCGCCCCGCCTGCGTCCCCCCGCCTTTATCCCCGATGTTGTCGAGCATCCGCCCCCCCCTTACCCGTACGCCACCATCGGTTTTATCCGCCCCACCGGCCGTTGCGCCGTGCATTTTTTGTCTCTTCCCTTCCCCTCTACCCACCTATTGGTTCCCCCGTCCCTTCGCGCCCCTGGCCCTCAGCCCTTCCCGGATTCTCCACTGCGTTGGCACTCCCCCATCGCTTTCCTCATTCACCCAGGTCCCTGATCTGACTAGCCCCCGGTGCTATCCGGTCCCTTTCTGAGTCTTCCTCCTTCCGTTTTCCCCCGGTAATTCTCCCGTCCACCGCACCCCCCTCGTCCCATCACGATGCCACCTAGCGCGACGCCCCTCGGTGCTGGCACTCCCCCCGACTTATCCCCTCGCCCCCTCCCCCCGCACCCTCCCCACCCCCTACCCTTCCCCCCTCCCCCTCCCGAGAGTGCCCGACCTGGTTCCCTCGCCCTCTCCCCCCCACCAGTCTCCATCCTCTTGCGCGTTGCGGTCCCCGCGCGATCCCTCCCTCCCTGTCCCCCCCCCAATCTTCCCCCTCACTTAGTCCATTCCCCTCGTTTTCTTTCCTTGCTGCAGGCCCTCGTCATTTTTTCAGCTCTCCATTACCTCGGGATGACACTCGCAGTATGGAGCCCCCATCGTGCACTACCCTCCCCACCTCTTGTTTTCCCCTTCAACCCTCCCTCGTGCGTTTCCCCGCCCGTTCTTGTTCATGACCCCGAACCAGTCTTCTTTCCCCTCTTCCTCCCCTCGCCCCCCGCCCCTAGGTATCTTCCCCCCCCCCACTCCCCCTTGCCCCGTGCTGCCACATGCTCGCCCACCCGCCCCTTTCGAGCTTCCCCCAGCCCCTGTCTAGTGCCCTCTCGCTCTTTTCCTCGACGCCTCTATGCTCTGGCCTATCCAGTTTTCCCCCCCGATTGGTCCCTGCCCTTGTGTTCTTGTGTTCAGTCCTCCCGTGATTCCCCCCTTCCTCTATTCGTGCCCTGCCTGCTGGCCTTGGGGCCCTTCCCCTTCTGCGGCCCCCTTTTCTTCTGTTCATCGCTTGGCCCTCTTCTGTTTTGCACTGTCTTTCGCCCCACCTCCCTGCTCTTTGGTCTCCCCCTTGACCCTCGCCATCGGTCTTGTTGCCTTCACTTCCCACGGTGCTCCCCGGTCTACCTCACTGTTTCGCGCGTTGCTGTTCGTGCCCCCCGACGCACCCACCACTACTCGTTAGAGTCCCCCTGCGCCCACTGCCCCTGCTCCACGGCCCCCATGTCCCACTCCGCCTCTCTCGCCCCCCCGGCCCCCCCTACATCGCCTCTCATCCTCCCCCCACCCCTGTCTTGGCGCTTCATTGCCACCCCTATCCCCGTCTAATCCCCTTCCACCCTTCCTCGTTCTCCCCCGTTGTTCACCCCGCCGTTCCTGGTTCCCCTCCTCCCCCGGTAGCGCTCCTACATGCAATCCTTTCCCCCCGCTTTCCCTTTATATCTCCTTACCCCTCCCTCCTTCATATCGTGCTCGCGTTTCCTGCGTTCCTTCGTCCGACACCTCCGACCCCCCCTTTTTGCCCCCCCGGGGCCTACTACTTAGTACCCCGCATCCCCCTGCTCTTCGCCGTTTGGGTTCTGCTTACCCCCCCTGGTGTTTGTTCCTCTACCCCCGCTCAACCGGCCTCCGGGGTGGTTTGGCCCTTTTGGCTTGGTATTCTTTTTCCTGTTTTGTTTGGTCCGGTCCGGCAGCTGTACGTCATTTAGGGCGCTTTGTAAAACCTTTGTGATTTCACCGACCTCTCACTGGCACGCTATGCAGAGTGAGTACAAATCGCGTACTTACTCTTGAGTCTTAGCCTTTGATTTAGGCCCTGGTTCTTTTTCTCGGCCAGTGAGGGCCACCATGTAACGACTATGCCTCCATCGAGAAGCAAGATGGTCCCTGACTCCATCTGTTCGTTCTGAGGAAATTAACCCCCTCTGCCGGTTTTTTGAACAAGATGGAGTCGTTTCCTTCTTCCTTGTTCCTGCAAGGCGCTCCCCCTCGGTTGACATTCGCAGTAGGGACTCCTCTAGCCTTCCCAACGGCCCCTTGCTCTTTCTCCTCCGAAGGCCTCAAGACTTTAAAAACGGCACATCTGCTTTTGATCTCTCGTTCTTTGATTCTGTCGTCGTATTTTGCCTTTTTTCCCCTGCAACTTCCCCCAATTTTTTTTTTTTGGATAAAATCCTCTCTCCCTTATTCTTCTGTCCGAAACGTGCAATCCGCTTCGGGAGTTCTTTATTATCTATGTTGATCTTCTCCAAGAGGATCTTGATTCCCCTGCCCCCTCCCTTTTCCGTACTTCCTGTGATTCTCTCCCTATATTTTTTCTGTCTCAATCTTCTTCCTGGCACGCCCGTAAGTGATGGCTTTTTGAAGAACCTTTTTTCCGCCTCACCCCGGAGGTTTAGGTCCTCTCTCTCTGTCCCCAGCGCCTTTTTAGCACACGTCCTTTCTTTACTGTGGATTTGTCTCCACCCTTTCCCCGTTGTTTGAGAGAGATTCCACACCCTCCACCTTTCCCTCCTTCTGCTGAAGGGCGTGGCTTTGTTCGAACGTTGACAACTCAATCTGCGCTTTGTCACGTTCCCTCCTCGAACGAATGGGTTTTTCTCACCGGAAAATCGCCGCAAGTAGAGAGTCGCGTCTTGGTACTATCCCTTGACTCCACCTCTTCCCTAGCCTTTCTCGCGAATTTCACCCCTTTCCTCCCCGGATTCCGTTTTCCGATAATCCTCCTCTAAACATCCGACTCAACCCTCGGCGAAGTTGGCCTTCTTGTCAACTTCTCCTCTCCGACTTTCCTCGTATCCCAAAGAGTGTTTTTTCCAACCTGCCTCGTCCATAGCCCGCCCCGTAGTTTTCTCCAAAAATTTACATGTTTCATTCGCTCTCCTTTCAGCTTGTCTAGAACACGTAGCAGAGTCCTTTTTTCTCTCTTAGCAAAGGCTCCGGTTGGTCCCTTCACGATCTCTGCAGACCTTGTGGCCGGCCTCTGCCCTTCCAGAACTCCCTATTCACAGCTTCCGCATACAGCTATGTTTTCCTTTCCCCTCCTTGAGGTGATCCCGTGCGTTCTCGTCTGCGCCTGGAAACTAGTGCCTTCAATGGAAGAATATTGTCCCCTCGCCGCCCTTCATGCGCGAACTCTAAACCGGTCGTTAGTTTTCATGCTACCTCACTTGCCTGTTTTGTCAGTCGCGTAGTAGACCCCCCCGTGGGGACTTGAAACACCCCCCTGACTCGCCCCCTACGGATAATTTTTGCTCAATGACCGTAGTCGACACACGGAAAAGACCGCTCTTTCCCTCTCCCTCTTTAGCTAGTCCATGAGAGATGGGCTGGCCTTCTTTTTTCATTTGTCCCCTTCCTTTCATCTTTCCTTATTCCGACTCTCTTATGAAAGTTGATGCAGTTTTCAGGTCACGGTCTAGCAAAGCGCGCTTTTTTCTTAGAAACGATGATATCTAAACAACTTCTAAAGATTCTCGAGAGACCGGGAATTGAGGCCCCCTCTTCTCTCCCCTAATCCCCAGTCTTCTCTGGAAAATCCCGGATAACAAACCTCTAACCCTCGGTCGTTAATTCGACAACCAGGACCCTTAGCGCAGCTCCTTCCCTCCACTGTTGTAGCTTTCTCTTCCAGTAATTCGTTTCAGAATGGGGGGTTGTCTCTCTAACCCTTTATATAATACCCCTTTTTTTTTTGTACTCACCAACCTGACCGGGAAATTACTGGCCCCCTACTAATACTCCTCAGTGTCTGACTTCTAGTGCCTTTTTGGTTACGAATACGGTCCTCATTTTGTTAGCTTCTGGGGTTATTCTTTAATGCCATTGTTTGGAGGGGTCTACGTACCTCAGGGAAGCTCTCCTCTCTTTCTAAGTTGTTCTCCTGAAACTGATCCCCCTCCACCCTCGTCTCAACTCAGCGCGCCTTTACGATTGTTGATGCAGGAGGAGCAGATTCCCATGTCCCCCAGATACTCCCGCCCCCTCCCCCCCCTTGAACTCAAAGTGTTCCAATCGCAGCCTTTGTCATCCGAGCGCAGGCCGGTCCCCATCCCTCCCCCCCCCCGCTTTCCCCCCATCATCTCCGGCCCCCCTACCCCCTCATTCGTGCACATCCTCTCCTTCTTTCGCCACCCCGCTCCCTTCTTCCTCCTTGGGGTTTTTACCACCCCCCCAACTCCGTCCCCTTCTCCCCCACTGCCCCCCACCCCTTTCTAATTCCTCCCCGGTCGCTTTCCTTTTCGCCCCCTTGGCTGAACTTGGCCTCCCTCCCTTCTCCTCCTATCCACATGTTTTTGGCCCCCTCCGCTGTCCTACTGCCCGCTGCGGTTCCCGGGGCCTCTCTATATCGCTCTTTCGCCCCTCTGGCGACCCCGAGGTGGTCCCGATTCGGAGGGCACGCCCTTCATCTGCTGCACCCTAAGCCTCTTCCGGGACATCGGGGCTCGGCATTGGTTGCGTCGCGTACGTTGAACTGGAAGGGCGGGACCAGAATGAGTCTCCCCCTTTCTTCCCCCTCACCTTCGCTTCGCGCCCCTCCTTCATCCCCTTCCCACCCCCCGCCACCCCCTCCCTCCACCCCACTCTCCTCACAGCACGACCCCCCCCCCCGAGTCTCCCCGTATCCCCTCCCCAATTCGCTTCTCTGGCTCCACTTTGTTCGACTCTCCCCGTCCCCTTCCCTTCCCTACTTCACCCCTCTCCACTTTTCATTTTTTCCTTCTTCTGTAGTTGGGTTGCTTGAATCACTTTCTTTGTCCCCTTTCTTTCTGCGTGCCGGCCCCCCCTCCCTCGCTGGTTCCTTGTGCCTTGTCCTCTTTCTACTTTTTTGCATTGCTTTTTTTTAGCGGGCCAGCGAAGATGTTCCTTGGATTTCTTGCTCTGCTTTTTCATTCTCCACGTTTTCTTTCCACTTGCTGAAGGCCATACAATGCCGTAAGCAAATGAAGGAATGCTTTTCTTCGGAGACCATTCTTCGAGATGTTCGAAGTTCTTTTGATAACTCGAGCTTCGGATCCCTAGGGCTCATCTGTGTCCTAGGAAAGGAAACCGCGCGGATGTTTTGACTCGCGATCTTGGAGTATTTCTCCTCCTCAGGATTCCTTTTTTGCGCACACTGTTCGCTCTCTTTGCAGCGGTCCCTGGCACACCGTAGAGGGGGCACGAAAAGTTTTTTCTATTTTTTTTATTGTCGAGACTCTTCCCAATAGGATTCGTCTTTTTTTTTCCCCCCCCTCCACAGGCCCTCTTTTTCTCTACTTTCGGGTTTTTCTTCGGCGATCCCCTCTGACATTTGTTTTCCGCATCACCGGACTTGTGGATCCCCAACCCTCGCTTCTTTTTCTCGTCTTGCTGAATTTAACGGAACAGTCCCCCTCTTAGCTTGTTTCGCTTTCCCCCGGTCGCTGTTTGGGACTACAGGTGGGTCTTCGCTATCAAGTCGCATCTTTTTCTCGAGGACCCGATGTCGCCCGCGACGCTCGACCGCTGCCCCTTGAAAATTTTCCGTTCTCACCGCACCCGATTGCCCCCTCTCGTAGATGGGAGACCTGTCTAATTTATACTTCGCTTTTTCACAACCACTCCCCCCGTTTGGTGGATGTGTGGCCCCTCTTATTCATCCTATCTGTTGTTGTGAGCTCCTCGTCCAAAAATAACATCAGCCTTGACCCTCCTGTTTTTTTTAGTTGTTCAAGACTGAAACGCCTTGTAGAAGGTGTTTTCCCCAGCGAATCGAAGTTCCTGGTTTCTCACTCCCTTTTCACTTTTCCCCCGCCGCCATCCCGGCCTGAGCTCCCATCGGGCATATCTCCCCAGCTCCCTATTTGATCAGGCAGACTGGACAACCTTTAATGTCCCTCCTTTGACCACAGCTATGTTTATCGGTCTTTTGGCTCCCCAACATCCCAACCACACCCTAGCGAGGTTCTTTTTTGAGTAAATTAAGTAACCTTTTTCTTTCTCTAGAAGTTTTAGATTTTTCCCCCCTTCAAGGTTAGTCTTCGCAAATGCCTCCTCCCGCGACATTCCAGCTCCGGAAATAAAAATCAGATGGCCACTTTTCTTTAAGATACCCCGCTTTCACCTCCCTGGCTGACACCGAACGTCCTTGAGCGCCCGGGTGTCGCCGCACCGCTGCTTTGGGGCTGCCCGCCCGTCTGCGCCGCCGATCCAGCTAATTAAGCCGCCTTCCTCCCTCCGCGAGGTTTCTTAGTCTTTTCCGAACCCATCCTTTTCCCTTCTGCTAGCGTCTTGCTCTTCCCGTTGCCTCCCCTCACTCCCAATCCTGTTGCGCCCATCGTTCCCAATCATGAAGCCTAAAAGTGAGGCCTCCCTCCCCCCCTCTCGTTAATGAGCTAGGCAGTCATTTGGCTTTAGCGTCCATACCGTTGGGTGTTCCAAGACGCCATGTCTCCACCTGGAGAAGGACAGTAGTACCACAGACAAAGAATTTCCGTCCAAGATCTATTCTTTTTCCAAAGGACCTCTTTCATGCATTTTTCTTTCCCCCGGCATTTTCGTCAATGGTTACTGACATACTCTTCTTATTCAAGACCGCCTTTCTTTAGACTTTATCGGTTCCTTCCAAAGAATCGGAATTTCCTTTGAAGCTCTATTTACGCTTTCACAACTTTCTCCCTTCTCTGCTTTCCTCGCCCCCCCCCCCTTGTGGGGTCATAGACATTCCCCCCACTTTTGTCCCGGACGGAATTCCAGCCCTGCGTAGCCTCGCTCAGCGCTAACAGCCCTTTCTCCCGATCGGCGATCCCCCTCGTTTCTTTTGTTGCGTGGGCCCGGCGGTCAGTGGATGTTATTCTCTATTTTTGTTGTTGTTGAGCTCTCGCACAACCGGAGGTCACCCCCTTTTCCCCTGCGCCGCCACCTACATCGGCGATCGGCCTCGGCCGAAGTGCCTTTTTTTCTACCACACCGTTCGGTTCATTGGGTTATTTTCCGAATGCCTGACTTTTTGCCCGGCTCCCTAAAGGAGCCGCCGC
>Ga0179593_1524549_pt1 | contig 10589 bp, 9 predicted proteins | sample CZODoug2_1_08_16_FD_185931 | JGI IMG/M metagenome (GOLD analysis project Ga0179593, IMG submission 185931) | Vadose zone soil fungal communities from Angelo Coast Range Reserve, California, USA - CZODoug2_1_08_16fungal (PacBio error correction) | ecosystem: Environmental > Terrestrial > Soil >... | reverse complement strand
GGAGGTGAAACGTTATTTGAGATGACTTAGCAAACTCTTCTTTTGTCTTCCGCGGATACACTGACGGATATCGTTCAGATCTTCTGAGTTTGCTTAGGACTTTTTCCCTACGATATTTGCCCGCTTTCTTGGTTGTTCCCTTCTTTCCAGTAACGCCCCACGACCCTCTTTAGGGAATTGTTGTCGCAAACTCGGGCCGGCCCAGCGGTCGGAATTCCGCCCTTTTCTGCCAGGTGCCCCCTTTCCCCTGCCTTCTTTCAAATTTTGGAAATGGAGGCTTTTCTCGTGGATTTCGATCCCTCCACCCTTTTTAGGTTAGGAGGCATGTAGGTAATCTCTTCAGCAGATACTTCCTTTCCCCGAAGTCAGGCCGCGAGCTCCCCCTCCTTTCGTTGTTGCGTGTGCTTTTAAGATCAGCGTCTAGGTCACCCGTGGAGAATCTAGGGGGCCTGTCACGGCCAACCGTATCAGCCTAAGAGGTTTTTGGTAATGTGGTACTGGGGTGGGGGATCTGTTTGGGTGTTTTCTCCTTGCCAAGTTGGTCTTTCCGAACCTCAGGCATTGTTTGTTCGCCAAAATTCTCCTTCCTTTCCGGGAGCCCACTCCCCAATTTTTCTGACGTTCACTTTGCGGTTCGTTCCCAAATGTCACGTCAAAAGGACTCCTTTTTTCCCCATCATGCTTGCCGTCCCTTTTTCCCCTTACCCCTCCCAGCCCACGCCTGGAAAAATAAGCCCGAAGAAAAACCAAGACCAATCTTCTTCCTACCGTGTTCTTCCCGCTCCCCCCCCTCTAGTCCGCTTTCAGATTTTAACCCTTCCCCCGCCGGGGAAATTGGTTGATGTAAGTTAAAAGTCCCCCTTTTTTCCAAAAAATAGGTTTTGATACCCAGCCCCCCCCGGCAACACAACCTCGCGTTGCGCATTCTGTCACTGCATAGATTTACGTTACTGTCATCGGAAAAGACAGTGCCACCATTATTGTGATGTTCTCAATTTGCTCCCGATCATCCTGTGCCTATGCACTGTACTTTTGCTTTTATTGGTACCTCCAATAGTTGTTTCACCATATGGGTGGAGCCCTCCTTTCTCATTCAATGTCTCTATCCTATCCTGCTCCCATTTGGTTTTCCGCTCTCTTCCACACAAACTTCCCACACGATTGAACAAGCGCTCCATATGTTTGAAAATAACAGTTTTTCCTCCCATTTAGTATCATCCGTCCGCGCTCTTGTTCTGTTTTTCCCCCCAAGCAGCATTCAGGCGTATTTGCGCCCCCTGCGCTTAGAACTTGTTAATCAGAAAGAACTTCCCGTTGCGATTTTTGATTTCCCTCCCCTCCCCCCAACAATTGTCCGGTTTAAAACACCTTCGTCTCCCCTTCCGCATTTTAAGAGTTTCCCCGCCTCAACACTTTTTGTTTCTCCCCTTTGGGTTTTATGATTTTTTCATTTGGTTTCTGTGGATTGATAATCTCCTCTATTGCAAGACGGGACCCGGGCCAATATGTGTTCCTTATCATTGTACCAGTTTGACCGACCCCCCGACCGATTAACTGGTTTAAACCATTGAGAACCGGCTGTCGCTTAACTCAAGGACAATATGCTTTTTTCCCCCCCCCCAATTTCTTTTCCCCCTTGGCTTCTTTTCCTTTTTTCCTTTCCTCCCTACCCCACCCCCAAAAACCCCACAAAAAATGACCCAAGGCCTAAAACCAAACTTAATTGCCATGAGGGATTAGAGTTGGTTTTCCACTTCCCTAGGCAGTGCCATTGCACCTGAGCCCACCCCCACTATGCCTGCCCGTCGTCCCAACGAGTCGATGCTGGACTCCGTCTCCCTTTTTGACCTCGTTGCATCTGACCGCTGAAGGAAGCTCGTTTTCTTCCCGACAACCCTCCACAAACGGTCCCCTCGGCGTCGACAACCTTTTATAACCCTCGAGCAAAATTCACCTTACTTACAATTTATGAGGAAACCCCCCCCAGAGGAAATCCTTTTTCCGCCGTTCTCCCAACCCCTCCTGGTCCAAGTAAAAGCGTTTGCCCAGACTCCATACCTGAGAAACATTATCTCCCGTGTGGAATTGTATGGAGAATTTAGCTTCTCAGTCTTTCTGGATTTTAAAATCGTTTCAAGTACCGCCCTTCCAATCCACTCCTCCTCCTTCCTGAAAAGCTCCTTTGTTGGGTATCCCAGGTTCAACAAGACTTGCTCCGACAGATAAGACATGTAAGCTCTTCCCCCTTTACCCCGTTAGCCGCCTGGGCGTCGGATTTCTCCTGGATTTTCTTCCCCATCTGACTTCAAAGACGCTTTCGCCTAATCTGAGCAACCCTGGGGCCTGTCAAAGGCTCATATCCCCTTTTGTTTGTAGGCCCTTTTTATCTTCGCTCCTGGTGACCTGTTTCCCCACAATTGTCCTTTCGACGTGATCGCCGCTTGGACCTCCTGCTCCGCTACGAGGGGAAAAACCTGGTTCCTTTCACGCCTTTCCGTGAATGAATTCTTATTTTTTTTCTTCGCGTGAAGGTCTTCTTCGCCTGGTTCCACCCTCTTCCCTATTTGCCCTAAAGCAGTTGACTTTGCCTTCAATAGGTGCAAATAAGGACGCGATCAAGAGATGGTTGAGTTGCTGTTCACTTTTTCCTTTTTTCGTGGTGACATCCTTGATCGTCCACGCCCATTCCCCCTCGTCCCTGGGGTCCTCTGTCCTTCCTGTAGATGACTCCATGGCAGCCCATCCTCCCCTCGGAGGAAAATTTTTTCCCTTTTCCCAACAAAGGTCCGGGTGAATAGGTTACCACCCCCCCCCCCTGGTTCTTTTCTTAGTATTCTTTCGCTTTTCTGGAACCGAACGTTCGGCAGTGGTTTTTTCATCGCATTGAGCTTGTTTATATATTCGGCCCAACCACCCTCTTCTGTTTCCCTTCCCCTTTAACAGAGCATTCCCCGCTGACGGCATAGTGTTCAGGGGGTATGACATTAAAGTACGGTAGGAGAAAGCGCTCCTGTCCGCTTTCTTTAATACGAGGGCCTAAACTTCCCCTAGCCTCTGCAGCCCTGTCCCTTCCTCGATACTAAAGCCCCGTAAGATGGTAATCTTTTCCCAATACTCCCCACTTTTACCTTGATTCTTTGGCCACCCCGCACACAGTTTTTCATCCTTCTCCGTGGCTCGATCATGATTCCCCAGAAGGATGGTCGTTATATCAACAACAAAAACGTGACCCCGTTTTGCACTCCCCCCGAAGCCTTTTTCTCCGCTTCTCTGAAGGGTGCGCCCCACAACGTGTCTGGAGACCTCATGGACCTTCTGTCGAGAACGCATTGTAGCTTAGCAAGAGCTGACGGACGGCCTGTCCATTGTTCCCCCTGGCGCGAAAATACCCCACTTGCCCGCCTTTTTCTATTCTTCCTGTTTTCGCAGGAAATGTTCTGTCGCGAGCGACAAGGACGTTAGGTCCCTTTGCCACACTTGTGAAAAGGGTACCCGCGCAGGTGACGAGAATATGCCCTCCTCCTCTCTTACGCTTGTGTTGTTGTTTCTCTTTTTTTCCTACTCCCCCCTCCGTTGGTCTTGCTCGAGTTTTTTACCGTGTCACCACCCACAGTTTAGCTTTCCGAATGCCCCTGAGTTTGGTTAAAAACATTCCCACAGCCTCCTTTCCTGCGCTTGATGTTCGAAGCTGGTGTTTGGACGCTTCTTCTCCTTGATAGTTAGTACCCTAGTGGCGAGCCCAGTCTCGCTTCTTTGGGCTATACACCTTTCCCCTGCTTACTCACCTTTTCTTTTGTTTTTTTCGAATCGTTATGATTGTCTCACAGTTGATTTTCCGATCACCCTTCGGAAGGTAGTCGTAAACATCCCCCGTTTCACTCGGCAACATCTTTCCATCCGATGGAAGTTCGAAAGGGGAGACTCCTTCCGTGGACGCTCCCATTTTCCCTTGTTTTTGTCTTCCAACCGTTTTTTTATCAGATTCCATTAGCGAGAGCCACTTCAAGTGGGTGTGAGACTTCCCTTGAATGTAGATAAGAAACCTTTTTCCCCCAACCTACTCATGGATTCCGTGATCCTTCTTTTTCCCCTTTCAGTGCCCTACCCTCGCCCGATATCCACCAACCTTCCTCTTGACGGAGGCCAATTCTTCCCCCAAAACCGGCAGAACTTCTCCTAGGTTTGCGCCGATTTCCCCCGCCCCAGTCTATTTTCGTAGAGATTTTGGTGGTCTTGTGTTCCTACCCAAGACGGTCTTTAGAATTCAAAGCCTTTTTTTTCTGAGGGCCCCTTGCCCCCCCCGACTTGATTCCCACCCCCCCGTGCGTTCTCTGCCTTTTAAATATGCCTCCCCGTATTATTTGGGCTCTCATTAAAGGGTCATTTCATCCCCCTTTCCCGACATCACTTTCCCAGGCTTTTCCTGGCCCCCTTCCTTGGGCATCCTCTATTCCCCGGGGCTGACCATTTCTTTCCTGCAAACCGGCCACCAGAGGAAAATCACGCCTCCCATTTTTGTTCCGACCCTTGCCGTTTTCCCTTCCCTTTTGCTTTCCTCAGTTTCCACAATTTTCCACGAAGTTGGCGCATCGGCCCGGGACAGGGGAGGCCGGTTCTTCTAGACAGGAATATTCTTGTCCCTCTTATTGAACCTACCGACTTCATGTCATTTTCCCTTCTTTTTCCTATATGTCAACCGTTCCGCCCCCTTTCAGAGCTCGGCGACACCGGAGTGTGGTACCAGCGTCCCTGGTCCGGCGGTCAGAGATCCCCTTTTTTTGAACTGCCCTTCCCCCATTCCCTGTAATGTGGTCCTCCAGCTGGCAGCGCTAGCTTTATGAAATAAGAATTGGTGACGTTCAAAGGTGGACAAAAGAGGCCCTGTTTTTCCCATAGGACGCATTTTTTATTTCAATGATCCTTTTCATTTTTGTCCCCCGTTTTGTCCATACTTCTTTTGTTTCGAGCGAAATTTATCTAGGAAGACGGAGGAGCTGCAAGAGGGCTTCCCCCCCTTTCACTTCCCAAACTCTCTCTCCCCTCTATCTTTTCCATTCTCAAGACGATTGTTTTCGGTAACCAAGTTCAGGTTCGCCCTCGAGGTGGCTGGATGTGCGGTCCCAGTTATTCCCAATACTCCCCCTGTCTATCCCCACTCTTTTTTTTTCGCCTCTTTGCTTTTTTGCCTCTTCATGGTTTTCACCTCGGATCCCTTCTTTGGAAGTACGAACCAGCTCCCCCCAAGTTGATGCATCTCCCTACCAGGAGAGAGGGGGGCCTTTTTCCCATTCCTTCAACCCTTAACGTCCTTGACCTTTGCTTTTTCTCGAGCGCGGTCTTGTTTACACTGGCTTAAAACCAGATCATTCCCCTTCCCCGTCAATCGGTTGTCCCCTCTCATTTAGCTGCTACCACAAGTAGGATAGAATCCCCCCTCTTCTCAATAATTCCTCCCTCCCATCATGCTTCTCCGCCCTCTGCCCTACCCCACCCCCACGAGGGCGAAGGTCGCCCCTTTTCTTTTTAAAACGGAGTCTCCCAGGGCCGGGTCCAAATTGGATGATGTGATAGTCCTTCCCTCTTCACCCTCTTAGTCTGGTTCCCCATCCTCCGCCTCCCTGACTTCCCCAGCCAGTGCTTTTTCCGAGTAATATCGACCCGCATTTCAATCCAGGATGATTTCCCACGGCAGCAAACGGAAAAGTTTCCCCAAAAGCCTCCTTGGTCTGCTTCTGTCAGACCTACTTTTATCCCTTTTTCACCCTGATGATTATTAGGACCCACCCCGTCAAAAATAGATTTTTTGTTTGTTTTGATACCAGGCCAATGCTTTTTTTTTTTGACGCTCACGCTCCTCCCCGTTTACCTCCCCCATGCGTTCCCCGCGTTGCTATTCCCCAACTGCCTCAGGCGTGTGTTCCTCCTAACACAGCACGAACTCCGTTCGAGTTTTGATGTTTTTTTCTCTGACACCCTTAAGGGCTTGTTTTTCCGGTTTGTAAAACCCCAGATTTACCTTTCCCCCTACTCTTCTGTCGCTCCCCCAAGGCGAAACGGGATCTTTCTGCGGGTGTCTTCTGATTTCTCGTCTTGGATGAGACCCTTTTTTTTTTTTTTTTTCCCAGCATCTCCCCTTTCCCCACCCCCTCTTCGTTTGTTTGCCTCTTGTTTCTTTCAGTTGGACAAACTTTACCGCAGCAAAGGTTTTAACCGGTTTCCCCGTCCCTATTGATTTTAACCCCCCCCCTCTCTTTTTCGCGACTCCCCCCCCCTTGGCTTCTGGTTACGTTCGAAAGTAGATTCCCACCAACCCCACCCTTTTCTTCCCCCCAAGTTGCCCAGCAGTTGCCCCCAAAAAAAACTCCTCCATGGCGTTTTTTTTCCTTCCTTCCATTTCCTCAAGCCCACGCCGCTTTTCTCCCTTTCCGCGGATTCCACCCGCCGGAGATGATTCACCTGTTAAAAAGTCCTCCTTTTTTCTTCTAATTTTGTCCTATCTGCCTTTCTTAAGGTCTCTTTCCACCCCGCCCACGCAACAATACGAGGGTTTACGTTACCTCGCTTACAACCCCCCCCCATGACCCCCCCCCATCCTGAGACCTTCTAAACTCCTCCATTTTTTTGGCATATGCCCCTCCGTGTTTCCCCCACTGGAACCCCCCTTAACAATGAAGATTCCTTTCCCTCTGTTCCCAAATTTTTCCTTCCGCGTTGCCTTTTCTTTTATTCTCGTTATGTCCCAGGACAGGCCTGCCCGGAGAACACTGAAAACCACGTCCCCCCTCCTCTTACGGCTCGATTTAGGTCTCCCCCCCCTGCGGTGTGAGAATTTGCATTACTAAGAACTCTTTTCTACCCCCACTTCACCCCTACACTTTTCCTGCCTATTTTACCGGCCGCTGCCAAACTCCCCTTCACGCATGGGAGTCGTTTTGGATGTCAGCCGCAGGATCAATTCGTTTTCCCCCCTTTCCTTGTGCGAATCTCACATGGTTGCTTGAGCCCGCCGTCTTCCCTCTCCTTAAGGACTTTATTTTTCCCCCGTGAAGGGTGCCTTTCCCAACAATGGGTAGAGAACAGGCCATCTCCAGATCTATTTTCTAGCCCCTTCTTTGCACCCCCCCCTTGTTATTTTTTCACAGCTGTTGCGCCTTGGGGTGACCTGCATCTTCGATGGGCTGAAGGATAACGCCCTTCCTTAGAGGTAGCCCCCCCTATGACCCGGTCCTGACCAATCCCCCTCTCTTTTTTTCCCCTGAGGTGCTGGGGACGGCGCGAAGGGTGCCTTTCGCTACCAACAAAGTGTCCCTTTTTTCCTGGTTTCATTTTATTAATTGACTCTTTTATGAAACATACCTCGCCACTTTCCCTGCTATTCTCCAGAATCTAGTTCTTCTTTCCAAAAACTTTTTGGCGTGTCCTTTGAGGGTAGCAGGTTTTTTTTACCCCGAATGGCAGAAGGAAAGGCTTTTTTTCCTCGCCTTGCGAGTTTATTATACTCACCCCCCCTACCCCTTTCCCCTTGCCGTCATACTTGTCAACTAACTTTTTGCATGTTTCGCATCCCCTCCCTCCCGTAATTAGGCTCCCCCCTGGATATCAATACTCTTGTTTAAATCCTTCCCTCAGAAGCTCAGCTACCCCTTCCCCCCGCCCCTACAGATTTCTTGGTTACACGTCTGGGTTCGAAAACTTCCCCAATCGGAAAATGTTTCTTTACAGATCTCCTTGTGTCCTTTTTGATCCTCTCCCGGTCATGGCAACAAACGCTCTATTGTCCGTCCCTGACTACACATCCTCACAACCAATGCTTGCGCCCCGGTACCGCCCAATTGCCCTTGCCCCCGCGACCGTGAGGCCCCCCATCCTGCGCCACGCCTGGGGACTACGTTACTGCAGCGGGGAAGTGCCCTCGATCTACAAGGAGGAACCCTCCCCAGGGTTCATTTTGATTTTTTTTTACTCGTTTTTTCACCCCCCTTTTTCGGCGTCTTGGGCAACGGACGGTTGCTCTTTTCTCGAATTTTGTTCCTTTTTGGTCTTTTTTTTAAGCCCCTCCTGCCGTTGTTTTTTTTCATCTCTTACTGCAGACCCGCTTTTTTCTTTTCCCCTGCGAACGTCCTTGTTCCCATGGCCTCGGCCGAAATCCCTCTTGTAAGAAAACCAAACTCTTGCCTCCCAAGTTGGCTGAGCTCCCACTGGACCACCACCTGTTTGCGCCACCTTCCCTGTGGATTTACCCTGATTTAGTCCAACCCCTTTCTAGGCGTCGTCTCTCCAGCGTCGAACCCTTACCTCCCCACATATAGTGGCAATGCCACCCTTATTCTCGTGTTGGTCTCTTCTCTTGCAACCCCCCGATTTCTTCTTCGTTTGTCTCCTCCAGGCGAAACCCCCGGAGATATCCGCCTGTCACGGTAAACGTTCGTTTTTCTTTTTGGAACACCCGATTTTTACAGCTCTTACCTAGTATATTCCCATATCCGGCTTCGCCGTTGCTCTGATTCTTTCTGAAGGGCCCGTTAGGGGACAGATCCCTCTTGAAGTGGTCCGTCTTTTGGATTATTCCCTACCCCCTTCCCGTTACGCAGACCCCCCCACCCTCCTCTGTGAAGGGCATTTTTTTTCTTGAAGGAAGAATCTTTTTTTGAGGCAAGATTTGAAAATTCTTTTTTTTTTTCGATATTTCCACCGGACATCGGGGCTCACTTTTACCCGCTTTACACACCCCCTCCCTTACCCTTACAGCGACCTTTTGCTCCGAAGGCCGGTCCCCCTTTGATGGTATTGAGACGGATCTCTTTTCGCTGGTCTGGGTTTAATGACTTTTTCGGTTTCAGGACTCCCCGCTTTTGTCTTTTTGAACATCTTTTGGCCTCCGCTGGCCCCTTTTCACTTCGCTGGTTTTCCCCGCAACACGAGCACCCCCCACCTAAACAGTTCATTGGCAGCGTAGGTTGGCCCCTCCCATTGGGCCCGTTAATCTCTTTTTTTCCCCCCAGTTTTCTCGGCCAACAACGATCCTCGCCACGTATTCACCATAGCTTTTGGCCCCTTCCGTGCTTTCCCTGTCAGGTTGGTGCGCCCTGACATACAGTCCGCCGTTACGGGCCTCTGTGCACCTTCTGAAAACTTTTCTTCTTCCTCACCCGGCACCTCGACAAAAGAAGCAGTAACATTTCCTTCCCTCTCATTATGGCTTTTTTCTTCCGCGGGTTCGTCGCTAGCTCCACTCTTAACTCTTAGCCGCTCCAAACCTTGCTGCCCCGGCGAAGATTTACTGATACGTGTAAGCCAGGGAATTACCACTTTGTCATATTGTTTATGATTTTCTTTGGTCTTAGTCCTTGTGTGCTTTGGGTGACCCCCCATCGCACTTTTTTTTTTTAAAACGCGTTTCGTCCTTTGTTTTTTCCCTGCCAGCGCCGATGCATGGTCCCGCGAGGGCCCTGTGATCCCAGTTGCTTTTTGTAATTTTCTTGTGATAACCTACTGTCAAATCGAATGCAATTTGCTATGACAAGTTGACCATCATTTTTCCTTTGTCCCTCTTTGGTTTCCAGGTGTTTGCCCCCCTGGGACAATATGCCGCGGGTAAAGAATTGGAAACGCCTTCTTCTCTCCGTTTTTTTTCTCTCTTAACACCTCTCCTGAAAGTAGTCGTCGCCGAAGTAGGTCGTTCATGATGAGGGCGGTCCTGCCTTCTTTTTATGCAAAAGAGGGTATCCCCCCCTTCTAGCCTCCCCTTCCGTACTTTCTACTTGTTGGACCCTTATTAGCAGCTTTCCCTGGGGCTTTTAAAAAATAACCCAGTGGGGAGCCTCCCGCAGCGCCTGATTGAGGCACATGGAGTTTCCCAACTTTCCCCCCCTTTCCCTCCCTGGACCTTTTGCATGCTTTTCCTTTTTTTTCTCTTGTGTTTCGTGTTCAGAGTTCTCTTACCTCCAAGTGTGGATTCCCTGCGCCCCCTGAGAGAGGAATAATTGGTTTGTCCACCGTCCGATTCCGCTCTGTTCCGGGAGTTTTTATCGCCTCACCTGTTGGTCTCCTGGGCCTTTAAACCCCTCCTCCCGTTTTTACATTTAACAACCACAGTGGTCCTCTTTTCAATCCTGCGCCGCCATTTTTTTACAGGATTGCGCTAGCTTCCCCATTCTGAATTCGTCTCTCCCTCCCCCTTTTACTTATTGTTCTCCCCCCGCCTCAACCCAGTGTCCCCGCGTTGCTTTGAGATTCACTCTTTCTTTCCGGTTGTTCGTCTCCCTCCCTTAGGGGGCGAATTCTCCTTCTTATTGTTTAAACCGGAAGAAACCCTTGGAAATTGGTGCTTTCGTTTTCAAGGGCTGCCCTTCCACACCCCCCCGCTTCCTATCCATCCCCTTTTTTTTTTTATTCAACCCTTACGGTCTCTGGGGGCTGTAGCTTGGTTTTCCCCTTACGAAATTCCTAGCACCCTCCGTTAATCCAGGGATGATTCTCAACGTGGACCCCCCCCTGGGACAAACAAATCTTTTTATGACTGCAACCTGGATCTTGCCGCTGGGTTCCCCCGTAGCCACTTTATTGCTGCATCTTTTCTTTGTCCTTGT
>Ga0179593_1521938_pt1 | contig 10589 bp, 14 predicted proteins | sample CZODoug2_1_08_16_FD_185931 | JGI IMG/M metagenome (GOLD analysis project Ga0179593, IMG submission 185931) | Vadose zone soil fungal communities from Angelo Coast Range Reserve, California, USA - CZODoug2_1_08_16fungal (PacBio error correction) | ecosystem: Environmental > Terrestrial > Soil >... | reverse complement strand
TTCCTCCTTCGTTTCAGAGGGGGTTTCTATGACACACCTCGGTGATCTTTTGTGATTTGTCCCCTTTTCTTTTAAGTCGGACCCCCTTTTTTTCAGGGACGGGAGTAGGAGCTTTCTTGCTGTTTTCATCTAAGGTTATTCCACTCTCTGAGGTGTAAAAGTGAATCTCCCCCCCCCCCCCCATTTCTTGGACTGAGGAAAGGGTAAAAAGGTCCCTCCCTTTTCTTTTTTCTTAGTTTTCTTTTTCCTCTATTGAACCCTCCTTTCCGGTTTTGGTCTTTTTTTTTTTCCACCGTCCAGGTAGGTTGCTCTCTCCCTTCGGATTCTCCGTTCTTGAACAAAAACTCCCTTCTTTCCTCTTTTTTTACCGAAGTTTTGTCGTTTCCAGTAGGCAGCCTCCTTCCCTGGCGCGCCTGCAAAAGGTTCCCCCTCCTGGGGTGCCTCCCCTTTCCCCCCCCCCTTGTTACAAAACCATCTCTTTTTTCTCCAAACCGGTCGGTCAGAAGCAGTTGTCCGCTTCTTTCTTTCGGGTTGTTGGAGAAAAGTGTAGTGTTTTGATGGATGATCTTCCTACCACCCCTTCTCCCCCTCAAAAGGGCTTTTTTCCTCTCTTTTCTTGCCAGATCTTAGATTCTGAAGGTTTTTCCCTCTTTTGTGGATCCCTTTTTTCCGTTCCGTTTCTTTCTTCTGGATAGGACTTCTTCCACTACAGTCGTTCTCTCCCGTCTTCAAAGTAGCGAAATTTAGGGTTAAACTCTCTCCCCCTCCCTCACGTAGGAAGGGTTCGTATGTTTCTCTTTTTTTTTGAGGTGAGGAAATGGGCCATCCTTCTTTTTTCCCCAGGAGTGTTGTGTTTTTTTGGTTTTCCTGGTGGGGAAGGGAAAGATTTTTTTTCCTTTTTTACTAGGGAAAGGACGGTTCTGGGCGGGGAACTCCTTTTTTTCCTTCCTTTTATAGAACCACCCCCCCAGGAGTTCCACGGCGGCAGTACGGGAGGAACAGGTTATCTCGCAATTCAGTTTTCTTTTCTTTTGGATAGATTCCTTCCCATTTTTCCCCTTTAGGAAGGCCATGCTTTTTTTCCCACCCGCAAAGCGATTCTCACAGCCCTCTTTATACTCCGACTGTCCTCCTACCCAAAGCGGGTTGTGATAGAACTCGCCCCTTTTTCCCCAAAACCGGGTGTGCTTTCCCCCCTTCCTTGTCTGTACCCCCGTTAGGCCTGGGATGAAGAAGCCTCTTTTTTCCTGCCCCCCTCTTTTTTCCATGCCGGTAGGTGGTTCCCGGTGACCCACCACGCCCCGCCGCAACTTTAGGACCCTCCCTTTTTTCCTTTCCCCCCCCCTTTTGCATGGTAGTCCGGTACCCTTTCCCCCTTTTTCCCCTTCCATAAAGAATTTGCGGCTTGGCCTTACCGATGGTGCGTGCAAGCGGGCAAATCAAGGACCCTTTTTTTTTTTTTTTTTTGGCGTCGTCAGGGAAATGCACCCGGTGGTCCTTTTTCTCTTTCTTTCTTACCAAAACCAACCGGATGTTGCTCTTTTTCTTTTCCTCTCAGAGGTGTCTTCAAACAGGACACGTGAAAGGTGCCGCTCTCCCCCCCCCTTTTCTTTTTTTCTCCCGGGAAATCACCAATTTTTTTTCCCTCTTTTTCTCCCCCCTTTCGGGGAAAGAACATACCGGTTTCCGACCTCCCCCTCCTCCTCCCGTTGTGTCGAGAAGATCGTAAAGGGCTGTTCGACTAAGTCTTTCCCTCGCTGCCAGGCCGGGCACAAAAATTGGTTCTTCCTGTTATTTCCCTCCCTTTTTTAGAGGCTGCCACCGTGTCATTTTTTCCCCTATGTGCGTTTTAGCGGAAGAGAGGAGATAAAATAATTTTTTTTTTTATTTTCCTCCTTCCAGACCCTTTTTTGAAGTTTCCTTCCTACTTCTTTACTCTTCTTCCCCAGTAGCCCGGGCCTTTTCCCCCCCGTAGTTATAGATTTTTCCCCTGACCCTACCCTCAGCCGAAAGATATAGCACTCCCCTCTTCTTCTTTTCCCCCCTTTTTTTTTATGTGTCCCATTGCGGGGGGCCTAAAGTTTCTTCTTCCTTTTTTTTCCCTTGAAAGGATTGCAGGACAACCTTCCCCCCCCTCCGGTCTTCATGGCGGGTAAGACGATTCCAGGCGGCGGTGCATCAATCCCAGGCCCTGAGAGGGTGACTCCCACCCTTCCTTTTTTTCCTTCCCCGCAAAAAAACGGTTTTTTGTACCCTCTCTTTTTTTTTTTTTTCTTCTGTTCGGAGACGACGCACTTTTCCCTCTTGGAATCCCGGTTTGCCACCTGGAAGGACTTCATTTTTTCCTCCCCTTTTGGCAAGCGAATTAGCCGCCTCACCTTCCTACCTTTTTCTCCCCCTCCTTGTGGCAAATGGTTTCTTTCTTGGTCAGATGCCCATCCCATGGAAGGCAAGCCAAAAGAGGACTGACCTTTCCTTTTCCTTCTGTCCGGCAAGAGGTTCATCCCCCCCTTCCCCCCCCCCCCCCCCCCGTTCCTGGGTGGAAACGCGTCTGAAATCAACCGAGCACACAGAAAGGGAATCCGTTTTTTTATCGTGGAAGGGTTCGCTGGTCCCCCTTCTTTCTTTTCCTTTTAACGACGGGGGCGATGTGTACCCCCCTTTGCAGACCTCCCCTCACTTGCCCTTTTTCCGAGGATAACAGACTCTTCTTCTCCCCCCCCCCCCCCTCTTCCCCTGCAATAGATCGGCCTTCCCCTCCCCGGCCGGGCCTGTTTTGTCACGCGGAGGTCGATTCCCCCGCACGTTACCCACCTTTACTCCCCTTCCCCCCTTCCCTTTCCGGAGGGGGGGGGGGGGGTCTTTTTTCCCCGTGCTTTTGGTAAACGGTTCAGTGGAATGAACCCTCTTTTTCACTTCCCCTCGGCCATGGGAGGCGGCTTGGTCCCTTTTTTTTTTTTTCTCCCCTGCGCACACTTAGGTGAATTTTCTTGTTCTGCCCTTCAACCCGCAGCGGATTTTTCTCTTTCTTTTCCCTACCTTGACGGTGGAACGGGGCCCCCGCCCCCCCTTTTCAACGCCTGGTTGCTGGTTAATACGAGGTGTCCGCCTTTTTTTTTTTCCTGAGGCAAGTGTCATTCCTCTTTACCTGGGGTTAAGCTTCACCCCTTTCCCCGTGTTTAATCACAGGGCCAATTGAATCTTTCTTCTTTTCTCCTGCCCTTGTCCGACCAGGCTGATTTTTCCCTCCTTCCCATCCGCGAAACCTTCCTTTTTTTTTTTTTCTACCTTTTTACCGTTCCTTCGAAGCTGGCGCGTCACAGGCACAACTTCCCCCCTTGGGTGCCTGACCTCCGTCCCATCCTTCTTCCCCCTTTCCCGTTTCGTAGGGTCTTGTCTTTTTTTTTCTTCTTTCTTGGATGTCTTTTTTCCCGGGTGGGAAAACCACGTCTTTCTCCCCCTTTTTCCTTCTCTTTTTCCCCCTAGACGCGACCTGCGACGGTGACGCTTGCCTTTTTTTTTTTTTTTCCCCGGGTGCATATCGTCCCTGGCTTTTTCTCTTTGACTACCTGACTACATGCCGGGCCGAGGAGATCGGGGTTTTTGTCCTCCTTTTTTCTTTTTTTACTGCCTGCCACCCATGGCCTTTTTCTTTGACACAAGAGGAGGGGACCCTTTTCCACGCTTCCTCCTCTTTCCCCAAGATTCTCCTTTTTTTCTCTTTTTCCCAAGGAAATCATACAGCAATTTTTCCCCCTTCTTTCTTACTCCCTTTGTTGGTTGAGAGATTCTCTTTCTTTTTTTTTTTCTCCTTCGTCCTGGTCGGAGTTACCCTTTTTTTTTTTTCCGTTTTGGCGGGGATCCTTGCATGTTCTCTCGAGTCCTTCATCCCGTTTTTTTTTCAATTTTACTTGCCACGGCCCAGGGTGAAGGCCCTCCTTTTTACGGCGTCCCCCCAACTTGGATCGGCCTACGGCATTTCCCCTTTTGCAAGGTCGTTATCCCCTTTCCTTTTCCTGCAAAGCACGGGGAACCCTCTCAACCTGTTTTCGACCCCGTGAAGCTACCTTTGAAGAGGTTTTCCTCTCCCCCCTTTCCCTTTTTTCCAACACTGCCCGACGTCCTCCTTTTCTCAAAGCGAAGCTCTTCACAACTTCAGAATTGTGGTCTTTTTTTTTTTGAGACGTTCCGTTGGGATTCAATTGGAGTTTGCCCCCTCCCTCTGCTTGGAAGGTTTTTTTGCCTTGTGCACGGCGTTTTTTCTTCTGCCCCTCGAAGTGTAAATTTTCCCCTTTTTTGATTCACCCCAGTGGAGACTATCTCTTTGTATGAATGGAAGCTTATTCCTTTTTTTTTCCAGTAGGGGTTTTTCCCTCATTTTGCCTCCTTGGATTGGTGGCTGCGTGAAAGGGTTTCTCAAGGGATCGGGAAAGGGAACTTTCGATCGAGTGGAATAGGGATCCTGACTTTCCTTGCTGAAAAGAACCAGGTCTTTGAGAGAATGACTGAACCCAGATAGTAGGGGCTTCTTCCCTTTCGACCTGCACGGTTTTTTCATTGGTTGCCGTTGGAACGTAAATTTTTTTTTTTCTCGGCCCCCCCCTTCTTTTTTTTTTTTTTTTCAGGTCTACGCACCACCCTTTCTTCAGACTTCCTGGCAGTTTGTTTTTTGCTGCAAACGAAGTCCCCAAAGATGTCCCTCTTTCCGGAAGCCTCCTTTTCTTTCTTGAAACCTTTCTTTTGGCACCGGAAACAAGGTCCAAACCCGATCCTCCCCTTTTTTACCCTTTCCTGTCAGCAGCCGGTTTTCTTTTTTTCCTGGAGATGAGAGCCTGGTTTTGCTGCGTCTTGTTTTGATGTAGGGGGCTTTCTCTTTTTTCTGCCCTTTCGTCACGAACACATTCCCCCCCTGGATGGATGTTTTATGAAATCGACTGGTTGGCAGCTTGTGGCGTTCTTCGGGCTTTGGCTTTATCTCGTCGGAAAGTTAGTAGTTCACGGTAGTCGGCTTCCTTTTTTCCTCTTTAGAGAAGTCTGTTTTTTACCTTTAGGTCTCGCAGGAGAAGTTAACCTCCTCCCTCCTTTTCCCTTCTTGGGGCACCGGTACAGTTTTTTTTTTTTCTTGATGTAGGTCCCCCCTCCGCTGCAACCCCCAGTTTGCTGGGTTGTGTCTTCTTTTTCCATGGAAAGGGCGGGCCGCCCTTTGTGGGAACTTTGGGCGCGGTGGGAGTGCCCTCCTCCTTTTCTTTGGCATAGACCCAGCGCCCACACTTTCCCCTTTTCCCTGGGACGACGCGGTCCTTTTTCCTCTGTGATTCTACCGCACATGGTTACTAATAATGGGGGATGCATTTATTCCCTTTTTCTTTTCCCCCTTCCCCATCGGATCTCACCAAGTCCTTTTTACCTTATTGGGAATTTTGCAGCTTCTCAGGAAACGCTTTCTCGGGAGAGGACCTTTTTTTTTTGCGCGGGGAAGGATGACCCATTTCCCTTTGGGTTTTTCGTCCCCCACCCCTCTTTTTTTCTTCTGACAAGAAGCAGATGATTTCGCGGTATGCACGTTTTTTTGTTTGTTTTTTTCTTTCCCCGTGACAACGGACCTTTCCCCCCCCTCAACTTACTCTTATTGAACTGGGTATGGTTTTTTTCGTCCCCCTTTTCTTTTTGATTAGGAATTGGGGCATTCTTTTCTTCCCGAAGGGGAGTGACAGCGGGCCCCTCCTTTGGTTCTCCTTGAGTGTACGTCACGGGAACTGCACGGCGGAGGGATCTCTTCCCCCCCCTTTCATTGGAGCTCCATAGCCGCCCATGCTCCCTCTTTTTTCTCTTGACCAGGGACTGACGGTGCAGCTCTCCCTTCCGTTTTTTCCTTTCTTCCTCCCACCCAATTTGGGTGCCCGGCTGGCAAGCGCAACCTGTGCTTTTTTTCCCCTCCTCCCGGGCACGTGAAGACCCTTTTTTGTTGTTGTTGAGATAGATCTTCCTTTTTTTGCCCCCCCCCTCTCCAAGTTGTTTTTTTTGAGTGCAGTAGAGGGCACGTACTTTGTCTTTTTTTCTACCCCTCTTTGTCAGAGCCTTCGAGCGGCGGGGACCTTCGGCTTAAATTACGGTTGTTGGTCGGTCCCTTTTTTCCTTCCTTTTTTTTTTCACTTCACGCTTCTCGCTGAGCACCCGAACCCCAGGCCGCCCCTGTTTTCCCTTCTTTTTTTTTCCCCTTTTATTAGTGATCACGGCCTCACTCATGGTCCCCCTTTTCTCCTCGGAAGGGGCGCGTTTTTTTCTTATTCCCCCCTCGGTTTGTGGTCCCTCCTGCCGGAAAGATTGGTCCTTGTTTCCCCCGTTATTCCCCTCTCCCAACACGACGGGTCCTTTTTTTTTGGCCGGCGATCAGGCGGGTTTCTTGGGCTTTTTTTTTACTGACCAAAATCCCCCGTTTTCTCTCCTCCGCAAACACAGGGTGTTTTCCCTTTTTTTTTTTTTTTTTTGCGATACAACTTTTCCCCCCCGTCCCCTTCCCCCAGGGTTAGTTTTTTTTCATAGCTTGAGGATGCAAACAATTTCCAATGGTGCAGGGGGCAAGGAGTACCCTTTTTTTTTCTTCCTTTCAGACTAATGAGCCTTGGGCGCTTGTTTGGATGGGTGGGTTGGGGTTCGGTGGGCCGGGGAGTCCCCTGGGTTTTTTCCTAGGGGGTTTCTCTTTTTCTTCTTTTCCCTTTTTCCCTTCAACGGCCGGCACCCCTCTTGCCGGAAATTGACGGCGTTCCGCTTTTTTTTCCCCCCTGAACCAACCGGGAACACCCCCCCTCACTGGGTGACCTCTGAGATGGCCATGGCCCCCTTCACACCCTCCCCGGCAGACGGGGCGTCTTTCTTTTCCCGGCGCGGGGACCCCTGCCCCTCGTGGAGGAAAAGAAGGGCTTTCCCTCCCGTCCCTTGGCCCCTGTGTCCGCCGGGATCCATGCCCCCCTTTTTCCCCTCCCCCTCAGTCTAGCTCACTCCCCTTTCAAAATACGGACTCTTCTTCCCAACCCTCCCCAGGACCCCTGTGCATGTGTCGTCTTAGGGGGCGTATCTCCGAAAAGTTAGCCCAGCCCCTTGCACCTTTGAAACCGGGGATGCTGACCCCGCTTCCCCCCCTCCGACTATGGTGGGACCCCTCGCACCAAGCTTTTTTCTTGTCCTCTGGTGCCTTCGAGGGAAAGGGATTCTCCTCGCAACTTTTCTTCTGATGATAGACTGGACCTTCACCGCCCCTTTTCTTTTCGAGCCATACCCCTGCAAAGAAAACGACCCTTTTCTCTGGTCCCTCGCTGCTTCTCCGTGGGAAGGGTCGGCCTCCTCCCCCTTCTCCCTCTATAGGAGAAAAGGGGAGGTTTCCGCCCCTGATCGCACGAACTGTCCCTTTTTCATCTCCCCATCCTCGGGCGAAAATGCAGTTCATCCTTCACGGCTCGCGGAAGGCTGACGCTTTCCCCCCAGCCGATATGGGGACTGCAAGTCCCCCCCGTTTCACCCTTCCCTTTTCCGTAGGGATTGAGGCGGGGTCCCCTTTTTTTATCGCGTCTTTCCTGTAGAATTTGGAAGCGGACCCTAGTCCCCCTTGTTGTCTCTTTTCCAAGTTTGGAGCGTCAACCTGTTGTTTCCCCCTGGATGGGCGGAGCCGTTCCTTTTAGGAGAAAGTGAAACTGCTGTTTCGGGTTACAGAGCTCCCCTTCTGAACGCAATTCACCATTTTTTCTCCCGTGAACACGAGTTTTTTCGGGGAACGCTCGGCCTTTGTTTTTTCCGCCAGGCGACTTCGCGGTCACTCGAATTCCTCTACGCAGAACGATTCTCTCTCTTTTTTTTTTTTTTTTTTGGTGAGAGGAGATTTTTTTGTCGTAGAGTTGTTTCGTCTTCCAGAAGAAGTCGGCGATTTTTCTTCTGTGAGGAGTGGGACCCCTTCCTAATAGTGGTTTAAAAGACCTTTTTTACTCTAGTATAGTCGGAGGAAGTTCTTCCCGGATTGCGGACTTTCCTTCTAATGCAGGTGGGACGTTGTCCCCCTTTCCGATTCTTTATTACCCTCCAACAGTGCCAGGCGCCCCTTCCCTTTTTTTTTTTTCCCCGGCTTTCCTGCTTGCCGAAAGGGCGACTTTTTCTGGCAATTTACTTTCCAGAGAATTGCAGTTGGGGTACCGCCCCTTTTCCCTCCCGGAGGTTGCTCTTCCAGGCCCATGCGGCTGGGAATTTTGACCCGTTTCCCCAGTTTCTTCCTCATCCGTTCAAGGTCCAGCGTGCTTCCCCTTCAGATTTTTTTCTTGGGGGGGAATGGACGCTGCTTTTTGTTCTTTTTTTCTGATCTCTCTTCTTTTAAGACCGTCGCCCCTCGTTGGAAAGTGTTTTCACTTTTGACTGACCCCTTCCCCCGGACTCCTTCCCGATGAAACAGCTTTTTTCGGTTTGTGCTTTTGGAGTGGCCGTGACCTTTTTTAGGTTTTAGGGGTAAATCTTTCTTGGTTTTTTTGTACTTGTCTTCGCACACCCCCTTATTTTAAGATTTCAAACCGTCTGCAGGAAAGTAGCCGACCTCCTTTTTTCTTTTTCACTCCTTCCCGAGTTGGTTCAAAATCTCTCCCCCCCGGAACAAAAAAACACCCCCCCCGAGAGAGAAGGTGGACCCCCTCCCGGCAGACTTTCCCCCCTCTGGGACGGGGCCCGCTTTTTGTACTTTTCTAAAAGCTTTTCTCTTTTCTTCGAAAGAGTAAACTACTTTCCCCCGATGATGGTGATGAAGGTCTTTTCCAAGGAATTTCTTTTTTGGTTGAACCTTTTTTCTTGTGGTGAGATAGGGATGTCTGTTTAGGAAAGTAAGTAGGACCTACTAGGAGACAGCTCCTCTTTAAGCGGTCTCGAAGTAAAGACTCTTCTTGGTTTAAGGGTCGTGATATTTTTTTCCCCTTTTTTTCCAGGCGGGGGTTTGGTTTCCTTGTTGGGCAGGATTTTGTCCGCCAGCCCCCAAGGTCGGCCTTGGAGTGGCGGCTTTTAAGGACCTCCCCGAAAAAGACGACTCGGCCGCCGGGAGCGGTCCTTTGGGACTTCTTCGGCGATTCTTTGCCTTGAGGACGGCCAGGTTTTTCCAGGGGGGGACCGAACGGGCCACTGGGAAACCGTTCTCCCTTTGACGCCGACCCTATGCGCCAGCCGCGCCTTTTTTGCGGCTTTTTTTTTGCGATTTGAAATTTTCTCTAGTTCCCTTTTTTTCCTGCGCCGCTGATCCTTTTTTTTTTTCTCTTTCGTTTTTTTGTGTTCCTGATCTTCCCCCCCCCAAGGACAAGCTGTCCTTCCCCCACTTCACTTTCCCCCCCCTTCCTAGGTTAGGCCCTTCTTTTCCGATAGCCCACCTTGCGGGGCCCCTTTTTCACGCTGAATCTCCCGATTCCCTTTTTTAGCGGCAAAAAATCCCCCCTTCTTCTTACCCCCTTTTCCCCCTCTTGCTGCTCCCTTTTTTTCCCCCCCCCCTGCACGGCGGCTTTCCCCCCTTTTCACCCCACACAACCGGATGTGATTGCTCTACCGCGCACCTCGAAATTTCTTTTCTTGTGTTACTTTCCTTTTTCCTTTGATCAGACGGCAATTAACCATTTTCAGCGGCACAAAGGCTGGACATAGTCTCCTATCCTCTTCTCTTTCCTCCTAATCATTTTCTTCTCCCTTTGGATGCCGGCGCCCCCCTGCTGCCCCCAGCACCGGGCACCCACTGCGTCGACCTCCTTCCTCTCTGCTGGCACCGGCCAACGGGCTTTTTATCCCTTTCCCCTTGGAGCCCGCGGCCTTTTTGGTTGTGGTAGCCCGGCCCTTTCTTAATGAAGACGCCGCCGTCCCCCCAAGGGAGGGCCCGTTTTTCCCCTTCTGTTATTAGATCAAGCTCACCCTTTTTCCCCTCCCTTTTTTCCCGAGAGAGTCTTTTCCGGTTAGACATTGCGGGGGCTCCCCCCTGGTCAAAGGGAAAGATAAGGACACCCCCCTCCTCTTCACGGCCCGGCGGGCCAGCTCTTCCCCTCTTCTTTTTCGTTTCTTTTTTTTTTTCATCGGGCCCGCCCTGCGGGCGGGCGGCTTGGAGATTTCCCCTTTTTGGCGTACGGAGGCAACGTCCACTTTCTTTTCCCCTCTTGGCTTTCTTCTTTTCTCCATCAAAAGGGGAAGGACCTTTTTTTTTTCTTTTCGGCCGGGAATACTGTTTCTCCCCTCTCTGCCTGGGTCCTTCAGTTTTCTTTTTTTTTGTTCTTGCCCCAGGCGGGCACGTCCCCTTTTTTGACCCTTGACGCGGTCACCTTTTTTTTCTTTCCTGCCCCACCCTGGACCACCACAACTTTTTTTTGAGATGTTCCCCATCACAAAAGTCCCCTGACGGGGATCGTTTCTCTTTCTTTTTAAACCCCTACGTTGGAGGGGCCCGTGTCCTTAGGGTTACGGTCCTCTCCGAATAAGTGGAACTCCTCCCCCTCAGACACGGACTCTCCCTTTTTTTCTTCACCCCTGAACAGAGGCCAACCTGGTCCCCCCCTTCCCCCAAGTTACCCCGTTGACGAGGGCTCTACCCTTTT
>Ga0179593_1442997_pt1 | contig 10589 bp, 12 predicted proteins | sample CZODoug2_1_08_16_FD_185931 | JGI IMG/M metagenome (GOLD analysis project Ga0179593, IMG submission 185931) | Vadose zone soil fungal communities from Angelo Coast Range Reserve, California, USA - CZODoug2_1_08_16fungal (PacBio error correction) | ecosystem: Environmental > Terrestrial > Soil >... | reverse complement strand
TCGGCGGAAAGGTCTTTCACCGACCTTCGTACGAAGTAACACCGGTAGCCCTTTGAATTCCTTCCGTCCAGTTTTTTTTCCCCCCTTCTTACAAAACCCCATTTCCCGTTAGGTTACCGACATTTAGTTTATCCGCCAGACACCTTTCCGGACTGATTGTTCTATAGAGGCTTCCTTCAGTCCTTTTTTTGCTTTCCCCGTTTTTTCCTGTCTGAGAAAATGTCCCTATCAATGAGAGGATACCAATTGTTCAGCCTTTCCATCCTCCCCCTTCTTTCTTATTTCTTGATCCCTTTTTTTTGTTATCTGAAGCACAAAGCCCCCCCCATTCTCCCTTCTTGGCCCCCACTGTAGGAGTCAGGAATGCGCCCCATCCCTTTCCACCCCCGGTTTTTCCGCTTTCCCTTCCCGTTACGAAAGGTTTTTCCTCCCGCATTCTGTTACCGGTACTCTGGCTTCTTTTCGGGAAAGGACCCTCCCTTCAACGACAAATTTTTTTCACTCTACTTGTTGTAACACCACTTCCCCCCTCTTTTTTCCTTCATGCCCCTTTCGCTGTTCCTTGTGTTATGTAAGATCCCCGATACCTTGGCTTGCTTTTCTTGCATTTCTCCTGACAAATTTCCTTTTGTCCCCCCCGTGTGGATCTTTGAGAACTTGAACAAAGTGGCTAGGTTAGAGGATTTCCTCTGACTCTTTCCTCCTTCCTTCTTTCCTACCACAACATTGATCTATCCCCTCCCCTTTGAGTGAGTCTTGCCTGCGTGAGAGTCCTTCCGTTAATATACCAACAAAGCTATCCCTTCTTTCTTTCTCCTTTTTTCGTCAAAACTTTACCCTGCTCCCCTTTCTGCTTGCACCTTTTTGCTCTCCTTTATTCCACCTTACTCATTCCCCCCCCCTTCCCCTTCCCCCTTTCCATTCCCGGTGGAATAGTTTCTTTTCACCCTTTCCCTCCTGTTTCTTCCTCACTGTTTCTTTCCCCGTCAACTCTTTTGAGTACCAGTCGTCGCATCCGTTCCCACTGAATTCTCCCATTTTGATCTTCTTTATATGCCCCCTCCTGTTCAGTCCACAGTCAAACTTCGGACTTTTCTAATATTTTAATCAAACATTATCCTCATTTTCTGTCTCAGATCCCCAACCTTTTCCCCAATCATCCCCCTCTTCCCCCCCGTATCGAATACCGTAAAAGTCTAGAAGGCCCCTTTCCAAGACTGGAATCACCCAAGCCTCTTTCTATAAAGGCTGTTCCTTGTAGTTCCCGTTCCTAACCCTTGATAAAAGGAACCTCCCATAACATCCAGTGGGGCCCCCAAAAGCATGTGGGCTTGGAGTCGTTTCACCTGACTTTTAAAGGGTAGTGATTATTAAGCATCATTTTCAAAGTTAGTGATTTCAAGCTTATTTGTGGTTTGAAACCCTTCTGCCTACTTTTTCTAAACGTTTTCCCCCTCCAACCCTGATCACGTATTCGCCATAGACCTGATTTTGGAACCTACACTCCCTACGGAAACTCTTTTTCTGCACTCTCTATGTCATTCTGTTTCCCCCTTTCTGAATCACTAGGTTCCAACGGCTCATTCCGTGCTTGTTTCTTTTGTTTTCGCCTTTCTTCTTTGTCACGGGACTACTAAAATGGGTTCTCCCCCTTTTTTTCCACAAAATTTTCCCTTGCCTGCGTGGTATTTTGCTGCCACGTTTTCCATTTTTGTACCCTTTTTTTTTCGAATAACTTTTTTGCCGCCCCCAAGTTCTATCGTGCCTGGATCCCCCCCCATTAACCAGTCTTCCTTCCCCCTTCGACCCCTGACCACACCAATTGACCAGCATTCCATTATTTCCCTTCCATCCTTCCTCAGTCGAATCAGTCTATGAATTGTCCCACAACGAATAAGAATTTCTCATTCTTCCTGCCCTCTGGACTCTTTCCCCTATGTTTTCCCTCCTTTCACTCCTCGTCTGGGATGCTCCGTATGGAGGAGGGGTGGTTGCTGTCCTGACTTTCCCGACTGATTGTGTCTTTAATCCATTTTTTTCCCTTGGTTAATTAGATTTCCGTTCCCTTTCCCCCACCCTTTTCCCACCTACACCGAGAAAACCGGCTACAGGATCCCTCCCAGCCGCGCTTTTAAATTTCACTGGACTTTTTCTTCTTTCTCGGCCCTGTTGTCTTGTGTTAATATTCGACCTCTTTCTTTTTCACCCCTTTCTGGCATCGCTCATTTAGATCATTAAAGTCACTTTTTTTTTATTTTCTTTTGTTGTTCATGATTTTTCAAAATTCCCAATCCCGCCTTCCCAACCCCCCCCTAGACCCTTTCTTTTTTCAGCATAGTCCACATCCTTTTTCATTCGGCTCTTTCCCCCAATTTTCCCCGCGAAGAATTGGTCTCCCTGACTCATTCTTGTCTACTCTTCAGCCAATGTCTTTGGAATTTTTGGTGTTTTTTCTTCTTTTTTATTTTCTAAATTATGGCTTTGTTTTTCCCCAGCACCTTATTACTACGGACAGTTTTTCTTTTCTTCTCTTTTCACCCTGACCACCCACCAGTCATTCTCCAATAGACGTTCGGTATTTTTCTTTATTTCCCTTCAGTGATTTGGGTACTTTTCTATTAAGTCTCCTGTTCAGCATTTCAAGGTGTTTGTGTTTTGCTAGATCTTACAGTCCCAAAGTAAGTCCTGTCCCTTCATCCAATACCAACTGTCGAATGTTATTACTTCGCTCCCCTTTGTATTTGGTACCATTTTACCTGTTCAGGGCTTCATTTCAAAGATTTGTTTCTTGGCTACCCCCCCAAATCCCTGCAGTTTAAGCAGGTCCCCAAATGCAATCCAACACATGCACCTCCCCCCACCCCCATCACAGGAGGACGATCCCCCCCGCGTTCCGCCCCAGAAGTCTTCCCCATTGCTCCCCCCTTGGCCCCTAGTATACTGCCAATTAGTGGTCACTCGACTCCCTCACTATGTGGCTTACCTTAGACATTTTCCTGATTTTTTTTTTTTTTCTGATTTAAGCTGATGGTGTCATCTTTTTCCCCAAGACAAGACATCCTCCCCTCAAAATTAGTTAATGATAGCTCCATTCTATCTTTCCGACCATTGATTTTCCCCCCTTGCCTCTTTTCCTTTCCGAGTAACCCCACACTGACGCACCCACACTTGCCGATTCCAGTATGCCAACTCAAAGAGGGTTCCTCCCCTTTCCCTTCCTTCGTGGCGGGCTCCAATATGTAATTTGTCCTACTTGAGGTAGGTTGGGGGACCCGTTTGGGACCATGGCGTCAGAATAGACTCCACCTACACAACCAAGTAAATACACCCCTGAGTTAAAGTATACATGAGTTTCAGGTACACTTCCCCCTCACCCCACATTCTTTTTCTCCCCACCTATCTACTATGTTGAAGTCGGATTCCATATTTTGGAGTATGGGGCCGCGAGTTGCCCCCCGACGGTTTTTGAGTGTCGTCAGTTTAGGCGGTGTTGTTACATGAGGTCCTTTGCCTGACTCGTTACCCCCCCTCTCACCATGCTGCCAGTTTCCTTTCTTGTTGCACTTGCTTGTGTACTTCTGTCACTGGAAAGTATGGAACTCACTTTTTTTTCCCATTGCACCCCCCCCCTCTGAAGTCGGACACTGTAGTCCCTAAAACATTTAACCCATTTTTTCCCAACCCCTTGGTGAAGAAAATAATGCTCGTCCCTTCGTCACCCCCCTCTTCTTAGTCACCCCTTATTCCCCCAAGTTTAATCTTTCGCTATCCCTGCCTAAGGCAATATCGAAAAACAACGAGACCCTTCACGTCTTAGTTGATGTTTTTTCCCCTTGGAAGGCTACCTCCCTCATCCCATGATTCCTCCTGCAATTCTAAAATGCCTTTCTCCTCGAGTTGCTTTCCCTTCTCGGTCGTCTGTCGCCTTCTGTCTTTTCTTTCGGATTCTTTGGCTCCCGCTTTCGTCATAGGTCCATTTTTGCACATCCCACTGTCCTCTGAAACTTTAACTTTCAAGCATAATCCTTCCCATCACCCCTTTCGCAAAGGAGAGATGAGAATTGATTTTTTCCCCCCCTTGTGACAGTTTAACGCACCCCTTGTATAAAATCCTGTCTGGATTTTCTTTTTTCGTCCCCTCCAAGTAGGGAAATCTGAGTCACTTTCGTCCCCTTCTATTCTGATTTTTTCACCTCGTTCTTTATCACTTTCCGTTTTCCTTTCTTATTTCTAGTACTTATTTTCCTGATCCCGTTAGTCGGGTGTGCGTCTTTTTCGGTCTGAGCTAATGAATCTGTTTTGCTTCGAGAAAACACCCGACTCTAAACAGTCCGTCCTTCCTTGTCCGTCGCTTTGACTCGTCAAGATGACCCCCCCCCCCCTGACGATTCATTCTCGCCTTCATTGGCGTCTCACAAAAACCAACAGGAAGTTCTTGCCAAGCACCTTTTTCTTTTATCCAGTTTCTTTCCCCCCTTGTGAACGTGACCTTTCAACGTGGTTATTGAAGTGACTTACCTGTGAATGGTAAAGTTGCCCCTCCCTCTCCACATTGCCATGAAAGTGAGCACTGCACTTTCGCTGTGTTCCTGAGTCCCCCGAGCCCCAGCCTTTTATGTTGTCTTCTCACAGCAGTTAACTCTCCCTCTTCAAAGCCCCTTTTTTGGAAAATGTTTTTAGTCCCAGTGACGATGGTAACTAAAGAAAAGACTTGTCTCCTCCATAATCCCCCTTTCTACTTTCCCTCCCCACCACAAGTGGTGCCCCCCTGAGCTTGTGTAAGGATTTAGACGACCTTCCCCTTCTCCCCGGTCCGGATCTGGATCAAAGACTTAGCCCCACTATCATGAGTCCTCCCCCCCCTGTTCCCTGTGGTTTACCCCATATTTTTTTTCTTTATTCCCTTTTGAAATGTTTTTGCTCATCTCATTTTCCCACTACATTTCGAGCACCTCCTTTCTCAATAATTCTTTTATTCTTTCCCCTTCTTAAAACCCATTGTTGTCAGGGCTGGCCGGATTCCCTCCCTTCAGATGTTATGGTGTCCCCAAACCCTTTCCGCCCTTTTTTACGAGTTTTGACCTTATACCCCCCCCACTCCTAGTTCTTCCCCGCAGAATAACCCGGAAAGGATTGTGCCAGGATTGAAGAGTCAACAATTTGGGATGCCTCCCCTTCTTTTCTCTTATTTCAATATCGCCGATCACCTTGATTTCCCCCCTTGTTTAAGTGCATCTCGGTAGAGAACAAGCTCTTGGAATCTTCTCATCGAAATGTTCTGATGTAACCTAATCGCCCGGGTTATCCTCACAACCTAATCATTAGTCTCGTCCACTTTGATGGACGATGTCGTTTCGGGTGTACCCCCCTCCCCTTGTCTCCTATCTCTCTTCTTCCTTTCCCCCCCTCGGTGGTGTTTTTTTTTTTTTGATCCCGTCCTTCACAGTGAGTGAACCGAACCTAGTCCCGCTTCCAAACCGTGGTACTGATCGTAATTCACTTTTCATGTTGTAATTATCAACTGGCGATTTCGGTCACTCCGACATTTTCCATTTTTATAGACCTAAACCCTTCCTTCCTGTATCTGTTCTCCCCCCTACTCTTTCCTACATTTGTTCATTGTTTGTGCTCCCGATTTCTGGTCCTTAGTACACAAGGTCATGAGATACCCCCCCCCATTTTTACTCTTCCTCCCTCCCCTCCCCCTCTTCTTCTCTTTTCATTCACATGATTTGGTTATCTTCCGTAACGCGCCCAATGTCCCCCTTACTTGACCATTAGGCTTGCGTTCTTTATATCGTCCCTGGTCTGTTCGATGCTCCCCACGACTTCTTGACTTCCCTTCACCCTGCACTTCTTTCCCCTTCCTCCTTTATCTTTCCATTAAACAGACCATTTTTAACTCCCCATCATATTACTATGTTAAAACCTTTTTGTCCTTTTCCACAGGAGTTTTTCCTCGGTAGTCGGTTTTTCCTCATAGTTTTACCCTTTGCTCGGTTTTTTCTCTCTATTTACAAAATTCCTTGTCCCCATGTTGGGAATTTCTTCTTTTGACTTCAACTTTCGCCTTATTAGCGATTGACTCGGATCCCCCTTTAGTTCCTTCTTTGCCCTTCCCCAACCCCCCCCTTTCTTTCCCTTCCCCTCACCCAGATGATTCCAGAGGGAGGTCCCCTGCTTTTCATAATCCCAATAACCCCCTTTTCTTTTTATATCTCCCCATCAGTGCCTTCAACTTTTCCCTTTGCACAAGTTTTTGTAGCCGGAATTTGATGCCACTCTCTTTACCTTTCACCCCAATTCACGTGTGTTGTTAATAAACCCCCCCCTGCACTATTTCCCCCACTTCTGGTTTTCTTCACAGCACACGGGGTTTTATATAAACTCATTGAATTAGTTACTCCTTCCGTTAACTGTTTCCCCATTAATGGTGTCTTTTATTTCCTTTTTCCCCCCTTTCCCATAGTAAGAAAGTTACCCATTCGACTGTTTGTTCTCTTGTTTTTTTCTCCCAACCATCTGTTTAAATCGCATTCACCCAATCCCACTCATTACCGTGATTCCCCCCAGTAGAGAATAATTCACCATCCTCCCTCCTCAAATTTTCCTTAAAATTTGAGACCGCTTACAGCCTTCTCTAGACCTGTCCTCAATTCCTTATTGCCCATCCCTAAAATACATTTTCATCCCCCTGATTTTGTTCCTTATTTCTTTTTCCCTTCCTCCTTTCTGTGGTCAGCTTACCGCTTCCACTGCTTGCCGTTTTTCCCCTATTTCTGTAAGTGCGATTCCCTTTTAATGACTATCGTTATCCGCCATCCATTTTACCAACAGTCCCTCCGGAAAGCTCCCTTATTTTACCCGTAGGATCCTGCATTTGCGCTTTTCTTAATCATTTCCCTTCCGGCTCTTTCCTTCCCCCCCTTCCGTGTTCAAAACCGTCATCATGACTTGCTTTCGTTTTCTCTATTCTTCTCAGGTATCACCCTACAAGACGATCACATTTGCATAACCCTTTTTTTCCATAACATCGGTACCCGCCTCCGTCGTGCCATTCTTCCCACGTTTTTAAATTTTATGTTTCGACTCTTTTGCCGGAAAAAAAGTTCTATCGTTTTTTCCATTGGTCACCCCGTCCCCGAAGTTTTATCCATATACAATCTTTCCCCCATCAAGGAGACCACAGGAGTTGACCTATTACCCCCCTTTTCCTCCGATTTATTGCCACGTCTTCCTCCCGTATTATTATGTCCCCCCCCCCCGTCCGACCGATTTTCTATCTATCTTCCCTATGGTACCAACTCACGATGGACTCCGCACTTAACTTCCTCTGAGAGGGCTGGCGCCTCTTGCTGGCGGCTTGGTGGGTTCTGTCCGTCGCCCGGTCCGTATTGTTGATTTTGCTTTTGGACTTCGATTTCTATACCGCAACAACTGGTCACCCCTCCCATTCGTACCCCCCACACGTTTCATCCCCAAGCCGTTGTTACCTTTCCATCCGGTAGTTTTTTCGTCCCCCCGTGTTGTCTCCCTTTGTTGTTTAACTGAAAGTCTGGGCATTTTCCCCCCCACCGCATTATATTTCTTGTTTCTTATTACTTATTAATGGATAGGCTTTCTTGTCTGTCCTGCTGAAAAAACACCTTCGCCTTTCACCCTCTTCATCACAAAAAAAATCAGGAAAAGTTGCCCCAGCCACCATCTCTGCTTTTCCGGAGAGTTTAACCATAATTGGTATCCTCGACTCCTTCCTTTGCCCTCTTTTTGCCTACCTCTCTCTTCCTTCCAGTTTGCATTGTGGAGTTTTTTCTTCCATTTTTTTTACTTCATGTTCGTATTTTTTTTTCACTCACACATTTCCTCCTGTCCCTCTTTCTTCTCTCACCTTTTTCCCACCCCTGTCCCTGCATTCTAACCTCCCGGGTTCGATTGGACTTCTTTCCTTTCCTTTGTCACTGGAGATCCTGGCTCCTTTCTTGTGTGGGTGATTTTATCTTCCCAGTCCCCCTCCGGCCCTTTAACTTCAAATTCCCTGTCGCATTCTACTTCCGTAGGACATTTTTTTCCTTTTCGAGAATCAATTTTCAAGGGACTTCCCCCGCCTGGGAGTGTGATGTTTCAATCCCAACCACTCCACGGCCAGTTAAGAAGCCCCACAATGATCCCCCCCCCAACCGCCCCCCCCTCGTCCGTGAAGGATAACCTCTCTCCCACTAAGGCTGCGGCATCCAAAGGAGTTTTATACTCCCCTCTGTCCCCCTCAGAAATCCATATATTGTGGTCTCGTTCCCTTTCGACCTGATGTTTGATTTTTTTTGCATTGAGTTCCCTTGGCCGGTTTCATTCCAGCAAACCTCCCCACAAAATTATTCCTCTTCCTTTTACATGAAAGACTCGTCCTCCCTTTTCTTTCCCACTGGTTTATCGTTTCAGTTTTATATACCGACTCCCACTTCCTCGAAGACAACTCACCTATTGCCGGTTCCCCTCTTTTGAGGGATTCCCCCTTTAGTGCATTTGTAGGACTTTGATGTGTGACACGTTGTTTCCCATTTTACCTAGAATTCCCCAACCCCCACCTAATTCCACCACCCTTCCTTTTCAAGAAGAAAGTAATTCATCCACCAACCCCCAATACATCTTTTAGGCGCCAAGAATCTCGCTCTGGATTTCCTTCGGATCCCTCTTACCTTTTACTTAGTACTTTGCTGACGACTTTCTCGTTTTTACCCTCTTCCCTCTGTGAGGCACCTCTCTGATTTAAATTTTACTCCTCCTTTTTTGGCAAGTTAGGTTTTTTCCTGTGTCTCTTTCCCTTTGGAATAATTGTGTTGACATTGCCAACGATCTCCCTTTTTCGTGCCAAGTTAGTCAACCCCCCCCAATGTTCCCCCCCCCCCACACCTTTGGAGCCTAATGAGAAGCTTCAGGTCCCCTCTTCTTTCACAATTGTTATCCCCCTTTGATTTTCCTTCGCTTAAAGCCCATCTATCCACCCACACGAAATACGTCCATTAGTGACGTTTACCCGTATGACTTGCAAGATCAGAATTGCCATCTCTGAAAGCCCTTCCAATTGACCTTCTCCTCGCTTTTCTTTCCCTCGTCTTTTCTTTTCCTCTTGATTTTACTTTTAAACCCCCGTCGATTCCTCCGGTTTTTTAAAAGTCCCCATCCCCTGACTCTCCCCAACTTTCAATCAGTTTTGCGTAATCTCCACTGCCTACCAGAATTTGAAAGCTGACCCCCCCAATGCCATTTCTAAACACCATGTTCTTGCTGGTTCTTTCTTTGATTTACTCAAGTAGTAAATGGTCTTCCTGATTTCCTACTTTCTATTTTTGTTTTTTTTTTTTTTTATTCTTTGTTCTTACGTTAAGTTTCAGTTTTGATTAGTCTGAGTATTCTCTTCTTCTCCCCCCGTTAGCTTCGGTTTCGGATTTCGGCGCTTTCTACTTCTATCTTTTGTTGACCTATCAAACCCAAGAATATCAACCCGTCGACTTTTCTTTGTCTTCCCCCCCTCCGCCGTGTGAAGGTTTCCCCTTCCCACCCACATTGCGACTTCCTCCAGGATCTCCCTCCTATGGTCGTTCTCCCCCACCTTTATGTTTCCGAAAAAACAGTCTTTTGTTTTCTCCCCCTTTTGATGGACGGGTTCCAACTTTACACCTCCCACCGTGTTTACTGAATTGCCCTTGAAATGGTTTTCTTTACAGAGTTAATCCCATCCCTCTCCCCTTGCCCCCAACTCCTGCACGTGCTAAACTTCCCCAATGATTTTTTTGACATCCCTGAGTCCCCCCTTCCGGGATATTCTTGGTTTGCTCATTTACAGCATTTAATCCCCTATCCCTTCCTCACCTCTTTGAGGTGCTTCAAGTTTTTTAGTCTGAGAGGGACAACCATACTTTGACTCTGTCAATAATATACCCATTTTTTCCTCACACGTTTTTTGATAAGTCTACTCTCGTTTTTTCCCAGGAGACTTGCCTGATCTATCCGACAGCGCCCCCTATCCCATTTCTTTCGAATTTTCATAACCGTGAACTTCGTAACCCTCATGTTTGACTTCTCCACCCGTTACTTTTTTTACACCATGTTTAGACTTCTTGTCCTTTCCTGTTCCCCGTTGGACTTTAACCAAAGATTCACGAGGTCCTTTACCGAAGTGCTGCGTGGTCGCCCACTGTTCCTTTCTAAATAATCTCTTTGCCACCCTCGAGCCACCCTTTTTGTCCAGCTGTCCTCTCATTCTCCTCCCCCATTATTTTTCCACCACGAGTTTCCTCTTGACGTCCCATTTATCGTTTTTGTTTCATCCCCGTCCTCACTTATTTCAGGATTGGGACAGTTCTTCTTAACTCATTTGTTCTGCCTTCAATTCTTTATCTTCCGATAGCCGCCCTCCACACTTTTCCTGCCCCCAAAATGTTTGATTAAGTCCTTCGTATCTCAACGTCCTGCCGAAATGTGCCTTTGATCCCTCTAATTTCTGATGTTTCCCCCCCTGCCATTGTTGTGATAATGACCTGATTCGTTCTCAAGTAGTGTGACGGCTGAAGCTCGTCCCCAGTCCATCTCCT
>Ga0179593_1437174_pt1 | contig 10589 bp, 15 predicted proteins | sample CZODoug2_1_08_16_FD_185931 | JGI IMG/M metagenome (GOLD analysis project Ga0179593, IMG submission 185931) | Vadose zone soil fungal communities from Angelo Coast Range Reserve, California, USA - CZODoug2_1_08_16fungal (PacBio error correction) | ecosystem: Environmental > Terrestrial > Soil >... | reverse complement strand
TCCGACTTTCGTTTTCGAATAAGGTAAAAACCCTCCGGTTATTAAGTGGTCCCCAGCGCAGCTTTCCGTTTGAAGTAGGACGACTTTCCCCCTTTTCCATGCAAGTAATCAGTGTTCTTCGTTTTAATTTCTGCAGCCCTTGCAACCGGAACTCCTCCCCCCCCAATCATCCCCTTTCACTGCAACACTTTTTTTTTCTCCCTGCTTCCATGTCTTCCCCCCTTTAAACCTTCTGAGCGATTTCCGCCACCTATGGGATGTGGCCCATTGGTCCCCTGGGTAGTGGCTTTCCACCTTTTTAGTTTCTTCGTTTCTCGGTCGTGTTCTCGATCGCTTCCAACTCTCCTGTAGTTCCTGACTCCTTTGACCGCTTCTGACTCCCCTTCCCTGTCGGATGGCAGAGCGTTAGGTGTTTGCGTTCACAACCCCGGGAATCCACCTTATCCCCAAACTCCCCCCACCTCCGTTTTCCCATCCCCTACGGAGTTAATTCAACTGGTCAGGCCCCCAATTGCGGATGGTTCCTTTGTACTGGTTCGCCGACACCCCCACCCCACCCAGTCTCATTCCCCCCTGCAACGTCCTACTCCCCCCCTTCCGGAGGAACACTTTACACAAACGGTTGCGGCTGATAGTTTCCCGCCCGTTTTTAATTTGGGATATCTTCCCCGATCACCGCTTTCTTTGCAAAAGCTCAATACGTGGTTTCCTCCCTTTAATACCGATGTTTGCCCTTCTTTTTGCCCACTGCCCAGTCCCTTTCCCCCTTCGGAATTCGTGTTGAAGTAGGCTAGTGGTAAGACAGAATTTCTTTCTTCTTGCCACGCTTCCCCCCCCCACTTAGCTGCTTCCCTGCCGGACATTCTCCGATTTCGTGATAAGAACCCCTCCTCAGGCCCAGCATCTTTTTTTCCAACCACCGTTGAGGATCGCTCCTCTCCTTCCTTTTCGCCTTTCTCGATGTGCCCTGTCTATTTTTTGAAATCTTGGAAACCCCAGGATTTTTGAGGCGTCTTCCGGCGTCGCTTTGGTCTTGCTTTCCTTTTCCTCCACTTTCAGTGTCTACTCCCAAATACGCATTCTAGATCTTTTTTTTCCCACCCCGAATAGGCCCCCATCCCCCCCCGTTATAAGGTGACACCAACCTCGAAATTACCTGCCCCCCCCCAAGGTTCCGTCATCCTTTTTGCCCGTTTGATACAGCTCCTACCTGTATGCGTGCTCCAAGGTTTTTTTTCAGATGCTCCGCGTTTTCCTTTTGGAATTTTTCGTCTTTGTCCTGTTCATGCCCCTATCTGCCTTTCCACGGTTCTTTTAGTTTTATCTGTTCTTTCCAACTTGTCTTTGGCGGAGAGCCTCCAACTCCTGCCTCCCGCGAAATCCAGCACCCCACACCATTCTCTTCCGTCCGCGCGCATTATCAACCCCCGACAGGTCCCAAACAAGTGTCGGACACCCCTCCTGCCTTTCGGCAGCCCCCCCATTAGCAGGCCGCGGCTAAATTCCGTCCGACCCAACCGAAACTGCTTGGTTTTTCCCAACTTTCCCCTCGGCCCACCTCCTTCCTTTGCCTGGAACACAAATTTTTTTCCCCGCCCACTCCCCGACCAGCACGGTCTTCCTAACTTCCCAATAACTCCCTCCTCTCTTTTTCGAACCCTCCCGATTCCTTGATGAATTATTTTTTAATCGCTGGATCTTTGACGTCTCTCTTCCTTTTTAGGTTCGCCCACCCGGATGTTTTTTCCTCTTTCCCCTACCCATATAAAATCCTGGGATTTCTCCGGCGCTCGTCCCTGTCCGTACATTGGTTCGTTTGTCCGTAAACCATTCTGAAGGTTGGGATGCCGAAAATGCGGCCCCCCCTTCCTTGTCGAACAATACCCCTGACTCTTCCTTAGTCGTGATTCATTTAGCAATACGTTCGGTACGCCCTTTTACGTGTTAGTCTCGCCCTACGGTCACTTTCCATTTGAAACCCATCGTCATGCCCCTGAAAGGTCCCCGTATAGTCCCCCCGAAACCGTTTCTCCTGACCCTCACCCTTTCCGTCTCTCTATCATTTTTTTCCCCAGATTTCGCTTCCGCCCGAGCTGCTTTTTTTCCCTTCCAACGCAGCGTAGCCCGGTTAATTTCCCCCCTTAAGGCACATATTCTGAGTTTTTCTCACACACATGTAAGCTGCAGGCGCCAGTGAGCTACGCCCCACGCTTCCCTTTTCCCACCTTTCTCGCCGACCGGCCTCGCTCCCCTTTCATGTGTATGCCCCCCAATCCACCTTCCCCTCTTCCCCCCCCCTAGGTTTCATCTGCCGGCCCTGACCCGTGAGACCACACAAATGTATTCCGGAGACGAGGGGTACTTCCCACTTTTTGATCTTTTCTCCCCCTCCCCCCTGCCCTCTCCCTTCGGAGGGCTTTATCCTTACAAACCGATCTCTTTGCTCCCCAAGACCCACACAACGCCCTTTCCTTTCCTTACCCGGCACTCTTTCATCCCCAAGCGCCCGTCTTGACTCAACTCCAGAACGCGCTTATTCTCCCTCTTCGAAATCACACCCCTTTTTCCACCCACATTTCCCCCCAGATCCGTCAGAGTCCCGCTTTCTTTTTCATACTTCAGTCCCCCCCCCCCCCGGGGCTTCGCCTTCCCTTTCCATTGATCCCGGCCGTCTATACTACGTATCGCTCTCATCACACCTTTCAAGTTGAAAGGTTCCATTTAGATATCATCCATGTCGGAACTCCGCGCGCCCCTGAGACCCCCTGGCAAACGTCCCCCCCCTGACGCTACCCAGATTCTCATTTTGCCTTTAGAACCAAGTTCGTCTCCCTTTCCTATCTTATTTCCCCTCGCACGTCAACTTTTCCTTCCCCCCTCCTCTTGTAAACACCGGGCGCTTTTCTTCTGTTTCCCCTGTTTACTCCCTCCCCTTTAGCCCCCCACCTCATTGCAACTACACCCCCCCACCAGGCGCCCCCCGCTCCACCACGCCCCTTTTTCGTCATTGCTGCTTTGCGTTTCTGAGACCTGGGCCCATTGGCTAATTTATTCTTCGTTCTTTGCAACTTCTAAATTTTCTGTTTTTTCACACCATATACGATCCCCACGGTTTTTCCGCTTCTTTCTCCCACTGGACCCATATCTCTATTGTCGAACTGTTTACGGGCAGAGACCCGGCTCCTGTCCCCCCAAGATCCTCGTCCTCTTCTCCTCCTAATCACGACGTGTTATTTTTCTTCCGCCGAGGTCCACGGCCCCATTCAGACCCCCTTTGTGGCTCTGCTTTTCAGGCCCGCCCTACCTCTGAGTAGTATCACTGCTAGCGACTCCTTTTCATCTCCGTTGTGGTTGTTGAGAGTGCCCGTGTTCCCCTCCCCCCCCCTGCCCTACAATGCGCTCCGTTTTTCATCATCAGCCTCTTTTGTGACTGAAGACGACCGCCGTTCCAAAACAGCCCCGGCTTTTTTTTTTTCTTTCTTTTTTTTTTCTCACCTTTCTGATTGATTGAATAAAGCTTGGACGCCGTTGTTTGATGGCGTTCGCTTTTGTCTACAGTTCATTGATACGTCCGTGTCGGTCACACCCCACTTTTGGAGCGACCGGCCTCCTTTTTTTCAATTCCGACGAATTTGCCTTTTCCCTGTTGGCACATTTCTGGTCTCGGCCCAGCGCACAAAGCTTTCCCGTGCCCGGCCACTTCCCCATCTGTCTTTCCCCCTTGCCGGACATTGCGCAAGTGACTTTTTTTGTAATTCGGAGGACAATTTCACGACTCCCTTCCCCTCCGTAACTGACGAGCCTGATGTCGCGGGGATCTATCAAATGACTTAAAGATTCGATTTTACCGTCTTTTCGTAATGTTTCCCTCTGTCCTACCGCTACTATTCCGATGCGACGTGCTGGTCCTGCTGTCCCTTCCGGGGCAGCGTTCGGACTAGACGATGAGTCATTCAGCATTACGCCGGCACCCCCCTCCCCTATCTCTGGAAATCGCATAGCAGGTATTTCTTTGTCTTTAATATCTTGTGTGCAGCACGGATAATGGCACACGAACTTCCGGCTTTCTTTTAGTCCCCTCTTTGAGATACCAGGTTATTCATCTTATGGCGTTGTTATTTCCGCACTCACTTTCATACGGCCCTCCGCACCTTCTTTTTCGTTTTCCCCGCTTTTAATACCCGTCATTGTCAGTTGTGTCCTTAATTTTTCCCCTCAGCTCATTAGAGTTATTGTTGCTCGCCCCAGGGCAGTCGGTACAGATCTTTCACGTTTTTTATGGATCCTTCAAGAGTGTTAAACCGATTACTACTCAACCTTGTGCAGTGACGTCGTACCGGACTGATTGACACCTCGTGCTGCGGTCGAAACAATTTTTCCCCGTCCTTGAATTCTTTCGACGCTTTACAACAAGGTTTACGTTTTGTTTTCACCGAGCGCCTGATTACTGTTTCTGACGAGCTTCGTTTACGCAATGCGAACGGACGGACTTCCGCGCCAAAGATTGGAGATTAACATCTTCTCACAGATGGAAAGTCTTTTTGTTATTGCAGCTCCTGGACCCTTCGGCGTAATTGTCGCTCTTAAACCCCCTAAGGAACCGTGTATTTCCTCTTGTGCGGGGTCGTGTGGGCCGTTGTTTGTTTGGGTATGCTGGTGTATCTCTGCTTGTGGTGTTTTTTTGGTGGGTTGTGTGGGAGTGTGGGTGCTGACCGGTTTTGTTGTGTTGGGTTTTGTTGTGGGTTGCGTGGGTGGTGGTGGGTGGGTTTGTATGATTTTGTGGAGTGTTGTCCTTTTTGTGTTGTTCCTATTTTTTTTCTCCCCCCCCAGGGTTTTCGCCCGTGAAATTTCTTTTCTGGTAAGTGCAAAGCGCAAGGAGCCCCCAAGATGACCGGCGATACCTCCGTACCACTTCTCACCCAACCTCCCCGGTGCCCAGCGAAAGTGCGCTTATCCGATGATGGCAGTCCCCCCCTCTTTCCCCTGACCTCCTGTTATATCCCTCACATGATCGCGCTGGTTACACCCGTTTAGCCTCTGTGATTTTTTTGGTCTTCTTCGAGGTCCTTTCTGGACCTGTCTTGTTACGTGACCTTTGGCTTTCTCACCCCCCTTCCTTTGGGCAGCAAATATTTCCCCCCCAGTCTGTTCCCTCCTTCTGATCGGAAACCCACTGCTCTTGGTATGATGGCGACTTTCCCCCCCCCATCTGCAATGTAGATGTTGTGTTTTTCGTTGGTTTCTATGTTTCAAGTTTTTTTCCACTGACACTTTCCTTTACCTCCATTTCGATCTGGTGTAGTTTTAACGGCCGTACGCCGCCCGCCCCCCCTGATAGCTTTCCTTTTTTTCCCCTGTGTACCGTTTCGTCGCTGTTCTTTATTTTCGTGTCCCATAGTACCTCCCCGCGGTCGAATTTCCCTCTGTAATACTCCTTACTTTTTCAAGGACTATGTTTATGCATTCCGTGTCCCCATCCCCCAGTTTCCCCCTAAGCACACGCACCCAAGTCCGCCCAGCCAAAACTGGAGCCAGATATTTATAATCCCGACTTCTCTGCTTTACTCACCGTGTTGACCACCGTTGCCCAGTCCCTTCGGGCGAGGCGAAATCAGATCTTTGCCCTCTTCCACTTTCCGGTTTTCTTTGCCTTTTTTTTTTGAAGTCCTCATTTGTCTTCCTGTGATGGGGGGCTTTTGGATCCCCCACATTGAGTCGCGCGGTGTCCCCTGGTGTCCCTAGATTGCAAACCTGTTTTCCATTTTCCCCCCCCGAGCCCCTCCCGCAACCCCTGCTCCCCACAGGATTTGTTCCATTTTGATTCAACCTTGCTTGCCCGGCATTTTTTGGACATTACCGCGATTGTCGACTCTACATTTTTCCCTTAGTGATTCGGCCTCTCTCCCCGTTTTTCCTGCCTACCCCTTACAAATGTTTTCGGATTTTTTGGGTTAGCCTGCTAAGTTTTTACGATTTTGCCTTTCCGCCTCCGAGCAGCATAGAGCTTTTCTGGCCGACATTCTCCCTCTTGTCCCCTCATAAAACGTCTCTCGACCCCTCTTATTTCCACTCCGAAGAGCAACCCGCACCACCCGGGGCAAACTTTCCAACACCACTTCCCTGCACGATTTGAAATTGCTGTCTTTTTTTTTTGATTAAAGATTCGGGGCATACCCACCCCCTTCTGTCCTTTTTTTCCCATTTCACATCCTTCCCCCCCCAACCAACCTGTAGACCCCGCGTCTTCCCATTGAGCCGCGGCGTGTCTTGCCCCCCGTCCCCCCACCCCCGCCCCAGTCCCCTCCACCCTGCCCCACGGATCGGCCCTCTCCTTTTTTTTGTATACGAGGCTGGCTCTTGGCGTACGACTTCTCTGTTTTTCTGCCTTATGGTTTTGGTTCTCGCCGTAACCCCTTCTGTTCCCGAACTCGCCCGTGGGCACGCCCTTTTTAGCGGATTTTCATTCCGAAGGTGGAACTTTCGCCGGGTTGACGGAGTGTGTACCTGGTGACTGATCCCTGTGTCAAAACGGCGCCACCCCCCCTCATTCAGAACGCCCCCCTCACCCAACATTTTTCCCTACTGTTGCCAGGTGCCTTCCTGTTCCGATTGGAGACGCGCACCCTTTATGAGTCGACTCCAGACGTGTGTTTTTTTTTTTGTGTGGGGGGGAAACGTCATTTTTGTGCCCAACAAGGGCTAATCACCACTAACTCAGATCTTTTCTACCCACCCTTACCCACCCCATTCACCGAGAGTCGGCACGCGCCCCGCCCCAGTTCCTTCCTCTTTTAGTAACTTTTTTTCCCAGCACCCGTTCGACAAGCACTCGAAACCCTTCCTTTTCTCTTGATGTCTCGCATCGGTTGGCTCCTGTTTAGTCCTAGCGTCCCTTGGTCCCTCCACTTCCCCCCGGTCACTACCAGCCTCACCCTTCGTTGTCTGAACCATCGGGCCCAAAGCGTCGGCCGCTGCTCTGCCACGGCGTGCCCTTTAATTTTAAATTGCTTACCTTACGTCCTTTTCTCCGGAACCATTCCTCTTTCTTTCTATTCCCTCTCCGGTCTGGCGCCCTGGATCAGGAGCCTGATTACGCCTCGCCCGTATCCCCTCTTTTCCCCCCCTTTACACGCGGCCCCCTCGCCTTCAACGGTCCATTTTTTCAGTCCCTCCTTTTTCGATGCAGGACGTTCGGCCGACGCTCATCTACCGTTAATTCCAGTGTGGAGCCTTACGTGTCTGCCGCCACTCCTAACCCCGTGCGCCTCACGCCACCTTTCCGCGCAGGCAATCAAGTAAACTTCACCCTCGCCCCCGGTTTTCCCGCTCACCCTGTTCAAAAACCTATACTCCCGTTCCTCGTAGCCCAACCGTCCGCGCGCTGTCCCTCTAATCTTTTGATCAACTTTTTTTCTTGGTTTGTGTAAATGTACCCGTTTTCTAGTGCTTGATTCCACCCCCGTTATACGGTGCCGTTTTCTCTCTTAGTTCTTTGATACGCCTTCTTTTTCCCCTCCTCGAGTCCAACCCTTCTGGTCAAGGTATAAAAGCCGTGGCCCATTTACGATCACCAGAACCTTTCTGCCGACCTTTCTTTTTTCGTTTAAGAAGCGCGGCTTTCCCCCCCCTGTTTCTTCGGTAGTAACGCTGCTCCCCCCCCCCTCCCTTCCCAACACGAGGAACGTTCAATTCTTGACACTTAAGTTCCCCCCGTCCGTTCGAAAGCAGTTCCACCCGTCCGTCGCTTCACGCTTTTGCAGCCCATGTTTTCCTCTTTTTCGTGACCACCCGCTTTCGGCCCCCCCCTTAATCCCCCCCTGAAACACCCAACCCCTAGCACATCCGCCTCCACCCCGAAGCACGAAGACCACAGAGACGCAGCCTCGTAGACCTTCAACCGGGCGTCGCGATTCCGTTCCACTTCCTTCTACCGCCCCTCCGTCCCCCCTCTCACCGCCCACTTTCCGCGAATCTTTTTCCTCACTTGTTCGAAATACTTGGTTGCTAAGTTGTTGTGCGTGTCCTTTCCCGTCCCAATCTTTATTCAAACGCTCCCAGAATTTGCCACCAATTTCGTTGCTTTCTTGTCCAGGTGATACATGTCAGGCCCCCCTCAGAGACATCTTTGTTTCTCTGTTGATGTATTGTCCCCTTTCCCGCTGTGCTGCCCTTTAGCGCCTTCCAAACTTCTCATGCGGTGCCTCAAACCCCCCGACGTCCCTCCTTCCGCATCTTTTTTTGGTTCCCACTTTCTCTTACCCACCCTGTTGCACCGCCATAGCCCTAATAGCACTCGTTTATTATGACGCCACCCCACACTTTCTCTTTTGTTTGCCGACAATTTGCCCTTTTCCTGCAAGCAGGCTTCCACTTCCCTTCTGTATAAAATTCATCCTTGACTGGTGTTTCCTTGCCGAAGCCCATCCGCGTCCTGTCTTTTCGTGTTCTTGCCACCACGGTGTTGCACACCCCCCGTCCCCTTTTCCCCTCTTGACCCTCTCTTTGCCTCCGCCATCAAGGACCCCCCTTTTACCCGACCCCCCACTTACCCCGGCCCACCCACGCCCACACGCCCTTAACACATCGATACGCCTTGATCCTTCCCATAGCCTCCACTTTGCGCCCCAGTTCTCCCTCCTTACGTTTCCTGGTCCTCGGCTCAGTCCCCCCCCCCTTTCCGCGTTTACGTGTATCTTTGATTTATACGGCACTCACCCTAGTTTGGAACACTTTCCTTATTCTCTTTTCGTGTCCCCTTCCTTCTCCTCCCCCTCGTGGTGTCTAACCTCGATTTTTTTTCCCCTTAAACGCCACCCCACAAATAGCTTCCTTTCTGTCGCAGCCGATTCACCATCGGGAATCAACATCTCCCTTTATGAAAACAATATTTCGGAATCCCCCTGGTCCCTCCCCATAGAGCAGGCGCGTAGTACATATTCCCTCCTTTCAGCGTACCCTTTCTCAGCGCGCTCGTTTTCCGAAGTCTCGGCCCATCATTTCTTTGCTGCCCCAATGTTCTCCCCCCAGGTCTTTTTGCCCGACTCAGACCCCTTTTTAGTTTTTTTTCCTACATCGGAAAGAAACCTTTACAACCGCCCCCTATCGAAACCCGCTTTTTTTTGCTCATTGCATTGGACCCTCTTTGCCGTTGATAGTTCGGGCGCGGACTTTCTCAGCGGTAATGAATCTCTTTTTTTTTGGTCCCCCCCCGGATAGGCGACTGGTCAGGAAGTTCTCTTGTATTCCGATACATCCGGCGTGTTTTGCTCTGTTCCCAAGAGGACATGGTTCGCTTTAGGCCCCCCCCCCCCGTTCACTGAAAGCGTGGTCCTGATTGGTTGATCAACTGCGCACCCTTCACTCACATCATATAACTCCCACCACGATTATCTTTCTTTCTTTTCTTCAAAGTGTTCAGGTATCTCCCAAGCTTCCCCGTCTTTCGCTCTTTGCCGCCTTCCTCCTATCGGAGGCCCCACTCCACCCCCCCCTTCTCCTGCAACCGACAAAATGGAACCGTTCATTGTCTTGCTTCCTCCCATGTCATTCCCCAGTCATTGTTTTTTTCGAGATCGCCCCATCCTCCTGTGTTTTGCCATTGCAGAAACGTCAGGTTACCTCTTGTAGTTCCGTAATACTTCTCACCCTCTGGACTTGTTTGTCATTTTCTTTTTCATCAAATGCATCCTTTCATGCGCTTTCCCTGACACATGCATCTCTCCTTCCATAGCCCACGACTGTCAGGCCTGCACGCTGCCTCGTGACCCACATAACGTACCTGACGTCATCCCCCCCCCTCCGTCCCCTTCCCTGCGATGGCCACCACGTACAAGGTTGCGGGGCCATTGTAAACAGATTGCGGTCAGCCTGCCATCATTTCGTCTCGTCTCTTCTCTCCCTCGCAAGACCTCCTACTCCAGACGGCGGCTTCCTTTTTCCTGTATTCCCTACCCCATATTTCAAAGCAATTCACTTTTATCCGTCAGGTCCAGGCGATTACGTTTGCCCCCCTTTCTCTGCTGGCTTCTCCCCCCTCTTCCCCTCTTTATTTGTTAATTAGATATCGGACCCTCTTCCCCGGAAAAGGGTTTCCTTTCCTTTCCATAGGAAAGAAGCGCGCCTTCTGCCGGTACCAGTCGCACCCAGTAAAGTAGAGCACAGTCGTTCTCGAACAAATTCGGCTTCACGTTGCCCGTATCCCCCCCCCCGCGCCAGCACCTTCCTCTACATTCCCCGGTTTGAGTATGTTTAATCCTCAACAGACCCACCTTCTTCCCTGCGACCTTCGGCCACAATCTGTTGTCCCCCCTCTCCGGTGGACGTTCTACTTCCTCTTTCCCACCCGAAACCACTTGAAATCAGGAATTTACTTCTTATTGCGCCTTAAGTGCCTGATTTCTGACCCGTCTCCACCATATTCACCCTTTTTCCGCCCTTTCAAATGGCCAATCCATGAGCCCTTTGTACGGGCTCGCTTATCCAAAAAAGCTTTAAATCTGGTTTTATCAACCACGCGCTGTATTTGGTTTGTCTCTCCCCCGCTTTTCTCCCCCTGCGATGTGTCCTCTATCTAGCTCATTTTATCACGC